>Ga0116179_1000360_pt1 | contig 35361 bp, 13 predicted proteins | sample AD_UKC071_MetaG_FD_89751 | JGI IMG/M metagenome (GOLD analysis project Ga0116179, IMG submission 89751) | Active sludge microbial communities of municipal wastewater-treating anaerobic digesters from USA - AD_UKC071_MetaG | ecosystem: Engineered > Bioreactor > Anaerobic > Digestate | place: USA...
GACCGTCATACAGCGTGGCCGTGTCGTTCCACTCCAGCAGCAGCTGGCGCCGCTGGGCCTGCGCCAGCATCGGCAGCTCGCCGATAGCACACCCCGCATCGGCCACGATCCCCGCCAGCAGCGCCTGCAGGTGCCCCGCCATCCGCTCGATCGTGCCAGCGTCGAACAGGTCGGTGTTGTATTCGAAGGCACAGTGCAGCCGGCCGTCCTCCTCGTGGAAGGTGAGCGTGAGGTCGAATTTCGCCGTCGCGTTGCCGGTGGCGACGGGCTCCAGGCTCAGGCCGGGCAGCTGTAGCGCACCCTGCGGCAGGTTTTGCAGCACCAGCATGACTTGGAACAGCGGCGCGTGGCTGACCTGCCGCTCCAGTTTCAGCTCGTCGACCAGCTGCTCGAAAGGCAGATCCTGGTGCGCGTAGGCGCCAAGCGCGGTGTCGCGCACCTGCGCCAGCAGCCCCGTGAACGGTTCGGCGACATCGACGCGGTTGCGCAGCACCAGCGTGTTGACGAAGCAGCCGATCAGCGGCTCTAACTCGGGCCGGTTGCGGTTGGCCACCGGCGTGCCGATGCAGATGTCGCGCTGCCCGCTGTAGCGGGCCAGCAGCACGTCGAAGGCTGCCGCCAGCGTCATGAACAGGGTGGCTGAGTGCTGCTGGGCCAGCGCGTTCAGGCCGGCCAGCACCTCCGCGGGCACCTCGAAAAGGCGCGTGGCGCCGGCGTAGGTCTGCACCACGGGCCGGGGACGATCGGTCGGCAGCGCCAGCAAGGCCGGCGCGCCGGCCAGTTGCTCCGTCCAGTAGGACAGTTGCCCGCGTAGGATTTCGCCGGCCTGCCACTCGCGCTGCCAGTGGGCGAAGTCGGCGTACTGGATCTGCAGCGGCGGCAGCGGCGAGGGGCGGCCCTCGACGTGCGCCGCGTACAGCGCCGCTACCTCGTCGAACAGCACGCTGGCAGACCAGCCGTCGGAGACGATGTGATGCAGCGTGAGGAGGACAACGTGTTCCGCCCGCGCCAGGCGGACCAGGCGCGCGCGGACCAGCGGCCCGGTCGCCAGGTCGAAGGGCACCGATGACTCTTCCTGCGCCAGGCGGGACGCCCCGGCCTCGCGCTCGGCCTCCGGCAGTGCGCAGAGGTCGCTGAGCGGCAGTCCGATCCGCAGCGACGGATCCACCACCTGCACCGGCGCATCGCCGGCGAGCTCGAACCGCGACCGCAGCACCTCATGGCGCTGCACTACGTCGTCCAGCGTGCGGCCGAGCGCGGCGACATCGAGCTGCCCGACCAAGCGCAGCGCCAGCGCGATGTTGTAGGAGGAGTTGCCCTCGCCCAGCCGGTCCAGGAACCACAGCCGTTGCTGCGCGAACGACAGCTCCAGGCGCGGCGCGTCGTGCGGCCGCCTCGTGATCGGCAGCGAGGCGAAGTCGATGCCCTTCCTCGCCAGCAGCCCCCGGGCAAGCTGCCGCTCCTGGAAGGAGAGGTGGCTGTAGAAATCGACGAAGTCTTCTGCCTTCATGGTCTGCGGAAAAAGCGAGTGATCCAGCCGACGGCCCGGTCGGGCCGCCGATTCCAGTTGCCGGGGCCGGGCCTCAGCGGCCGTCCGCCCTGAGCAGGGCCTCCAGCTCGTCGCGCACCTCGGACAGGAGCTTCTCCATCGAGGCGCCGCCCGCCGGTCGGGCGCCGCACAGGCGGTCGACCTCCGCCGCCAGCTGCGCCACCGTGGGCGACTCGAACAGCACGCGCAGCGCGACTTCCACTCCGAAGGCCTTGCGGATGCGCGATAGCAGCAGCAGCGCGCGCAGCGAGTGGCCGCCGAGGGCGAAGAAGTCGTCGTGGATGCCGATGCCCTTGCGCTCCAGCACCTCCTCGTACAGCGAGATCAGGGTCCGCTGGGTGGGGCTGGCCGGCACCGCATGGGCCGCTGCCGGCGCCGACACCGGCACCTGGCGTTCGGCCAGCGCCTTGCGGTCCACCTTGCCGCTGCTGGTCATCGGCAGCGTGTCCAGCTCGGTGATGCTCTGCGGGATCAGGGTGACCGACAGGCGTCCGGACATGAAGTCCCGCAGCGGCGTCGACAGCGCGCCGGTGGCCACGACGAAGGCATGCAGCGAGTTCGATCCGTCCTCGGCTGTGCGGGCGATGACCGCGGCTTCCGCGATCTGCGGGTGGTCCAGCAGGCAGTTCTCGATCTCGCCGATCTCCACCCGCACGCCGTTGACCTTCACCTGCCCGTCGCGGCGCCCCAGGAAGCGCAGACTGCCGTCGGGCAAGAACAGGCCCATGTCGCCCGTGCGGTAGACCTTCTCTCCGGACTGCGGACGCAGCGGGTTGGGCACGAACACCGCCGCGGTCATGCGCGGGTTGCGGTAGTAGCCCAGCGTGAAGAAGGGCGAGCGGACGTAGATCTCGCCTGGCATGCCGGCGGCGCAGGGGCGCCCCGCCGGATCGAGCACGATGACGTCGGTGTGCGAGATCGGCCTGCCCACCGGTATGAAGCCCCGTGCCGCGTCCTCCGCGGTGATCCGATGGTGGCAGCGGATCATCGTGGTCTCGGAGGCGCCGTAGAAGTTGACCAGCTCGATGCGCTCGCCGAAGCGCACCTGCCAGGCCCGGACCGTCGTCGGCAGTACCACCTCGCCCGACAGGCAAATGCGCTGCAGCGCCGGCAGCCCGCCCGCGGAGGCCTGCGGCTCCAGCTGGAGGTAGGCCAGCAGGTTGCGCAGGACGGAAGGCACGCAGTGCACGAGCGTGACGCGCGACTGCTCCAGCCACTCGAGCAGTTCGTCCGGCGGCAGGCGGCGTGCGGGCGGCAGGCAGACGGTCCCGCCGATGCACAGCGGGACGAAGAGGTCGCGCAGCGAGGCGTCGAAGGTCGGCGCGGTGAGCTGGCTGACACGGCAGCCACGGTCCAGGCTGAAAGCACCGATCTCCCAGTCGATGAAGTGCGCGAGGCTCTTCACCTGGCCCAGGATGGGCTTGGGCATGCCGGTGGAGCCGGAGGTGAAGAAGATGTAGCAGGGATCTTCCGGCCGGATGTCCGCATCGGGCGCCAGCTCGTCCGCAGCCAGGTGTTCAAAGCCTGCCGGCGCCTGCGCGTCGGCGAGCCAGATGCCGCGCCGCGATTCACCCGCCGCGGTCAAGCCGGTCAGCGCAGGGGCGGCGGCCTCGTCGGCGATCCACCAGGCGGGCGGCGCCGCGGACACCAGCGACTCCAGGCGGCTCGCCGGGTCGGAGGCGTCCAGCGTCATGAAGACGCCCGCGGCCTTCATCACGCCGACCAGCGCCGCCACGTGGTTCATCGGCTGCTCGACCAGCAGGGCGACCACGTCGCCGCGCGCCAGCCCGAGCTGCTGCAGGTGCCGCGCGACGCGGTTGCTCTCGGCATCGAGCCGGGCGTAGGACCATGCCTGGCCCTGCCATTCGAGTGCCACCGCCTCGGGCGTGGCCTCGGTGCACCGGCGCAGGCGCGAGAGTACGGAAGCCTGCGCCGGCGGCGCGGGCGGCTCGCCCGCGAAGCGCAGGTAGGGCGACTGCAGGGCCAGAACCTCGGGCGGCTCGAACAGCGAGAAGCAGCCGACGCCGGTCTGCGCCGCGCGGGCGATCTGCTCGAGCAGGGCCTGCCACTGTCGCATCAAGTACTCAATCGTCTCGGGCTTGAAGAGGGCCGCGCGGTAGTCGCACTGGAAGGCGATGGCGTCGACGTGCTCCTGCACCGTCAGCTCCAGCTCGATCTTCATGTCCTGGTCGACCGTGGTATGGCCCGCTGGCGGCAGGCGATGGGGCGTGCCCTGCTCGCGGAAGTTCAGCACGTTGAACAGGACCGGCGTCACCGGGAACTGGTTGGTCGGGCGCGGCAGTCCCAGCTCCTCGATGAGCTTCTCGAAGGGGTAGTACTGGTGCTGCAGGGCCTGCAGCGTGAGCTCGCGCACGCGCGGCAGCAGTTCGTCGAAGGGCTCGTCTGGCTCGACCTGCGTGCGCAGCAGCAGCGTGTTCAGGAAGAAGCCAATGAGCGTCTGCAGCTCGGCCGCGTTGCGGCCGGCCACCGGCGTCGCCAGCACGACGTCGCGCTGCCCGGTCAGGCGCGACAGCAGCACGCACAACGAGGCGTGCAGCAGCATGAACGAGGTGACGCGGTGTTCGAGGCAGAGCGCCTTCAGGCGCCGGTGGACCTCGCCGGTCACCGAGAAGCGGTAGCGCGCCCCCCGATTGCTCGTCGAGAGGGTGGGCGGCGCATCGAAGGGCAGCTGCAGCCGCGGGATCTCCGCGCCGAGCTGATCGTGCCAGTAGGCGCGGCTCGCATCGCCGCTCTCTGCGCGCAGCAGGCCGTTCTGCCACGCGGCGAAGTCCTTGTACTGGATTGGCAGAGGCGCCAGCTGGGGTTTTGCGCCGCGCACCTCGGCGCGCAGCAGTTCCATCACCTCGCGCTGCAGCACGGCCGTGGAGCTGCCGTCGGCGACGATCTCGTGCATGCACGACAGCAGGAGCCTGCGGCCGTCCCAGGCGTGGAGCATCCGGACCCGGAAGAGCGGGCCGCGCTCGAAGTCGAAGGGCTGCGCGACGAACTGCCGCACATGCGCCTGCAGGGCCTGGGCCGACTCGATGCGGACCTCCGGGAGCGCCACTGGCCGGGGCGGCTGCACCACCTGCAGGGGCAGCACGTCGTCGCCCTCCACGAACACCGTGCGCAGGATCTCGTGCCGTTCGACGACCGCGCCGAGCGCTCGCTCCAGCGTCTCGCGGGGCATGGTGGACGGCAGCTCCAGCAGAGCCATGCCGTGGTGGGCGGTGTTCTGCGGGTCGAGCTTGTGCAGCAGCCACAGCCTGCGCTGGGCCGCCGAGATGGCGTAGCCCCCCGGCTGCTGCGGGAGGCGTTCGATCGCGGGCAGGCTGCAGCCGGGGGGCTGCGCCAGCTCTACCTGGCGGGCCAGGCCGGCGACGGTGGGCGATTCGAACAGCGCACGGATGCCCAGCTCCACCTTGAACGCCTTGTTCACGTGAGCCAGCACGACCGTGGCGCGCAGCGAGTGGCCGCCGATTTCGAAGAAGTTGTCTTCCGCGCCGACCCTGTCGAGCTTGAGCACTGACTTCCAGATGCCGGCCACCGCCTCCTCGACGGGCGTGCGCGGCGGCACGAACACGGCCGCGTCCTGCGGCGCGTCCAGCGCGGGCAGGGCCTTGCGGTCCGCCTTGCCGTTGGCGGTCAGCGGCAGCGACTCGAGCAGGCAGAAGCGGGCCGGCACCATGTAGTCGGGCAGTCGCTTGAGAAGCGCCTGACGCAGCGCGGCCGTGGACCACGGGGCGTGGTAGAAGTCCGCGCCGCGTTCGGCCGCGGGCCGGGCGGCGGGGCTCGCGGCGGCAGGGCGCACGGCGTAGATGTTGTACAGCGCGGTGCCCAGCAGCAACTTCTCCTGCTCCACCTGGCACTCGAAGCCCTGGCCGGCGAGAAGCTCGGAGATGCGGCGCAGCCGGCCCTCGATGTCGTGGACCTCCACCACCACCTGGCGCACCCGCGGCCAGTGCTCGGCGCGGATACCCTCCAAGACGTCGAGTTCGCTCTTCTCGACGTCGATCTTCAGCAGGTCGATGCGCTCGACGGCGTGCTCGTCGATGACGTCGGACACCGTCCTCAGTTCGCAGAGGTGGCGCTCCGCGTGCAGGGCCACCGGCGCGTCGACCGCGTCGTCGGCCAGTCCGATTTGGTTGCTGAGGAAGGACGAGATGAGCCTGGAATCGTCGGCCGCATCCGCGTAGCGACCGGACATCAGCGGCGCGTTCGGGTAGTAGACGAACTCCACCTGCTGCCGCCGGGACGACAGGCCGCAGTTCATCGGATGGATGTTCTTCGAGAACAGCGCGGCATTGAGCTCCAGCATCCGGAAGCTGGCCGGCGTCGGCTCGAACGCATAGACCGAGCGCGCCGGATGGCCGTTGCCCACGAAGAGGGAGAACATGCCCACGTGGGCGCCGACGTCGAAGACGCAGGCATCCTCGCCCAGCACCACGCCGTGGCGCAGGTAGCTGTTGTCCAGGAAGATTTCCTCGTACAGGAAGTCGGCAACCTCGGCGTTTTGGCAGACGATGGCCATGCCGTTGGGCAGCAGGTGCCTCGGCTGCCCCCCAACGACCGGGGAAAGCGCCTGCTCGGCGGCGACGTAGGCGACCAGGAACTTCTCACCCGGGGCCTCTTCCTTCGCGAGCACCGCCACCTCGCGGATGCCGGGCAACTCGGCCAGCGCGGCCTCGATCTCACCGATCTCGATGCGGAAGCCGCGCAGCTTGACCTGGTTGTCGGCCCGGCCGACGTACTCGATGCGGCCGTCCGGCAGGTATCGCGCCAGGTCGCCCGACTTGTACAGGCGGCCCCCGGGGGCGCCCGGGAAGGGGTTCGGAATGAAGCGCTCCGCGGTCAGGCCGGGCCGACGCAGGTACGCCCGGGCCAGGCCCTCGCCCGACACGTACATCTCACCCACCACGCCCGCCGGCACCGGGTTCAGGCGCTGGTCGAGGATGAAGACGCCGAGGTCCGGGATCGGGCGGCCGACCGATCGCGCCCACGCCGAAGGATCCGCGCCGAGCTTCTCGTAGGTCACGTGGACGGTGGTCTCGGTGATGCCGTACATGTTGACCAGCGCCGGGCGTTCGTGGCCATGCACCGCGAACCAGGGCTCGAGCGCCGCGCGGTTGAGCGCCTCGCCGCCGAAGATGACCTGGCGCAGCGCGAGCGGCTGGGCCGCGCACTGGCGGAGGTCGACCTCCATCAGCTGCTGGAACGCCGAGGGCGTCTGGTTCAGGATCGTCACCTGCTCCCGGGCCAGCAGCGCGTGGAACAGCGCCGGCGAGCGCGACACCTCGAAGGGGACGACGACCAGCCGGCCCCCGTGCAGCAGCGCGCCCCAGATCTCCCACACCGAGAAGTCGAAGGCGTACGAGTGGAACAAGCTCCAGGTGTCGTGCTCGCCGAAGCCGAACCAGGCGTCCGTCTGCGAGAACAGTCGCAGCACGTTGTCGTGCTGGATCGAGGCGCCCTTGGGCCGGCCGTTCGACCCGGAGGTGTAGATCACGTAGGCCAGGTTGGCCGGCAGGGCGCCGCTGGCCGGATTCCCGGCAGGGAAGGCCTCGAGCTCGGCCTGCTGCGCGTCGACGCAGAAGACCCGCGGCGCCGTGCCGCCCTGCGCCCCGGGGGCAGGCAGCACCTCCAGCAGCGACTGCTGCGTCAGAAGGACGGCGGGCCGTGCATCCTCGAGCATGTAGGCCAGGCGGTCGCGCGGGTACGAGGGGTCCATCGGCAGGTAGGCTCCGCCGGCCTTCAGGACGGCCAGCAGGCCCACCACCAGGTCGAGGCCGCGATCGAGGCAGAGCCCGACCAGGCTCTCCGCGCCGACACCCTGGCCGCGCAGCCAGTGCGCGAGGCGGTTGGCCTTGGTATTCAGCTCGGCATAGCTCAGGCGCTGCTCGCCGCAGGTTACGGCCACGTGTCCGGGCGTCTTGGCAGCCTGGGCCTCGAAGCGCTCGTGGATCGTCCCGGCGGGTGCGCCAGCGTCCGACTGTGCGCGGCTGTGCTGCACCACCAGTGCCCCTTCTTCCGCACCCATGATCTGCAGGTCGAGCACCGGGGTCCGCGGGTCGGCGACCACCGCGCGCAGCAGGCAGTCGAAGTGCCCGGCCATGCGCTCGATGGTCCTGCGGTCGAACAGGTCGACGTCGTACTCCATCGTCGCGTCGAGAACGTCGCCGCGTTCGGTCATCATGAGCGTGAGGTCGAACTTGGCGGAGGTCCCGCCGAGCTCCACGGGCTGGAGCTTCAGCTCGGGCAGGGCCAGGTCGCCAATCGGCGCGTTCTGCAGCGCGAAGCTGACCTGGAAGAGCGGCGAGTGGCTGGTGTCGCGCTCGATCTTCAGCGCCTCGATCAGCTGCTCGAAGGGCATGTCCTGGTGCGAATAGGCTTCCAGCGCGGTCGTGCGCATCTGGTCCAGCACCGCGGTGAACGGCGGGTTACCCTCGATGCGCGTGCGCAGCACCAGCGTGTTGGCGAAGAAGCCGATCAGCGGCTCCACATCGGTGCGGTTGCGGTTGGCGATCGCCGTGCCAATGCAGATGTCGTCCTGGCCCGAGTAGCGCGCCATCAGCACGTTGAAGGCCGCCGCCAGGGTCATGAACAGGGTCGACTGCGTCGCGCCGCTCAGGGCGTTCAGACCGGCGGTGAGGTCCGCCGGGACGGTGAACAGGTGGTTGGCGCCGGCGTGCCGCTGCACGGCCGGGCGGGGACGATCGGTGGGAAGGGCCAGAAGGGTCGGCGCGCCGACGAGCCGCCCCTTCCAGTAACGCATCTGCGTGGCCAGCACGTCTTCCTTGAGCCAGCCGCGCTGCCAGCTCGCGAAGTCCGCGTACTGCACGCCGAGCGCCGGCAGCGGGGAAGGCTTGCCGGCCCTGAAGGCGGCGTAGACGGCCGCCAGTTCCTGCACCAGGACGCCCATCGACCAGCCGTCGGCGATGATGTGGTGGACGGTGAACAGAACGAGGTGCTCCTGCTGGCCGAGCTTGATCAGCCGGGCCCGGATCAGCGGGCCGGCCTGCAGGTCGAAGGCCGTCCTGGCCTCGTCCAGCGCCAGCCACTGCAGCTGCGAGTCCTGCTCGCCCAGAGGCACCTCGCTGAGGTCCTTCACCGGCAGATCCAGCGTCAGCGAAGGCGCGACGACCTGGAACGGCGTGCCGTCCACGGCCGTGAAGGTGGTGCGCAGCACCTCGTGGCGACGCACGATCTCGTTGAGTGCACGCGCGAGCGTCCCGCCGTCGAGGCGGCCGCTCAGGCGCACGGCGCTGGCGATGTTGTAGGTCGCGCTGCCGCCCTCGAAGTGATCGATGAACCAAAGCCGCTGCTGGGCGAACGACAGCGGCAGCGGCCGGCTGCGGTCGGCGCGCGGCATCGGCTCGCGCGAGTCCTGAGCGCCGCGCAGGCCGGACAGGAAGTCGACGATGGCGTTCCTGTGCTCCCGGATCCTCGACTGCAGCTCGGGCGTCAGCGCTCCCTTGGCACCCTGGCTCCTGAGCTTGCCGTCCTGGACGGTGAGCGTCACGCCCAGGTCGTGCAGTTCGAGGAGGAACGATTCCAGACTTTGCATGTGATCCGCCAATCCCGTGAGTGTCAGAACTCGATCTCTTCCAGCCCCTCGCCCTCGTCCGTCGCGGCAGGTGCGTGGAGCAGGCGAAGCAGGCCCCTCACGCGCGTGGCGAGTTCCGCCACGGTCGAGGTCTCGAACATGGCCCTGACCGGCAGGTTGATGCCGAACTCCTGCCGGATGCGCGAGGTCATCTGCGTGGCCAGCAACGAGTGGCCGCCCAGTGCGAAGAAGCTGTCGTGGATGCCGACGCGGCCGACCTTGAGCACCTCCGCGCAGAGCGCCGCGAGGGTGTCCTCGGTCGCATCGCGCGGCGCGACGTAGTCGGCCTCGGACCCGGGCGCCTCCGGCGCGGGCAAGGCCTTTCGGTCGATCTTGCCGTTGGGCGTCGAGGGAAAACTCTTCAGCAGCACGTACTGCGACGGCAGCATGTACTCCGGCAGCGACACCGCCAGCGCCGGCCGCCACGCCGCGCCCGGGTCGCCGGGCATAGCCGCCGCGTCGTCGGGCACCACGTAGGCGACGAGCCGCTTGTCGCCAGGCGCGTCCTCGCGCGCCAGCACGATCGCCTGGCGCACCTGAGGCAGGGCGCACAAGGCCGCCTCGATCTCGCCCAGTTCGATGCGGAAGCCCCGCAGTTTGACCTGGTTGTCCACGCGGCCGAGGTACTCGATGCGGCCGTCGGCCGTGTAGCGCGCCAGGTCGCCGGCCCGGTACATGCGCGCCCCGCCCCCGGCGAAGGGGTCGGGCAGGAAGCGCTCGGCGGTCAGGCCGGGCCGGCGCAGGTAGCCGCGGGCCAGGCCGTCGCCGGCGATATACAGCTCGCCCGCCACGCCCACCGGCACCGGCCGCAGCGACGCGTCGAGGAGGTAGATGCGGGTGTTGTCGATCGGGCGCCCGATCAGCGGCGAGGGCTCCGCGGGGGTCACGCACTGCGCCGCCGACCAGATCGTCGTCTCGGTGGGGCCGTACAGGTTCCAGATCGCCGGCACGTGGCGGAAGAGTTCGGCCACGAGGTTCGCGGGCAGCACCTCGCCGCCGCAAAGCAGCTTCAGGCCGCGCGTGGCCACAGGCCACCCGGCGTCGACCAGCATGCGCCAGGTGGAAGGCGTCGCCTGCATCACGGTGACGCGGTGCCGGTCCATCAAGGCCGCCAGCTGCTGAGGGTCGCCGGCTTGATCGCGCGTGGCCAGGACCGTGCGAGCGCCGCAGACCAGCGGCAGGTACAGCTCCAGGGCCGCGATGTCGAAGGACAGCGAGGTCACGCCCAGCAGCACGTCGTGCGCGGCCATGCCGGGCGCGTTGCGCATGCTGTGCAGGAAGTTCGCGACGCCGGCGTGGCTGACGGCCACGCCCTTGGGTCGGCCCGTCGAGCCCGAGGTAAAGATCACGTAGGCCAGGTGCGCCGGCAGGACCGGCTGCGCCGGGTCGTGCGTGCCCTGGTGCATCCAGGCGGCGGCATCCCGGTCCAGGCAGAGGCAGGTGCCGTCAAAGCGGGGCAGCTGGGGCAGCAGCCGGGACTGGGTCAGCAGCACCGGCGGCCGGGCGTCCTCCAGCATGTAGCCCAGCCGCTCGGCGGGAAACACCGGGTCCAGCGGCACGTAGGCGCCACCGGCCTTCAGCACCGCCAGCAGGCCGACCACCATCTCCGCCGACCGATCCACGCAAACGCCGACCGGCGCGTCCGGCCCCACCCCTAGCGCGAGCAGGTGATGCGCCAAGCGGTTGGCCTGCCGATTCAGCTCGGAATAGCTCAGTTCGCAGTCGTCGACCACCAGCGCCACCTGCTGCGGCGTGAGCTCGACCTGTGCCTCGAAGAGCTGATGGATCGTGGCCGGGCCTGCGTGGCGGCAGGCGGTGTCGTTCCAAGCGGCGAGCAGGCGCTGCTTCTCGCTGGCGGGCAGCACGTCGATGCTGCCCGCCGGCGTGTCCGGCGCGGTCTCCAGCGCGTCGACCAGCTGCTGCAGGGCCGTGTGCAGGTAGTCACACAGGTGCTGCGCCTGCGCGGGCTCGGCGGTCTGGGCCACGAGCTCGAAGCCTTCGCCGAGATCCTCGACGGACATCGCGACGGGGTAGTTGGTGCGCTCGTCCTCGCTGAGGATTCGCACGCCATCCCATCCGGCCGAGACCTCGGTGCTGTCGCTGCCGTAGCGGTAGTTCAGCAGGGCGGAGAACAAGGGCATGGGCGGCGCCACGCTGCTGCAGCGTTGCGCGAGGGCCAGCGGCGCGTGCTCGTGCGTCAGCAACTCGCTCAGCAGGGCGTGAGTGTCGCGCAGGCTCGCGGCCACGCCGCCGGCACCGAGAGTGATGCGCACGGGCAGCGTGTTGGTGAATAGCCCTAGCATGCGTTCGATGCCCGCCTGGCCCTGCATGCGGCCGAGCAGCACCGTGCCGAACACCACGTCCGGCTGCCCGGAGACGCGGGCGAGGACCTGTGCCCAGGCCAGGTGCACCAGGCTGGCGGCGCTCACGCCGTGTTCGCGGGCCTGGCGGCGCAGGCGGCGCGCGAGTGCGAGCTCGACCGTGCACCGTGCCTCGGCGGCACCGGCACCGTTGCCCTGCACGTCCATCAGGCCGAAGGGCGCCACGGACGTCTCCACGCCGGACAGCATCCGGGTGAAGAAGTCGCGGTGCTCGTCCTCCCGGTCGGCACGGCGCAGGCGGCCGACGAAGTCGCGGAAGGGCAGCGCGCGCGGCAGCTGCGCTGACCGGCCACCCAGGATCGCCTGCACCTCGCCGATCATCAACGCCAGCGTCGCGTGGTCGCACACCAAGTGGTGGACCAATATCTGCAGCAGCCATCGGCCGCGGGCGGTGTCGCGCACGAGGAAGCCGCGCATCAGCGGCGCACGACGGAGGTCCAGCCGGTAGCGGCTCGGGCCGTGCATCGCGCGCAGCTGGCCGGCCAGGTCGCCCTGGCGATCGTCGAGGAGGATTTCCTCCACCACCATCGGCGCTTGCCGGCAGACCACCTGCACCGGGGCCGCCAGGCCGTCCCACAGCATCGCGGTGCGAAGGATGTCGTGCCGCTCGATGACGACCTGCAGCGCCTGCACGAAGCCCTCGACGCGCTCGCGGGTGTCCAGCTCCAGCAGGCTGGCCATCACGTAGGCATCGCCATCCGGGCTCATCAGGTGGTGGAACCAGATGCCTTCCTGCAGGGGCGTGAGCGGGTAGATGTCCTGCACGTTGCCCGCCCCGCCGGGTATCGCCTGGACGATCTGCTCCAGCTCCCTGGCGGTCAGGCGCGTGAGGGTCAGCATCTCCGGCTTGATCGCCCGGCAGCTTTCGGGGATGCCGTTTGGCGGCACCTCGGCCTCGGGCGCTGCCGGCCGGAGGGCCGCGGCCAGCTCGGCCACAGTCGGTGCGGCGTACAGGCGGCGCGCGTCGAGCTCCAGCCCCCGGCTGCGCACGTGTTCGATGAGCCGCACCGCCAGCAGCGAATGCCCGCCGAGCTCGAAGAAGTTGTCGTGGCGGCCCACGCGGGGCAGTTGCAGCAGCTGCGTCCAGACGTCCGCCAGCATGGCCTCGAGCTCGCCCCGAGGCTCCTCGTACGGCCGGCTGCGCGATTGCAAGTCCGGCACAGGCAGCGCCTTGCGGTCGATCTTGCCGTTGGGGCTCAGCGGGAACTGCTGCAGCCCCACGAAGTGCGCCGGCACCATGTACTCCGGCAGCGTGCGCGCCAGCGCGGCGCGCAGCGCCGCCTCCTGCAGCGCCTGAGGCTGCTCGCACAGCACGTAGGCCACCAGCCGGGGCTCGCCCGGCACGTCCCGGCGCGCCAGCACCACCGCGTCGCGCACCCCGGGCTGCCCGGCCAGCGTCGCCTCGATCTCGCCCAGCTCGATGCGCAGCCCGCGGATCTTGACCTGGTCGTCGATGCGCCCCAGGTACTCGATGGCCCCGTCGGGCAGGTACCGCACCAGGTCGCCGGAGCGGTACATCCGGCTGCCGGGCGCGCCGAACGGGTTGGGCACGAACTTCTGCGCCGTCAGCCCCGGGCGGCCCAGGTAGCCGCGCGCCAGCCCCACCCCGGCGATGTGCAGCTCGCCGCTGACGCCCGCCGGCACGGGCTGCCCCAGCGCATCCAGCACATGGATCTGGATGTTGGCGATGGGCCTGCCGATGGGCACGCAGGCCAGCCCGCTGTCGGCCCGGCACGCCCACGCCGTCACGTCCACCGACGCCTCCGTGGGCCCGTACAGGTTGTGCAGCTGCGACCACGGCAGCTGCCGCAGGAAGCGCTGCTGCACCTCCAGCGGCAGCGCCTGCCCGCTGCACATCACCTGCCGCACTGAGCGGCAGCGGTCGGCATCGGCCGTGTTGAGGAACACCTCCAGCATCGGCGGCACGAAATGCAGCGTCGTGACGGCCTGCGCCTGGATCAGCCCGCACAGGTAGGCCACGTCCTGGTGCCCGCCCGGGCGCGCCAGCACCAGCGTGGCGCCGCTCATCAGCGGCCAGAAGAACTCCCACACCGACACGTCGAAGCTGAACGGGGTCTTCTGCAGCACGCGGTCGGCCGCGTGCAGGCCGTACGCCTGCTGCATCCACTGCAGCCGGTTGACGATTCCCGCATGGTCGATGCCCGCTCCCTTGGGCCGGCCGGTGGAGCCGGAGGTGTAGATCACGTAGGCCAGGTTGGAGCCCAGCACGCGCAGCGGCGGGTTGCCCGCATCCAGGCCGGCCCAGGCCGGCGCCTCGCTGTCCAGGCACAACACCGGGCAGTCCAGCAGTGGCAGCTGCGCGCGCAGGTGCGACTGCGTCAGCAGCACCGCCGGCGCGGCGTCCTGAACCATATAGGCCAGCCGCTCGGCCGGGTACGCCGGGTCCAGCGGCACGTACGCGCCGCCGGCCTTCAGGATCGCCAGCAGCCCCAGCACCATCCCCACCGAGCGCTCCGCGCAGATGCCCACCCGCACGTCGGCGCCCACGCCCAGCTCCAGGAGGTGATGCGCCAGCCGGTTGGCCTGGGCGTTGAGCGCCTCGTAGCTCAGCTCGATGCCCTCGTACACCAGCGCCGTGTGCGCGCCCGTGCGGCGCACCTGCTGCTCGAACAGGCCCTGGATCGTGGCCGGACCGTCATACAGCGTGGCCGTGTCGTTCCACTCCAGCAGCAGCTGGCGCCGCTCGGCCTGCGCCAGCATCGGCAGCTCGCCGATAGCACACCCCGCATCGGCCACGATCCCCGCCAGCAGCGCCTGCAGGTGCCCCGCCATCCGCTCGATCGTGCCAGCGTCGAACAGGTCCTGCTTGTACTGGACCTTGACGATCAGCTCGTCGGACAGCTGCGTGACGTCGACCATCAGGTCGTCCTGCCCGAAGCGCATGGGGCTCTCGGCCAGGCTGGCCTGCAGGCCGTCGAACCGCGGCAGCTCGGTCGGCCGGTCGATGTTGAACATCACCGAGGCCAGCGGCCGCCGCTGCGGGTCGTGCGCCGCGCCCAGCTTGCGGACCAGCAGGGCGAACGGATAGCCCGCGTGCTGGTAGGCCTCCACCAGCGAGGCCTTCACGTCAGAGAGGTAGCGGGCAAAAGGCATGGAGGCCTGCGGCCGGCACCGCAGCGGCACCACGTTCAGCGTGCAGCCCACGAGGTTCGCTTCGTCGCCGTCGGGCCGGTCGACCGCGACCGGGATCCCGATGACCAAGTCCTCCTGGTGCGTGAGGCGCTGCAATAGGACCGACATGGCGGCGGTCAGCGTCATGAACAGCGTGCAGCCGTGCGCGCGGCCGACCTCCTGTAGCGCAGCGCGGGCCTCGGCACCGATGCTCAACTGGCGGCGCCCGGCGCGCAGCGACGACTGGCGATGGGGTGGCCTGTCGGTGGGCAGCGCCAGCGGCGGCGGCATCTGCGCGAATCGGGAGGTCCAGTAGGCCTCGTCCTGCCGGCATTGTTCGCTGTCGAGGTAGGCCTGGCGCCGCGCGACGTAGCCGCGCAGCGCCTGCGCAGCGGGCAGGGCGGGGGCAGCACCCTGGCGCAGGGCGTTGTAGGCCTGCGCGATCTCCTGCACGAGCAGCGCATCGGAGATGCCGTCGCTTACCACGTGGTGCACGTTGAGGCACAGCAGGTGCTCGCCGGCCGCTTGCTCCAGAAGGGCGGCCCTCAGCAGCGGCCCCTGGCTCAGGTCGAACGGCTGTCGGCTCTCCTCGACCTGCCAGCGTTCGACCTGCGCAGCGGCATCGGCGGAACCGGCGAACGAGACCCGCGGCAGCTCGATGCGCAGCGCCGGCAGGACATGCTGCCACTCGCCCGACCGGTCGATGACCGATCGCAGGGCGTCGTGGCGGTCGACCACGTGCTGCAGGGCGGCGCCCAGCGCGGCGTGATTGACCTCGCCGCGCAGCCGCAGCGCGATGCTGGTGTTGTAGGCCAGAGCCGCCTGGTCGTCGAGGCGGCACTCGAGCCAGATGCCCTGCTGCGTCGCGGTGAGCGGCAGCGTCTCGCCCCGGCGGCCCGCGGCGGGGGCCGCCGCCGGCGCCGCCGCGCCCGCCGCCCGGGAGCCGGTGGTCGAGGGCGGCGCGGGAGGCAGCGGCGGCAGGAAGCCGCCGTCGCGAAGGTCCCGGATGCTGGCCTCGAAGGCATGGCAGACGGCGTCGAGGTCGGCGTCGGTGTGCGCGGTGGAGAGGAACATGTTGCGTCCCTCCCAGATGTAGAGGCCGTGCGCGACCAGGTGGTAGCAGATGAGGTCCAGGTTGGCGGTGGTGTTCAGGCGGAACAGCGAGCCGCACTGCACCAGGTGCATCGACACCTGCTCGCGTTCGAACAGCCGGTTGATCCGCTCCACCAGGCCGGTCGTGCGCCGGGTCAGGTCGGCCTGCAGTGCAGGACCTTCGCGCTTCATCCGCTGCAGCACCGCGCGCGTGGCGGCCATCGTCAGCGGGTGCTTGCTGAAGGTGCCGGCGAAGAAGGTGGTCACGGCCGCGCAGCGTCCGTCGCTGCGACGGCGCGGGCCGCCGTCGACGCCGTCCATGTAGTGTGCATCGCCGGCGACCAGGCCCAGCGGCATGCCGCCACCGGCCGCCTTGCCGTAGGTGGCTATGTCGGCCCGCACGCCGAACAGCGCCTGCGCGCCGCCGGGGTGCAGGCGGAACCCGGTGATGACCTCGTCGAAGATCAGTGCGATGCCGAGTTCCTTCGTTAGCGCCCGCAGTCGGTGGAGGTACTCCCGCGGCTGCAGTTCCGGATGGCGGCCCTGCACCGGCTCGACGACCACCGCGGCCAGCTCGTGTGCATGGCGGCGGATGAGATCCAGCGACTCCGCCTCGGCGTATTCGAGCACCAGCGCGTGCTGTCCGATGCCGGGGATCAGGCCGGGCATCAGCGGCGCCGCGGCGCCTTGCTCCTCCTGCTCGATGTCCACTCCGACCAGCGAGCCGTCGGACCAGCCGTGGTAGGAGCCGTTGAACATCGCGAACTTCTCGCGCCCGGTGGCGGTCCGCGCCAGGCGAATCGCCAGCATGACCGCTTCGGTGCCGGAGTTGCAGAAGGCCACCCGCTCCATGCCCGTCAGTTCGTGCACGAGCTGCGCTACCTCACCGGCCAGCGGCGACTGGGGCCCGATCTGCGCGCCCATCTGCAGCTGGCGCACCAGCGCCTGCTGGATGAACTCCGGCCCGTGGCCGAAGAAGTGGACGCCGAAGCCCATCGTAAGGTCGACGTACTCGTTGCCGTCGACATCCCAGATGTGCGAGCCCGCCGCGCGCTCAGAGAGGATGGGATAGAAGAGTTCGTGCAGCGTGAGCGGCAGCACCGGATCGGCGGCGGAGAAGCGGAAGCCGGCCTGCGCGCGGTAGTCGGCATGCACCGCCTTGTGACTGACCGTGCTGTCCCGTGACCCGCGGGTGCGCTCCAGGAAGCGGCGCATGAACTGCTGCAGGTAGGCCGATTGCCGCGGCGTGAGCTCGGCATAGGGGTCGAACTGCAGGGGGCGCGACAGGACTTCCGATGTCGTCGGCTTCGACACCGCCTTCGGCGCCGCGACAGCCTGCCCAGCGACGTCCGTCCGGGTGCCCGCCCTCACCGCCTCGAGCTGCTGCAGCAGCACCTGCGTGGTCTGCTGCGTGATCTGCGACAGACTCTCGAGCTGGCGCGCAATGGTGCGCTCGAGCATCGACGCACCCTCGTCCACATCGCGCGGCGCCACGGCGCCTGCCGCCGGCTGGGCCGGCGCGGCCGCGGCCGGCGCCGGCTCCATCTTCTGCGCGATGAACGTCGCGAGCGCGGAAATGCTCGTCAGCTCCTCGAACAGCTGGCGGATGGACAAGGTGATGCCGAACTGCTTCTTGATTCGGTTGACTGCCTGCACGAGGATCAGCGAGTCGGCGCCGAGCTCAAGCAGCGGTGCGTGCGGGTCCACCTTGTGTGGCTCGATGCGCAGCAGCTCGGCGACGATGATGCAGGTCTCGCGTTCGATCTCGTCGACGCGCCGCGCGGCCGGCGCGGCGGAGGCGGCTTGCGGTGCCGCCTGTAGGGCGTGTGCCTCGGCCGGGCTCGCCGGGGCGGGCGCATGCGCCTGGACCGGCGAGCCCTCGATCCAGCAGCGCTGCCGCTGGAAGGGGTAGGTCGGAAGCTGCAGGCGACGGCGCTGCTGCCCGGCATGGACGGCGTTCCAGTCGATGGACTGCCCGCCGAGCCACAGCTGCCCCAGGGTCGTGAGGTGCCGGGCCAGGTCGGCAGCCTGCGCGGGTGCGGTGGCCAGCGAGGGCAGCGTTGACCAGTTGCAGCCGTTGGCGTCCGCATGCTGGCGCGCCAGGGTGGCCAGCGTGCGGCCGGGCCCCGCCTCCAGCAGCACTGCCCCCGTGGCGGCGGTAGTCTCGGCCAGCGTGGCGAGGCCTTGTGCGAAGCGGACCGGCTCGCGCAGGTGCCTCACCCAGTACGAGGGCGCGGTCGCCTCAGCGTCAGTGATCCAACGGCCGGTGAGGTTTGACACGAATCGCAGCGCCGGCGCACGCAGCGTGATGCCGGCCACGAGCGCGCCGAACTCGTCCAGCACCGGGTCCATCAGGTGCGAATGGAAGGCATGCGATGTCTGCAGCCGGCGATGCGAGACCGCCTGAGCGGTGAGCTCGTTCTCGAGCGCCTGCACGTCGGCGAAGGAGCCCGAGACGACGCAGCGGTCGCGCCCGTTGACTGCGGCCAGCGAGACGCCGCGGCCCAGCCAGGGCCCCAGGCGTTGTTCGTTGAGCGCGACGGCGAGCATCGCGCCCTCGGGAAGGTCCTGCATCAGCCGGCCTCGCGCGGCGACCAGGGCCAGCGCATCCTCCAGGGAGAACACGCCTGCCAGGCAGGCGGCCACGTACTCACCCAGGCTGTGCCCGATCATCGCCTGCGGCTGCAGGCCGCAGTGCATCCACAGCCGTGCCATTGCGTACTCGACGACGAACAGTGCCGGCTGCGCATGCCGCGTCTGCGCCAGCTGTTCCGCCGCGTCGGCGCTGGGTTCGCCGGTGAGGCCGATCAGCTCACGGACGTCGATGCCGCTGTGCCGGCGGACGATCGCCGCGCAGGCTTCGACCTCGGCGCGGAAGGCGCCCAGGTGCAGGTACAGCTCGCGGGCCATGCCCAGCTGCTGCGCGCCCTGGCCGGGGAACATCAGGACGACCGGCCGCACCTGCGCGGGCACCGACGCGCTGCCCGCGCCGTCGGCGATGCGATCGGGCGCGTGATCGCGCAACGCGCGGGCCGCCTCCGCCGCCGTGCTGCGCACCAGCATGCGGCGGGTGCCGAAAGCCTGTCGGCCCACCTGGTGGCTGAAGGCCACGTCGGCCAGCGACAGCCCGGGCGAGGCTTCCAGGCGGGCCGCGAGCCCATCGCTCATCGCCGCGAGCTCGGATGCGGTGCGGGCCGAGAGGGTCAGCAGCTGGCAGGGCCAGGCTTCGCCGGACGGCGGGGCCAAGGGCGCCTGCTGCAGCACCACGTGGGCCAGCGCACCGCCAAACCCGAACGAGCTCACGCCGGCCAAACGGGGCGATGGGCCGCCCCAGGCTTGCAGGCGGACCGGCACAGACAGGGGGGTGTCATCGAGCGCGCAGTGGGGATTCGGAACGCAGTAGTTCGGGTTCGGCGGGATCGCGCCCTTCTCGAGCGCGAGCACGGTCTTGATGAGGCCGGCGACGCCCGCCGCGGCCTCCAGGTGCCCGATGTTCGTCTTGACGGTCCCGATGGCGCAGGGCTGCCCGGCCGTGCGCCCGGGCAGCAGCACCTCCTTAAGCGCACGCAGCTCGATCGGGTCACCGAGCACCGTGCCGGTGCCGTGCGCCTCGAGGTAGGCGACGCTCGCCGGCAGCACCTGTGCATCGTCGAGTGCACGACGCAGCACGTCGACCTGCGCCGGGCCGTTGGGCGCGATGAGCCCGTTGCTGCGGCCGTCCTGTCCGATGGCCGACCCGCGGATGACGGCACGGACCGTATCCCCATCGCGCAGCGCATCCGACAGGCGCTTGAGCACGACCATGCCGCAGCCTTCGCCGCGGACATAGCCGTCGGCGGCGGCGTCGAAGGCCTTGCACCGGCCATCGGCCGCGAGCATGCCCGCGCTGGCGAACGGCGTGCCGGACTCAGACGAGAGGATGAGATTGACCCCACCGACTAAAGCCAGCGTCGACTCGCCGCTGCGCAGGCTCCGGCAGGCCATGTGCACCGCTGACAGCGACGATGAGCAGGCCGTGTCGACCGCGACGCTGGGCCCGCGCAGGTCAAGCAGGTACGACAGCCGGTTGGCCGCGATGCTTTGCGCGCTGCCGGTGGCCGCGTAGACGTTGAGGCCGTCGTCGGCCAGGGCCTGGCGGCTCTCGTAGTCGTGGGTCGAGATGCCCACGAAGACACCGGCCAGCGTGCCGGCCAGCCGGGCGGGCGGAACGCCCGCGTTCTCCAGTGCCTCCCAGGCTACCTCCAGCACCAGCCGCTGCTGCGGATCGATGCGCTCGGCCTCCATCGGCGAAATGCCGAAGAACTGCGGATCGAAGCGATCCACCTGCGCAAGGAAGCCGCCCAGGCTCGTCGCAGGGGCCGCGCCGTCGTGCGTGACGAAGCTCCCCGCGGCGATGCGCGGCGGCGGCACCGGCCCGGTGACCACGCGGCCTTGTTCGAGCAGCTGCCACAACGACTCGAGATCGTCGGCCTGCGGGAACCGGCAACCCATGCCGACGATGGCGATCGGCTCGCTAGACCCGAGGGTCAGTGCCGGGCGCTCCGGAGCAAGCACGGGGCCCACCGACTCGGGAGTCAGGAAATCCGCCAGCTTAGCGATCGAAGGATGTTCCCAGAAGACCGTTGGCGGCACGTCGCGGCGCAGATGGGCGGAAAGCTCCTCGGCCAGCTGGACCGATGCGAGGGAGTCGAGCCCGTAGTAGGCGAACGGCTGCCGCGGGTCCACGGTAGCGACGGGCAGGCCCACGCGCGCTGCCAGCCTGTCGATCAGCCAGCGTTCCATTTGGGCGACCGGCTGCGCAGGCGCCTTGTCGCTGGGCGGCTGCGCGGCGCGTACGCGCTGCTGCGGGCTCGGGCGGTCCCAGCGCCCTTGCATCGGCAGATCGCCGTCCTGGAACTGCTGCTTGCAGAGCTGGCGCTGGATCTTGCCGCTCGAGGTGCGAGGCAGCTGCCCCGCCTTTACCAGGACGATCGAGTCCGGTGGCAGGCCCACCTCGTCGGCCACTGCGGAGGCGATGGCGCCGAACATTGCTTCATCGGGCCGGATGCGAAAGTCCAGCTCCTGAACGACGACCAGCCGCTCGGCTCCATCCCCGGCGACGCCGAAGGCGATGGCACCATCCACGCGCAGCTTGGGATGCGACAGGAACGAGGCGTTCTCGACATCCTGCGGATAGATGTTGCGGCCATTGACGATAATCAGATCCTTCAGGCGGCCGCAGATGAACAGCGCGCCGTCGAGGAAAAATCCGAGGTCGCCGGTGCGCAGGTAGGGCCCTTCGCCGCTGTCGGCGACGAAGGCCTGGAACGTGGCCCGGGTCTCGTCGGGTCGGTTCCGGTAGCCTTGCGCGACACTTGGGCCACGCACCCAGACCTCGCCCACGGCGTCCGCGGCGGCGCGCTTCAAGCTGTGCGGATCGACGATCACGACCTCGTGCTCCGGAAGTACCGTGCCGACGCTGACCAGCGAAGCGGCTTCGTCCCCTTCGGCGCACGGCTCGATGGATCGCTGCTGCAAGGCCGTCCTGGAGACGTAAATGTGCGCCGGCGCCTGACCCTGCGGCGTGCCCTGCGCGGCGGCGACCACCAGCGTCGATTCGGCCAGGCCGTAGCCAGGCACCATTGATTCTGGCCTGAAGCCGCAAGGGCCGAAAGTGCGGCTGAAGCCGCGCACCGTGTCCACACGCACCGGCTCGGCGCCGTTTGCTGCGATCCGCCAGTTGCTCAGATCCAGCGTGGCTCGCTGCTCCGGCGTCGTCGAGCGCACGCACAGGTCGTAGGCGAAGTTCGGTGCCGACGTGATGGTGCCGCGGTGGTCGCTGATGGCTTTCAGCCAGCGGTAGGGATTCAGCAGGAAAGTGGCGGGCTGCATGAAGACACAGTGATGTCCCCAGAACAGCGGACTGAGAATGCCTCCGATCAATCCGAAGTCGTGGTAGGGCGGCAGCCAGGAGACGGTGACGTCGGAGTCGCGTACGGCGATCGCGCGGCCAGTATGCTCAAGATTGTTCAGCAGGTTGCCGTGACTCACCATCACGGCCTTGGGCGAACCCGTGGAGCCAGACGTGTATTGGAGGAAGGCGATGGTGTCCGCCGATGCGCCCGGGTCCACCCATGGCGCAGCTTGCTCCTCCAGTGCATCCAGGACGAACCAGTCGGTGATGCTGAGCTTCCGTTGCTGGCTCTGCAGCGTGTCGATGCGCAGCAGGTCGGCGCGGGTCGTTATCGCACAGTGAGCCTGTGCGTCGTCCAAGACGGCCTGCAGCCGGGGCAGCCTGCGGGCACTGGATGGCGGGTACACCGGTACGGGGATCGCGCCGGCATACAGGCATCCGAAGAACGCGGCGACGTAATCCAGGCCCGGCTGGAAGAGCAGCAGCACGGGCTGTTTCTTTGGCTGGCGTCCTTGCGCCTGCAGGTGTGACGCGATGAATCGTGCACGGGCATCCAATTCCCGGTAGCTCAGGCTTGCCGGTTCCTGGCCCTCTTTCTCCGACAGGAAGACGTAGGCCGCGGCGTCGGGCGCAAACTCGGCGCGGTGGCTCAGCAGGTGGACCAGGCTTCTGACGTTGGGAACGCTGGGCATGGCGATGGCTTGGAACGGGTGGGTCGCTCAGATTGCCGCGAGAAGCTCGCGTCGCCTGCCATGCGGGCGACGCACCGTGAAACTGCAGGCTTCCAGCAACCCCCGGCACGCGGCAACAGGCGTACAGGTGAATAGGGATGCATAGCCTGCCGGCGTGGAGTCCACTGACATGGACGCCGCACGCGCGAGACGATGCATCAGGTGCAACGGATCCTCGGCGATGCAATCAAGTGGACCGGGAAGCCTCTGCCATGGCATGGCGCAGGCTGAGTGGGCGCATATCGACCCAGGTCCTTTCGATGTGAGAAGTGCAATACGCCTTTGTACCGCTCACGCCGACTGCCCGCCAACCTGCAGGGACATCACGCTCCAACGGCCAGATCGAGTACTGCTCCTCGTCGTTCACGACGACGCAGAAACTTTGGCTATCGACTTCGTCGGACATGCGGATCCTCCTGATTGTTGTGTGAATGACAGCCTTCCCGCATGACGGGAAGGGCGGGGGGTAGGTGCTAACCGCTAATATGGAGCCGCCGAGAGCGGCTGTGCTTAGACTGATTCAGGTATTGCGCTGCGAATTTGGAATCACTCTGCTAGGCTCAGTCAGCTAACGAATTATGACGCATCCCTCTACGCTGCGGTTCTAAAGTTCGGTGTTGACATTCACTCCGGCGCTAGACTAGACACCGACTCATTGGGGAAGCGAGTGAAAGTGTCAAGTTGTAATCAAGCGCGATATTCCGCAAGCAATGCCGAGCGGTCACGCAGAGTCGCAATTGCAAGAAGCGAGCGTGCGCGAACATTGGGGATGCCTGCCTCCCTGATTTCTGCAACTGCCGTGCTGGCGGGGTGAGCATCCTTGAGGAAATTCTGGTGGCGAATCGCCATAACTGCGCTGGCGCTGGGCGCCGTCCTGACACTAGCGGCCGCGTTGCATGACAATCAGCCGCCCCAGGTACTGGCGACTGTCCGCGTCGATGCCGGCCCAGTCGTTTCCCACATCCGTGCCACGGGAAACGTCAGCAGCACGCGAGACGTGAAGCTGAGTGTTTTGACAAGCGGACCAGTTCAAAGCGTGAGCGTCGCGGTGGGCGGCATGGTCCGGCCCGGCGACGAACTTCTGAGGCTCGACGCGCGAGAGGCGCGGTTGCAATTGGTTTCCGACGAACTCGCGGTACGCGAGATGGAGGCGAACATTGCTCATCAGTCCCGAACGCTCGACGGTCTTCGAGCCGATTTGATGGCTGGTGCCGTGTCGCGCGAGCAGGTGCGTCAGGCCGAAGACAGCCTGAGGCTGCTGAGAATCCAGCAGGAGAAGGTTGCGGCCCGCGCGAGCCAGACGAAGGCACGGCTGCAGCAGTTTGCGCTGCGCTCACCCATCGGAGGCATCGTCACCGACGTGAGCGTCCGTCCCGGCGAGGTCGCCGTCGCAGGCCAGCCGGTTATCACGCTGTCAGACACGCAGAACCAGCAGATCCTCGCCCGCATGGAACAGAACGATGCGCAAGACCTTGGCATCGGCATGCCCGTGCGGGTATCTGTGGAGGGCGCGCCGGGCCAGGTGCTCGAAGAACGCATCGTGCGCATCGAGCCCTCGGTCCGCAGGGAAGGCAGTGCCAGCTATACCGCCGTCTGGATCAGCCTCGGTTCGAACGCGCTGAAGCTGCGCCCCAACCAGCAGGTCGACGTGCGGGTGCCCATCGGCACCGGCAAGGCCGTCGTGCGCCTGCCGCTGGAAGCGCTCGCTTCGCGCGACGGCAAGACGGCCGTGTGGACGCTCGACGACCTCGGCCGGCTGAAGCTCTTGCCGATCACGATCGGCACGATGGGCGACCGTTTCGCGGAAGTGCTGTCCGGTGTGTCGCCGGGTCAGTTCGTCGCCCTGGCCGAAGGTCGCACGCTCAAGGAAGGCGAGGCCGCCCGCGCGGCGAAGGCGGCCAGCGCACCATGATCCGCCTGACCGGGGCCTGCAAGCGCTACCGCAACGGCGGCAGCGACATCGAGATCCTGCGGGGCGTCTCGGTGGAGATCGGCAAAGGAGAGTTCGTGGCCATCATGGGGCCGTCGGGCTCCGGCAAGTCGACCTTGATGAACGTTTTGGGCTGCCTGGATACGCTGGACGGCGGCACCTACGAACTCCAGGGCCTGCGGGTTGACCGGATGGATTCGCGCGAGCTCGCGCACCTTCGCAACCGGCGCTTCGGCTTCGTCTTCCAGCTGTTCAACCTCATCCCGCGCCTGGACGCGATGCGCAACGTCGAGCTGCCGATGATCTATGGCTGCGTGCCTCCCGCGGAGCGGCGGCAGCGCGCGGCCGCGGCTCTCGAACGGGTGGGACTGGGCGAGCGACACCACCACGCGCCGTCGCAGCTGTCCGGTGGGCAGCAGCAGCGCGTGGCCATCGCGCGCGCCGTGGCCAACGACCCCGACATCATCATCGCGGACGAGCCGACCGGAAGCCTCGATTCGGCATCGAGCGACGAGATCATGAGGCTCTTTGCCGACTTGCACTCGCAGGGCAAGACCATTCTGATGGTCACGCACGAGAACGACGTCGCCGTGCATGCACAGCGCGTCATCCGCCTGCGCGACGGCCGCATCGGAGAGGCCGCATGAACGCCGCGCTTACCCATCGCCACCGCTGGCGGCTGTGGATGGACGTGGGCCTACAGGCCTGGTACAGCCTGGGTGACCGGCGCTTCCGCACCCTTCTGAGCGTGCTAGGCATCGCGATCGGCGTCGCGGCGGTCACGCTCATCGACGTGGTGACGCACGGCGGACGCCAGGTCGTGTTTGCCGAACTGCAGACCTTCGGCCTACGCTCGGTCTGGATCTCCCGCGACCGCAAGCTGGTGGATCCGCTCAAGGCCCAGCGCACCGGTACGGGCATCGACAACACCGATTACGAGAGCCTGCGGCAGTCGAGCTGCTGCGTCGCCATTGCACGCGTGAGCCCGCTCGTGCTGGGCCCGGCGACCATGAGTCACATTGCGCGCGCCGGCCGTGGCTTCAGCCAGGTGCAGATCGAAGGGGTGGACGAAGCGTACGTCGCGATCAACAACGACCGTATCGTCAGGGGGCGTGCCTTCACGGCTGCCGACGTCGACCGCGCGCGGCCAGTTGTGATCATTGGTGCGAAGGTCCGCGACGATCTGTTCGGGCCGGCCGTCGATCCCATCGGCCGCGAGCTGCGCCTGGACAACCGGGGCTTCGAGGTCATCGGCGTGCTGGCGAGCAAGGACCGTTCGCTGCTGACGAGCATCGGTTCGGGCCAGGACGCCAACGGCCGACTGCTGATGCCCTACACACGGCTGCAGGCCATGCAGGGCACGAACCAGATCGACGTCCTGCAAGGGGAGGTGCGCGAGGGCATCTCCGCTAAGCTCGCGGCGCAGTCGGTGGCGGACTTCCTCGCCCGTCATCACCGCGAGGCCTACAGCTACCGGGTCGACACGATGGAAGAGTACGTGCAGACCGCCAACAACATCCTCCAGGGTGTGGCCGTCATCGGCATCGTCGCGGCGTCGGTCTCCCTGTTCGTGGCCGGCCTGGGCATCCTGAACATCATGAGCACCGCGGTGCTGGAGCGTACCCGCGAGATCGGCGTGCGCAAGGCGCTGGGTGGCAGCGAGCGCGACATCATGTTGCAGTTCCTCCTCGAGGCAGGCTTCATCAGCCTGTTCGGCGGGGTGGCCGGTCTCGTGCTGGGCGGGCTCGCCTGTGTGGCGATCGCAAGGGTCACGCACTTTCCTCTCGACCCGGCGATGCTCTTCAATGGCCTTGCGCTATTGGTGGCGATCGGCGTCGGGCTAGTGTCCGGCCTGTACCCAGCCTACAGGGCGTCGACGCTGAAGCCGGTGGAGGCCTTGCGCTATGAGTGAGCGATGGGCCCGCGCCTGCCTGCTAGCCCCGTGCATCGCCGGGTCTGCCCTGGCTGCAGGCCCGCATGGCCAGAACCTTGAGCAGGCCATCGAGGCCGCGCAGTCGGTGCGCCTGTCCGTGCGCATCGCCGCGGTCGAGCTCGACGCCGCCCGGGCGCGCCTGGCCAAGGCGCGGGCTCAGCGGTATCCGACCCTGGACTTCTCGGCCAACGTTGACCGGATCGACGACAACGACGACTTCACCGGCATCTCGGCCTCGGTCGAAATCCCGCCGCTCGGCACAAGCTCCCAGGTGACAGTGACGCAGACTGTGCCGCGCTACCAGACCTCGGCGTCATTGGTGGCCCGGTACAACGCCTACACCGGCGGCCGCGTGCAGGCGCAGTTGAACCACGAGAACCTCTCGCTTCAGGTGGCGGAGCTGTCGCACCGCCTGGCCCTGCAGCAAGTCGCGGTCGACGTGTCCTTCGCCTACTTCAAGCTGCGGCGGGCCTGCATGCTGGTGTCCTCGGCCTCGCGCCAGCTCCGCCGTGCCGAGTCGGTGGCGGCGGTGGCCGGCGACCGGGTGCGGAACGGCCGCATGGCGCCCATCGAGGAGCGCTTCGCCAAGCTGGCCGAGGCGGAGAAGCAGTCAGCTTGGCGCTCGCGGCAGGAAGACCTCGAAGGGGCCTACGGTCGCTACCGCGATGCCGTGCAGCACACGATGCCGGAGGAGCCGGGCCAGGAGGCGCGATGCTGGTTCGCCGGCAAGGTCGAAACCGATCTCGACAAAGCGCGCCAGCTGAGCGACCAGGCACTCGATGCGCGCCAGGACCGGCTGAAGGTGGAGGCCGCGCGCGAGCTCGTCTTCGTCCAGCGCGCGGCTCTGCGGCCGCAGCTCAGCCTGTATGCCAACTACGCTGGCATCGGGCGCAGCAACTCCTCGCTGAGAGACAGTTTGTCCAATTTTTCTTACCGCCAGTCCAGCGTCGGCGTCCAGCTCCGCTTCAACCTTTTCGACCATGGGCTGGCCTCGCAACAGGTGTCCGAGGCGGAAGCCGAGGCGCGCAAGCAGGCGCTGCGGGCGGAACTCGCGGCCTCGGATCGCGAGCAGCAGAAGCGCCGCCGCGAACTCAACGTCCGCATGACCGAGACCCGCATCGATCTGCTCCGCTCGCGGATGAGCCTGGCCAAGGCCCAGGCGGACATGGTGCGCCAGCAGCTGGCTGCCGGCACCGTCACGGCCAGTGCGGCGGAGGAGCGATTCGAGCAGGAAGCCGACGCGCGCGACGAGTTCGATGTCGCGCAGGTCGATGCAGTGCTCGCTCAGCTCGCCGCGATGTTCCCGGCGCGCAACCTGCCGGAGCCATGACCCATCCCCGCCAACCGTCACGCAGCACGGTCCGCCGCGAACGACGCGGTGACCTCGGAACCCTTTCGTCGCTCCGATGAAACTCCTCAAGTACCTCTTCAGGCACTCGCCTAAGCTGCTCTTGCTCGCCATCGTGGCCGGGGTCCTCAGCGGTCTCAGCGGTGCCGGGTTGATCGGGGTGATCACCGAGTCCATCGGCGCGCCCGGCCAGGACCGGCGGCTAGCCTGGGCCTTCGTCGGCCTGTGCCTCGCCTACCTGGTGACCAAGACCGGTTCGGAGATGGCCCTGCTGCAGTCCACGCAGGGCGCCATCGTCGAGCTGCGGACCGAGCTCAGCCGCAAGCTGCTGTCCACGCCGCACAAGAAGCTGCAGGATGTGGGCAAGCACGGCCTTTTCGCCATCCTCACCAAGGACGTGGAGACCTTCGTGCAGGCCTTCCAGCTCGTGCCGCTGGTGCTCGGCAACGTCGTCGTCATCGGCGGCTGTCTGGTGTACCTGGCCTGGTTGTCGTGGCAGATCGTCGCGGTCTTCACGATCTGCCTGCTGGCCGGCATAGCTGCCTTCCAGGTCGCGGAGCAGCGGCCCTTGAAGCGCATGGCCGAGATGCGCGAGCAGATGGACGTGCTGTACCAGGACTTTCGCAACCTGATCGAGGGTGCCAAGGAGCTCCAGCTCAACGCCCGGCGCGGCGACCTGTACGTCGAGCGGGTGATCCGGCCGAGCGCGTCGCGCTTCCGGCAGCTATTCGTGCAGAGCCTCGTCGGGTATATGGCCGTGACCAACGTGGGCACCATCATGTTCTACGTCATCATCGGCGTGCTGGTGTTCGTGGTCCCGATGTGGATGCCGCAGTCCGGCAAGGTGCTGGCGACTGCGACCGTCGTGCTGCTGTACCTGATCCGCCCCATCATTGAGCTGGTGGGGGCGCTGCCGCTGCTGCGGCAGGCGGCGATCTCTCTCGGGAAGATCGAGCAGCTGGACGGCGAGCTGGGCACCGGCGAGCCCGCGCCTGCCGGCCGCGTGCGCTTTGCCGGCCGGGGCCCGCTATGCCTGGAACTGAAGGGCGTGTGCCACGAGTACCCCGGCGCGAACGACGACCGGCGCTTCATGCTCGGCCCGGTGGACCTGCAGGTGACGCAGGGCGAGATCGTCTTCATCGTCGGCGGCAACGGCAGCGGCAAGACGACGCTGGCGATGCTGCTGCTGGGCTTCTACGCGCCCGAGGCGGGCGAGATCGTCCTGAACGGCGTCGCGGTGACGGACGAGAACCGTGCGGCCTACCGGCAAACGTTCTCGGCGGTGTTCTCCGACTTCCACCTGTTCGAGCAGCTACTCGACGCCGAAGACGAAGGCCTGCGCGCCAAGGCCGCGCACTATATCGATCGTCTGGCCATGTCCCACAAGGTCAAGGTCGCCGACAATCGCTTCTCGACGATCAAGCTCTCTACCGGCCAGCGCAAGCGGCTGGCGATGGTGTCCTCGTATCTCGAGGATCGCCCGTTCTACTTGTTCGACGAATGGGCCGCCGACCAGGATCCCGCCTTCAAGCGGGTTTTCTACACAGAGCTGCTGCCGGACCTGAAGGCCCGGGGCAAGACCGTCCTGGTCATCACCCATGACGACGCGTACTTCTCCTGCGCGGACCGACTGGTCAAGGTGCAGGACGGCCGCGTGTCGCTCATGGACCGGACGGACGGCCCCTCCGCCGGCCCCGGCGCCTTCGCGCGGCCGCCGGGCGGCACGTGCGGGCCCGCACCCTCGCGCGCCGCGCACGACCCCGCCGACATCACACCAGGAATCTAGCGCCCATGTCGTCCAGACCCTCCATCAATCTCGTCTTCCAGACCGACGACGGCCATGCGTGGATGACCGGCATCGCGCTGCGATCGCTGATCGATGCTTTTTCCCGTTCGCCCGCACGGCATGCGTACAGCCTACAGGTCTCGTTCATCTCGCATGGGCTGAACGAGGCGAACCGCCGGCTGCTGGACCGTGCGGGCGCCTCCGACGCTGTGGAACTGCTGACCGAGGTCATCGACTACCCGCTGAAGGCCGCGACCCCGGACGAACGACGCATCGAGCTGTTCACGATGCGGCTGCGCTTTCCGCAGGTTCTTCCCCATTTGGACCGCATCCTCTTCCTCGACTCCGACATCCTGGTGCTGGACGATATCTCGAAGCTGTGGGAGATTGACCTGGGCGACCACTGGCTGGGTGCCGCCGCTTGCCTCAACACGTCCGACGACGTGTCCCTGCGCAACTACAATCACGAGTTCAAGATCCAGTTCAAGCATGTCAAGGAGCCGATCAACGGCGGCGTCGTGATGATGGACCTACGCCGGATGCGGCAACTGGATGCGAGCGCCGCGATGGTCGGCTGGCTGCAGGCTCATCGCGACGCCATCTACAACCCCGACCAGGAAGCCATCTCGATCTACTGCGGCGGGCGGTTCGCCGTCCTGCCGCCGGAGTGGAACTTCAGGTTGTTCGCCGAACCCTACTGGACGGCTTCGTGGCGCAGCTACCGCGATTACGTGACGCTCAAGCCCGCGATCGTCCACTTCCAGAGCCCGTTGCGCCCGAACCTCCTGAGGGGCCGGTTGCCGTACTTCACCGAGTGGCTGCAGTGTCACGACGAGGTCGTGCAGCGCAGGCTGACCGACGCGAAGCGGATGGACTACTTCATGTTCGCGTATTTTGAGTTCTTCGATGTCATCTCGCTGCTCGGGGGCGTCATGGCTTCCTACCGCTGGAGGACCTTCCTTACCGGTGTGTTCCTCTGCCCCTACGCAATCCCGAAGTATGTCCGGTACCTCCTGTCGCCCGAGCAGTACCGGTTCCGCATCTACCGGCTCCTCCCGGACGCCGCGCCGGCAGTGTTGCGGAAGAGCGGCGAACTGGCGTCCTCGCCGTGACGGCAGCGACCCCACCTATCGAGAGGATGCCGAGCATGACCCGTGACATGAGTGGACGCCAGGGCCTTCCTTCGCGACGGCGGTCGCCGGGCGCATTCGGCACCCTCTGGGCCTCGCTGGCGATCCTCTGCGCCGGCTGCGCATCCACCGGCCTCGGGTCCGGCCCGGCCGCGGCAGGGCCGGGCGCGCACCCGCTGGCGCCCCTGCCGGCCGGTGCGCAGCAGGAGGGTCTGCAAGACAGGCTGCAGCGGCTGGCCACCCGCTACGGCATCTGCAAGGTCACGGCGGCCGTCGTCCAGGACCGGGAACTGCGGTTCGTCACAGCGGCCCAGGGTTGCGCGGCGGACGAAGCCCTGACGCCGGACAGCATCTTCCAGGCAGCATCCTTGAGCAAACCCGTGTTCGCCTACGCGGTGCTCAAGTTGGCGCAGCAGGGAAAGATCGACCTCGATGCACCCCTGCTCCAGTACCTGCCGGGCGGATACGAGCACCGGCGGGAACCGCACCTGCCGGACTCACCGGCCGATCGAGTGTCCGACCCTCGGCTGCGGGCCGTCACGGCCCGCATGGTGCTGAACCACACCGCCGGATTGCCGAACTGGGCTGGCGGCCCGCTGCACTTCATCGGCAACCCCGGGCAGCGCTGGGAGTATTCGGGCGAAGGCTACGTGCTGCTGCAGCGTGCGGTGGAAGCGGTCACGCGTCAGGACCTCGACGAAGTAATGGGGCGCGAGGTCTTCCGGCCGATCGGCATGACGCACAGCGCCTACACCAGCAGGCCGGAACTAGATAAGCATATCGTCGCGGGGTCGACGCGGGATGGTGCCCGCCTGGAACCGTGGAGCTTCCGCGCGCCCGTCTCCGCCTTCACGCTCTACACGAGCGCCCGTGACTACGGGCTGTTCCTCGCGGCGCTGCTTAAGGACGAAGTGTCGCTGCGGCAGATTGTCGCCTCGCCCGTCGGCGTCGACCCGAAGCTCAAGCTGGGCTGGGGGCTGGGCTGGGGGCTCGAGGCCGATCAGGGCGACGTCTTCCTCTGGCACTGGGGCAACAACCCCGGCTACCGCGCGTTCGTGATGGCCTCGACCCGCCTTGGGAACGGCTTTGTCATGTTCACCAACAGCGACAACGGACTGACCCTGGCCGAACCCTTCGGTGAAGCGGCGATGCCGGGGCAGCGCTCGGTCTACCGGTCTCCCCTGCTGAGGGAAGGATTCGCGAGGCTCCTGTGCGAGACCTTCGGCGTCTGCGCCTGACGGGCTGCGGGGATCGCCGGTCCGGCCCGGCTCCCCGCCGATTCGGAACCCCGGGCCATCCACACATGAAATCGACGGAGGAGCCACGATGGGCTACGGCACGATAGGCATTCTCGGCGGCATGGGGCCGGCGGCCGGCCTGCACTTCGCACAGATGCTGGTTTCGCTGAACGGGGCGGCGAAGAAGGACGCTGATCACGTGCACTTCGTCCTGCATTCGTATCCGCGGATCCCGAGCCGTGTCGATTCCTTCCATCACCGCACGGCGAGCCCGGTGCCGGCGCTGGTCGCGTCGCTGGACAGGCTCGAGGCGCACGGCGCCGACTTCGGCGTGATCGTGTGCAACACCGCGCACATCTATTTCGAAGAACTCGTCGCGCAGGTCAGCCTCCCGGTGATCCACATGATCTCGAACGCCGCCCGGCATGCTGCTGGACTTGCGACCGAACGTCCCCGGGCCGGCCTTCTCGCGACGACCGCCACTGTGAAGTCAGGGCTCTATCGCCGGCACTTCGAGGCGGCAGGCATCGAGGTCGTGGTCCCGAACGACGAGGAACAGGGCCTTGTGACGTCCGCCATCTTCGGGCCCGAGACCGGCATCAAGGCGACGGGCATGGCAGTAAGCCGAGAGGCCCGCGAGAATCTGTCGGAAGCCGCTGCGCGCTTGCGCGAACGCACGGGGGTGCGGCACCTGATCCTCGGATGCACCGAACTGTCATTCGCCAGTTCCGCCGTGGCGTGGAAGGGCTTCGGGATCATCGATCCGGTCGATCTGCTCGCGCGGACCTGCTTGACGATGGCCTTGTCGCAGGCCGATGAGGATGCACCGCTGTCCGCGCAGTCAAGGCCGAGGGCACCCCTGCTCGGCTGAGCTGACGCTTCCTCCCCCCGAACAACCGGACGCATTCCATGTGTGGCATTGCAGGCACTCTCGACTTCAACCACCGGAGCCTGGCGTCGCCGGACCTGCTTGTCCGCATGGCCGACCAGTTGGTCCACCGCGGCCCGGACGACGCCGGGTACTGCATCAAGCATGAAGCGGGACTGGCGTTCAGGCGTCTGTCGATCATCGACCTGGCCCATGGCAACCAGCCATTCTTCGACGAGAGCAAGTCGATTGTCTCCATCTGTAACGGAGAGATTTACAACTACAAGGAGCTCCGCCGAGAGCTCCAGCTCAAGGGCCACCGCTTCAAGACGGAATGCGACGTGGAGGTCCTCATTCCTCTGTACCAGGAACACGGTGTTGAGTTCGTCCATAAGCTGAACGGGCAGTTCGCGTTCGCGATCTTCGACGACACGCGGAAGCAGTTGATGCTCGCGCGCGATCATGTGGGTATTTGCCCGCTCTTCTACACGACCGCCGGCAACACGCTGGTGTTCGCGTCTGAGATCAAAGCGATGCTGGTCCATCCGTCAGTGGGAAAGGCTGTGGACCTCCGGGGCCTGGACCAGATACTCAGCTTTCCGGGTGTGGTCAGTCCGGTCACTATGTTCGAGAACATTCGTTCCGTGAAGCCGGGGCACTATATGCTGGCGCGCACGAACGGCAGCGTCAGGGAAGTCGAGTACTGGGATCTGGACTATCCGGTCACGACGTCCCGCGAGCGGAGCGAAGCAGAGTACATTGATGAGTTCGACGAGATCCTGCGCCGTGCAGTGGGCGACCGCCTGAATGCGGACGTCCCGGTTGGCTTCTACCTGAGCGGCGGCCTAGACTCCTCGCTCATCGGCGGCATCGCGCAGGTCGTCGCACCGGACCCGGCGCGACACTCGTTCTCCATCGCCTTCTCGGACCAGGAGATCGATGAGCGCCGGTTCCAGCTCGTCTTCAACGAGACCATCGCCTCGAACAACCACCAGATCGTGTTCGACTGGAAGGAGGTGGCCAATCGCCTGAAGCAGGCTGTCTACCACGCCGAGACTCCCCTCAAGGAGTCCTATAACACCTGTTCGTTGGCCCTGTCGGAACTCGTGCGGGCGAGCGGCGTCAAGGTTGTGCTCACGGGCGAAGGTTCGGACGAGCTCTTCGCTGGCTACGTCGGCTACCGCTTCGACGCGATGCGGGCGGCGCGGGCCAGCACGGACGAGCTCGCCCAGATGCTCGAGGACGAGGCGCGTCAGACGTTGTGGGGCGACCGGAACTTCTTCTACGAAACGAACTACTTCGGGCTGCAGGAAGCCAAGCTGAACCTGTACAGCAAAGCCGTGGCCGAGCGCTTTCCGGAGTTCAACGCCGTGCGCGGGAACGTCGTCAACAAGGCGCGGCTCACGGGGCGGCACCCCATCCACCAGCGCTCGTACGTCGACTTCAAGCTGCGACTGTCGGACCACCTAGTGGCCGATCACGGCGACCGCGTCTCCTACGCGAACTCGATCGAGGCGCGCTACCCGTTCCTCGACATCCGCCTAATCGACTTTGCGCGGCGCCTGCCGCCGCGGCTGAAGTTGAACGACCTTGTCGAGAAGTACATCGTCAAACAGGCAGCGCGGCGCTACCTGCCCGCTGCGATTTGCGACCGGGAGAAGTTCGCGTTCGTGGCGCCGGGCAGCCCCATGCTCCTGGCCCGGAATATCGAGTGGGTCAACGACCTGCTGTCCAGGGAAACGATCGCCCGCCAGGGCTACTTCGATCCGTCCACTGTCGAGAAACTGAAGAAGGCCTACCTCCGGCCGGGCTTCAAGCTCAATCTGCCGTTCGACAGCGACCTATTGATGATTGTGCTGACCTTCGGCGTTTTCCTCGAATGCTTCGGGATGCCGGACTTTGCGGACTGACCCTAGGTCTGGCAGTTGCCAGAAAGTGCTTGCCCGCTAAAAGGTGATCGTACTCTTGCGCAAATTGACACGGCCAGGACCAAAGAGGTCCGCTGGATTCGAAATTCATGATCTGCGCGCAAGCCGACACGGAGTGCAAACGCAAGTGCGTGTTGCGCAGCGGGTTTTCGAATCGAGGCGCACCATTCTGTATGGAGAGTGAGATTGCCGCGAAGCTGAAATGCCCGCAAAGTCGATAAATGATTTTGTGGCTAAACTGGCATCTTTTCCAGCACGTCACGGGTTTGCCCTGAGTGCTTGACGCCATAGCGGGTGGCAACCTTTGATCCACAAGAGCAATAGCTCGGCCTGACACAGAGCAGCGTTAGCGGTCGTAACCCGCACTAGACAGGCCGACTCTGGGCGGCCACGCCTCGAAAGAGGCTCATCCTGGTCAAGGCCTTCGGTCCACCAAAGGCCTCCTGACAGAAGCGACTGCCGCGCAGGCAGTCAAAGCGGCGCGAGCCGTTCGCGCCCCATCCCCGGCCCATTCGCTGGCCGGAGCTCCCCTTTGCTTCTTCATTCCTCGCGTACCTCGCGCCGCTTTGTCATGCGTCGCGCGTGGTCGCCCAAGTTCGACACGGCGCAGCCGAATTGCACGGCGTTGAGCAGCAGGAAGTCCATATCTGACGCGGACTTGGGCTCTGGATCACTCGCTCACTGAAGATTCCTTGTGTAAGCGTGGCCCGAAGGCCCTCTTGACCGCGGGCCGTGGCTCAGATATCGACGACGTGTCGCAGCAGTCCGAATCCCACACGCCATGAGGTGCCGTTGCCAGGGTCAATGGTGGCGGTGCGC
>Ga0116179_1000374_pt1 | contig 34671 bp, 34 predicted proteins | sample AD_UKC071_MetaG_FD_89751 | JGI IMG/M metagenome (GOLD analysis project Ga0116179, IMG submission 89751) | Active sludge microbial communities of municipal wastewater-treating anaerobic digesters from USA - AD_UKC071_MetaG | ecosystem: Engineered > Bioreactor > Anaerobic > Digestate | place: USA...
AACGTCCCGGCCTCGACGTACAGACCGTTGTAGCTCGCATCCCCGGCGCCACTGACGAACCAGCTACTCACGACTGATTCATCCTCCAGCAGAATCGGCACCAGAATCTCGATCGGCGGTTCCGGCGGCGGTTCCAGCGGTTCCTCCGCCAGCCATCGCTCCAGCCACGGCGTCCCGATATACACCCCCGCCACCAGCACCAATGCCAGAATGCATATACAGACGTTCTGTTTCCGGGTAGTGGACATGGTAGTTCGCCTCCACTACCATTATACCCTGTCGTCTCTTCATGGGAGCCATCTCAATCGCGCCGTAGCAAAACCTCGATCTGCCAGTACTGGCCCATCGGCACATCGACATTGTTTAAATAGTAACTCCCCGTGTCCACAATGCACGTCCCGTCGGTATATACCACGTCGAACCACGGCGACCAGTCCGCACTGCTGCATTCACCCGACGTCGCCCCCGACCGGAACCGCGTGAATACCCCGCAGCCCGAAGGACGTTCGATATCCGCCAGTTCAATCCTGGTGGGCGCCGTTAGGCCAGCGAAACAGGTGACGGGCAGCGTGGCAGTCCCCTCTTGGACCCCCTCCAGGGGCTGCAGGTATCCATCCACCACCTCCAGCCCGTCCAGTATCCAGTCTTGCAGCTCTTCTGTAGTATCCCACGTCACGACGATAGCCATCAGATATCCTCCTGTTCGTGCTCGCGCGGCAGTGTCACGTGAAACGTCGTGTCATCGGGCAGGTCGGCGGGCGCAATCACGCCCACCCGAACGCTCAGCCCGGGACGCTCCAGGTAGGCGTTCTCGCCCAGCCTAACCTCCTGGTAGCTGTTCCAGGCGTCCACGGGTGCCCCCTCCGCGTCCGCACGCACGAGCACGCGGCAACGCGCGGCGTCCTCCGCGGAGAGGCTGGCGACTACCCGTACGCCAAAACAGACTGTGTCGCCAGTCATCGGTGGCACATCGGGCCGCAGCCACAGTATCTTGTCCCCTTCACCTGGCGGCACTATCCCATCCTGGGCCTCTATCGTTACGCGCCCAAGGCGTGGTGTGGCCGATTCCCGGCTGCGCTCCGCCTCCTCTGCTTCAAAGCGGATCATCCCCAGACGCGGCAGTTCCATCCCAGTTCCGTCGGAGCCGACGAATGTAATCCTGCCGACCCGGGGCGTTTCTGTACCGGCGCCTGTCGAGCCCTCGAATGTGATCCGCCCTACCTGCGGATTCGGGACCTTCGGCGGTGCGAGGCCCTCGAACACGATCCGGCCAATGCGCGGTATAGTCGATTCCCGGCTGCGTCCTGCCTCCTCTGCCTCAAAGCGGATCATCCCCAGACGCGGCAGTTCCGTCCCAGTGCCGTCAGAGCCAACGAATGTAATCCTGCCGACCCGGGGCGTTTCTGTACCGGCGCCTGTCGAGCCCTCGAATGTGATCCGCCCCACCTGCGGTTTTGATGCCTTGGGCGGTGCAATGCCCTCAAACACGATCCGGCCCACGCGCAGGTCCCCACCGGTAAACTCGAGAATGGTATCCTTAGTCGTGACACCGATCATCCACAGCCGCCCGCCGGCGGAGAAGAGGTTTGTTGGGCGATAATCCAAGTCGTCCTGGACGATCTGAGTGCCCCAGAACGTGACTCGCGGGAAGAACCTGCTGTACGTATAAGCCATTGTGCGTAACGTCGGTGTGAATGTGCTCGGCCACGGCACAAAAACTGCGGCCTCTTGTAAGTACGTCCAGTCGGCCACATCCTCCATCTGCGCCCATGCCATCACCCCGCCTCCCGTGGCACCCTGCCATGGCGATATATAGTATAGGACCCCAACAGGCACTTGTACTTTTACGACACGCGTCACCTGGCCAGTGGGAGTCGGTGTATGACCGATATAGGGACACCGCTTTCTATCAGGTATGGGGGTCTCGGGGGGCTGTTCGACCGCCCATGTACGCCCACGCCACTCGACCCACGGGGCAGGCTCAGGGAATTCAGGTCCATAGTCCGTCAGGTACCCTGACCACAGCCAGCGTCTGCCAGAGTCGGGCGCCCAATCCCGCGGGTATATCTCTAGGCCGAGGCCGTGGGGGAGAGAGACCATGCGGCCCAGATGGGGAAGCGAGTACTGCCCGAATCCGACTCCTTCTATTAGGACAGCACGCTGGTGCCACGTGTTCAGGTCGAACTCGTACAGCCGCAGATCTCGAAGGAATGTAGACCCCGTCGGTGGCGCCTCGCTCTGGGCGTCGATCCAGCACATCGCCCACAGGGCATCGCCCCAAGCGATCACGCCAGCGAACCCGACACATCCTTCAGGTGCTGTCGCGATCGTCTGGCCCGCCCGCCATAGGTAGCCGTAGGACGGCCCCTCGATCCCGGATGTATACTCGTTGGCGCATCCGATCAGGAGCGAATCCCCCCGCAGCAGCGCAGCACGCGCGGGCAGCCGCTCTGGCGGAATATCGAGATATCTGCGCGTCCAGATGCCCATATCTCACCTATGCCGGCGGATATCCCGGCGGCAACCATGTGGAGTGATCCCAATCAACGTACTCGGGTGTGCCGCCGCTCCCCTCGCCGTATGCACCCCACACTATCACCGCGCATTCGCGGAACCACACTGGGTGATCCGGGTCTACGGAGCGCGTGACCTTCAGCGCGGCCAGCGCCTGATTCAGCGCGTCCACATCCCATTCGCCTGCCGCGATACCCGCACCACCGCCGCCTGTCTGGCTATGATAGCCAGTGACGTGCTCCAGGATATCGGCGGCGATCTGCTGTTCGATCGTAGTCGGGTCCCCGAGTCCCTTTTGCAGGCCCTTCCAGTAAACCGGTCCGCCCTCGCCGCCACCTCCGGCTTCGAGCGCATCTACGCGGTCATCGAGGGATGCCGCCGGCGGGCTCGCACCGAAGTAGTCGTCGCCCACAGCGTTCTTGATACCCTCAACACCATCCCACAGTGCCTCCGCGAGGGTGAGTGCCTGTGTCGCCGTCACGAAAGTGCGTGCATCATCGACCGATACTATCGCTCCGCCACTCGCCACCACCTTCGCCAGCAGCACTGCATCTGCCTCACCCTCGTCGGACACCGACCAAAACAGCTCTGCATACCCCGACTCGCGGCTATCGGGATCCTCTGGCGCTACACGAAACACTGCCCGCACCCATATATATACCGTCCCCGTACTGGGCAGCCCGGTGACGACCCCCGCATCGGTCGTCGCGATGAACACCATGCCATGTTGGGTGTCCGCGACGGCCCTCAGTGGCGTCACATTGACGGACAGCCCTCCCCCAGCAGTGACGACACCTCCCTCCACAACACCCGCGCCGATACCCTCCAACGCCCCCTCCGTCTGGGCATCGAGAATGCGCGCACGCGAGTTGTATTCGCGTGTATTGACTTTCTCGCCGTAGACATAGTCGCCCTTGATGAGGTCGCCATAGTGCTGCAGTGCCATCAGCCAAGGCCCCCTTCGCCGAGACCAGTCAATCCCAGCATCCAGAACTCGTACCAGTCACCGTCCTCATTCCAGGTGCCGTTGACGGGACCAGTACCGACAGCACCAGCCTGTCGCCCGACATTCTGGACAAGAGTTCGTTGGCTAACAGAATCAGCCAGCGCTTCGCGCCGGATGCCCTCGCGCAGTCCACGGTATATCTCTTGGCGTGTATGCTGCTCGTGTTCGATTCTCATGCGATATCAATCCGCGGTACGATATTCAGCTGCGACTGCCAGGTCCCTCGCTGTAGGTCGTACTCGTTAGCGATTCGCATAATGCGGAACGTCTGGCCAACGAGGTTTGACAGCCATGGATCGGCGCCTGGCGCGGTACCTGCGATCTGGACCTTATGCCCCCACCACATCGACTCGATGCCCCGCGTGTGCACAGAGTACCGCGCGACCTCGATCCCCCGGTATAGGGTCATCGTCAGGTGGGCGATTACCTGGGCGATGCGGGGGAGCCAGTACTGTGTCCCCTCCTTGACCAGGGTCCGTTCCCAGGTAGATGCGATGTTCTGCTCGGGGATCGGACTACCCTCCTCGATCCGTGCCTCCGCGCTGATCAGTCCTATCGCCGGCATAATGTCCCGATACGTCCGCGATTCCTGGGGGAACTGCCCCCAGACCAGCACGCGATTGATGTCGGAATCGCTCACCTGGCTGATCTGCATCCCCGCGAGTGGCTCATCACTGTCGATGTCGTAGAGCGTATGCGTTGGTGCAGCTCGCACAATCTCGAAATAGTTGCCATAGATAGGTGCAAGTCTGTTCTTTCCAGCCAGTGATCCTCCGAAAAAGAGCACAGCGAAATCCAGGTCGGCAATCTGCCGTATCCAGTCCCAGACGGATTGCCCCCATGGTGGCGGGAATAGCAGTCCGCCTGACGGCATGTCGCCCGTGATGATTCGATAGTCCAGCAGTGGGTACCAGTCCGCGGGCATATAATGTTCGAGGCTGGCAGCCAGTTCAGCCCCCCACAGCATCTCCAGGATATACTGGACCGCCTCCCAGCCATAGAGACCAGCGAGCGATCCTGCCCGGAGCCGGCTGGCCTTCTGCCAGATCACCGCGTCCAACGGCATGAACCGCTCATCGACGACGGCTGCGGGGCGCATGAGTCGTGCCGTATGGTCGCGCAGCTCGAGTTCCATGGTGCGCTGTGCTGGCGCCCCTGATAGTTCAGGATCCCGCGACCATAACCATCCATCGAGTCGGCGATAGGTCTGCGTGGCAGTCCCGTCGCTGCGCCGCCATCGTACGTCTACCACTGCTGGATGGTATCGTTGGACGTACTGGCGCCAGCCGTCACCGACTACCGTGCCGTTCTCCAGCGCACAGTCGGGCAAAACCTCGCGTGATACCGACAGACGCCATGAGGGCCCTGGTGACAGAATGGGATCCTCGGCCCGTTCGGTAGCACGGGAGACAGCGGGCCTAAGGTTTAGCGGAGCCAGGCTCTTCTTCCGCCCACCGCGGGCGTAGTTCACGACGACTGTATGCACGAAGGGCGTCTTGCCCCCACGCAGGCAAACGTCATTGCGATGTTCATGACCTGGGCCATCGTCCAGTTTGGCGATATAGTCTATCGGCTGCGCTTCCTCGGGTATGCCGTACAACTCGCATGTATATTCGCGCACGCCCGGCTCATCGGTTTTGGCCACTGTCACGCGCGCCGGCGAATAGATATCAGTCATCGTTGCGCCCGCCTGCGCGGCCTGACTAGGAGACCAGCCCAGCGCATAGGCCTCCATTGCCGTGCTGGTGCGCAGCGCGATGAACCGCCGCTTAAAGCTGCCCTTCGGCTCGATCAGCTCTCGCGTCGACGGTATTCCCTCAGGATTGCGCGGCTTGGCACCGGTCTTCTCCGTCTTGAGCTGGCCCCAGAGGATATCATACATGCGCAGCGTGACTGGCGCCCAGGCGCCAGAAATGGCAATGCGTCCTGCCCGCGGTGCGATAGCTGTCGTCGCACCCTCCTGGCTCGTCCCGTAGACGAGCGTGTACACCGATTTATTCGCGTCCACCTGGACGACCATGCGCCCAGCAATATACAGGACGCGGATTAAGACCGGATCTGGCGATCCGAACCAATCTGGTGAAGCCTCGCTGGCGATATCAGCACGACGCCAATAGGGATCATGGCCCGGGTTGCCGATCGACAGCACCGGCGGGAGGCCGTCGTGGATCAGTAGACTGTAGCGATTGTCCGCCCAGCTGAGCCGGAACCACGGCTGGCAGCCGGGAGCAGCGGCACCTAGCCAGAGACACACCGCAAAACTGACGGCTGCCGGCTGGATCTTGTTAGACTCAGCCACGTAGCAGGCCCCCGAATAGGCATGACTGCTATCCTCGACCAGCGTCTGAATCTCACGAATCTCCTCTGCATTGTCTGGTGCGGCATATTGCGCCCCGGGCGGCGCAGCACAGTACCAGGCGATAGCGCCGGTACCGTCTGCATCGTCCGGCGTAACGTTGTTCCAAAAGTCGCCCCAAAGCCGCCGAAACCCAAAAAGGAACCAGCGATCGCCCGGTAAGATCAGTGCTCCCTTGCCCGGGATATCCTCCATATACGTGCAGCGTGGGACGCAACGTGGCGCCAGCGTGTATCCCGCGATGTTGGCCCCGGTAGCCCTGTCCTGGAACGTCCACCACTTTAGGCCCTGGATCTCCCGCAAACGCGTCGTTTGCTGGGATCCCTCAGGTGGCCCACTGATCACACCATACATCTCGACGGGTGTTCGAACCCACCACTGGGGCCGGTCACCCTCTTTCTCGTGCTCGTCGTCGCGCGGAATGTGCGAAAGCTGATCGACTAGGCACTTGGGCGGCGCAGAGGGGATCGTGATGGCCTCCAACGGCCATAGCCAGATGTCTAGTTCTGGATGGATCTTCGTTGACATAGCTCACCATAAAGTAGCGAATAGAGGCCACTGGTGGCGCGTTTCTGATGCAGGAGGCACTTTTACCCACAGAGGCGCTGGAATCGCGCTGACGGTGCTTCTACGCGCGATTACGGGGCCTTCTAGTGGCACGCTGACGCTCCTCATTCCTCCCATGTTCGCCCTCCGTCGCTACTCGTATATAGATGTTGCTCGCCGCCTACGTCTGCCACCAGATCCAGACGCCCCTTTTGCCACCGTAGCTCGTGGAGCTGAGCGGTCAAACCAGCGAAGGGGACCAGCTGCGTATCATTCTCCGTCACACGGCGAATACACGGCTGAATCGTCTCCGTCCGCGCCAGGGCGATACGCCTCGATTCTGTATCGTAGTCGAACTGGTGCACCAGCAGTTGGACCTCTCCGCCACTGTTCTGCACCAGACAGTAGAGCTGTCCATTGCCGTCTGTGCACACACCAAGGAGTGTCACGCCGTCGCCCAACTTCATAAGCGGTTGCCACCTATCGAGGTCCCCCTCGATGTCATTATCCGTCGCGTACAGTGCCCCTTCACTTTCGCCTACTGCTATCAGGCGCATACTAGCGGGGCCGGATCGTACTAGTACAGCATTATCGATGGGCTGTGGCAGTTTGCCCTGGATCAACATTGCGCCCAGCCGGCTCGCGAACAGTGTGTTGCTCGTTTCCACCCTCAGCGCTGCCGGATTGCACGCCCCCTGCACCCTAGTCTCGCCGTCCTCCGTCGCGGCTGTCAACCACATGCCATGCTCTGGGATGTATAGCCACGGTTGTGCTGCTCCCCCGACACAGACCTGCGTGCGGATGGCCGCGATACTCTTACGCAGCGCGTGGACACCGCAGTTATGGAAATCGATGTGAAACGTGGACCCTGCAGGGAGGCGCAGCCTGTAGACTGGACTGAGCCAGTCGGCGACGAGGTAGATTCCCAGGTCTGTGTATCCAATCTCGCCCCCGGCGACCATGATTCCCTGTTCGGCACCGATCGTGGGCGCCGCGAGTACGACCAGCTCGCCGGCGGCGTGGGATCTCGCTCCCCCGTATATGCCCCGGCGCACAAGTAGTAGGACATCACCCTCTCGGACGAACTCGACTCGTTCGAACGGCCCCCTGTCCGCAGGGCCGATCACGGCGAACCCCTCATCGGGCCAGCCGCCCGTCCTCTCAGCGATCTGCAGCAGTTCGTCCTGCGCCGCCGAGATCGGCGCGGCAACCAGGCCCGACGGGAGCGCAGTCCCACATACGGTGGTTAACAGTGTCGTCTCGCCAGCCCACCATGTATACAGCTGCATCCCTGGGACGCCGACGTTGACGACAGTGATCGGCGTGCAGGCGGTCTGGCGGAATAGTATCCCGCCTCCAGGGCCTTCGACGTGCACGGCGAACCGCATGTAGATAGTCTGTGAGCCGAACCCGACCCCCAACAGTGGCACGAATTCAGCGATCGAATAGCTGTACCGAAAACACGTGCACGGCAAGTCCGCGATGTGTCCCTGGCTATCCAGACTCTTCCATGCAGTCAGCATCAGCTCATCGCCTGCTGGAGTTCCCGCGCCGCCTCCTGAATGCTCCTGGTCATGATCCGCCGTTCCATGCGGAACAAAAAGTCCTCGGATGGTTCAACAGTGATCCGGACCTCATCACGGGTCTGTTGGCGCTGTCGCTCAGCCCGCTCCATTTCCTGTCGCCATTTCTCGGGGCTGAACACATCACGCAGTTGGCGCAGGGTATCACGCGTTCTGCTCTCGCGTTCGACGGCCTCGCGCGGCGAACCTAGTGCCTCTAAGCGCTCCCGCACCAGTTCGGGTCGTATGGCCTCTCCGAGTGGGCCGATCTCTGCCTCCGTACGGGCGACACGCCTACGGGCACCCCTGATCTCACCCGCTGCAACGAGCAGCGGGTTGATGAGTGCCCCGATGGGAGAGCCAATAATCGCGCCAAGAGGCCCGCCGAATCTCCAACCAACAGCAGCTCCCATCCCCAGGCCGCTGGTGAAGGGATCCATACCTTCGTAGGGCCTTCCTGCGGCCCCTGCCTGGGCACTTTGGCGCACCTGATAGGCAGAAAGCAGGGCCGGGAGAGTCACCGCGAGATTAGCTCCCCCAAATATCCTCCCCAGCATCCCTCCGGCACCACCTGCGCCTCCTCCGATACCCAGGAGACCGCCTAGGGCCCCAATGCCTCGCGCAATATGCGGCGCGACTATCAGTCCGCCTACAGCCAGCCCCACGGTCTTCAATCCCTGGTGTATATCCCACATCGCCCCCTGCTCGTGTGGCGGCTGGACTGGCCTTGGCGCACCTTCTGGTCTCCATTCGCCTTCACTACCCCGTCTCGGCCTCTCTGGTCTCTCACCCGGTCTTCGCTCTTCGCCTGGTATCTGTATCTCTTCGCGCCTTTGCCAGGGCCACAATCGGCCGATTTCTCCAAGCCACCTTGCTGCAGTCTCCATTGATCGCGCAATGTCTACTACGATGTCGCAAAAGTCCCTCCCGGCTTGCAGAATCTCGTCCAAATGTGCGTCAACCCAATCGATGACTTGCACAATGCCCCTTAGAAAAGCCTCGGGGGCCGTCTGCGTGATGAAGCGCAGAACAGCGTCGCGATTCTGGTCCCAAAGCGTCAACAGCATCTCCAGCCCGCGCTGCATAATCGGCAGGAATCCCTCGAGCAAGTGCAGCCGCAAACTGCGCCCGAGGAAATCGACCCGTGCCTGCGTGGCCTCCACGTGCTGCTGCATCCGCTCCATGGCCTCACTGCCAGCGCCCCAGTGTTCTGCGAATCGCTGTGCCTCCTCGATTTCCTCACGGGGACGCATGATCTGCGGCAACATGGTTTCCGCGCCGGGACCGAGCGCAGCCCGCAGCATGGGCACGCGCATGATGTCTGGCATAGCTGCCAGTCTGTCGTGGAGTTGTAGCAGCAGGTCGCCCTGGCGCAGTGCCTGCTCATAGTCCACGCCGATGACGCTCAGCCGCGGCCCCATGATCTCCGGCCGCGCTTCCCACCGCCCGAATAGCTGATTGATCGTCTGCAGCGGCGTGCCAGCGGCTTGGAGGCTCATCGCCAGACGCGTAGCCTCCTCTGCCGCCATACCCGTGGTGTAGGCGATGTTCATGATTGTATCGGCCGTCTCACGACCGACACGGTTCACGTCTGTGAAGATCCCAACCAGCCCTTGGAAAGCCTCTCCGAGGAGCTGTCCGATATTGCCGAGCAGCTGACCGCCCGCTGCCGTGAGGAAACCCAGAGCTGCACCCAATGCGGGCCCCAGGATCTGGTAAAGTGCCAGCCCAATGAGTGCCCCGGCCATGTAACTGACGGAGCGGAGTGACTGCGCAACGAAATTAGCTATGCCCATACCGACGTTTTGAAGTGCCTGCCCAGCACCACCTAGGGGCTGAACAGCGGCGCTCATCACTTGCGCGAGGACTGGCGTGACCAACGCCGTTGCACCGGCGGCGATGACGGCGGCCTGGGCACCCAGAGCAGTAGCCGCGGCCGCACCCCAGCCGCGCCGCCCGGGCCGTCCGCCCTCGGGTCGTCCACCCTCCGGCTGGTCCTCTTGCGCGGTGGCCTCTGCCTCCTCACGCTGCTTTTCGAGCTTCTTCTCGAATACCCGTGCATTCAGCCGCTGCGTGTCTCCCGGCTCGGCGGAGATCCGCAGGTCCCATCGGCCTGTGCGGGGATTGATGCCCCCGTACCAGCGCCCAGCACGGTAGCGGAACCTGCCGCCATTCTCATCCATCACCTCGAGTACTTGTTCGTCGTCGTCTGCCCAGTTCACTCGTGGTCACCTATAGCTGCGAGAGGACACCGCTCGATGATCCGGCGACCCTGGAAGGCCTGCGAGAGAAACAGCGCAACGATCGCAAAGCGCCTGCGATTAACGTGAAACCCGAACTCCCATGGCATTCTCCCAGTGTCCCGTAGCAGCAGATAGTGGTGGAACAGTTCCTCGATCTCTGGCTCGTCACTAAGATCTGGCCAGGTGCCGCGTACTACCGCCCCCGCCGCCTCCGTAAAAAAGCGAGGCCCCGCTCTGGCATGTTGGTATCGGCAAGGATTTCGGCAGCGAGCTCCGCCTTCACCCATTCGGGCAGTGCGGTTGCGGCTTCGGGCGAGAACGGAGTGTCGGGGATATCCCAGCCGACCAGGCCGCGGACGATGATGAGGTCGCGGCGCTGGCGCTGGAGGTCCACAATCTGTTGACGGGTCTCTACTGGTGCCTCGGCTAGTCGCCGGCTCAGTTCTGCTGCCGCCGAGATCGCCTCGTACTGTTGACGGCGGCGTTCAGCACGGACCTCGGGTGTCGCCTCCTCCTCAGAATCCTCCCCCTCCAGTAGCGGCAGGATGCGCAGCGACTCCTCCTCCGACAGTCCGGCCTGCAGGCTCGCCTCGCGGGCGCGTGCCTCCAGCCGATCCAGTTCCATCAGCGTCTCCTCGTCCAGCTCCCGGATGCGGAACCGCGTCACGAATCCTTCTATCGTCACCTCCCGCGAGTAGTAGTCCTGCTGAGTGCGCAGTCGAACATGCTCTGTCACAGAGACACCTCCTAGTCTCACCTAGGCCCCAGTCAGTCCGGCCCTGATGCTCACCTCGTAGCTGCCTGGCTCGGCGGTGAATCGTATGGGCTGCCCAGCCTGTCCCTGGTCCATGCCGCGGCGGTTGAGTCTGCTGTGCTTGATCGTGACCTGTAGTTCACAGCGCCCTGCGCCCGTGCCATCCTGGACCGCGTACAACATCATCGTTCCCCAGTCGGCAGACGTGCGCAGCGCTTCAGGGAGGTCATCTTTCAGGCGGAAGGTCACACGGATTTTCTCCAGTCCCGGCAGAATCGTGAAGGCCGTGCGCGAGATCGCAAGTTCCCCTGGGGCGCCCATTATCATCGCCCGTGCGCCTTCGCGATTCAGATTGTTCGCGACGCTAAACGTCGCGCTGTCCAGCAGGGGTTTGAGGTCAGTCGTGCCGTAGAACCACTGGATCTGGCGCCACACAAGGGGCTGCGCGGCAAACCCAGTAGGATAGGGGTGGCGGTCCTGCTCTGCGCCCGATGGTACCGGCACGAAGGCAATCGGCCAGAACTCCACCTGCGCGCTCACTGGTTGATTCTCGTTCATTTGGAGGTGAAAACTTTGACACAGCGCATCCACTCCATACCGCGCTGCGCCGCTACCAAAGCCCTTGGCCGCGCCGACCTCCACTGTGACGAGTTGTAGGCCGTTCCGGAGGTTGGAGGCACTGGCGGGTGCAGCATGATTCCGGACGACGACGTAGTTGCCTGTCTCGTTACTGAGCCAGGCGCCGTTGGACACCAGTATCTGCGTCTGGACAGTGCACTCGCGGCGTCCTGGGATCATCTCCACGTCCCGCATGGATCCTACCGACTCGATCTCCGTGAGATTCTCAGTCTGCTGCCAGGCAGGAAGCTGCGCCAGCATGTCGCCAAGAGAGGTCCCGGCGCTAACAGTAGGGTCTGTGATCTGTGTCGGTGGTACCAGCACGCTGCTCTGCGCCAGGACGCGTATATACCCCTGGTAGCCTACGCGATAGTGCGCCCCATCGTAGAGTGCCATATGATCACCTCAGAGTTTCAGCCGGCGGTCGGCCGCCGGGTAGAATTCCACCGCATCCTCAGACTCCCCACCACTCTCGCCGCAGTCCGCCACGGCAATCCATAGCGGGTAGACAAACCCGGCTGTCGTATAGTCGTGCAGCAGGTTCTCGCACATCGTCAGTGACGTATTCTCCTGGATCGTCGCGATGGTGGCGACTTCCTGCGCCAGCCAGACCTCATTGGGCGGATCGCCAGTCCACTGGGTGACGAGCACCTTTTGGCCCACGGCGAACTGGGCTGTCGCGGCGACCGGGACGATCTTCTGCTCGGCGGCTGCGGTGCCGTTTAATGCCTCCGCACCGAGTACATAGGTATCGCCGACAGCGCCCCCATCGCCAGTGCCCTTGATCACCTCTGTCAGCTCCTCGGTGCTATTATCGGCGCGCACACAGGTGATCGTGAGCGTCCAGTCGTCAGCGCCAATCGCGGTGACCCGAGCGAGGACGGCAGACTCGCTGGTGCGTGCCAGGTCAATGGACGAACCCGATACAAACTCCTCACCGTACTCTAAGCTGCCGAGTAGCAGTCCCGGTGCGCCCTCACCGGCATCGGCACGGGCGTGGATGGCCGCCGGTGCGAGTACATGAGGCCCGGCCCACTCCTGAAAAATCTCCGCCGCACGCAGATCAATTCGGACTCGCCGCCCCAGAAAATAGCTACTGAGATCGGCATACCCAAGATCCGTCACTACATAGGCGCGGAGAAGCGCCAGGAAAGCCTGCATCGTTGGCCACTGGCCATAGGGCGCCGCGAGGAAAGCTGCATCTAGATCAGTAGCCGCTTGGCCTTTGACGCGATTCTCAAACGGCTCATCCTGGGCCGCGTCCACGCGCGTCCACACATCAGTGCCGCCCTCGCATACCTGGACGGCAAGTTCCTTCTGGTAGGCCCATCTGTCGGCGATCCCGAGGATCGCAAGGTCCGGTCCTGTCAATGCCATAGTATTCACCTCGGCGGGCCTCTGCCCGCGAACAGTCTACGAAACAGCTATGGCGTCGGCACCGGTGCTGGCCACAGACCGCTGCCAGGCGCCTGGTTGAATACGAGATGCGCGATATACCCCTGGTAGTGTGGCCAGTCGGCAGGGACGAGGCTGTAGCCACTGGGGACGACTGCGTACCACAGGATTCGCGTGGGGTTGTCGGGATCGGCAAAGGCACCCGCGACGCCCTCGTGCCGGAATATCCCGGCGGCCAGGGTGACTAAATCAGCGCTATCCTGAAACTGACGGCGCGTGATGCGCGGGCCTGGCCAGGCTGCCGTGACGTTTACCTGGATCTCGTTTTGCCAGCCGTGCGCAAACTCCGTGGTGCGAACGGCACCCGCGACCAGGATCACTGGCCACTGCGCCGGGTTGTCCGGGCTGGGCAGCTCCTCGCCCGCGAACTGGAAGCGCTTAGGCATGACCTGCGGTAGGCGTTCGGTGGGCACCAGTCCAACGGCCTGGACCAGCGCCGGCAGGTTCGCGCGGAGTATGTGCAGGACTGCCGTGTACACGTCGATCGGGCGGCCGACCAGCTGTAGGCGTTCCTGCAGTTCGTCGGTAGGAATCTCCCAGCTCATGCGAATCCTCCGGCATCCTCTACACGCTGCTGCGCTTCAGCGACACCCTGCCCAAATTGGCCTTCGGCGGCGCGGCGGCGACGCCAGGCACGATAAGCGGCACGGCGCCACGCGGTGTGCAGACGAGGCAGTACCCGGTGGGCAACAGTGCTCCATGGTCCATGTGCCTGCATTTTGATGGTCCCGTGTGCCAAGAACCACGCGTATGGCGCCCGGTTGCCGATCAGGACCGTCACGCCGCCTGCCCAGCGTAGAATACGCGTGTACCAGCTTTCGCGGAATGTCCCCGACTGCAGGTTGACGATGGACTGGTCCGAGACGCGACCACGCAGACCGGGGATGTAGGCGGCCTGGCCCATACTAGGGAGGCGCCTGGGACGACGCAACCGGGCCCACGAGGGCGCGCTTCCTCGCAGTCCATAGCCATAGGGGTGTCCCATTCGTCGAAGATCCTCGGAGCTATAGGGCCCCTCCGACATCAGGCGGCAGAGATCGTACCAGTCGGCGACGATCTGCTCGATCTCGTCTAGCTCGATCTCGGGCATGTAGCGCGTCCTCAGTAAGACCTTTTGAAGTGTGTCGCCATCGGGCGTACGGTAGACGTCGACGGACGGGTAGCCGATAGTCTCCATGTGTAGGGGCTCGGTGACGAGAGTCTCAGTCTCCCCAGCCCAAGGCTCCTCTTCATATGCTACTGGTCGCATTCCAGGCAGAGGCACGGGCCAGCGTTCCTCTTCCCCGCGCTCATAGACGGGATGGAGTCGACTCAAGAAGGTCCATTCGGCGATACGCATCTAGGCCTCCGGTGGCGCTATCGATAGCAGCCCCCGCACGGGCGTGTACCCCTCCGAGCCGGGCACAGGCCGCGGCGATCGGTAGTCCCCGCCGAGGAACCAGTAGACCGGCCGGTACTCATACCGGACCCCATAGATAGATCCTGGTTCGGGGCCGTCTGTCAGCCAGATGATCTTCCGTGTGGCCAGGTCCAGCCGCCAGTGCACGTCCTCCGTGTACTCGGCGGCGCTGTCTGCCACCGACAGGATCCTGACTGGGTATCGCTGCCCCAGCTGGTCCGTGCCACGCGCGATTCGCTCCATCTCGATCTGCGTACGCTCGACCAGAACCACTTTGTCCCAAGGGGCTAGTCGTACCTCGTCCGGCATTACTGTCAGCCACAGCTGGCCGACGTGAATCCACCCGAGTTCGGGGTGGAGTGCGTCTCGTTTCTGTTGGGCCAGAAGTCCTCGGCGAAGGCCTTCATCTACATATATGTGCCCGTGGTCGCTGTGGATGTCCTCCCGATCGCCGTCGAGGCCTAAACGCGGGTCGTAGGCGTCGGAGGGCATGGCCCGCAGCCAGCGGAACTGCTCCCCCATACGTCGGATGAGCTCGCGGTAGGCCTCGATACTGATCATAGGACACCAGCGACTATGGGTGTTTCGCGCGACTGGTAAAGCTCGACGAACGTACGGACACTCGTCTGCAGATCGGAGATCATATCGTGCATCCGCGTGAAATTCTGCGTGAACCCGTCCAGCGTCACACTGTCGGGCACCAGACGCGGAATGTCCTGGAGAAGTCTCCAGGCCGCATCACGACCTATACAGTCACGCACGTCGGCGAGTTCAGGGTCGGTATCGGCGTGTTCGAATCCGGCGCGGTAGTCGACCGCGATCAACTGGGGAACAGTATCCTGGGGCCACATGGATCGCCCCAGCACAGGCAGCCACATAGTAGCGCCGGCGGCAGCTACGGCGGGCGCCGCTGCGCCATAAGGCACAATCGTGATGATCCCGAGGCGCTTGTTTATGCGCTGCCAGGAGGCCGGGAAGGTAATAATCTGGTCGCCTCGCCGAAACTCCAGGCTGACTCGGATTATCTCGATGATCGGGCGCCACCGCAGCTGGATGCGGATAGGACGCGTGGAGCTAGCGCCGTGGAGCGTGTAGGCGTCATCGGCCAAATCGTACTCCTGCCCCTCCTGGGGGTAGGTGACGATCAGTGTTGGTTCGAGGCGCACCCGAGTGGTGCGCTGAAACCAGGCCTCCGCGGCGGCTATACGCTCGGCATAGGCGCGTGCAGCCTGCTCGGGGCCCAATTGATCCACGTAGCGGTCGAGACCACCTAGATGCGTACGAACGTCATCGGCGGTGATAATCATCGACAATCAGCTCCGCCAGCACACGTTTTGTGGCACCCTCCGGTACCTCGATACCACAGTCAGTGGCGATCTGCTGGAGTTCGGCCAGCGACCGACGCATCAACATACTGACGCTCCCGGTGGGCGCTGTCCGTACTGTGTCCTTGACTGGGGGCGCGACCCGTACTACCGCCTCGACTGCGTCCTCTGCGGGCGCGCCCCCTACTGCGTCCTGGACTGCGTCCTCGACTGCAGCCGCCGCGACCTCGTCAACTGGCTCGCTCACTGGTTCCTCCGGCTCCTCGTACAGCACGTATCGGTCAGGGAACTGCCGACAGTGCTCGATCTCCTGGGGCCGCAGGGGGATCGGTTCCGACAACGGCTCCGCGAATCGTGTCATCATGGCCACGATCCCGCGACACCAGCCGTCTGGGCCGAACTCGACAAGGGCATCGTTCATGACCAAGGACTGCCCCGCGTATCGCTCACTGTACACCCGCGTCACGATCACACCTCCAGTTTCAACACTGCATTGACGTTTGCGTACTCTGTCGATCCGTCCTCCATCACCTGCTTGATCACGAGTTGATCACCGGCCGCGAACTTGAGAGGCACAGCCAACACATCATGGTCGATCGCCAGGGCCTTCGTGTAAGTCAGCGCGGCGCAGGTGCCTTTCGTCAGGTTGATGACAAGAAACACAGTATCACCGTTGGTCGCGCTCAGTGTGGCCGCCGTAAAGTCGGCGCCGGCAATCGAGCAGTTGCCCGGCATGTACAGGCCAGCACCGTGGGTCAAGTCCAGCACCCATGCCTGCCCGGCTTTCGGGACTGCTGTTTGGCTGGTGTACTCCGTGCACCGCCACCGGACGAAGTAGCCTTCGTGATCGGCCTCGTCCTTATCTGTGATCGTCGTGACCCGCCAGTCCGCCGGCGGCACGAACGAGCAGAGCTTGCTGCCAGTGGCCGTGGACCTAAGTCCGGCTGTGTTGTCCTCTGCCGCCAGTGCGACCCAGTCCTCTCCGTCCCAGTATTCGAGTGCCGTGGTCATGACGAGGTTCGACGCCGCGGTGGTGAAGTTGATCACGACGCCACAGAACTTCGCCGACGCGCCGATATAATACGCGTCATCTTCCTCCGGCGTACTCGGCCAGAGCGTCATGTCGTTGGTGGTCGCATTGTTGGCGGCCGCGGTCTCGTCCGTGATCTCCGTGCCGTCCTCCGCGAGCGCGTGTCCCACAGCCTGGTCGGTCAGCGCACCGATCAGCACTCCATCGCTCCCGGGACCGGCATCATGTCCGAGCGTACCCGGGAGGAACAACGGCAGAACTTCCAAACTCTGCAACTGCTGGATCACGTGGCCCAGTCGCGCATGTCGCTCAGCGGGTCCCGCATGGTCCAGTCTCCGTACCTGATCTGTGGTCAGACGCCTTGTACTACCTCCTGATAGATATGGATCGGGGCGGTGGCCTAACCACCGCCCCCCTTCTGTCTCACTGTATCGTCACACACCGAGCGGATTCCAGCCGGCCTCGGCGATTGGCGTCGGCAGGATATTCTTGACGAGCCCCAGCCGCAGAGGTCGCGTGACCCGCAGGTACCCGTACAGCATCTGCAGCCACGGGATCGCGGGTTTCACGATGGCCAGCTCCAACTTCATCATCGGGAGGAGCTGCCGGAAATCCACGGCGGGGTCGCCCGGGTGCGTGTCCCAGACGAACGCGCACGTGGTGCCAGGCACCCAGGACCCATCGTCCACGAACGTGTCAGTCCCGCTAGTCCCGCGGGCGCATTGGCACAGGAACCGGCAGTCGGCGTCGTTCGCGGCATCGACCGCGGACCGGTAGATGCGGAACCCGGTGATGCTCGAATCGTCGGACGTGATGGTGAGAGTGACCTTCTCCCCGGCGGAGGGCTGGACCACTGCCTCGGCGGCCTTAGCAGCGCTCTCACCGTTCTTGTTGACCGAGCTCACCTTGTAGTAGTAGTCACCGGCGGGCATGAGTCCCTTGGTGCCGTCAGCGGCGGCTTCGACCTTGGTCGGAGCAGCGGGTGCCGGATTGTTGCTGTCGCCACCCCGCGAGGACGTGGGAGCCCGGTCAAGCGGCTCAGTATCAGTGAACCAGCCGCGTTCCGGGGCGAGGAATATATCGTTGACGATGTTCAACGTCCCGAAGCTGGTGCGGATCGCACCGATCCCGAAGTCCACACTGTACTGATTATCGGCCGAGCGCTGCGGTAGCACGAACCGCTCGGAGTCCATCATCGTGCGGTCGAGGTCGGACTGCGAGTACGGGTCCACGAACATGTGCGTCGGGACACCAGCCTTCGCGCCGATCTCGGCCGCGAGGGTGAGGATGATCTCCCGTTCGTTCAGCGGCTGCCCCTGCCGATCGATGATCGCCCGTTCGTTGCCATTGGCGAGGATCAGCGGGAGGAGCCCGTCGAACTGTTCGGGGATGACGGACGAGTCGCCGAAGAAGATGTCACGCTCGATACAGCCAGCCAGATACAGGCTGGCAGCCTGTTCCTCTTCCGCGATTGCCGCCACAATGTTGCGGGTTATGGTCGCTGGGTGACTTACCTCGCGGTAGGTTCGATAATACTTCACGAACCCGACCATCCGCTGCAGCTCAGCTACCGTGCTCGGCGGGTTGTCCGCCTCACCCGCTACCGCTCCCCAGGGCGACCCATACGCCGCGCGCGTCACCCATTCGTCGACCGTACTCTCCGTTGGCGTCGTCTTCAATAGCTTGAACGCCTTGATATGAGGGTCGGCCCAGATCGTGTCGTATAGCATCCGATCCAGGCTCTGTACACGGAGCGCGGCGCCACCTGTAAGCGTGGCGACATCCGTGCCGTAGTTCACCGTCAGGGCCTTCGCCAGGAGGGCGGGATCGTATGATCCCAGAGGTAGCCCCGGCCCGCCTGCGAAGGGCATCTGCATTGCCTGTCCATTCATTGTAGTCACCTCAAGAGATGCTGACCCGTAGGCCAGCTCGTAGTGTTGCCCATCGTTGCACGGCGCGGACGCGCCGAACTGCTACTGACTTACCCGCGTCTTTGCGTTCTGCACGAGCGCAATCTCGTGGCGTGCGAGAGAGGGATCACCCGCCTCATACGCCATTTCAATCGTGCGACGGATTTTCGGCTCGATAATGCCCTTGGCCAGGACCTCGTCCGCCTGCGCGAGGATCTCCTCCTGCGCGGGGAACCCGCCACCCTCGGCACTCGCGCCCTTCCGCACCTGGCGTACCTGGTATGGGCCAGCACGCAGCCCACCCGCTGGCACGCGTCCCATCTCTTCCAGCGCCTGTTCGAGCGCCTTGCGGGCCTTGACTTCCTGCTGCTGCCGCCGCATAACCGCCGCCAGCCCCTTCCGCACCTTCCGCAGCTCAGCCAGAAACGCGGCATCGCGGCTGCGCTGCACCTCATCAGAGGCCGCCAGCAGCTGCGCGACTACCTCATCACCTGCGATGACGTCTCCGAGGCGGTCCCCCACAGCCTGCGAGATCGCCTTCCGCACGGGAGGCCGGGGATACTCCTCTTCTTCCTCTTCGTAGTCTTCATCCTCGTATTCCGGCTCCTCGTCCTCCTCGTACTCCGGCTCTTCTTCCACAGCTTCCTCGTCTAGATCCAGCTCATCGATCAGCTCCTCGGCCTCGTCTTCCTGCTCCTCGGGCGAAGGACGCAGGCCCTTCAGGGCGTGCGACAGCCAGCCCTTGAGCAGCCCAAACAGCCGCCCAACGCCTTCGGCAGAGACCGTTGGCTGCTGCGACAGGTCCTCGATGGCCTTGTCCAGCAGCGCCTCGGGATCTTCTTGCTCCTTATCCTGGCTTTCGATGAGTGCCAGGAGGAGCACAAACGCGAATGCAGTGATGATCAGATTCATCGTCGTACCTCCGACTGATTGGGCCCCGGACGGATATCCGAGGCACCAGGTTATTCGGCCGCATAAGCGGCTCCACTACCGTCCTCAACTGTGGCGCTTGCGACCGGCCGCTGCCAGCTGCGCCATCCGCTTTGCGCCGTACTTCTTTCGACCTACTGCAGCTGCAACGGCCTCTGGATCACGGGCCCCACCTGCCCGCGCCTCCTCGGCCAGTGCGCGGAACCGCGCACCACTGCCCAGTTTGGCGCCTGCGGCAACTGCGCGTTCATAGCGGTCTTTCTTCCGTGCCTTGCGCACGCGTTCGCGCCCCAACCCGCTACGTCGCAGAGCCGCCCCACCACGCAATTCCCTGCTGTCCGTCCCGTAGCCCGTGTCGAGCATGGCCTTGACGACGACCACGAAGTCCCGCGCCTGCTTGGCCAACTCTCGCCCGCCGATATCACCCGGCATGCTTTTCACCTCACTCGTTGATCGCTGCGCCGGTGCCAGCGCGCTCTTCAGCATTCCGACCAGCTCGCGTGCACCTGCCGCGAGGTCGGCGCCCGTAGGTGACGGGTCCAATGTAGAACCTCCACCATGCGCCAGAGATTCGGGCACACCCCTACACACGAGCACCGCCGGTCCCTGCTCATCCTCGCCCTGCTCAGCGACCGCCTCGCTGAGCGATTTGGCCAGTCGACACACGCCCCGCGGGTTGACGGGCGACGGCGTGATCGAACAGCCCGTCGGAACAACCTCCACCGTCTCTACGGCCTCCTGGCCGCCGATCTGTGCAGGCAGACTGCGCACCCGCGCCCCCTCCATGGACAGTCCCAGCTGGACACCACTCTCCAGCAGCCCGCGACACACCTGGAGCGCCTTCCGCTGGTCCGGGTCCATCTCGTCATTGGGCGCCACTACACGCGCCTTGAGGTATAGCGCCCGTCCCGTCGGCTGAAAGCCGAAGTGCTTCTGGACCCACTCGGGTGTCTTCACCTCGGCCTGCAGGATCTCGCCGAGGATCAGGCCCGGCTGGTGGTCCCAGGTGATTTTCCCCTGGTTCACCAGATAGTCGATGTGTTTCAGCCATCCGGTTGCCTTCACGACCTCGCTCTCCAGGTCCAGGCCCTCATCGGACGCGATGCCCTCGATGATGTAGTCGCCGTTGGCCCCGCGGACAGACTTGATCACGGGGAACTGTATCCGCACTGCTACTGGTCCGAGTATTGCGCCTGCCATCTATCTCACCTCGGCCTGTCTGCCCCCTTAGGGGACCTTCTCGTGCAGCTGCCGCAGGATTCGGCATCCATACGCCTCCGCCAGCCAACAGTCGCGTAGATCGCGTACCATCTGTATGTACTCGCGGGCTGCGTCGATTCGCCGCTCGTCATTAGGCATCCCGGCATCTACCCAGGGTTGCAACGCGCTGGCCAGGCTGCGCATCCGTGAACGCAGGTGGCGGGCGCGTTTCCGGGCGGCGACGATCAGCTGCCGCAGCGCCTCGCAATCCTTCTCGTATCCACTCTGGGCCTCCGCCGCCAGCTGCGCCAAACGCTTGCTGGCCCGATGGCGCCCTTCTACCTCGTCAAGCGGTCGCTGCCTGGCCATGTGCGTCCCTCTCCCGTAGATAGGCGCTTAGGATGCCACCGAGACCCTCCGTGTCGTCCGCCTGGTCCAGTTTGTGGGGCATGTCCATCTGGCGCGTTTTCTGTTCGAGCCGGTGGCGCTGCTCGATATCGTACTGCGTCTCTGACTGCAGATGGTAGACGTGGACTGTGTCGGGCAGGTCTGGCCAGTCCTGAGTGCCCTTCGGGGGGCGCACACGCCATGCCCGTGCGAATCGCTGTCGGACAATCGAGGGCGTATCAGGTAGATCCACATTGACCACGACGGTAGCAGCCTGCAGATTCTGGCCTGTGTTGGCCGCGTCAGTACACAGGACGACCCGCACCGGACTCGCAGGGTCGTTCAACTCCTGCTGCACTGCATAGCGCTGTTTGTCGCTCATGCTGCCATCGATCACCCGGATCTCCTGTTCGTCTAGCCCCAGGGCATCCCGTACCGTATCTATCGCGTAGCGATAGGTCGCGAATATCAGGACTCTCTCGTCAGGATGGCGGCTCAGGATCTCTCGAGTAGCTGCCATTTTGGCGTTTGACTCGGGATCCAGGTCATTGATGACCTTTTGCTCCTGCGCTCGTCGCGCAAACGTGGCGCCTGGAACATCGCTCAACCCCTCGTAGGTTGCCGATACCTGCCGCAGTTCCTCGCGTTGCTCGCTAGACGGCGCCACCGACACGTACTCTTCGCGCATCATGATCGGCTGTTGCCCAGTGCCCAGTGGGCGCAACTCGAATACACCCTCGCCGGCGGGCCGGCTGAGTCGCGTCCCCAGCATACATCCGCGCACCGCATTCTGCAGATCGCGCATCAGTGCCTCATAGCCTGCCGTCGCTGGCCCGGACAATTTGCCATAGCGAGCCAGGAATTCCTCGCGGTCGCCCAGCAGTCCAGGCTGAATATAGTCCACAAGCGAGTGGAACTCGGACAAATCGTTCTTCACCGGGGTCCCCGTCAGCAGCATGCGGTACTCCATCGATAGCTCACGGAGAGCCTGGGCACGCTGGGCCGATTCCCGCCCCGCCCGCTCCGTGAACTGATGCGCCTCGTCGAGCACGATCATATCGTAGTTGCCATCGTCGATGTCGCCAGCATGGTTACGAATCGTGTCATGATTCGTAATCACGATGTGCATCTGTTCCGCGTCCACACCCTCCGCGGCCAACGTACTCATTCGCTGGCGGCGTGGCGTGTCACCACTGGCAATCTGTACTGCGCTGGCCAGCTCCGGCGCGAGCAGGTCCTGTGTGGCCTCATACCACTGCGTCACCGTGTTTTTGGGCACCACGATGATGACCCGACGGGCCTTGCCCTGGCTGGCCAGATGGGCGACCGCTGCGAGAGCCGCGAAGGTTTTGCCCGTCCCGGCCTCGTCGGCGATCAAGACGCCATGCTGCCGCTCTACCATCATCGCATCCGCCTGCTGATGTGGCGCCAGATCCCAGTGCGTCCCGTCCCGCAGCGTCTCCGTCATGCCCTCCGGCTTCCAGGGTCTTTCTTCCCCGTCGGGTCCCCTGCGCGTCCATCCCTCGCCAGCACGCCGTTTGCGGATTTCGGTGATGGCCTGATCCTCTCCATAGCTCTGCAGGGACCGCGGCCGCATCAACAGGTCCTCACCCTCGGGCGAGACGTGTATCTGGTAGCCTCCTCGCCTCTTGGTGATCGTGTACTGGTCATCAGTGAGCCCTAGGCGCCGGGCCAGCATGACCGTCCCCGTGTGGGTCTCCTGCCCGGGCAGGATGAACTCCTCAGTGGACGGGGCCTCTAGTTCGGCGGCCACCTGTGCCATCATCGCCATGCTGCCCACCGCGCGGTTGGCGAGATCGCGGGCGGCCTTCCGATAATGCAGTGCCCGCCCGTATGCGAACGCCTTCGACGACATGCCGCCCTCTACGGCGCAGGCGACTGCTCGATCCGCCGTGTCCAGCAGATGTTGCCCCTGGGCGACCGCCTCGGCTACAACCGCGTCCCCGTGCTCGCTGATATAGTTATGGATCGCCCGTGCGGCGGCCTCCCGATCGACACCCTGGCGTTCCAGATGCCGCGCAATCAGCCGCGCTCCTGCCCGCGTCCCAATGCGCTGAAGCTGGTGCTGCGTGAAGGGAATCGAATCCGTCAGCTCACTGCAGACGGCGTAGACGGCATCGCCCGCGCCGTCGATCAGCCCCCGATCGGACAGTTTCTCGCGCTTGCCGCCTACCGCCATATCGATTAGGGCATTATTCAGGCGGACCCGCTCGGCATCCACCTGATCGGCCAACGCCCGTTTGCGTACCTCCTCGTCCGAGAGGGGTGTCAGAAGCGTTTCCGCCAGTTCGGCTCGTGCCGGCCGGCCCTGTCGCAGGGCGCGTGCAACAGCTCTCTGCGCCCGTTCGGTATCCTTCAGCGCGAACACCTGCTGCGCGATCTCGGTGGCAGTGTCCTGGTCCAAACGCACGCGCCGAAGGCGCTTGACGAGCTCGTCCCCTTCAGCCTCCACCGCCTCTACCTCCACTTCGCCGACCTGCGGCTCGCCAGTCAGTTCTGCTTCGGCCAGCTGCTGCATCGCCGTGTCTATGGTGGCGTCGACAGCCCGCTTGACCCGCTCGCGGTGTTCACGCTCGGCCGCCTTCTGTGCCTTTTCCGCCAGTTCCTCCGCGTGTTCAACGTCGCCCTCTTCCTCCGCCTTCTTGCGGGCCCGTTCAGCCACCAGATCTAGCAGATCTTTAGGCACTTCCTCGCTGATCCCCGCCTCTTCAAGCACTGTACGCACGCGTTCGCGTACCTCCTGGCGTGCTGCCTGCACCGCCTCCTTGTGCTGCTGGAGCTTGGTCTCTAGTTCCTCCTGGACCTCCGGCGGCAACTCCTTGCGTGACTTGGGCGCCTTTGGGGCCTCGCCCGCCTTTCTCTTCGGCAGTCGCATCATGTCCATGCTATGCCCTGCGCCGCCGACGACGATGTACTCATCACCCAGGTCCCGCACCAGGATCGGCACTCCCTCCCTCTCATATCCCCCCGGATGCGCTGTGACCCAGCGAAGCCCCAAGGATTCGATCTCTTCCCTGGTGTACTTACCGCCCCGGGACGGTGGTGGTACTGTGCCCTCTGATGTGCCTGCCGCCTTCTGCAGGGAATGCACCGTCCGCCGCCCGCCGCGGAACCGCACCCACGGCATGGTGCCCTTGACAATGCGGGCTGGCAGGACCAGCGGGAAACGGCGTACCCCAAACACCAGGCGTCTGAGGCCCTTGGTGATGCCAGCGCCTGCGCACTTCGAATGGACACACCATTCCTGGTCTGGATGCCAGTAGATGTCGTCGCCGCCCCTTATTTTCTGCCCACATGCTCGACAGGTGCCGGGGTACCGCGCAGAGAGTCGACGGCAGCCATAGACGTCCACACGTGGTGCCGCCACTGGTTCCGCGGTTTCACGTGGTGCAGCTACTGGTTCCGCAGCCTCACGGGTGACCGCTAGGTCCACGATACGCTCTGACGCCCTGCATTCGTCGCATTCAGTGGCCCAGTTTCCGCGGGCGCCCTGATGAAGCGTCGCCCATCCACCCGACGTGTGTACGGGGGTAACATAACCTCCACCTGGAGCTACGCGCTTGCCGCAGTAGACACAGTTTCCTGGGTATTTGTTTTGAATGTGTCGATCCTCGCGATTGTGCCGGGCGATATCCCGTAGAAACCCCTCGTCACCCTCCTCGGACACATACGGCGGCGATGTCAGCATCTGTCGCAGCTCGGGCGGTATCAGTCCTGGCGGCTGAGGATCCTCTCGCTGCTCTGGAGTCATCTCCTCAGGCAGTGCCACATATGGCGGGGGATCGCCGCCTTGCAGGACCGACTCCGGGACGTCATACTCTGTGTAGAGGTCCGGATCTGGGACAGGGAGTGCCGCCACCTCCCGCACGATCGCGGCCAGCGTCTCCTGCGCAGTCGCGCTCCGCCCAACGGCCTTCCGCCCGGTCATCGTCTGGTAGATCCCCTGGACCAGCCGCCAGTACCGGTCACTGTCCTCGGACACGTCCGGATACTGCTCGCGCACCCGGCGCTTCGCTCTGCGCCACAGTCGCTCGTTGCTACAGGGCATCGCCCATACCTCTCCGGCTATCTGTAGTATCGCACGATCACGAGATGCGCGTCTACGGTCACGTTCTGGGCTGTGTTGCCGCCGGCAGTGACCCGGACGTGGCGGAATCCCTGCGCCGGTAACTGGACGATACCGCTCGCGACGCCATTGTTCTCCGTGGAGCCCGTGATAGGGTCGCCGCAGCTGTACCAGTCGGTCCCGTTCGGACTGACCTCTACGCTGATGGTCGCGGGGACAGTCGGCCCCGTCGCGCCATTCGTGATTTTCGCAGCCAGTACGATGCCGTCTGCTGTGTCACAGGCTACCGCTTCTGTCACCTTTGCCGCGGCACCAGCAGTCAGTGTGACACCGTCGAATACTTTCCGCGCCTCGTTCACCGGCATGATTCCGCCTCCATCACCGCGCCGCTTTCCTGCGCGGTCTGTACGTTTTGGACGTGCGCTTAGCGCGCTGGGCATAGCGGCGCCGCTCTGCGTGCGCGTGCGCACGCGTGACCACGATGCCGCCGTCTATGCTCTCTGCAGTCCCCGTGAACGCCTTCGGCTGGAGCGACCGGAACTGGCGCTTCGCCGGGCCACTCTGTGGTGCGCCCTCCGGTCGCCCCACCTGCACCAGCCGGCAGTGACATCTAGTCGTGCACGCTAGCGCCCCGGATTGGGGGAATACACCCAGCCGCGCCAACTCCTGCGCCTGGTAGACACCATTCCCCCAGCGGCCACCTGGGGGGAATCCCATGTACTCGATCGTACGGCCGCTCTGCGGGGCGATGCCATCCCGGATGAGACTGTCCCAGTCCCCTACCATGTACGCGCAGTCCGGGCATGGGATCTCGCCGCGGTCGGGTATCGGGATCCGCCCGACCCACTTTACGTAACGATCCGGCGACTGGTCCGCGTAGACGTACCCCATCCAGTAGGTCTCCTCAAGGGCGTTGCCGTACAGCTCTGCCCGGGAGGCATAGGGCATGGTCCCCTCCCGGTGCTCCAGGTCGGTGATAAAATTGTCTAAATATGCGTACTCGTTCGCGCGAACGCGGTCCACCACGCGGTTCTCGTTGTCCAGCATTCCGCGTCCGGCCCCGCCGGCACGCAGCCCGAGTTCGAATGCCCGCAGATAGCACTGGCGCATGGTCGGGTTGATCCGGGCGCGGGCGCACTGGTGGTGGGCGCTGATCGCTGCGGCCGCGCGGCGTCCCACCTTGGTGGGTTGGCGGGCAATCTCGCCCAGCTGCTCGTATAGTGCGTCGCTGTTGGCGATCTCTGCGTCCAGGATCGTCCGGAAGTCGCGCTGGAGCGCGAGGAACTGCTGGCGTGCCCGTGCACGGTCCACCTGATCCAGCGGATGTTTGAGCGCCTTGGCCAGATCAGTCTCGCCGAGTGCTGCTGTGGCAGCGTCAACGACCAGGCGCAGCGCCTGCTCCTCTGACAGACCGGCATCAGGTATGACCATCCGCACCGTGGGTCCGCCTAGCGCGAACAGGCTACGCACGGGGGATGGTCACCTCGATGACGCGGCGGATGCCATCGCGGAACCGGCGGACCAAGCCCTTCTGCTGTGGCGGCATCTCTGGCGGCAGTTCCTGCGGCTCCAGCTCCTCTTCGCCGGGTTGTCCCGGAGCCTCCCCTGCGCCCGGCCCCCCAGCCTGCCCACCCATCATCGCCATCAGGTCCTCCTGTTCCTCGCCGCCGCCCTCCTCTCCGGTACCCTGCATCTCCTCCATCTGCCAGACCTGTAGCGCAGTGCCAGCCAGCGGCACTTGCGTGCTGAGTGACCACGCCCCGCCTTTCGCCATGTAGAGCCTGGAGCATACCTCGTACTGTTTGTCTGGGTCGTCATACAGGTGCGGGAAATGCTTATTCACCGCGCCCTCGACCTGATACCACAGTGCCCGGTCCTGGGGGATGCGCCGCAGCGGCCTATCCGCCCACGTTCGCTCCTCATCGATGCAGCTTTTGCCGGCGGACAACCGCGCCTGCGCCATCCGCGTCGCGTACTCCTCGCGTTCACTACCCAGGTTGACCCAGGTGAATTTCCACGCGCCTTGGTCGAACTTCGACACGACCTCGTCGTTCCAGAAGCTCGCCAAACTCTCCATCAACGGGATGAACCCACTCTCCTGGCCGTGCTCTATCCGCGTCTCGGGGTCCTCAGCCTGCAGAGCTTGCCGCCGCAGGTCCACGCCCGGGAACCCCAGTTCCTCGGGATTGATCCCCATCAGGCCCCACAGCAGGCACGCACTGAGTACTATATAGCGCTCCCACTGCATGTCGCTGGGGCGTTCCCCGATGGGCAGCCATTGTACCTGCGGTCTATCCGTGCCCACGGGCGCCCTGATAATCGGAATGGCTTGCCAGCGGCCAGCGGGCCCGCCTATGTTCAGCTCCAGCGTCGATATGAACTCGTCTAGCGTGGTCTCGTCCACGTCCGGTATCTGGAGAATGCCCGGCGGCATCCGGTTCTCCGTGAACTGCCCCAGGTTGTATTGATATGCGTAATGCATTCCGGCCAACAGGTCGACCGCGTACTCGATCTCCGTGCGCCCGTACCCCATATCCAGCGGGTCTGTCGAGGGTAGCCGGCAGTAATAGCCGAACTCGTCCCACTGCAGCTCGTACTCCACGTTGTTATCTGGATCCAGTAGGACCCACTCGACGATTTTCTCGTCCTGGCGGTACTCGTGTTTGTACAAATCGGGATCAGCGATTCGGATCGAAGCGCCGGGCACAGGCCGAAACCAGCACACAGGATAGCGACGAGCATCCGTACCATGTTCAATGCGGATGCCGGCGCTGCCGTAGACGTACGAATCGTCTACCAGCCACATGTTGGCCTGGCGGAATGGCATTGCGGCGGTGCGCCCATCGCCGGCCCAGTAGCCTGGACGATCATCCACCGGGCGACCCCACCGTACCCCGCCGTTGAGCAGCAGCGACCGAATCTCGTCACGGCGTCGTTCGCCCACCGTGGTCAGCTGCTCATCCTCGTCGGCAGTGATCACGTCAAAGCCGACGTCGCCCTGGAATGCGGGTATATGGCAGTAACGTTGGACACGTTGGACGTAGTACTGGACGCCCCGCCGGACGAACGGGTGCCGACCCAGCGCGCCTAGAATGCGGAATGTCATCCGGCTGACGGATTTCGGCTCGACTAGTCCCGAGTACATCTGGCGGAACAGCAATGTCTGTAGCCGCCGCGGTGCGGTCGGGGTCTCGCGGGGTCTCGTCTCGCTCGGCATACGGTACGCTCCTGTCTATCGCGGCAGAGGTGGCTGCTGTCTCCGCCGCCGCCGAATCTCTGCCGGATCCACGGGCTGGCCGTACTGGTCCAGCATCGGCGGCTCCTCCTCATGCCGCATACCGACCTGCTGGCCATTGGGCGACCGGAACTGGGACCCTATCACTGGTCCGCCTTGCCGCAGGATAGTCACACTACTCCCCATTCCAGCCATCAGGTCCGCCGCTACCGTCGCATAGCTGTGGGCATGGCGGTAGTGGTCGGGGCCAGTCTGCTGCCAAACTACCCGGGGTCGGTTCTGCGCGTCCTGTTCGGTGGCGCGGGCCATCGCCGTCATCTGCTCGACGAACTGCTTGCGCTGCTCGTGCGGTAGTGGGCAGAATACATCACGCTCCATGATCAGCCGTTCGGCACTGCGATCTAGGACGACTGTACGGTCCAGGTCCACCCGCGACTGCCCCCAGTCCGCCTTGATAGGTTCGCCCCCCTTGATCGGCTGTGTCGTGTAGTACGCCAGCAGCACTCGGCGCCGAAACGTCCGCGCCAGTGCCTGCGCCATCGTCGTCTCCGGCAGCGCGTCAATCACGCACACCCGTACGTTGTGGAGCTTCAGCAGCTGATCCAGGTTCGCCCAGTCGGTCTCGCCTACCCAGTGGTACAGTCTGGTTCCGTCCGGGGCCTGGTGCCCGATGCATATATGTAGTATTTGACCGACATCTACACCCGCGAAACAGGGGCCGTCATGGATCTCGCACCGTTCGGTGCGCCCCAGCAATCGGCTCACTATCTCCTCGTCTACCAGCAGTTCGCCACTCGTCGCCGGTAGGCCCAGCACGTGATTGTAGAAGAGCTGCGGATCGGCGATTTCGCCCTCCGGCTCGCCCGCCCCGGCCACGCTCCGTCCTTCATAGGCCGCCCATATCCGGTCCGCCGTCCAACCCGGCAGCAGCATCCGCGACAGGTGATACATCCGCCACTCGGCGTCCGGCTGCGCGTGCACCCAGCGCCCCGCCTGAATCTGCTCCCACCCGATTGGATGCCCGCGCGGACACAGGTACGTCTCCCTGCCCACGTTGTCGGGCCACTGTAGTGGACCCTCCCACCGGCATTCGCTGCAGGACACATACCACTCGCCCTGCGTGCTCCGCCGCCACAGTCGGTCCATGCCGTACCGCGGCACCGTCGGCGTCCCGATCACCATGCGCCACCCGTAGGCGCTATGTGCCAGTCGCTGCTCGTACAGGTCGAGCACATCCGGGCGGCTGTAATCCAGTTCGTCGTGGACCACCAGATCCGCGGGTTCCGATAGGGCCTGGCTGTCCGCGGAGGCGCCCTTGAACCGGATGATACTGGTGCCCCGGCGGTGCGGAAACGCCTTGATTTCCTTGCTGTTGATGCCGCGCACGCGCCGCGACAGGTACGGACTGGAGTCCAACGCCAGTTTCGCCCGCGCCGCCGAGAACGCCATCACCTCGGTCTCCGTGTGCATGGTGTAGATGCACCGGAAGCCGGGCTTGGTGTCGGCCAGCCAGAATACCCGGCAGATCGCCAGCGTGGTTTTCCCGACCTGCGAGGCCGACATGATCCCTATCCGCGGCGTGTCCCGCAGCAGCAGCGGTTCACACATGAATGGGTGACTGTCGAAGTCGAGAGGCTGGCCTCGCTCGGTACGCATGTAGGAAGCGGCCCATGCGAGGGCCGACTGCCGTTCGGCGGCACCACACTCCTCTGCCGCCGCGATCATGCTCCCCAGGGACTCGCGCAGATGCCCTGCCGTACGGCTGTGCACTACTGCCCAGCGCTTGGGACGGTCCTCCCTATTCTCCGTTGTGGTTGGCGATTGGGCCACGGCGCAATTCCTCCGCCAGACGCGCACGGTACTCCTCTGGCAGGCCTGCCCGCTCCGCCGCGTCCATCAGTTCCCCCGCCATCTGGGTGATGATCTCCGCCTGGAACGGTGTGGGATCGGCCTGTTCTGTCAGCTTCTTCAGGCGCAGCTTCGCGTCGAGGACGCTGAGCAGCGCATTGATCACCATCAACGGCGGCACGTCGCCGGCTCCCACCGCCAGCTCACGTGCCCAGTGGATGGCCCCCACGGCCTCTTCAACGCCACTCTCGAGGTCTTCCACTGTCACCTCAGGCTGCTCGACGCGGTCCTGTATCTTGGGCGCCAGATAGCGGCACCGCAGCCCGTGCACAAAGTGTGGGCTGTCCAGCCCTCGCGGCGTGGCCCCACCGTGTAACTTGCACCGCCCGACGCCCGCGTGATCGGTGCCCCAGCCCGCAGGACGTCGGCACGGTGCCCCGGTGCCCTTCGTTTTGGCGCCGCAGGTACCCGTGATACTGCTCTGTGGACTCAGTTCTGCCTTTCCCATCGCGTGATCCTTACAGGTCTCCGACTGTCATGAGGTTAGGACATCGGCAGACTGTCATGGACTTGTGATCAGTCCAGCCTCACTACACCCTCGGCTTCCAGGTACATGCGAAACTCTCTGGCCTCCATCTGGCCCAGTGTTCCGTCCTCAGTCTCATACAGCACCAGCGCCGTGTCCGGATGCGCCTTCCGTTCGGATGGGAGGTACACGGCGAAGAGCCGTGCACGCCCGGCTAGTCCCTTGGCCATCACAATCCGTCGGCACTGATCCAGCGCCTTGACGAGGACTAGGTTGTCGGCCACGTCGGGGTAGCCGACCTTGACCTCGCCGATCCATCCCCAGCCGCGTCGTGTGCCACCGATATCGTACCCAGGAGCCGAAGCGCGGCGACAGCGGGCCCGCGCGCCGAAGAAGTAACGGTGATACCAGCGCTGATAGTAGGTGGCCTCCGCGAGTCGCTGACGCCTCTGCTGTGTATCTACGCTGCTGGAGATGCTATTAGACACGATGCCTCCGCCCTGTGTATTTGAGGCACGCTCGCTCTGCTTCCGGCAGCAGCTCGGCGGCTTGGCGCTTTGCCGCCCTGCGAGCGATCGATTTCGCCGCAGCTCGTGGGTGGCGTGCGCGAATGATGTTCGGGTACGCCTCCCAGATCGCCTCGTGGATCGCTGCGAGGAGCGTCTGCAGGTCCGTGAGGCCAAACTGCACCATCGTCTGCCTGGCGATCACGTCCCAGTCGGCACTATGATCGCGGAGGAAGGCCTCACACGAGACCTGCATCAGGGCCAGCAGTTCGTCGGGATCAGGAGGGACCTGGTGGTCTGTCATCTGCTACCCTATACCTAGTGGGTAAAAACACCATGTTCATGTGCGTTGACGGTTTCACTATTTTTCCTCTGCTATTCGCCTAGAGTGATTCCGGGCACCATGTTCGTGTGCGTCGATGCTTCTGGCACCGCTCAAGGGACCAGTCGGTCAACCACCGCCCGAGGCTTTGCGCCGCATAGCCTCCCGAGCAGAACAGCCCTACTACGACAGGTGCAAGATTCCAGCCGGGTCGCCGTTCAGCGTACCGTGGCGGGTCTGGGTAGCAGCCTCGCACTAGCCAGTCCACGATCTCCTGTTCTGCCTGTTGGACCGCACGCGAGATGGTCGTCCGGTGACAGCCTTCGAGTAGGGCGATCTCGCCCTGATAGTACCCGCCGATCCAGTAGAGGGCTGCTGGGACGAGTCGAGGCCATGGCTGGTACAGGATCGCCTGCTCGATGTCCGCCTTCTCGATGGCGAGCCGGAGGATGTAGGAGAGGGCGTCGTCGGTTCCGAAGGGTGCCTGCAACCCGGGCACGGTGGCGGGGTCGTGCAGCAGATCGGCAATGGTGCGGTAGCTGTGCAGCACCGCTCTGGCCCGTGATTCGGTCCACCCGTCGGGTCTATAGCTAGGCATCGTTCAGCAGCAGTACGCACCTCCGCGCCTTAGTCTGCACTACTGGACTGCCCTTTGTCAATGCGGTCCTGCTCCCGCTGGACCGGGTATCGTCGTCCCGCGGCACGGATGCCACCCATCCAGCCCTGCCTGCCGCGCCGCCCGCGCAGTCGGGTACCAGACATCTACCCACACCGCTCGCCGCCAGTCGGGGCACCCACGGCGTTTCGCAATCCGCCGGGCGATGCTGTCGTTCCGGCGGGCGCCGCAGTCCAGCACCTGGCGCAGCCCTGCCTTCTCGGTCCACACGTAGCTCCCGTGGGGTAGGAGATTGCTGGCCGCGGTGCGCAGGGTACAGGGGTTCCCACGCCGGTCAACGCGGCCTGCACGGCCCTCGTCGCCGGTGTAGTGCGTCAGCACGAACAGGCGCTCCGCCTGGGCACCCGTGACCAGCCCCAGTGCGTACCCGTAGCGTTGCCAGGGTGCCAGTTTGCCGTAAGCCCCTGACAGCGCTTTGATGGCGCACTGTTGAAATGGGTCAAGCGGATGCGCGGGCTGTGGTCCGCCGTACAGCGCGAGGATCCCGATCGTCGCGAGAGGGGCAATCATTACTCGGCCTCTCCCGGCTTCGACCTGTCCAGCCGTTGTTGCAATTTCTCCCGCATCGCCTTGGACCTTGCCCGACGCGCGGACCGTTCCTCACGCAGCATTGTCGTCTGTTGTTCTAGTTGTCGTGCGCGTTCGCGCCAGAAGGTCGCCTCGCGCTCGCAATCCGCCCGTGCGGCGGATGCCAACAGAACGGCCAGGAAAAATCCAAATGCAAAGCCTCCTAGTCCGGCTACGTAGATCATCCTTGTCTTCCTCCCGACTCCCGTTGTACATTGTGCCGCTATCGCGGCAATAGACTGTCCGTGCGGAAAGCGCAGCATTGTTGGGCTTTCTCCACGCCGACAAACTGCATCAGCGTCTATCCTCCGCTGGCGTCCTCGTCATCGGCGTCGCCGTCATCGGTGTCCTTATCGCCGGCGTCCTCGTCGTCGGGGTCGCCGCCGATACCTGCCGTGGCAGATACACGCTGTCGCAGATATCGGCCGCCCATGTCTGTGGCTAGCAGCATTTCAGCAAAAATGACGGTCAGCCACTCCACCGATTCGGGATACGCCGGACCCTCGATGCGGATCACGCGTCGGCGCTCCTGGCTCGCGTCCATGAACTCGATGCGCACAGCAGGCAATTTCCGAGTCACTATCCATTCATCTCACCTCCTCGTAGTCGTACTCCAATTGCAGCAGCCGTTGCGGCAGCACTTCCGCTGCCGTCCGCGGGTCAAGCCATACCGATTCGATTCGCTTTTGCATTCGTGTTGCCGAACCCCTGCCAAGTATTCCGGTTGCTCTTGTTTTTCCAGCGGCCCAGCAAGATGTTTCCCAATCTATACGTCTCCATCCAGCCTGTTCTAGTGGTGCATAAACAGGATGTGCATAACCAGATAGAACAATACGTCCCTGAACCTCATTGAGCATACGATCTACAAGCTGCTCGTGGTCTTCCAGTGTCATTTCGTGCTGGTAATTGCCCACCCTTCGTGTCTGTGGTACGTATGGAGGATCAAGATAATGCAAGCAATCTGGCGTGTCGGTAATCTGCACTGCACGCCACCAATCACCGCACAGAATTTGTGTATCTCTCAGCCGCTCAACCACTTCTGGCAGCTGTTCTATGGCCATTATCCAATTATTCACTATAGCAGAGCGGCCACGGCTTGTATATGCACGAGAATGACCGTGACTGCGTGCATTTAAATGTCCAGCGAAACCCTGCCTAACTGCCACAAACCACTTCCACGCTCGTAATAACTCATCAGGCTCATCGCGCCACGTGGACCAGCATTCCCGATACAGACCTTCGTGATATTCAGTCAGTTGGCATCGAGTGATGAATTCCTCTGGACGGTCACGTAGTACACTGAAGAAGTTCATCACAGCCTCGTCCGCGTCGTTAATTGTCTCGTGTGGACAGGGATGTTTCGCAAAGAATATAGATCCTCCGCCAAAGAATGGCTCGTCGTACTGCTTATGTGCTGGAAATAACGGGAGTATCTTTGCTGTCATATGCCCCTTCCCACCAAACCACACTAAAGGCGACCTTAATCGGCTCATTGCAGTGAGTCTCCAGTAGGCTGCGTCGCATCACCATCGTGTGAGTCGAATAACGCCTGAGGCAGGACCTCTTCCGCAGTCAGCGGATCAAGCCATACCGATTCGATTCGCTTTTGCATTCGTGTTGCCGCGCCCTCACCAAGTATCCCAGTGCCCCGCGTTCGCGGTGCAGCATA
>Ga0116179_1000383_pt1 | contig 34198 bp, 31 predicted proteins | sample AD_UKC071_MetaG_FD_89751 | JGI IMG/M metagenome (GOLD analysis project Ga0116179, IMG submission 89751) | Active sludge microbial communities of municipal wastewater-treating anaerobic digesters from USA - AD_UKC071_MetaG | ecosystem: Engineered > Bioreactor > Anaerobic > Digestate | place: USA...
CCCCGCCGTAACCGACCTTCAGCACGTCGTCCAGCTCCAGATCCTCGACCGTGCCGGCATCCGCCGCCATCTGCATAATGGTGCTCTGGGCCTTGGAATGCAGTATCAAGCGGGTAGAATCAGCCTTGGGATCGCAACCGACGATCATGACCTTCTTACCGACCGAAGCGAGGCCCGCGACCAGGTTCTGGGTGGTGGTCGATTTGCCGATACCGCCTTTCCCGTAAATCGCGCATTGACGTATCATGATTCGTTCTCCTGAGTGATCGTTGAATGGATAAACTTTTGCTTCCGTTTATCTCTACTTCAAGTGCCGTGCCAAGCGAAGATACAAACATAATGATTTGTTTTAACGAAATTTTTTTTGTGAGATGATCAAGAGGGCGGGTTGCATAGATGACAAACACGGTTGCTTGTCAGATTGATTACAATCCCACTGCGGCGTCCGAATGGGGGCCGCGCCTTCCCAAAAGCGCCTGCCTGCCGATCAACCGCTGCAATCTGCCAGCGGTGATTCTGGGCGGTTTGACGTTTCAACAGCATCCCGCGCCATTGCTGCTCGATGGCGTCGCGGAATTACACTCCGATCTGTTTCCGCTCTTGGAGCGTTTGTCCGATCCCGCCGAACGGGCGCGGCAGTTCATGGATTACATGACCGTGCACTTTCGACTGGAAGCGTTGGAAGACGCCGGGCTGATACCGCACCATCAGGCTACGGAATCACACTGGAACAAGCTCAAGTTGCGGGGACGCGCGGACTATCTACGCATGGTGCGCGGCTGGGCCTTCGACACCAACAGCCGGGAAGGCGCCGTCATGAAGGCGTGGGTGGAATCGCGTTTCGGCCTGCTGACTCACTATCACGGCGCTCTGCTCAACGATCGCACCGAGGAAGCCTACGAGCGTTTTCTGGTGATCTGCGGCCAGGGTTTGTACAACACCAACGCCTTGGAAGCGCAATTGGATCTGTTGTACACCTATTGTCAGTACGAACTGCACCGCCAACAGCCCGAACAGACACACCTGACCCTGTATCGCGGCTTCAACAGCCTGTGCGACGATCAGATCCTGTACAAGATCGACCGCCACCACCGGATCGTGCTGCTCAATAACCTCAGCTCCTTCAGCACCCGGCGGGAACGAGCCGAGGAATTCGGCGATCATATGATGAAGACCCAGGTGCCCGTCTCCAAGATCTTCTTCTACAATCGATTGTTACCCGGCATGCTGAAGGGCGAAGACGAATTCGTGGTGATCGGCGGCATCTACGAGGTGGAATGGCTGGCCTGATTGTCGGAAACCCGACAGAGACGTGACTTCGGTTGGCCAGGGAGGAAATCCGACAATGATTCCAGGGGCCACTCATGCAATACCACCGCCCGTTCATCATGGGATGTCTGATCCGTGCATTGGGCATCCTGGTTTTGGCTGGATGCTCGATGCTACAGAGTTCCAGTCTGGTAGCGTCCGGGGTCCCATTGCAAACCAGCGAGGGAACCCCGGAAAACCGCGAAAAGCTCAGCCTCGCCATCAACGATTTTGGTCTCGATCTTCTGAGAACGCTGACAACCGACTCCGGTAAGAATGCCGTTCTCTCGCCGGTATCGATTCATGCGGCCTTGTCCATGACGATGAACGGCGCGGTTGGGGAAACCGCAGAGCAGATGAGGCGCGTCCTGCATATAGATGGGATGGCCGCCACCGAAACCAACGATGCCTGGGCCGATCTTCTCGTCCGACTCGAAAAAGACAATACAGCGCAAACCCTCGAAATCGGTAACTCACTGTGGGCGCGGCAGGGCATCGCTTTCAAGCAGACGTTCATCGCCACCGACCGCGACTCTTTCGGCGCACAGCTCGCCACGCTCGACTTCGCCGCCCAGGATGCTGCGGAAGCCATCAACCGCTGGGTTTCGACCAGTACCCATGGCAGGATCGCCACAATAGTGGACAAAACGCCATCGAACGCGATCCTGTATCTGGCCAATACCGTCTACCTCAAGGCGGACTGGGCGAACCCGTTCGAGAAGAAGGCCACGGCTGCCATGCCCTTCCACAGAAAAGACGGCGCGGCGATCGACGTGCAGATGATGCGGCAGGGGGAGCTGATGCCTTATGCCGAGAACGCCACCGTGCAGGCGACAACACTGCCGTACAAAGGCGACAAAAGCGAATTCCATGTGCTGTTGCCCAAACCGGGCATCACCGTCGAGGCCGCACTGGCCGATTTGAATGGGGCAGGCTTCAAGGTCCTGCGCGATGCCCTGACATCCGCCCGCATGGCCCATGTCAATCTGGGGCTGCCAAGACTCGACTCGGAGTACTCGGCCAGGCTCCGGAATTCGCTCATGGAGCTGGGCATGGCACGACCGTTCGACGATCACAGCGCCCAATTCACCGCCATGGCCGATTTCAGCGCGCCGATCTTCATCAGTGATGTCGCCCACAAGACCCGGATCAAGATCACCGAAGAGGGGACGGAAGCCATCGCTGCGACCCTAGTCATGGAAGGTGCGGGGGCAGCGCCACCGGGGGATGATCCGGTACATGACCTGATCTGCGATCATCCCTACCTCTTCGCCATCGTCGATCATGCCAGCGGCGCGATGCTCTTCCTCGGTGTGGTCAACGATCCGACGCAGTAGCGACGACCATGCGCCTCCGACGCGATCCAGATTCAGCCTTGCCCCAGTCCGCATCGATGATATCCACCGAACGCTTTCGCATCGTCGTGGGCGACATCGCCCACCTGGACTTTCTCGCCGACTTCGGGTCGCAGTCCTTCATCGATACCTACCGAGAGGCGCTATCGCTCCCGGATCTCGAACAGTACACCGCCGAAGCTTTTGCCAGGCCGCGCCTGTTGACCGAGCTGCAAGATCCCTCGATCCACTATCTGCTCTGCGCCGACCAGGCATCGAGCTGGTGCGGGTATGCCAAATTGTTGCCCTCCCCTCCACCGGACTGCATCGGCGGCAGATCTGCGATCGAGCTGCAACGTCTTTATGTGGCTCCCTCGCATAAAGGGCAAGGGGTCGGTCAGTTGCTCCTCGCCCATGCCGAAGCGACCGCAAGCCGTCAGGGTTTCCGCACCATTTGGCTACGAGTCTGGGCAGGAAACCGCGTCGCCCAAAACCTATACTTGAAAGCGCACTACGCGCTCGTCGGCGAAGAGCCCTACCACGTGGGAGAAGACGCTAGAACCGTCCTGCTGATGCGCAAACCATTACCGGTCGATCAAGCCATAGGTCCACGAGACTCTGCCGACCCCACCTGACCAGCGTCTGCCCACCCAGGCGCTCACTTTTTGCCAAGATACCGAGCTCCATGGAAAAAGCCGAACGCTACAAGGGATGTCTTTTAGGATTGGCCACGGGCGATGCCCTGGGCACCACCCTGGAGTTTCATCCACCAGGCACCTTTACCCCCCTCACCGACATGGTCGGCGGCGGTCCCTTTTATCTGAAGGCTGGGCAATGGACCGACGATACCTCCATGGCCTTGTGTCTGGCGGAAAGCCTGATCGAATGCCGTGACTTCGATCCGCTGGACCAGCTCCGGCGCTATCTCCGCTGGTATCACGAAGGCCATCTGAGCAGCATCGGCCGCTGTTTTGACATCGGCAACACGACGGTCAAGGCGCTGATCAATTTCGAAAAGGACCCCCAGCCCTATTGCGGCTCCACCAGCAAATGGGCGGAAGGCAACGGCTCGATCATGCGGCTGGCTCCGGTTCCACTGTTCTATGCCGCCCTGCCGAGCCAAGCGATCGATCGATCCGGCGAAAGCTCGCGCACTACCCACGGTGCTCGCAACGCCGTCGATGCCTGCCGCTACATGGGCGGTCTGATCGTCGGGGCCATTCAGGGCGCTACGAAAAAGGAACTGTTGTCGGAATGCTATCGACCCGGCGGGCAAAGATGGCACAAGGCGGACCTGGCGCCGGCGATCTACAAGATCGCCCATGGCAGTTTCAAACATCGCCAACCGCCGGAAATTCGCGGCTCGGGCCATGTCGTCAAATCCCTGGAAGCGGCCCTATGGGCTTTTCACACCAGCGACAATTTCAAGGAAGGTTGTCTGAAAGCCGTCAATTTGGGGGACGACGCCGACACCACCGGCGCGGTCTACGGCCAGATCGCGGGGGCTTACTACGGGATGGATGGAATACCGACCGAATGGCTGGACAAGATCAGCCATCGCGCATTGATCGAACGGTTTGCCCTGCAGTTGCTGGAACTGGCCGAGCAACCGGCGTGACGACCCGCTACGCCCGGTCGCCCTTTCAGGGTTTGCTACTCGACTCTTCCGATCCGAAGCACAGCGGATAATCGCGGCAGACCGCGCAGGACGGTGCGCGGCACAGATAGACGCCTTCCCGTTCGCACAGCTGCTTGTAGAGAAACTTCTTCCACTTCATGTCGCGATCGTTACGCGCTGCCAGCGCCGGAAAGTTGCGCGACATCAACTCGCTCAGATCTCGCCGCGACCACAGGCCCAGATCCTCCCACAGATGATTGCTGGCCATGCAACCGGTGGCGACGATCACGCTCATCCAGTTTTCCGAAGGATCCTGCCCTGCTCGATGTTCGTCGAGCAAGACGACCAGCTCGCCGTGCTCCTCCACCAGGCGCGGGTCCCATTGCGGTTGCAGCCGCGGCGGTAAATCCGGACAGGACATGCCGGGAAAGTGCCGCGCCAGCAAAGCGGCGAACGCCGACGGCGTCAACCCCAAGCCTTCCGGCAAGGCGCCTCCACCGTCGGCCTGTGTCGCCAGCATCCGCGCAAAAGTATCGTCATTGGGCAAGCCCCGGCTCGCGCTCATCAACAGGCTGTAGATTTGCCGATGAGCGTGGCCGTCGGAAGACGCTGAAACTTCCAGGCGCGGGTCTGGCGACATGGGCGCGAGCCTGTCAGTACTCCACCAGAATATCCTCATCGCGCACGATCATCTGACAGGCCAGCCGCCAGGGCGGCGGAATATCGTCCACCAGAATCTGGCTGATCTCTTCGTCGGTCAGCTTGCCCAGCTGCTTGAGCAGATTTCTTTCCTTTTCGGTCGGCGGACCGCTCATACGCTCCTTCTTTTTATCCATGCTCGTCACCTTCACCAGACAGGTTCCGCATTCGCCGTCCTGGCAATCGAAGTTGATCGGAATCCCGTTGTCTTTGGCGATCTTCAAAACCGTTTCGGTATGGCTGCCCGCAGGGGCGTAAACGGTTTTGATCTTGTGTTCCGGATTGGAAAAAGTGATCAATGGCATAAGCTAATCTCTCGATAGGCGAGGCAGAGGGCGAAAAAAACGTTCAGCGTTCAAGCCGGCCGCACGGTGGCATCGCCAAGCACCTGCGCCTGGCAAGCCAACCGCATGTCCTTTCCGGCGAAGTGCTCCTTCAGGATTCGCAGTTCCAGCGCCGAGGGCTCGCTCAAGTTGTCCATGCCTTCCGTGACCTTCATCAGGCAAGTGCCACAGTCGCCTTCACGGCAACCGTAGACGATGCCGGAGTTGACCTTTTCCGAGATTTCGATCACCCGGCTGCCGGCCGGCACGGTCACTGTCAGATTAATGTCCGAGAAGGTAAGTTGCGACTTCGCCATAGTGAGCACTCTTCAGGTTAGGGATTGGAAAGGTGAATTCGGATGATTGACCGGGCTGAGCCCAGTCAGCGAGCCCGGCGGATTCAGGGCTTGGCCGGTACTGTCCACGATGGCGCCTTCGATCGGGCAGATACTGGCGCACTGCGGGTCGGCGTAATCGCCGGCGCATTCGGTGCAGCGGGCGGAATCGATCTGAAAATGCGGCCGGGCTACACTGATCGCCTCATGCGGGCACAACGGCAGGCAGGCCCAGCAACTGGTGCAGCTCGCGACGATGTGGAGCGCCATGTCGAAGCAGCCTCAGGCAGACGAACGGCTGAGGGCCGTGTCTTCGACATCGAGCCGCCCGCTGTCGCGCCATTCCCGGTAGACGGCCGCCAGTGCGGCGTCGATCGTCTCGTTGGCGTGCTCGCTGTTGGGCTGGATACCAGCCTCTTCCAACGGCCGCCACGGCTCGAAGCCGATGCGGGAACACAGCAGCACCGCGCAATCGTCCAGCGCCCGAATGGTGTCGCTCAGAGCCGGCGCAGCGTCGCCGCATGTGGTCGGGCCGCTGCAATAACGATCGGTCCGACGCCGCTCCACCAGATGCACGCCATCGGACGACACGTCGTAGATCAGGAATTCCCGCAGGTGGCCGAAATGGGCGTCGATGGTCCGACCGTCGGCGCTACCCACCGCCATGCGCAGGGTCTGCGGCGCGATGGTTCGCGGCCGCCGGACCGGCAGGGGAATGGGTTTCTTGGCCACCTTGTCGAGAAATTGCGATTGCAGCGCCATACGACGCTCGATGGTTTGGCGCACCGTCGTCCGTTTTTCCAGCGCCGCCTGCCAATCCACCTGCATGGTCGCCACCTTGTCCATGGTGAACTCGGCGCCGCGATCCTGCCCCAGCATGCCCACGGCGTCGGCGCGGCATTGCTGGCAATGGTTCATCATCTGAGTCTCGCCCTCGCCGCCAACCCAGGCTTCCTGCATGACGCGCAGCTGCTCTTCAGTCGGCTCGGCCTGCCCAGTGAGACCGAAATAGGTGCCGTGTTCGGGACGGGCGATCAACGGCATCAGATTGTGCAGGAAAGCGCCCTTGGCCTTGACGACGCGGTGCACCTCATGCAGGTGCTCGTCGTTGATGCCCGGAATCAGCACCGAGTTGACCTTGACCAGAACCCCCCGCTCCACCAACATCTCCAACCCCTTCTGCTGCTGGGCGATGAGGATTTCCGCGGCCTTGCGACCCCGGATGCGGCGATGGTTCCAGAAGATCCAGGGGTAAATCTTGGCCCCGATGTCGGGATCGACGCAGTTGATGGTGATGGTGACGTGGCCGATGCGATATTTGACCAGCTCGTCCACCTGCTCCGGCAGGGCCAGGCCATTGGTGGACACGCACAGCGTCAGATCCGGGGCCTTGACTGCCAGCTCGCGAAAGGTGGCGAACAGTCGTTCGGGATTGGCTAGCGGATCGCCGGGGCCGGCCACCCCCACCACCGCCAGATGCGGAATCGCCGCACCCACCGCCAGGGCCTTCATGGTGGCCTGCTCCGGGTTCAGCACTTCCGACACCACGCCCGGACGCGATTCGTTGGAGCAATCGTACTTACGATTGCAGTAATGGCATTGAATGTTACAGGCTGGCGCGACCGCGAGATGCAGGCGTGCGAAATGCCGATGCGCCTGCTCGGAATAGCAAGGATGAAGCGCGGGCGAGGAACCGTTGACCGGTGGCTGACTGAGCAATTCCATGGCATTCCCCCGAAGTCGGGTAAGATCGCCCACCACAATGGCGAGCGGATGACCTGCAGACCACAGCAAACGGCGTGCCTGACTGCAACAAGTCTCTAAATCGCTGAACAAAAATCATTTTTTCCGCAAGAACCCGACACGCTGTGGCGATTGCCACAGCTGGATGGCCGGGATTGTCGCCAATGCCACAAGCAGCCAGCCACGTCGGAAAGCCTTGGCGCCTCACAGACGCCGCAACTTGATGTCGAGCGTTTGAATCCGATAAGCGATCTGGCGGGGCGTCATGCCCAGCAGCCGCGCGGCTTTGGCCTGCACCCAGCCAGCCTGCTCCAGCGCCGCGATGACCCGCTCCCGTTCGTCCAGATCGGGATCGTCAAGCGCGATTCCGCCAGGAACCGGTGGCGGCATCGGACCGGCGACGCCAGGGTTCAAGCCGCCCAGTTCGATCACGTCCTGGGCGATCACCCCGTTGGCGCTCATGATCGCGCTCCGCTCCAGGCAGTTTTCCAACTCGCGCACGTTGCCGGGCCAGTGATGGCGCATCAGCGTCCGGATCGCGCTGTCGGTGATGGCCAGCATCCGCCCCTGTTGCCGGGCGATCTTGTCCACCAGGAATTTAGCCAGGTCGGGAATATCTTCGGGTCGCTCGCGCAAGGCAGGCATGAAAATCGGCATGACGTTGAGGCGGTAATACAGATCTTCGCGAAAATCGCCGTCTTCCACCGCCGTTTCCAGATCGCGGTTGGTCGCGGCGATCATGCGCACATCGACCCGCAAGGTCTGGCTGCTGCCGACCCGCTCCAGCTCGCCTTCCTGCAACACCCGCAGCAGTTTGGCCTGAAACGCTGGCGAAATGTCGCCGATCTCGTCCAGGAACAGCGTGCCGCCGTGGGCCTGCTCGAACCGGCCCTTGCGCTGGTTGACCGCGCCGGTAAACGCGCCCTTCTCGTGGCCGAACAGTTCCGACTCCAGCAGGTTGTCCGGCAACGCTGCGCAATTGAGCTTGACCAGGGGTCCGCCAGCGCGCGGCGAATTGTAGTGAATAGCGCTGGCTACCAGCTCCTTGCCGGTGCCGGATTCGCCGCGCACCAGCACCGTGGTATTCCATTTCGCCACCTGCCGCACCTGCTCGAAAATCCGCTGCATGGGTGGGCTGTGGCCGATGATGCTGTCGAAGCCATGCTGGCCGCGCACCGTCCGGCGCAGGCTGTCGCGTTCGGCGGTCAGGGCCTGCCGTTCGTTCTCCGCCACCAAGGCGGCCTGTACGCTGCGGGCAATCAGGCAGGCGATCATGCTCAGCAGGCTGGCGTGCTCCGACAGCCAGCCGTCGACACGGGGGGGCTGGGCTGCCAACACCCCAACGGTCCGCCCCGACTCGGCGCGGATCGGTACTCCGATGAACGGTAGATCGCGCTCGTACAGGCGCAGCCGATCGAGAAAGCGCGGGTCATCGGCGATTCGTCGCAAAATGACCGGTTCACTGCGCGCCAACACCGCACCGACGATCCCCTCGCCGGGCGAATAACGCACCGGTTCACCATCCAGCGGCGAGATCTGGCCATGGACCGCACTGACCAGCAAGGCGCCGGTCTGGGTATCCACCAGAGAAACCGTACCGCGATGAAGCTCGCCGTGATCGTACAGAACCTGTAGAACCTGGGCCAAGGTATCGGCCAAGGGGCCGGGATGACTGAGAACCTGGCTGACCCGGAACAGACTGGCCAGTTGGCTTTCCAGTAATTCCGAGCGATCCACGCTGGGGTTTTCACCCGGTTCAGCCATCAAGAATCATCCTCGTAATGAAGAGGGAGCGACACCCGCCAGCGGCAACCGCTGGTGCAGTCGGGATCAATGTCGATCATACCGCGCTGCTCATTGACGACCTCCTGAACCAGGGCTAACCCCAGCCCCAGGTGGGAAGGAGAATGTTTGGTCGTAAAAAACGGCTCGAAAATCCGCCAGCGCACTTCGGTAGGCACACCGGGGCCACTGTCCTCGATGATCACTTCCACCGCTTGATCCTGCACGCTCGTAGCGATGCGCAGTTCGCGAGCACCCTGACGGGTGCTTTCCATAGCGTCCAGCGCATTGTCGATCAGATGCTTGAACATGGCGCGCAACCGACCGATCCGGGCGGTCACCGCCGGCAACATCGGCGCCGGTTTCCAATCCACGATCATCCCGCCGCTCAACAGACGCTGCTTGCACAGTTCCAGCACCTCGCGCAGCAACTGGTTGATGTTGGCCGGAGCCGCAGCCTCCAGCGACTCTTTCGGAATCAGTGCCCGCAAACGCTCCAGGGCGGTCTGTCCGGCGATGGTGGCTTGATGCAACGCCTGGCGGAGCGCTGGATCGCATTGAGTGCCACGTCGTTCTTGCAAGTCGCGTGCCGCAGCGATCAGATTGAGGGGTCCCTGCATCTGAAAAATGGCAGCCTGCAAAGTTTCACGCATACTGCGGACCCGTTCCTGCTCGGCCAGCAGAGCGCGCATCGCATTCATGCCGACCGCTTCCTGCTGCCGTTTCAGGCTGGTGATCTCATTGGCCATCAGCAGCAGATAGGTCTGCCGGACCGGCTTGAAAAAGGTGGAGGCGCTGTTGTCGCGCTCGCGGAACCATACGCCAGAGCAGGAAAACCAGCGTGGATGGCCTCTTCCGCCCGGATCGAAGCTCACTTCCTTGTCGCGGAAACCATGCTCCGCATGACCACCCCAGGGGAAGGCTTCGTCGCCCAGGGTTTCGCGCAGCGCGCGCAAGAATTCGGCGGCCGGCTCGCGCACCCGCAGATCGCCGACCAGTTTCTTGTATTCGTGATTGTCGAGAATGACCCGGCCATTTTCATCCAGTAGAGCGATCACGGTCGGAGCGGCGTCCACCATCGACTCGATCAGCGCTTTCTGATAGTGCACCTTTCGCTCAAGATGGTGCATGGCTGTCACATCGCGGTAGATGCCCAGGAAGTAGCTGGTTTGCCCGCGATGGTCGGGCAAGGGCAACACCGTCAGCTCTGCCAGGTAGACCGTGTCCTGCTTGCGGCGGTTAGCCAGCAAACCGGTCCAGGATTTGCCGCGTTTGATCTGGCGCCACATCTGTTCGTAGACCCGCGGCGGGGTGCAGTGATCGGACAGGACCCGGGTGCTCTGGCCGAGCACCTCGTTGGCGCTATAGCCGGTCACCTCGGTGAAGGCCCGATTGACATAGAGGATATTGGCGTTGGTATCGGTGACGCAAATGGCGGTGGTCAATTGATCCACCATCCCGACGAACACCCAGGGGGGTAGATGATCTCTAGCCGGCCCGGCTTCCTCCAGATCGATATCTGGGAAAGAGCGACCGACGGCTTGTTGCTCGTTTTGAATAGTCATGGGCTTACTCGGCGCTGGGTGTGTTGATATCGGGTTGCGAATACTAAGGATTTGCGATGCAAAATCACGACCATGGGCCAAAATGGCAGGCCGATCGCTAGGAAACGCCTATTGATCAGGCCGATCGGACCAGAACGATGGACCTTCCATCCCACGCAGTGCGGTGCGCTATTCATCACAAATCACAGCCGTTGCGGTACTCAAATGTTGCAAACTCAACAAATGAATAAGGCCAGCCACACCCGTCACCAGCGGACACGGGTCGTGGCTAGCCTCGCTGGTCTCGCCTCAATACTCGGCCGGTAGCCGTTGCAGTTGCTCCAAGGTATAAACTGGGCCGTCCTTGCACACGTAGCTTTCGCCCGTGTTGCAACGCCCACACTTGCCGTGGCCGCACTTCATCCGGTTTTCCAGCGTCGTATAGATGGAATCCGGGCCGAAGCCGAGCTTCTCCAGCAATGGCAGGGTGAACTTGATCATGATGGGCGGCCCGCAGACGATCGCCACGGTGTTGGCGCAATTAGGGGCCAGCTGCTCCACCACGGTCGGGACGAAGCCGACCTTGCCGGTCCAGTCCGGCGTTTCGCCGCCTGGATCGACGGTCACCACCAGATCGATGTCGGGCCGGCCTTCCCACTCGCGCAGTTCGTGCTTGTAGACCAGATCGGCCACGCTGCGCGCGCCATAGACCACCGAGATGTTCTCGAACTCCTCGCGCCGGTCCAGGCAGTTCCAGATGACACTGCGCAAGGGTGGCAGGGCGATGCCGCCGGCGATGAACAGCAGGTTCTTGCCGCGCCAGGCATCGAGCGGAAACAGATTGCCGTAAGGGCCGCGGAAGCCGACGATGTCGCCTTCTTCCTTGGTCGCCAGCGACGAGGTCACCCGCCCGACCGCCCGGAAAGTACATTCGATGTAGCCCTTGCGGGTGGGGCTGGAGGCAATACAGAAGGTGCTCTCGCCTTCGCCGAACGAGCTGTACAGGCCGAACTGGCCGGTGAAGAACTCGAAATTGGCGGCTTCCTCCGGATTGACGAATTCCAGTCGGAAGGTCTTGACGGCAGGGGCCTCCTCGGTGATCTTGGCCACCCGCATCAGATAGGGCAGATAGGGATTCTTGTCAGCCATGGTCAGGCGCTCCCGATGCTTGACCCAGATGATCCTTCAGATTCATGTCCACCGGACAGGCCCGCGTGCACTTGCCGCAGCCGACGCACATGGCTTCGCCAAAGCGCTTCGGGAAGTAGCTGAACTTGTGGTAGATGCGTTGCCGCCAGCGTTCGGCCTGGATGTTGCGCGGATTGTGCCCCGAGGCATGCAGGGTGAATTGCCGCAGACCGCAGGAGTCCCACAGGCGCAGGCGTTGCCCCTGTTTGGTGTCCGCTTCTTCCTGGATGTCGAAGCAGGCGCAGGTCGGGCAGACGAAGGCGCAGGCCCCGCAACCGACGCAGCGCAGGCTTTGTTCGGCCCACAGGTCGCTGGTGAACAACCCCGGCAGCTTGGCGCTCAGTTCTTCCCGGTCGAAGGCCGGTTCGACCTTGGCCAGCAGCGCCTCCTTGTCCACGCCGTCGACCGGCTCGAACACAGCGGGCGCCAGCGCCTGGATCGCCTCACCCTTGGCGGTAAGCACTTCCGCCAGATAGCCGCCTTCCGGCAGCGGGGTCAGCAGCATGTCGCTGCCTCGGGTCGAACCGGGTCCGCCGCCGACCGAGGTGCAGAAACAGGCATCGTCGGCATGGGTGCAGCTTAGCCCGATCACGGTCAGATGCTGCTGGCGCTCGCTGAACAGCTTATCGCGCGAATCCCAGTTGAATACCTTGTCGAGCACGCCGAACCCGGCTGCCTCGCAGGGCCGTGCGCCGAACAGTACGGTCGGCTGCAAATCGGGTTCGTGATCCTTCAGATCCACCTGGCCGGGCGACATCTTGTAGCTCAGCAGCCGTTCCACCTTGGGAAACACCATCTCCTTGGCGCTCAAGGTCGATTGCAGGTATTGGCCGGCCACCTGGGAGGGGCTTTTCACCTCGTGCAATTCCACCCGACCGTCTTGTTCGGTCGGTCCCAGAATGCGCCAGCCGCCCGTGCCCAGCGCGGCGAACACGGTTTCCAACGCGCTTGCGGAAAGTTTGAATGTGCTGGTCATGACAGTTGCCTAGCGGATGAATGTTTCTTGGTCATCGGGCCGGAAGGTGCCCAGCGCATAATTCAGCGTGGCGCTGGTGCCGGCGGGCTGGCCGAATTGCCGCCGCACGCTCTCTTCCGCGTAACAGGTCAGCAAGTGAATCGGTATCCCGACCGGGCAGGCGCGGCCGCATTCGCCGCATTCGACGCAGCGTCCGGCCAGGTGCATGGCGCGCACGGTGTGATATTCCAGGTTACCCATTTCATGGCTGGCGACCGGGACCCACTGCGGCCGGTTGCAATCCATGGTGCAGGAACCGCAATAGCACATCGGGCAGGAGCTGCGGCAGGCGTAGCACTTGATGCAACGTTGCAGTTCCTGTTCCCAGAAGGCCCGGCGCTCCTCGCGCGACAGCGCCATCAACTGGTCCAGCTTCTCCCGATCGGCGGCGCTCAGGCTAGCCGGCAGGGTTGCGACATGCTCGGTCACGGCCTGGGCGTTGGACAGCTCCAGCACCGCGCCCTCCTCCGTCACCACCAAGGCTGACACCGCGCCTTCCGCCAGCTGGTGTTCGGCAGTCAGTTGCAGCAAGGCCCGCAAGGTCGCCGCATTGGCGACGACAGCGATCTTGCCCATCTTCTTGATTTCCGCACGGGTCAGATAACCGGCCAGATTACCGACGCAGTCGGCATCCCACACCAGGCGGGCAACGTCCGCTTCGCTGCGGACGAAACTGGGGCGACGCGCCCCGCCGGTGCCGGCCTCGTAACCGATGACGACCTGGGCTTGGCCCTGGGCCAGCAAGTCTCGAGCTTTATTGCGTAAGACGTCCACGATGCGACTCCCAGCTTCAGGCCACGCCAGCATTGAGCAGGCGTTGGTATTCGGTGTACGGACCCAGCTCGCGCAGGTGATCGGTCACCTCGTTCACCAGCGTGGCCCACTTGGCCCCTTCGGCGGCGGAAACCCAGGAAAAGGTCACCCGACGCATGTCCAGGCCCATGAACTCCATCAGATCGTTGAACACCATCCAGCGCCGCCGGGCGTGGTAGTTGCCGCTGGTGTAGTGGCAATCGTTCGGATGGCAGCCGGAGACGATGACGCCATCCGAGCCGCGCGCGAACGCTTTCTGAATCAGCATGAAGTCCACCCGGCCGGTGCAGGGCAAGCGGATGATGCGAATGTTGGACTGATACTTGAGCCGGCTGGTGCCGGTCAGATCGGCCCCCGCATAGGTGCACCAGTTGCACACGAAGGCGGTGATCTTGGGTTCGAATGCTTCGTCGGCCATCGGAGCTCTCCTACAGGCTCATGATTTCGGCGAAGATCTGCTCGTTGGAATAACCGTGCAGATCGATGGCCTTGGTCCGGCATAGCGAGACGCAGGTACCGCAACCCTGGCACAGGCCGGGATTGATCTTGGCGACCGTCTTGAGGACGTTGCCGTTGCGATCCTTGATCTCCTCGTGGCCGATGGCCTGATAGGGACAGGCGGTTTCGCACAACAGGCAGCCGGTACAGTCGCTGAACTGCGGCGCGGGCTTGCGGTTGACCTCGGCCACCAGCGGCTCGCGGGCCAGATGGCTGCGACTGAGCAAGGCCGTCACCTTGGCCGCAGCGGCGCTGGCCTGACCCACGGTTTCCGGAATGTCGCGCGGCGACTGGCAAGCGCCGGCCAGGAAGATGCCAGCCGAAGTGGTTTCCACCGGCCGCAGCTTGGGATGCGCTTCGGCCACGAACCCATAGGGGTCGGTGCCCACATGGAGTTTCTGGGCCAGCTCGCCCTGCCCGTGGTTGGGAAGCGCCGCCGAAGCCAGCACCACCATGTCGGCCTTGATTTCGACCGGCTCGCCGCCCAGCAGGGTATCCGCACCCTTGACGATCAGCTTGCCGTCTTCCTCGTAAATGCGGGAAACCCGGCCGCGGATGTATTTGACGCCGTCCTCTTCGATCGCCCGGCGCACGAACTCGTCGTAGTTCTTGCCGGCGGAGCGGATGTCCATGTAGAACACATACGCCTTGGCGTGATGGTTCTTGTGCTTGAGCAGCATGGCGTGCTTGGCGGTGTACATGCAGCAGATCTTGCTGCAGTACTTGACGCCCTTGGCGGCGTCGCGGCTGCCGGAGCAGGCCAGGAACACCACGGTTTCCGGTTCCTTGCCATCGCTGGGACGCTTGATGACGCCCTGGGTAGGACCGGAGGCGGAGGCGTAGCGCTCAAACTGCAGGCCAGTGATCACATCCGGATAGGTGCCGTAGCCGTATTCGGGGAAGCGCTCGGTGCCCATCACCTGGTAACCGGTCGCCACCACGATCGCGCCGACCTCGACATTGATGATTTGATCCTTCTGGTCGAACTTGATCGCCTTGGTCGGGCAGGCTTTGGCGCAGCGGTCGCACTTCTTGCCCTGAAATTTCCGGCAATTCTCGGTATCGATGACCGGAATATTGGGGACTGCTTGGGCGAAGGGCACGTAGATCGCCCGGCGCATCGACAGCCCTTCGTTGAAGCTGTCGGCCACATTCTTGGTCGGGCACTTCTGCAGACACTCGCCGCACCCGGTGCACAGATCCTCATCGACCATGCGGGCACGCTTGCGGATGGCGACCTTGAAGTTGCCGATGAAGCCTTCGACATGCTCCACTTCGGAGTAGGTCAACAGGGTGATGTTGGGATGGCGCGAGACGTCCACCATCCGCGGGGTCAGGATGCACTGCGAGCAATCCAGGGTCGGGAAGGTTTCCGACAACTGGGCCATGTGGCCGCCCAGCGCCGGCGAACGCTCCACCATGATGACCTTGTGGCCGGAGTCGGCGATGTCGAGCGCAGCCTGGATGCCGGCGATGCCGCCGCCGATGACCAGCGCCGAGCGGGTGATCGGCACCTGGATGGTGTCCAGCGGCTTGTTGCGCTTGACCTTTTCCACCTGCAACCGCACCAGATCGATCGCCTTCTCGGTGGTGCTGTCGGCCTTCTCGTGCACCCACGAGCAATGCTCGCGCAGGTTGGCCACTTCGCACATGTAGGCGTTCAACCCGGCGTCGGTGACTGCCCGACGGAAGGTGGGCTCGTGCATGCGCGGCGAGCAGGCCGCGACCACTACGCCATCCAGCTGATGTTCCTCGATAGCCTGTTTGATCTTGTTCTGGCCCGGATTGGAGCACAGATACTTGTAATCCTCGGCGTGGGCAACGCCAGGCATGTGTTTGCAACGCTCAGCCACCTCGGTGACATCGACGGTCGCGCCGATATTCTCACCGCAATGGCAAACGAAAACTCCCAGACGTGACATGGCGATTCCCCTCAATCCTCGTCATCGTCGTCAGTGGTGACGACTTCGGGTTCTGGTTCCGGCAGTTCGACCGGCACCATGTTGCGGTGCAGACCGAGCCGTTGCGGGTCGATGCCCATGGCCAAGCCCAGGGCTTGCGTGACGTACAACACCGGGATGCGGTGTTCTTCCTGCAGCTTCTGGTTGATTTCGGGGCGGCGCATGTCCAGATTGGTCTGACACATCGGACAGGCGGTGACGATAGCGACCGCTTCGCGTTTGGCGGCGTCGGCCACGATGCGGCCGCTGAGATTGGCCACCAGCTCGGTGCGGGTGATGGTGGACAGACCGGTGCCGCAGCATTCGGTCTTGCTGGACCAGCGCACCGGCTTGGCGCCCGCCGCGGCCATGATCTGATCCATGCTCTGCGGATCTTCGACCCGGTCGAACTGCGCCACCTTGGTCGGACGCACCAGCAGGCAGCCGTAGTAGCACGCCACCTTGTGACGGAAGGATTGGTCGGTCTTGGCCGCGATCTCGTCCTTGAACCGCTCCAGCACCGCCAGCATGTTCAACACCTTGACGCCGCCGCTGTACGGCATGCCGACGACTTCGGACACCGCTTGGCATTTTTGCGGATTGTCGGCCAGTTCCACGCTAGCCGACGCCAGGCGACTGAAACAGGCCGCGCAGGGCGCGAGGATCTCGTCCAGCCCGGCGGCTTCCGCCAGCGCCAGATTGCGGGCGCGCAGGCTCAGCGCCAGTTCCTCGCTGGCCACATGGGCCGAGGACGCGCCGCAGCAGTTCCAGTCGGGAATCTCCACCAGTGTCAGGTCGAGGACTTCGCAGACCGCCCGCACCGATTCGTCGTATTCCCGGGCCGAACTGGTCAGGGAACAACCGGGGTAGTAACCGATACGCATGGCCTTACTCCTTGTTTCCGGTGGTGCGTTTGAACAGTTTCTTCACCGCCGCCTTGTCCTCGACTCCATGGGGCAGCAGCTCCAGTTTGCCCTTCTGATAGAGCTTGGAGCCCAGGGTCATGTCCTGGAACAGATGGCCGGTGCGCACCTTGTAATTCATCAACATGCCGATTTCGTGCAGGCGACCGTGCCGGGCGACCGACCCCAGGAACGCCTTGTGGAACGCCTGCGCATCCTTACTCTTGGGATGGGCCAGGCCCTGGCGGACGGCCTCCTCGCGCAGGAAATACATGACCTTGGGCGTATTGATGGTCTGCGGGCAGCGGCTATGGCAGGTATCGCAGGACAGGCAGAGCCAGATGCTCTCGCTTTCCAGGACACGCCGGTCATAGTCGGGCGATTCGTATTGCAGTAGACGTAGGACTTGGCAGGAAGGCATTTCCATATCCCCGGCGACCGGGCAACCTGCAGCGCACTTTCCGCACTGATAACAGTTCTGGAGCGCGACGCCGGTGACCTCCTGGATTTTGTTGGCGAGACTGGTGGTCTGCCGATCATGGTGAGAAATGCTACTCATGTGGGCTTTTCCTGTGGGCGCTGTGCCGGTTCCCATGATTTGCGATTGGATTAAAATTTGGTGACCAATCGGTAAGCATTCCCTATGCCAGCCAACAATATCTATTAATAACATATAGTTAACTAAAATCTACAATGAAAGCTTCCTTACCATGTCAAGGATGGTGTCGTTGAAAGTCCTACAACACACATCCGACGGGCGACATCCGCCGACCATCGTTCACAGACGCCTTACTTCAACGCTACAATACGCTGCCTTGCCAACGGCTCCCCCCATGATCCGGGACAGGGTCCGTTCCATAAAGCCGCCACATAAATCTACCGCTGGCCACCTGCCACAGCGGGTGCGCCCAACACAAAGGGGGTTTTCCGTGCTCGAAACTTACCGCCAACAAGCCGCAGAACGCGCCGCGATGGGCATTCCCGCCCTGCCGCTCAGCCCTCAGCAGACTGCCGATCTAGTCGCATTGCTCAAGAACCCGCCCAAGGGCGAGGAAGATTTCCTGGTGGAGCTGATCACCCACCGGGTGCCCGCCGGCGTCGACCAGGCCGCTTACGTCAAGGCCGCTTTCCTGGCAGCCGTGGCCAAGGGCGAAGCCCAGTCGCCGCTGATTTCCCGGGTGCACGCCACCGAACTGCTCGGCACCATGCTGGGCGGCTACAACATTCAGCCGCTGATCGACCTGCTCGACGACGCCGAATGCGCCCCAGCCGCCACCAAGGCGCTGTCCCATACCCTGTTGATGTTCGACTACAAGCACAACGTCAAGGCCAAGGCCGACGCCGGCAATGGCTACGCCCAGCAGATCATGAAGTCCTGGGCCGAGGCCGAGTGGTTCACCAGCCGGCCCAAGGTCCCCGAGAAAGTCACCGTCACCGTGTTCAAGGTCTCCGGCGAGACCAACACCGACGATCTGTCCCCGGCCCCGGACGCTTGGAGCCGCCCCGACATCCCGCTGCATGGCCTGGCCATGCTGAAGATGCCGCGCCCCGGCATCGAGCCCGACGAAGCGGGCAAGATCGGCCCCCTGAAACTGATCGCGGCCCTGAAGGAGAAAGGCCATCCCGTCGCCTATGTCGGTGACGTGGTCGGCACCGGCTCCAGCCGCAAGTCCGCCACCAACTCGGTGCTGTGGTGGACCGGCGAAGACATCCCCTACGTGCCCAACAAGCGCTACGGGGGCTACTGCCTCGGCGGCAAGATCGCCCCGATCTTCTTCAACACCCAGGAAGACGCCGGCGCGCTGCCGATCACCGATTGCGACGTCACCAAGATGGAAATGGGCGATGTCATCGACATCTACCCCTATGACGGCGTGGTCAAGAACCACGACAGCGGCGCCGAGCTGAGCCGTTTCAGCTTCAAGTCCGACGTGCTGCTGGACGAAGTGCAGGCCGGCGGCCGCATCAACCTGATCATCGGTCGCGGCCTGACCGACTGGGCGCGCGAAGTGCAGAATCTGGACCCCAGCACGACCTTCCGCCGTCCGGTCGCGCCGAAGGATTCCGGCAAGGGCTTTACCCTGGCGCAGAAGATGGTCGGCAAGGCGTGCGGCGTAGCCGGCATCCGCCCCGGCACCTACTGTGAGCCGAAGATGACCACCGTGGGTTCGCAGGACACCACCGGCCCGATGACCCGCGACGAGTTGAAGGACCTGGCCTGCCTGGGCTTCTCCGCCGATCTGGTCATGCAGTCGTTCTGCCACACCGCCGCCTATCCCAAGCCGGTCGACGTACAGACCCACCACACCCTGCCCGACTTCATCTCCAGTCGTGCCGGCGTGGCGCTGCGGCCCGGTGACGGTATCATCCACAGCTGGCTGAACCGGATGCTGCTGCCCGACACCGTCGGCACCGGTGGCGACTCCCACACCCGCTTCCCGATCGGCATCAGCTTCCCGGCCGGCTCCGGCCTGGTCGCGTTCGCCGCTGCCACCGGCTCCATGCCGCTCGACATGCCGGAATCGGTGCTGGTGCGCTTCAAGGGCCAGATGCAACCTTGCATCACCCTGCGCGATCTGGTCAATGCCATCCCCTACGCCGCGATTCAGGCCGGCACCCTGACCGTAGCGAAGGAAGGCAAGAAGAACGTCTTCAACGGTCGGATCCTGGAAATCGAAGGTCTGCCGGATCTGAAGGTCGAACAGGCGTTCGAACTGTCCGACGCTTCGGCCGAGCGCTCCGCTGCTGGCTGCACGGTGCGGCTGAACAAGGAACCGATCATCGAGTACCTGAACAGCAACATCACCCTGCTCAAGTGGATGATCGCCAACGGCTACCAGGATCCCAAGACCCTGGAGCGCCGGATCAAGAGCATGGAAGCGTGGCTGGCCAACCCGACGCTGATGGAGCCGGATGCCGATGCCGAATACGCAGAGGTGATCGAGATCGACCTGGCCGACATCAAGGAACCGCTGCTGGCTTGCCCCAACGATCCCGACGACGTCAAGACCCTGGCCGATGTGGCCGGCGCCAAGATCGACGAAGTGTTCATTGGCTCGTGCATGACCAACATCGGTCACTACCGCGCCGCCGGCAAGGTGCTGAACGGCAAGTCCGGCATCCCGACCCGGCTGTGGATTTCGCCACCGACCAAGATGGACGCCCATCAGCTGAGCGAAGAAGGCTACTACGCCACCTTCGGCACGGCGGGCGCGCGGATGGAAATGCCGGGTTGTTCGCTGTGCATGGGTAACCAGGCGCGGGTGGCCGACAACGCCACGGTGGTCTCCACCTCGACCCGCAACTTCCCCAATCGTCTGGGCAAGGGCGCCAACGTGTACCTGAGCTCGGCTGAGCTGGCCGCGGTCTGCTCGCTGCTGGGCAAGATCCCGACCTTCGACGAGTACATGAAGTACATGGGCGAGATCACCACCAAGGGCGCTGAGATCTACCGTTACCTGAACTTCAACCAGGTGGCGGAGTATCAGGACGTGGCCGATCAGGTCAAGCTGGTCGCCTAAGCGATCCGCTGCTGGCAGTAAAACGAAACCCCGGCAGAGTCCGGGGTTTTTTTGCGACGGGCGTAACCAGTCGAGCGCGGGGTAGCCGTTGGGCCAGATCGGAGATGACAAGGGCGGTGGGCACCTTGCCTGGTTGGCCCGGACGTGGGTAGATTGCTGTCGACGAAACCCCAATCTCCCGAGGAACCCACCGATGATGAGGAGGATGACGCCGTTGACCGGGGAAGGCAAGCCGTTGGACGTGTCGGCGCGCTTGGTGGAGCTGACCGGGTTGGTGGAGTCGGCGGCACGCGACGGGCTGCCGGCACACGAACTGGAGCACGGTCTGTGGCAGTCTCTACTGCGGCTGGGCCATGAACTGCAAGCGGAATATTTCGCCTTGGCGGGCGATGGAGACCGGGGGGAGGCGCTGACGCTGGCCGACGGCCGTGTAGTCAAGCGGTTGCCGGAGGCCCATATTCGGCCCTATCAATCGATCTTTGGCGACTTCACCTTGGCGCGGGTGGTGTACGGCACGCGGGAAGGCCAGCGGATCGAGGCGGTGCCGCTGGATGCCCGCCTGGGATTACCACGAGACGCGTGTTCGTATCTGCTGCAAAACTGGAATCAGGCCTTGGTGGTGGAAAACCCCTACGGCCAGGTTAACACCGTGCTGGGGCGTATCCTGGGCTTGAAGCAGTCGGTGGCCAGCCTGGAGGCGATGACCCGGACTCTGGCCGGGGCGGTGGCCGGCCACGAAGTCACTCGGCCGCCGGCGGTCCCGGCGATGGACCAGCAGATCGTGGTGTTGAGCGCCGACGGCAAGGGTGTCCCGCTGCGCAAGCCAGCCGACGCGCCCGCCATCGCCGCCCACGATCACGCCCGGGGACCGAAACCCGACCGCAAGAAGATGGCCGTGCTGGGCACGGCTTATCAGATCAATCCCCACGCGCGGACCCCGGTGGCGGTGGTCGAGGCGCTGTTTCGGGATCCTGCCGTGAAACCCGAATGGCCCAACCCTCGTCGGCCGGTCCCTCAGCACAAGCGGGTGTGCGCGGTACTGCCGGTGGTGGCCGCCGTGACCGAGGCCCTCGCTCCACCGCGTCCGGCCGAGGTGGTGTTCCCTTGGCTGGCCGAAGAAGCCCGCCGCCGCGATCCCGACCACCAACACCCCTGGGTGTTGCTGATGGACGGTCAGGCCTCACTGTGGGATGCCGCCGCCGAGACTCTGGGCACCGCGCCGCGGGTGGAAATCCTCGACCTGCTGCACGCCACCGGCTATCTGTGGGAGGCGGTGCATCTCTTTCACGATCCCGGCAGCGCTATGGCCCTGAAGTGGATGAAACTGCTGGTCTTGGGGCTGTTGAGCGGGATGGGCACCGGCGTGATCCGCTGGCTGCAACACCTGGCCGAGCAGGGCCACCTGCCGGCCACCGCCCGCACCCGGCTGGAACAGATTCACGGTTATTTCGACCGCCACCGCGACCGCATTCATTACGATCGGTATCTCGCCGCCGGCTATCCCATCGCCTCCGGGGTGATCGAGGGGGCCTGCCGCCATGTGGTCAAGGACCGGATGGAACGGGCCGGGATGCACTGGACCCTGCCCGGTGCCCAGGCCCTGTTGAACCTGCGCTGCGTGGCGCTCAACAACGAGTGGGAGTCATTCATGAACCATTACATCCAAACCGAAACGGCGCGCCTCCATGCGAACATCCCAAGCCAACCCCCATCCACCCGGCTTCGACTCGTCGCCTGAACCAGGGGCGCGCTCGACTGGTTACGCCCCTTGTCATCTCCGATCTGGCCCAACGGCTACCCCGCGCTCGACTGGTTACGCCCTTTTGCGACCGCTCAATCGATCAGTGGCGGGAATTGGGCGGCGCCGGCGGATAGTCGCGAAAGCCGGGGAACCGCTCCGACTCCCGCTCCGGACGCTCCACGCTCCCCATGATCTCTTCGGCCAGATGGGCGAAGTCGGCGGGCTCGTCGCTCAACAGCTGTTCGTACGCCTGAGCGTCCCAGCACTCGATCCGATTGGCGTAGGCCAGCAGAACCACCTCGTCTTGGATCTTGGCATAGCTCAGCAGCCGCCGGGGCAACAACAGGCGGCCACTGCCATCCATCTCCACCTCGGTAGCGCCGCGATGGAAATAGCGGACGAAATCGCGGTTCTTCTTGACGTATAGATTCAGCTGACTGAGTTCGGCGGTGATCCGTTGCCATTCCGGGAAGGGATACAACACCAGATGCTGCTCGAAACCCCGATTGACTACGAAGCGGTTTTGTATATCCGGGACAAGCTGTTTCCTCAGCGCGGCGGGTAAGACAATCCGCGCCTTAGAGTCGAGTCTACATTCGAACTCACCGAGGAGGTTGGTCATATGGTCAGATTAGCACAACAGGATTTCGTTGGCCTATCCAGCGCCGGGTGACAGGGTGTTGTATGCTGCCGCCATGGAGCCTGTCGCTTGCAACCTTTAGGAATGACCCCCATGTTTTCCGAGCGTATCGACCGCTTGACCAGCTCTCTGATTCGGGAGCTGTTGGCCCTGACCCAGAAACCCGACATCATTTCCTTTGCTGGCGGTCTTCCGGCGCGCGAAGCTATGCCGCCGCTCAATTTGATCGATCTCCCACCCGACTTGAGCCAATACGGCACCACCGATGGCGAACCGGAACTGCGCACCGCCATATCCGCGCACTTGGTCGAACTCGGTTTGCGCTGCCGGCCGGATCAAGTGTTGATCACCACCGGTTCGCAACAAGGCATCGACCTGGTTTCCAAGCTGTATATCGATCCCGGCACGCCGGTGGCGGTGGAAGCGCCGAGTTATCTGGCAGCACTGCAATCCTTCCGCTTGTTTGGCGCGCGTTTCGTGGAGCTGCCCTTGACCGCCCGCGGTGTCGATCCAGACCAGTTGCTCCAGGCGCTGCAGACTCAGCAACCGGCTTTCGCCTATCTGATTCCCACCTTCCAGAATCCATCAGGCGTCTGTTATGACGACGCCACCCGCGCAGCGGTCGCGGCGGCGCTACGCAAGACCGGCACGCCATTGCTGGAGGACGAACCGTATCGAGAATTGGTTTACGAGCCGGTCGATCGCAGTCCCTTGAGCGCCCGGTTGGAACAGGGACAGACCTGGATGTACATGGGCACCTTCTCCAAGACGGGTATTCCCGGTTTGCGCGTGGGCTATCTGGCGGCTTCCGAAGATGTCCACCCTTATTTGGTGCGCCTGAAACAATCCACCGACTTGCATACCAACCGCATCGGCCAGTGGTGGTGCGCCCAGTTTCTCAACTCGCGCGATTACCCCGCCCATCTGGAACGGCTGCGGGTTTTCTACCGGCAACGGCGCGATGCCATGCAGGCGGCACTGACCCGGCATCTTGGCGATCTGGCCGAGTGGACCATGCCGAACGGCGGGCTGTTTTTCTGGGTGCGGCTCAAGCATGGCGGCGATACCCGCGCCCTGCTGGTACGGGCGCTGGAGCGCAAGGTGGCGTTCATGCCGGGCGAGGCGTTCTTTGCCGGGGCCAGCACGGCCTACGGTGCCTTCATGCGCCTCAACTTCAGTCATGCCACGCCGGAACAACTGGATCGCGGCTTGGCGGTGTTGGCGGAGGTGATCCGTGAGCAGCAGGCAATGACCCGGAAGGATACTTCTGCGGGGGTCATGGAAATTTAGCGTTCGGCACTGATCCGAATGACCGAAGAACTTGAACTCATCCGAGGGAGTGGCAACGTTTATCGCGATGTGGGCTGGCCCGATGCCGAAGCCCGGCAGATGCGAGCGGAGTTGGCAGCGGAGATCATTCGGGAATTGCGGGAACGCAAGCTTTCGCAACGGCAGGCCGCTGAAATCACCGGACTAGCGCAACCGGATATTTCCCGGATCAAAAATGCCGACCTCAAGGGGTTCACCATTGACCGACTGGTGACGGTGTTGAACCGCCTTGATCAGCACGTCGAAATCCGGGTTTTCAAATCCCCTAGAGAATGCACCGCGTCCATGTTAGGGATGGAATAAGGAAAAATGGTGGGTCGTGACTAAAGTAAAGCTCATTCGCCGTCGTCGTGCTCAAGCTGTTGCATCAAGCTATCCACATTGTCATACCGCTTGACGCGTCCCGCCTGCAAATCCTCCAGTGAGGCTCGCAGACTCTCCCGAGCCATCGCTTGCCGCGCCTCCAGCAGCTCCTGGAACTGTTCTTCTGTCAGCACCACGCAATGTGGACGGTTGTTCTTGATGATATGTACAGGGCCGTCGCGCAGGGCTTCATCGACGGCGGATATTCCACGGCGTTTGATCTCTTGGGCTGGGATGGTATTCATGATCAATCCTGGTATGCAAATCAGTACCGATTCCAGCACCGGAAAACAGCAGAGTCAAGGCACCCGTGCATTGCCCATTCGCTCGATCTGCGCCACGCAAGACAGCAACTCAACCTTACTCCGACGCCGGCCCGAGGGTGGCTGGAACCGGCTTCACCCCACCCCGTGGGGACGGCGACTGCGAATCGGCGGTTCCAGACTGGCTGTAGACCACCCCCGCCAGCGTCAGCAAGACAGCGCCGCCTTGCAACCAGCTCAGCGTCTCACCCAGCAGCACCCAACCGAAAAAGACACTCAAGACCGGGATCAGACTAGCATAGGCCGCGACTCGACTGGCCGGCAACACACTGAGGGCCTGGTTGTAGCACAGATAGGCCAGGACGCTCACCACCGCCCCCAGATACCACACAGCCAGCAGGGCCGTTCCATCGACGGCGGTGGTAAAGGTCGCAAACGGCAGCAGCGGCAGATAGAGCGCACTACCGATCACCGCCTGTACCGCGGTCAGGAATAGCGCTGGATAATGAGCGCTCAGTCGCCGGACCACCAGGGTATAGCCCACCGCGCACAGCATCGCCAGGAACTCCAGGGTATTCCCCAGCCATGGATGAGGTGATAGCTCGGTTTCGTTGCCCATCCCGGTCAGCAAGACCACCCCAGCTACCGACACCAACAGGCCAACATACAGCCGCCCGGTCACCACCTCGCGCAGCAACCATTGCGCCGCCAGCGCGACAGTCAGCGGCAACAGGGCAATAATGGTGGCAGCCGCCGCGCTAGAGGTCAGACGCAAGGCATTGCTCTCAAACACGAAATACAGCACAGGCTCGCACAACGCCATCAGCAACAACCACTTCCAGTCGCCGCGCCGGTAGTGCACCGCCCCCATCCGCCGCCAGAACGGCAGCAGCACCAGAGCCGAGATCAGCAAGCGGGCGAACGTGATCACGATCGGGTCGTAGACCATCACCGCCCGCTTCATGGCCGCGAAGGAACTGCCCCAGATCAGCATGGCCATGATCAGATAAAATGCTGGATGGCGATCAAAAATTCGGAAATTCATCATGTTGCGTGGGTCTGCATAGCGAAAAAAGGTTGGGATTGTAGCCCATCGCCACCGACTTCGGAAAGACCGCAACGATCTTGCGGAAACCGGACGGGCTGGCGTACAAGGCTCCTGTCCACCAGGCTGAGCTTGGCGTATCACCGGGGATTGCACTCCCCATCCATGCGGAGCCAAGTCCGCTGCGACCCACCCGCCACATCCACCGCCAACGGTATCCTCATGAGCTACCAATTCGACACCCTGACCCTACACGCCGGTCAGATTCCCGATCCCCAATACGGCGCGCGCGCCCAACCGATCTACCTGACCACCTCCTTCGTGTTCAAGGATGCCGACCAGGCCGCCGCGTTGTTCAACATGGAACGAGGCGGCTATGTGTACTCCCGCATCGCCAATCCGACCAACGCCGTGCTGGAAGAACGCATGGCCGCGCTGGAAGGTGGGGTTGGCGGCATCGCCGTGGCCTCCGGACAGGCCGCGCTGCATCTGGCCATCACCACCCTGATGGGCGCAGGCAGCCATATCGTCGCCAGCCGCTCGCTCTACGGCGGCTCGCATAACCTGCTCGACTACACCCTGCCGCGCTTCGGCATCACCACCACCTTCGTCGATCCGCGCGATCTCAGCGCCTGGCAGGCCGCCATCCGCCCAGAGACCCGGCTGCTATTCGGCGAAACGCTGGGCAATCCCGGCCTGGACGTGCTGGATATCCCACAAGTAGCGGCACTGGCCCACGCCCACGGCTTGCCGTTGCTGGTCGATTCCACTTTCACCACACCCTGGCTGCTCAAACCGTTCGAGCATGGGGCTGATCTGGTCTTCCATTCCGCCACCAAATTCCTGAGTGGCCACGGCACGGTGATCGGCGGCGTGGTGGTCGATTCCGGCGCGTTCGACTGGGCGGCCAGCGGCCAATTTCCAAGCTTGAGCGAACCTTACGAGGGCTTCCACGATATGGTCTTCACCGAGGAATCGACCGTGGCCGCCTTCCTGCTGCGGGCGCGGCGCGAGGGCTTGCGCGATTTCGGCGCCTGTCTGAGCCCGATGGCCGCCTTCCAGATCCTGCAGGGTTTGGAAACCCTGCCACTGCGCATGGCCCGCCATATCGACAACACCCGCAAGATCGTGGCCCATCTGGCCAGCCAGATCGGCAAGGGCGTCGCCGCCGTCAACCATCCAGATTTGCCCGATCACCCCGATCACACCCTGGCCCAACGCCTATTGCCGCGTGGCAGCAGCGCGGTGTTCACCTTCGATCTCAGCGGCGGGCGGGCAGCGGGTCGCGCCTTCATCGAGGCCCTGAAAGTGTTTTCCCATCTGGCCAATGTCGGCGACGCCAAGTCGTTGGTCATCCATCCGGCTTCGACCACCCATTTCCGCATGTCCGACACGGCCCTGCGGGCAGCCGGCATCCATCCGGGTACCATCCGCCTGTCGATCGGCCTGGAAGATCCCAACGATCTGATCGAAGACCTCCACCGCGGCCTGACCGCCGCTAGTAAGGTGTGAGCCATGGAAATCGAGGTGCTTGAACAGACCACTCATTTATATATGGGTGGCAAACAACAGACGATCGCGGCCATTCCGCAGCAACCGGTTGTCGTGTTCATCCACGGTGCCCAGCAAGACCATTCCTGTTGGGGGCTGCAAAGTCGCTGGTTCGCCCACCACGGTTTCTCGGTACTGGCCCCGGATCTGCCGGGCCATGGTCGCAGCGCCGGCGAAGCCTTGCCCTCGGTCGAGCAACTGGCCGATTGGGTGATGGCCTTGCTCGATGCAGTCGGGGTCGAACAAGCGACGCTGGTCGGCCATAGCATGGGGTCGCTGGTGGCGCTGGAAGCAGCGGCACGGTTCCCGCAACGAGTAGACCGGGCGGCGTTGCTCGGGACTTCCCTGCCGATGCCGGTGGCGCCGATGCTGCTCGAGCTGTGCCGGGACGATGAGCCGAAGGCGGCGGCGCTGATCAACGCCTGGTCGTATTCCCCCAGCGCGCAACTGGGCGGCAGTCCAGTGCCGGGACTATGGCTGATCGGCATGAACCAGCAGCTGATGGCGCGGCAACGACCGGGGGCGCTGTTCCGCGATATGAGCGCCTGCAACGCCTACGCCCGCAACCCAGAGAGTCTGGCGGAGATCGTCGCTCCGGTGTTGCTCGTTGCTGGCAGCGCGGATCGGATGACCCCGCTCAAGGCGGCCAGGGCGTTGCTTGAACACATCCCCCAGGCCCGGCTGACCACCATCGCCGGCAGCGGTCACGCTCTGATGGCGGAAAAACCCGACGCCGTGCTCGACGCCCTGCACCAGTTCATCGCGGTGTGAGGAAATCACACCGGGTCAGTTTGGAATTGGCGCGCAGTCGGTCGGCGGCTTCCCATAGCGAGTCTTCGAGTTGTTTGATGTCGTGCAGGGCGTCGTTGCGAGTCATTTGAGCCGCTTTTTCATTAAAATTGATAAAAAACAAATAATTGAAATTATTTCAATAGAGGGCAAGTATACAACATCCTCTCGGGAGCCGGGTCTAAACACGACCAGAGACGCTATACTTACATTCAAAAGAGACGATCGATAGAAACCCATGATTGGCACAGGGCTGTACACCATCGGCGAAATCGCCACCTTTACCCACATTCCGGCGCGGCAAGTCCGGCGCTGGCTGCGTGGGTATCGGTCTGGCAAACAGACCTATCCGCCCCTGTGGTCGTCCGAACTCAGCAACAGCCCCTTGCCGCAGGCGTTTGGATTTCATGATCTTCTAGAGGTGCGCATCGTTCATGCCTTTCGCCGCTATGGCGTTAGCCTCCCCACGATCCGTAAAGCCTGTCAGCACGCCCGTGACTACTTTAATCGGCCTTATCCCTTCGCCTGCCAGCGATTTTTGACCGATGGCCGCAGCGTGTTTGCGGAAATCCTGGAGCAGACCGGCGATGCCGAAGACGCCAAACTGCTGGATATGGCGCGAAAACAGTACGTCTTTGAAAAGGTAGTGCGTCCTTCGCTATACGCCGGTATTGAGTACGACCCCGCTGGCATCGCGCAACGCTGGTTTCCGCTGAACGACCAGCGCCGCATCGTGCTTGATCCTGCACGCAATTTCGGCAAACCGATCTTGGCCGCTTCCGGCGTACCCACAGAGGCATTATTCGCCGCCTACCGGGTAGAGCAGGATAACCGACGGGTAGCGGCAATCTATGAAGTGCCGGTCGCTGATGTCGAAGCGGCGATTCACTACGAACAGCAACTCGACGCACAGCGGTCAGCTGCTTGAAGTGTCTGGTCGATAACAATCTGCCGCCCGCCTTGGCCAGAGCGGTGGACATCCTGTCAGCGGACAAACTGCCCGGTTTGGAGCAGGTGGTTGCCTTGCGCAACAAGTTTCCGCAGGATACCGCAGACATCGCCTGGATGCAGGCGCTTGGCCAGGAAAGCGGCTGGTTCATTCTGTCCGGAGATCAATTCCGCAAGCATGGCGATCTGGAGCGCAAGGCATTGCGCCAAAACGGACTCATTGTGTTTTGCCTTCACAAACAATGGTCATCGCAACCGTACTGGGAAAAGTGTGCTCACCTGTTGCGCTGGTGGCCGCACATCGTGGAACAAGCCGAGCGGTTGCGCGGCGGCGCAGCATTCCGAGTCCCTTGGAAGCTCAGCGCCGGCAGACCGAAATTCGAGCAAATTCCGCTCTAAGATCAGGCAATTTCTGTCAATCCTTAAAGACCGCGCTGTGCCCAGCGACAGATGGCCTTGAAACGCCGCACCAGCCGCTTCACCCCCCAAGCAACCCACTACCTGCCCGAATGGCCTGATTGACTGCGCGTTCCTGAAGCTGAAATGGGCACGTTGCAGCGTCATCGGGTGGCTATAACGCTTCTCCATGCGCAACGAACCGGCTATTCCCCCTCCCGACCGCGCGCACCCGGTCAAGAACCGACAGAGCGCTGAACCGGTCAGGTAGAATCATGGGTATCGTCCCCGACGTGAGGCAAATTCGCCATGGATCTCAAAATTGCCACCTGGAACGTCAATTCCCTGACCGTGCGCCTGCCACAGGTGCTGAACTGGCTGGGCGAGCAACAACCAGACATCCTGGCCCTGCAGGAGACCAAGCTCACCGATCCCGCCTTCCCGACCCTGGATTTCGCCAACGCCGGGTATCAGGCGGTGTTCTCCGGCCAGAAGACCTACAACGGTGTCGCCATCCTCAGCCGGCTGCCCGCCGTCGACCCGGTCACCGACCTGCCGGGGCTGGACGACCCGCAACGCCGGGTACTGGGTGCGACCGTGGGCGAGGTGCGGGTGGTGAATCTCTACGTCCCCAACGGCCAGGCGGTCGGTTCCGAGAAATATGCCTATAAACTGGACTGGCTGGAAAAGCTGATCGCCTGGCTACAGACTGAACTCGACCGCCATGCCTGCTTGGTCGTGTTGGGCGATTTCAACATCGCGCCCGACGATCGCGACGTCCACGACCCCACCGCTTGGGCCGGACAGGTGCTGTGCAGCGAACCGGAGCGGACGGCATTCCGCCGCTTGCTCGATCTCGGCCTGCGCGACACCTTCCGGCTGTTCCCGCAGGAAGAACGCAGCTTCAGCTGGTGGGACTACCGCGCCGCCGCCTTCCGCCGCAACCTCGGGCTGCGCATCGACCACATCCTGGCCAGTCCAGCGCTGGCCACCCGCTGCACCGCCTGCCAAGTGGATAAAACGCCGCGCCGCCTGGAACGACCCTCCGATCACGCTCCCGTCATCGCCGAGTTCACCGCACCCACCGACCTCTGAACCCGCGCTGACCGCCTCTGCTGCAATGCGGTAAGCGCGGCCATCAACGATATGCGAAACTTGCTCAACCCTCGACTCCAGGCATTGGAACCCGAATCATGGAACATACTCCCCGTAATGTACTGGTCACCGGCGGCGCCGGTTTCATCGGCTGCAATTTCGTCCGTCATCTGCTGGCCAGCGATCCGGACCTGCGCATCGTCAATCTCGATCTGCTGACTTATGCCGGCTCACTGGACCATCTGCGCGATTTGCCCGACCCGACCCGCCATACCTTCGTGCAGGGGGACATCGGCGACCGGGCGTTGATCGACACGCTGCTGCGCGAACACGACATCGACACCATCGTCCATTTCGCCGCCGAAAGCCATGTCGACCGCTCCATCACCGGGCCGGCGACCTTCGTGCAGACCAACCTGGTCGGCACCTTCACCTTGCTGGAAGCCGCCCGGATGGCCTGGTTCAATGACGATCACCGGGCCGAGCAATGCCGGTTCCACCATATTTCCACCGACGAGGTGTACGGCACCCTGCAGCGTGACGATCCACCGTTCACCGAAACCACGCCCTACGCCCCCAACTCGCCCTACTCCGCCTCCAAGGCCGGCTCCGATCATCTGGTGCGGGCCTATTTCCACACCTACGGCCTGCCGGTGGTCACCACCAACTGTTCCAACAACTATGGCCCGTTCCAGCACGGCGAAAAATTCATCCCCACCGTGATCCGTTCCTGTCTGCAGCAGAAACCGATTCCGGTCTACGGCGACGGCAGCAACATCCGCGACTGGCTGTACGTCGAGGATCACTGCCGGGGCATCGAAACCGTGATCCGCCGCGGCCGGCTCGGCGAGACCTACAATATCGGCGGCTGCAACGAATGGGCGAACATCGCCATCTGCCGTCTGATTTGCCAACTGCTGGACGAGCGTCGCCCGCAACAAGCCCCGCACGAGCGCTTGATCACCTTCGTGACCGATCGACCCGGCCACGACTGGCGCTACGCCATCGACGCCGCCAAGATGGATCGGGATCTCGACTGGCGACCGCTGGAAACTTTTCAGACTGGGCTTGCCAAAACAGTGGACTGGTATCTGCAACGCCACGCTGCCGATCCCGCACTCATCACCGCCTGATCGCCCGCCACCCGCCACCGGACTCATCAATTTCGCCTATGACCCATCCCGCCTTCGAACCGCTGCGCAACCATCCCGTCCCCGCCTTGCGGCTGGAATTCCAGGAATACCGCCATCGCATCACCGGCGCCCGACATCTCCATCTGGCCGCCGACGATCCGCACAATGCCTTTCTGGTGGTCTTCCTGACCGTACCGCAGGATTCGACCGGCGTCGCCCATATCCTCGAACACACCGCCCTGTGCGGCAGCCGGCGCTATCCGGTGCGCGATCCGTTCTTCATGATGATCCGCCGCTCGCTCAATACCTTCATGAACGCCTTCACCAGCAGCGACTGGACCGCCTATCCCTTCGCCAGCCAGAACAAAAAGGATTTCAACAATCTACTAGACGTTTATCTGGACGCGGCCTTTTTCCCGCTGTTGGACCCGTTGGATTTCGCCCAGGAAGGCCACCGGCTGGAATTCGCCGAGTCTGGCAACCCCAGCTTGGAACTGTTGTTCAAGGGCGTGGTGTTCAACGAGATGAGAGGAGCGTTGAGTTCGCCGGTGCAGCGGCTGGGCCAGGAATTGCAGCATCGGCTGTTCCCGACCACCACCTATCACTACAACAGCGGCGGCGATCCGGTGGTCATTCCCGAGCTGACCCATGCCCAGCTCAAGGCTTTTCATGCCCGCCATTACCACCCGTCCAACGCCATCTTCCTGACCTACGGCGACATTCCCGCCGACGAACATCAGGCCCATTTCGAAGAACGGGCGCTGGCGCAATTCCAGGCGCTGAACCTTGATCTGACTATCCCAGCCGAGCGTCGCTATGCCGCGCCGATCGCCGATCTGGTCCACTACCCGCTGGATGGCAGCGACGAGCTGGCCGATCAAAGCCATGTCGTGCTGGGCTGGCTGCTCGATCCCATCACCGATCCGCTGGCCACCTTGCGAGCGCGTCTGTTGAGCGATGTGCTGCTGGACAACAGCAGCTCGCCGCTGCGCCACGCCCTGGAAACCACCGAACTCGGTGCCGCGCCCTCGCCGCTGTGCGGTTTCGACGCCTCTACCCACGAGGCTACCTTCGTCTGCGGGTTGGAAGGCTCCAATCCGGAACAGGCCGAGGCGGTCGAAGCCCTGGTGCTGGAGGTGCTGGAACAGGTGGCCGCCGAAGGCGTGCCGCAAGAGGCGGTGGACGCCGCCCTGCATCAACTGGAATTGAGCGAGCGCGAAATCACCGGCGACGGCTTTCCCTACGGGCTACGGTTGATGATGGAAGCGCTGACCCCGGCGATCCACGGCGCCGATCCGTTACCAGCCCTGGACAGCGGTCCGCTGCTGGAGCAACTGCGCATCGAGAGCCGCGATCCGGCCTTCATCCCTCGGCTAACCCAGCAATTGCTGTTGAATAACCGCCATCGGGTACGGCTGACCATGGCCCCCGATCCGGATCTGAGTACACGGCAGGCGGCGGCAGAACGCGAGCGGCTGGCGGCCATCCGGGCCACCCTGAGCACCGCTGACCAGCACCGCATCGTCGAGCAGGCTACGGCCCTGGCCGAACGCCAACAGCGTCAGGACGACCCCGAGTTGCTGCCCAAGGTCGGTCTGGAGGATGTCCCAGCGGAACTGAAGATCGCCGAGGGCGTGACTCGCCCGGTCGATGCTCTGCCCGCCACCTGGTATGCCCAGGGCACCAACGGCATGATCTACCTGCAGGCGGTGTTCGATCTGCCAGCGCTGCAACCGGAGGAGCTGGAGCTACTGCCGCTGCTCTGCACCTGCCTGAGCGAAGTCGGCAGCGCCGGTCGCGACTACCGCGCCACCCAGGCCCGACACGCGGCAGTCACCGGCGGTATCAGCGCCCGCGCAACGGTGCGAGGTGGCGTAGATGACGTCAACCAGGTCAAGGGCGTCATGGTGCTGGCCGGTAAGGCGCTGGCCCGCCATCAGAATGAACTGAGCCAGCTGCTGTGGGAAACTCTGAGCGAGCCGCGCTTCGATGAACTGCCCCGGCTGCGGGAGCTGATCGCCCAGATTCGCGCGCACCGCGAAGAGGCGGTCACCGACCACGGCCATCTGCTGGCCCTGGCCGCTGCCAGCGCCGATCTAAGTCCGGTCTCCGCCCTCAACCATTGCTGGGACGGTCTACTTGGACTGCGCGCACTCAAGGCGCTGGACGATTCCCTGGACGATCCTCGGACTCTGGAAACTTTCGCCGCCCGACTGGCGCAACTGCATCGGCGGCTGCGCGATCTGCCCCGGCAGCTGCTGGTAGTCAGCGAGGCCGAGCGCCAGGACAGCATCGCCGAGGCTTTATCAACCTGCTGGCGCGGCGGCACTCCGCTGAGTGCG
>Ga0116179_1000390_pt1 | contig 34038 bp, 31 predicted proteins | sample AD_UKC071_MetaG_FD_89751 | JGI IMG/M metagenome (GOLD analysis project Ga0116179, IMG submission 89751) | Active sludge microbial communities of municipal wastewater-treating anaerobic digesters from USA - AD_UKC071_MetaG | ecosystem: Engineered > Bioreactor > Anaerobic > Digestate | place: USA...
GCTTTCATTGAATATTCTGAGCCATCAACTGGAACTAAAACTTTTGAAACAGGACAGTCCTCTGCCATTTTATTTCCTATAAGGTAAATATTCTGGTCAACTAGTCCATAGACGACTTTTTCAGAAACGCTGCCAAGAAACAGACTTTTCAATGGAGACATACCACGACGTGAAAGCATCACAGTGGAAAATCCCTCTCGTAAAGCGTATTCAATTATCGTATTTCCAGGGTCTCCCTCCAGAATAATCTGATTTAAATTTAGTTTTACTCCTTCATTTCTTAAGAGTTGTTCATACTCATCAAGAAATGGTTTAATATTTTCTTCGTAATGTTTATTTTTAAGTTTTTCAAAAAATTTTGAATCTTTTAAACTTTCTGCCCTAAAGTCGATATTCTTGATATGTTTGCTTAAAAATCCACCTGTTATAACATGAAGAATTGTAATGTTTGAAATGTAATTTTCAATAGAAGAAAAAAGTTTACCTGCGAATTTTACAGCTCGCTTTGAATGTTCACTTCTGTCAACCGGTAATAATACCTTTTCAAATGGAAACTTAACCATATATTTAACCTCCAGAATTTAATGTTTTCTGATTTATGCACTACTTAAGTAGGTCTGTCCTTTAATAAAAAAGAAGTAGCCATATATTGGCTATTGCAACAGTTATTATCATATACAAAAAAGCATACTTCATGAATCCAAAAAACCTGATTTTATAACCAGCTGACTCTGCAATCCCTATTGTTACTAAATTAGCAGATGCTCCTATTAAAGTTCCATTCCCTCCAAAACACGCACCAAATGCCAGTGCCCACCAAAGAACATTGCTTTCTGCACCTGGAATCACTTTACTCAGATAAGCAACAATTGGTAACATTGTTGCTGTAAAGGGAATATTGTCTACAAAAGCACTCATTATTGCTGATACCCATAATACCATACATATTGCAACCGTGAGATCCCCTGCTGATACTTCATAAACCCAGTCTGCAATGACTGAAAGCAGTCCTACTTCCTCTACAGCACCAACTATTATAAACAAAAACATAAAGAAAAGAAGAGTTGTCCATTCAATATCTTTTTCTATTAATTCAAGAAGCTTTACTCTCCTGGTTAAAACTGCATAGGTAAAAAAAATCCCTGCTCCAAAAAGTGCAGGAATGCTTACTTCCATGTGCCAGTATCCATGTGTAACAAAAAATGCTATAACCAGTAACATCACAAATCCTCCATAGCCAAGAAGTGTTCTGTCAGTTATTCTGTACTCTTCTCTTAAATAGCTTATGAAAGAATTTATATCATCAACTTTTCCCTTTTTGTATTCCTTTGAATAGAAAAACTTGTTATATATAACAAGAACTATCATACAAATAACAACTGCTGGGGTAAGGGTATAGACAAACTGCAAAAATGTTAGGCCTGTATATGAGCCAATCATGATATTTGGAGGATCTCCTATGAGGGTTGCTGCACCACCTATGTTTGATGCCATTATCCCGGGAATAAGCAAAGAAAGAGGATTTATTTTTAAAGCTATGGCAATCTCTATTAATACAGGTGTGTATAAAAGCATTGTTGTAACATTATCAAGAAATGCAGAGGCAACAGCTATGAAAAAACATGAAATTACAGCAAGTATCATTACATTTCCCCTTGCAATCCTGTAGGACATATAAGCACACCACTGGAAAACTCCTGTGTGCTTTAAAACTCCTATGATGATCATCATTCCCATTAGTAGAAATACGACATTCATATCAATGGCTTCTATTGCCCGTTGAAATGATATGATGTGAAATTCTGGATTTATCACTCCTGCAGTGTAGGTGAGTATTAACATTGTAGCAGCGCCCAGCATCGCAGCAACTGTTCTGTGAAGCAGTTCAAAGGAAATAAGAGCATATGACACTAAAAACACTCCCGTACCTATCCAGAATGCCGGTCCAAGACTTCTGTTAAGTATTATGTCCTTTGTCAGATAAAACTTGTTTTCTTTAACAGCAAAATCCTCTTTTTTAATCTCCACTGTGGTCTTTTTATATGAACTCTTTACAATCTCAATCTGAATCTTTGCTGTATCAATCATGCCTTCTTTAAGATTAAAACTGATCTGAAAAGTTCCATGAGAAGAAGTCACTGTTTTATCAATCTCTTTATGGTTTACTATCATTTTATAAGGCTTTTCATTCACAAAGACTCTTATTTCTGCCTCTTTAACTGGTTCTCTGTGTGAATCAAGAATTGTTCCAGAAATGTTGAATATATCTACATCTTCTGAATGTTTTTTCGTTTCTGTTGCAAAAACCAGAGAATTGAAACTCAGAAATAAAAAGACTATAAAAAGTGTTAGTTTTTTCATGAACCCCCCCTAATTTTCAAGTTTTTTCTTAGCACCGTTAATCATAACATAGGAGTTGTCAGACATTATATAGGTTAAAACACTTATTCCTTAATTATTTCTTCAGATATTGCATCAAAAACTTCAATCATTCTTACAATGCCTACAAATTTTTTGTTCTCCTCAATAACTGGTAGTAACGGTAAATTATAATAAATCATAATAAAAGCAGCCTTCTCTACAGGATCATTTGGTTCAACAAAATTTTTTGTTGCACGCATTATATCACTTACAGGTTTCTGTAAAAGCTTTTTTGATTCCTGTTTAAAAAGGCTGTTCCAGCATATTGACAGATTTGTTGTTTTTTCATCTTGAATTTTAAAGGCTGTTTTCAATAATTCAGGTTCAAGTCCTTTAAGAATGTCTTTAATCGTAACGATTCCTAGAAGATTGTATTTTTCGTCAAATACAAGCATGGCTAGAGGTTCACTGTATTTTTGAGTCTGAATAAAAGAAGCCTTTACAACTTTAATAGACTGCTCAATACTAAACCAGTAAGGAATATGTGGAAACTCAAATGCTCCTAACATTATATCTTTTACCAATTTTACCTCTGACATACCCCACCTCCTGAGGTTATAATGCTTTTCTTTGAAACGCAATGAAGATTTTATGATTATCCATTTTTTTATAAAATTTATTTACAAGAATAACCGTATCTCCTGAAAAAACCTTTTGATTCATTAAAATAGCAGGAAAGTTTTCTTCTAACTCAAAATATGAAGAAATTTCTTTATTTAAGAAAATTAACTCAAAATAGTTATGGACTCTTGTTGTTTTGATATTGTATTTTTTTTCAAGAAGTTCAATAATGGATTGATGTCCGATGTTCTCTTCAATCAGCTGAGGACAGATATTGAAAGGAATGAAGGATTCCTGTATCATCGTAGGGTCTTTTTCAGCAAACCAGATTATTTTTATGTATATAACGTGTTTGTTTTCAGGAATGTTCAGTTCATTACTTAAATTGCCAACTGGCATCATTACTGTTTTTGCAACTATTTTTTCAGTAAATATAGAGTCATTTTCAAACCATAATTTTTTAAAAACTGTTGCCATAATTAAATCTTCTGAGATAAAATTTTTACTCACGAAAGTTCCTTTGCCTTGCTGCCTGATTAAATATCCCTGCCTTACAAGCTCCATTAACGCATTCCTGACCGTTGCTCTGCTAACATTAAACATTCTGCAGAGCTGTTCTTCGGTAGGTATTTGCATACTAGAATACCACTCTTGATTTTCTATCTTTTTTTTTAAAATTGTGTATAGTTGTAAGTATAATTTTGCATGGTCATCTCTATTAATTAATTCATCCATCCATATTTACTCCTTTATAATCTTGTTCTAACAATATTATGTTGCTTTAATCTTATATTGTAATTTTCTATATTTTATGAGGATAGGAAATATTTGTCAAAAAAATTGTATTATAAGCCAATTAAAATCACTTATGACCTCCAATATTTTATCAAATATTAATGTATCCTGTCATATTCTAGCGTGTTAAAATTTATTTAGTGGACAATTTTGGGATTACTACTAAATTGAGTATAATACGATATGGATTTAGGGCGAATTTTTAAGTCAAAAGCCAAAAAAATAGAGGAAAAAGAAAAATTGAAAAAACTTTTAAAAGAAAAATATTCATACTTCAGAACCTTGCTTCACACAAACAATGATGTTCTTCGCATAATGGCTGATATGGAAGAAAAACTTTCGGGTGAATATGTTTTTGATATGCATTATATAAAAACTAATGTTAATGCCATTTCTAATGGAGTAATAGGAATAATTAAAAATTTAAATGCTCTTTCTGACAATAAATATGCACAATTAGAAAACGTTTATTATGAAATTAAAGAAAAAATAGAGAAAGCTCTTTCATCAAAAATAGATATACCTGTAACTGACTTTACAATTCCTTTTGAGTCTTTACTAAAGGATGCAATCAATATTGCAGGAGGCAAAAATGTTCATCTTGCAGAACTTAAGAACATTTTAAAAATCCCTGTTCCAGATGGTTTTGTTATAACTTCTTATTCTTATATAAAATTCATTGAATACAATCAATTAAAAGAAAAGATAACCAGAATTCTTAATGAAGCAAATATAAATAAGATTGAAGAACTTGAGCAATGTAGCATAAAACTCAAGGAAATTATAGTGAATTCAGAAATGCCACCAGAAATCTCAAGCTCTATTAAAATGGCTTATGAAAATTTATGTAAAAAGTTAAATAAAAAATGTCTGGTATCTGTAAGAAGCAGTGCAATTCACGAAGACTCTGATTTCAGTTTCGCAGGACAGTACTCTTCCTTCCTGAATGTTAAAGAAGAGTTTATTCCCGAAAAATACAAAGAAGTACTTGCAAGTCTTTTTAATACAAGAGCAATTTTTTACTATAAAACAAAAGGTTTTTCAGAAAGTGATATGGTAATGGCAGTAGGAGTTCTTGAAATGGTAAACGCTAAAGTTGGTGGAGTTATGTATTCAAAAAATCCTAATAATCCTGAAAGTGAAAATATAATAATTAACGCTGTAAGAGGATTGGGTAAACTTGTTGTTGATGGAGCGGTAACCGCAGAGTCATATGTGATAAAAAGGCATCCTCAATTATCCATAGTGGAAAAGCTTCCTGGCAAGCAGGATAAAATGCTCATATGCAATGAAGATGGTGATATTGAGGAAATACCTCTTCCTCCTCATAATTATGGGTTTTACCTTTCTGAGGAAAATGCCTTAAAACTTGCAAAGTTTGCAATTGAGATAGAACAATACTACGGTTTGCCTCAGGATATTGAATGGGCTATTGACGAAGAAGATAACATCTATATACTTCAAACACGTCCATTAAAAATTATGGATATTCTTCAAAGAGTTATTTCAAATTTAGAGGATACTTCAGCAAAAAAAGTCTCAAAACCACCCAAATTTGAAGGTTACAATATTTTAATTGATAGAGGTGTCTCAGCATGTAAGGGTGTAGGATATGGAAAAGCGTTTATTTTAGAAAATGATAGCATGCTTGAAGACTTTCCAGAAGGATGGGTTTTAGTTGCGAAACATACAAATCCACAGTATGTGGTTATAATGAACAAAGCATCGGCTATTATAACTGATGTAGGTACTCCTACAGGTCATATGGCTTCACTATCAAGAGAATACAATGTACCGACAATCCTTAACACTGAAAATGCTACAAAATTACTAAAGCATGGTCAGGAAATAACAGTTGATGCTTATAACTGTCTAATATATGAAGGTAAAGTTGAAAAGCTTATTGAAATGGCAAAAATTGAAGGTCCTTTTAAAGAAACTTTAATTTATAAAATGCTCGAAAAAATATTGAAGTTTATTGTACCATTAAATTTAGTTGATCCCACTTCGAATGAGTTTAAACCTGAAAACTGTAAAACACTTCATGATATAACAAGATTCTGTCATGAAATGGTTATGCATGAGATGTTTACCATGTGGGAGAGATATGACAGTGAAATTCATGCAATTCCCCTTGTTACAGGACTTCCTATTGCAATATTGGTCCTTGATTTAGAAGAAGGTTTAAAAGAAGGAATAGATAAAGCTACAGAAGACGATGTGCTTTCAATTCCGCTCAGAGCAATACTTAAAGGTATGAAGTCAATGCAATGGCCAGGTCCTCCTCCTGTGGATGCAAAAGGATTTTTGGGCATGGTTGCTCATACTGCTTCAATTCCGGAAGATGAGTTGAATAAAACAGCTAAAAAAAGTTTCTGTATAGTAACCAGACATTATATGAATTTCAGTTTGCGTCTTGGTTATCATTTTTCAATGATTGAAGCATATGCTGGTGAAAACATCAATGACAATTACATAAAATTCTTTTTTAAAGGTGGAGGTGCTGCCATTGACAGAAGATTTAGAAGAGTAAAATTAATTACAGAAATTTTAAAAACAATAGGATTTAGAATTTCAACAAAGGAAGATGTAATAAATGCAATTTTGACAAAATATGATACTCCAACAATTGAAAGATATCTTGAAATAATGGGAAAACTGACAGCATATACAAAACAATTAGATATGGTTTTGTTTAATGATGCAGTGGCTCAGATGTATATTGATGAATTCGTAAAGAAATATATAAAGAAAAATTAACTATGCAAAAAGTTTATTTTAAAAAAGTTCATTCCTTTAAAATACTAAAAAGTAACCGGAAAAAAGAACTAGAAAAATAGCAGTAGTAAGAAAAATCATCTCTATTGATGTTCTCATGTCAGTTCCAAAAGCTGTTGCAAAAATCATACTCAGAAGCATCGAAGGCATGCCTGCATCAATCATGCAAGAGTTAAGGGGAATTTGTGGTAAGCCTATAATCTTTCCAAAACTATAAGCAAGCAATGGTGAAACAATAAGCTTTACTGCAATAGCAGGTGAACAGATTGTAAGTTTTTTGGGAGATACAGCTTTGATGGATAATCCAACAATAGTTAACATTATATATGTTACAAATATTGATATATCTTTTAAAAAATTCACTAAGATATCAGGTACAGGAATAATCAGTTCTCTGACAATTAATCCAATAATCATTCCCCAGATTGGTGGAATTTTTATAAGTGTTTGAATCGAATTTTTCAAAGTGAAACTTTGGGCTTTACCGTATTTCATACAAATTGCAACACCAACAGTCCAGGTAAGAGGTGTGCTTGCTAAAAAATCGTATGTGAAAGCATAGCTCATTCCTTGCTCTCCATAAAGCTTTGTAAGAATCGGTAAGCCTACATAAAGCACATTTCCAAATGAAGCGCATATTATTAAAGATCCCATAACCTCAGGTTGAATGGATAGAGACATAACTTTATTAATCTTTTTATAAATAAACCATGAAATCGCCACACAGCTCAGTATTGTTAAATTTGCAACAATAGATATTTTTAAATGACTAACACTAAAAGGCATTGTATAGGCTGTTTTAAAGCAGATTAATGGAATTATGAAATAAAAAACAAAGGAATTAGTCTTATCTCTCAAAAAATCAATTCTTTCGGGTGAAATATTAAAAAAAGACAGTAAACATCTTATTATTAAACCCAGGACTATAAATAAAAAAATTTCACCAAGCATTATTGTTCCCTGAGGAAAACTAATGTTTTAGTTCCATGCACTTAAAGAGATAAAAATTTATCTGCTAATTCAATAGAGTTCTGGATACAGTCGTTTACACTTACACCTCTGTAAGCATTGCCTGTTAAGTAAAATCCAGGAAAACTTTTAAGCCTTTCATCAATTTTTCTCAGTTTTTCCTCATGCCCAACTTGATACTGTGGAATAGCTCTTTGCCATCTGAAAATTTTTATAAATTCGGGGTCACCCTTAATACTCAAAATATCCCTTAGCTCTGATAATGCAGTTTCAATTAGTTTTTCATCAGGCAACAAAGCAAGCTCAGGAGATCTCATGCCGCCAATCATTGTTCTTAATAAAACATATCCTTGAGGTGCTCTGTTTGGAAATATAGTTGAATCAAAAAGACATCCTAGAATTTTTCGTTTCTCCCTGTGAGGAACAAGAAAGCCATAAAGACCTGTGCCAAAACCTATTTGTTCTGTTTTAAATCCAAAGGCAACAACACTTAAAGGAGGATATGGAATTGATGCTAAAAGTTTGCCAAGTTCTTTATCAAACTCTTTAACAATGTTGGCTGATTCATGGGCCGGGCAGGCAAGAACTATTTTAGTTGCCTGTAAATACTCTCCATCTGCCATGTAAAGGTTATATAAACCATTGTTTAACGTTATATCAAGCAGTTTTTTATTTTTTAAAATTTTTGAGGCAAGCTTGTTTTCAAGACTCTGAATGAGTTCTACCATACCATTTCTAAAAGACATAAGCATGCTCTTTGGAGCTGTCTCAACATTCTTTTTTTCTTTTTTAAGAGCAATCAAGCCTTTTATAAGACCACCATATTTTTTTTCAAGCCAGTATACTTTTGGAAAACAGCTTTTCATGCTCATCTTTGTAGGATCACCTGCATATATTCCCGTTGACATTGGATCAATCAGTTTTTCATAAAACTCAGTGCCAACTCTTCTGCTTACAAAGCTCTGAACTGATTCATCTATGTCTTCCTTTAACGGTGGGATGAAATACTCTCCTATCATTCTAATTTTTCCTCTCAAAGAAAGCAGTGAAGAGGCAAAAAATTTTAAAGGATCCTCTGGCACTTTTTTTAATTGTCCATCAATAAGAATATATCTTACCTTTGAATGTTCACTACCCATTAAAGGCTCTATGCCTAGCTCATTTGCAAGGGCAATTGTTGAAGGTTTATTATTTAGAAATCCGTTGACTCCAGCTTCGCATAAAAAGCTTGAAATATTTTCAGAAACTATCTTTCCGCCTGCTTTATTTTCCGCCTCAATAATCTTTATATCAAGATCAGGTTTCTTTTTTAACAGAAAGTATGCCAGGGAAAGTCCTGAAATTCCGCCTCCTACAATAACTACTTCTGCTTTATCCATATTATAATTGCCTCCACCATATCTTTTATTGTTGATCTATCTGGAATAATGCTTACTTTATAACCTTTTTCTTCTATAGCTTTTGCAGTGGTTTTTCCAATTGCTGCGATTGTTAAGTCTTTTAGTACATTTTTGACTTCATCCTTGAGCATTTCAAAAAGATTATTAAAACTTGAAGGAGATGTGAATGTTGCAACTGTGATTTTTCCTTCCATTAAAAATCTTGAAAGTCTTCTGGCATGCTCTGATGGTTTTACTGTCCTGTATGTTTCTGGAGCATCAACAACAACACCAGCATTTTGCATCGCTTTAGCGAAAGACTTAAGTGCAATATCAGATCTTGGATAGAGAATACGAATTGAAGATGGAGATTCATGAATAACTTGCTTTTTAAAGAGCTCCGCCACTGCTTCAGCGTTAAATTTATCAGGAATAATATCGGCATTTATGCCGTAATTTTTCAATGTATGTGCGGTTTCTTGTCCAAGGACACAGATCAAAACTCCCTTTAAATCCCTCACGTCTCTACCCAGTAAAATAAATCTTTTGAAAAAGAAATTGACCGCTCTTGGCGATGGAAATACTATGTAGTTATAGCTTTCTATGTTTTTTATAGAGTTATCAAGCTCTGTAAAATCATCAGGAGGTGAAAAATTAATCGTTGGAAATACAAAAAGTTCAGCTCCAAGTTCTTCAAGTTTTAAATAATCATCTGTTAACTGTCTGGTTATTAAAATCCTATGTCCGTAAAGAGGTTTTCTTTCATACCAGTTAAGTTTTTCTCTTAAGCTCACCACCTCACCTATTACAAGGATTGCCGGGGGTGAAATTTTATGGTCTTTTGCAAGTTTAGCAATCTCTGATATTGTGCCAGTAACAACCTTTTGCTCTGGTCTTGTGCCCCAGCGAATAATTGCTGACGGTGTTTTAGAATTTAAGCCTTCATTAATCAGTTTATCAGTAATCGTTTCAAGATTTTTTACACACATTAAAAAAATCATCGTTTCATCGCTATTTGATGCTCTGAGATGTGTGAAAATCCTTTCCTTTTTTGATAGATCTTCATTACCTGTTATAACTGTAAAGGCTGATGCTACTCTGCGATGAGTGACTGGAATTCCAGCATAAGCAGGAACAGCAATAACAGAACTTATGCCAGGTATTATCTCAAATATAATTCCCTCGTTAGCAAGAACTTCAGCCTCTTCGCCACCTCTTCCAAAAACAAAAGGATCTCCGCCTTTTAACCTGCATACAACTTTGCCTTCCTTTGCTTTCTCAACAAGCACTCGGTTTATATCATCCTGAGTCATTTCATGATGGCCGCCTCTTTTTCCAGCATAAATAAACTCCGCATCTTCTCTTGCATAAGTTAAAAGTCTAGGATTTATGTGAAAATCATAAACAATACAGTCAGCCTTCTGTATTGCTCTTAATCCTTTAACTGTAATCAAACCCGCATCACCAGGTCCTGCTCCTACAAGGTAAACCTTGCCATTTTTCACTGTTACCTCCTGAATTTACCGGTAAAGATTTTAAATTTCCTATTCACGCACTATTTAAAATTTCATTTCAAAAGTCACAGAAAAATTGTTCTTGATTATTCTACTAGCAATTTAGGATTGCCTCCTTTATCTAACAATTCTCTGGCAAGGTCTTCAGCAAGGATATTTGCCTGAGACAGACTACCATTTCTTGAACCTCGTATAATTGACCATTTACCATCAGGATCCCCCAGTATTCCTTCTATGTTTATAGTTGTTTTATTATTTTGTTTTAATATTTTTGCATGACATGCAAGAGGCACCTGACAGCCTCCTCCCATGATGCTCAGAAAAGCTCTCTCTGCAAGTACACAAATAGCTGTATCTTCATGATTCAATGGTTTGATTATTTCATTAATAAATTCATCATCTACTCTTGTCTCTATTCCAATAGCACCCTGTCCTATGGCAGGAATCATAGTGTCTTCTGATATTACTTCCGCAATAAGATTCTCCAGCCCCATTCTTTTTATCCCAGCCATTGCAAGAATAATGGCGTCAAAATCCCCATTTTTTAGTTTATTTATACGCGTATCAACATTTCCTCTAAGAGGCTTTATGTTGAAATCAGGTCTAATTGCTTTTAGTTGAACTGTCCTTCTAAGGCTACTTGTGCCCAAAACCGCACCATCAGGAAGCTCTTTTAAAGATTTATTGTTGTTGCTTATAATGGCGTCTCTTGGATTTTCTCTTTCGCATATTGCAGCTATATGTAGCCCTTCTGGAAGTTCTGCAGGAACATCCTTCATGCTGTGCACTGCGATGTCAATCCTGCTTTTAAATAGAGCTTCCTCGATTTCCTTTACAAACAAACCTTTTCCGCCAATTCTGGATAAAGGAGCATCAGTGATTTTATCTCCTGTTGTTTTTATCTTCTCAATTGCTATCACTAAATCTGGATAGAGTCTTTCAAGTTTGTCTTTAATCCAGTTTGCCTGCCATAGCGCAAGTTTACTTCCTCTGGTTCCTATAATTATCTTATTCTTCGTCACTGTCAAGTCCGAACAACCTCCTTGCTGCAAAAATGAGTATTTCTTTATCTTCGCAGTTATTTTTTAATGCTATTGTTGGAGAATGCATAATTTTATTGAGAATACTCTGAGTTAGATAATCAATTGAACTTAAAACCTCAGGTGACAAATCCTTAAAACGATTTTTGAATTTTTCAAACTCCTCCTGTCTGAGCTGCTCTGCTCGGGTTCTGATTGAGACTATTACTGGAACAGATTGCAACGAACTGATCCACTGGAAAAATTTTTCAGTTTCTTCCTCCACAATCTTTAGTGCCTTCTCTGCCTCTTTTCCCCTTTCAAATAGATTACTGTCAACAACATTCTGAAGGTCATCAATATTATATAGATAAACATTCTCAACTTCATCACAGGCTGGATCTATGTTTCTTGGAACAGAGATATCAATAAAAAACAGAGGCTTATACTTTCTCTGTGACATTATTTCCTTAATGATTTCTTTATTGATTACATAGTAAGGCGCATTAGTAGAGCAGATTACAATATCAACGCTTACAATTTCCTGCTTTAAATTCTCAAACAGAGTTGCAACTCCATGAAACTTAATTGCGAGTTCTTCTGCCTTTTTATATGTTCTATTTGTTACAAAAATATTTTTTATACCACTACTGATTAAATGTTTCATTGCAAGCTCTGCCATTTCTCCAGCACCTATAAGAAGAACTGATTTCTTATCAAGTTCGTGAAATACTTTCTTTATTAAATCGACTGCAGCATAGCTTACAGATACTGGATTTTCTCCTATGCGAGTTTCATTTCTCACTCTTTTTGCAGTAAAAAGAGCTCTATTCATTAAATGATTAAGAATAAGCGAGGTTGTCCTTTCTGAAAGAGCTATTTCATAAGATGCTTTGACCTGGCCTGTTATCTGAGGTTCACCAACAATCATTGAGTCTAAGCTAGATGCAACTCTGAATAGATGCATTACAGCATCTCTATCTGTATAGGCATAGAGATATTTTTCAAAATCTGTAATGTCAATTTGATGAAACTTAGCTAGAAACTCCTTTATCACATCAGCTATTTCAGATTGTTTTTCAGAGTAGATATATATCTCAACTCTGTTACATGTTGAAAAAATAACAACTTCCCCAACAGATTCGAGCTTGATTAGCTTTTTTAAAGCCTCTCTTGTTGACGCCTCTGTATTAAACGCAAGCTTTTCTCTTATTTCAACAGGTGCTGTTTTATGATTTAATCCAACAACTATTAAGCCCATAGTTTTCTATGAAAGCTCTCTGTTAAAAGATTTACACCAAAAAAACCAATTATTACTAGAAGAAAGCCGATAATTGTAAGATATGCAGCCTTTTTTTTCCTCCAGTCTCCCTTAACCATTAAATAAAATATTGCAAGGTATACAATCCATGTAATAAAACTGCATACCTGTTTTGGATCAAATACAATTTCACCTAGATGTAAATATTTTATCAACCCACATAAAAGTGCAACTGTATAAACAGGAAATCCCCAGAATATTAACCGGTAGTTCATTCTATCAAGAATTTCAAGACTTGGCAGGATTTTTTCAAAACCTCCAAATTTTTTGGACTTAACTGATTTTTCCTGAATGAGATAAAGAATACTGAAAATGAAGGCAATGCTGAACAACGCTATGCCAAACAAAGCCAGAATTGCATGAAGATCAATCAACGGACTTCTCAACTCAGGTTTGATAATTGGAATGTTTCTTGAGAAAAAAGCGCTTATAAACATCAATAGAAAACTGAGAATTATCCCGAAATTTAAAATTTTTGTTCTGTAAAAATAATTGATGAATATGGAGAGTGATAAGATACTCCAGGCAAAAAAAGAAGTGGCCTCATGCATTGAAAATACAGGTGCCTGACCTGAAATGATATACCTTACAGCCAGATAAACTGTATGTAAAACAAATCCTGATAGGCAGAGAATAAATATGATTTTTTCAAAATCTGTTTTTTTTCTTACAAGCTCAGAAATACTGAGAAGAAATCCTGCAAAATAAAGAGTTAATGCAATTTCAAAAAAAAGAGTTCCCATTAAAAACAACCCAGCTCACATTTGCGAATTTTTATATTTAATTCATTGGCTATTCTTCCAACTTCAATATATGGCACTGCAAGTTCTTCAGCTATTTTTCTTGCTTCAGTGCAGGTAATTCTACCACTGTTACTTCTTTCCTGCAGAAGCTGGTGAATCTTTTTTTTAATCTCAACATTTTCAATCTCTGCCATAACATCCTCCAGATTATACGGTTTTTTAAGGACAATATCTGCTATTTCAATAACAGATTTTGCAGAAGGTTTTATATTGTCTTTGATATCATCTTTAAGAAATATTATAACATCTGGTCGCATGATTCTTACCAGAGAATTCCCTTCAATGATGAGAACATATTTTGTATTACAATTAAGAACAGTATTTTTATTAGAACTAATATCTTCCATAATGTTATGAATAATATTCTTTAAATTATTCCCAATCTCTGGCAGGTCCTTGTCAGTTGATTTTACCCAGTAAACAAAATCTGCACCTGCTTTTTTCATTCTCGAGGTGTCTTTACCAGATTGACTAATTACGGATGAGTCTTTAATAATGCATGAATAAAGAGAGGTTCTGGTATATTTTGCTGCAAATATTTTTAGTGCTGTACCATATCGTCTTTTTAACTCAGCTATCAGGCTTTCAATAAGATAAGTCTTGCCAACTCCGCTTCTAATTCCGCCAATTCCGATACTTAATGAAAAAAACATACTCTATAATAACGAATTGATAAGATACATGTCACTGTAAGTTATTTTTCGTTTCTGTTCTATTGTAAAAAATTTTTTATACAGCCAATCTATTGCTCTAAATGGTCTAAAATTTGTATTCAGTTTTACTCTCTCAGCAAATTAGGGTTATAATAATTTTCATGAAAATTAAAATCATTATAATTACTGTTATTGTTTTTATGGCATTTGTAGCAGGTGCAGGATTTGCTTTGTTTAGAGATATACCATCAATAAAAGACTTTGATAAAGTAAAAATGCCGCAGGGAACAAAAGTCTATGCAGAGGATGGTCGTTTAATTGGAGAATTTAAAATCCAGAAAGGTATATATATACCTTTCAAACAGATTCCGAAGTATCTTGTAGATGCTGTGGTTGCTACAGAAGACAGTCGTTTCTGGAAACATAAAGGTATTGACTATATTGGAATAGGCAGGGCTGTTGTAACAGATATTTTACACATGAGTCTTAAAGAAGGTGGTAGCACAATTACACAACAACTTGCAAAAATTATGTTCCTGACTCCTGAAAAAACTCTTTCACGAAAAATTAAAGAAGCCTATCTTGCAATGAAAATTGAAAAAGAATTAAGCAAGGAAAAAATTCTTGAACTGTATCTTAATAATATTTATTTTGGACATGGTGCATACGGGGTTGAGATGGCATCAAGAATATATTTTGGCAAGTCTGTACACCAGATAACACTTCCTGAAGCAGCTTTGCTTGCAGGACTAATAAGAGCACCTAACATTTATTCTCCATATAATGATCTCGTTAAAGCAAAACAACGTCAGGAAGTAGTTCTTGAAAGAATGGAAAGTGAGGAATTAATTACTCCTAATGAAAGAAAAAGATCTTTTGCTCAACCAATTCATTTAAGTTCGCTGAGAATTTCAACTGAAAATTACAATTATTTTCTTGAGTATGTAAGAAAACAGCTCGAAGAAAATTTTGATATTGAAAAAATATACAAAGGAAATTTAAAAGTTTATACAACTCTTGATCCTCAGGCTCAGATATCTGCTCAGAGAGCATTACAAGAAGGACTTAGAGATATTGATAAAAGAATTGGTTGGAGAGGTCCAGTTGGGAAAGTATCAATAAAAAAAGAAGAAAAAGAAGAAGAAAAAATCGCCTTTTATCCTTCTCAGGGGGATATTGCAAGAGGCATTGTTCTGTCAGTTTCAAATAACCAGGCTATTATTAAAGCACGAGGACTCAAAGGAAGACTTCTTATAAATGATGCTTTATGGGCAAGAAGAGTTATTGACCAGTCAGGCAAGGTTAAAGTTATTAAAAATTTTAAATTGACAGACATATTACAACCAGGAGATCTAATAATGGTTAAAATCAAAACCGTAGGTAAAGAAATCCTTTTTTCTCTTGAGCAGGATACTGAAATAGAGGGAGCTATCGTAGCTTTAGAGCCGCAGACTGGCTATATAAGAGCAATGGTTGGAGGATATAGCTTTCAGAAGGGGGGGTTTAATAGAGCAGTTTATGCAAAGAGACAACCAGGAAGTGCCTTTAAACCATTTGTTTATGCTGCTGCCATAGAAAAGGGATTTACTCCTGATAGCACCATTCCTGATGAACCAATAAGTTATAGAACAGGACTTAAAGAGTGGTCTCCCTCAAACTATGATGGAGAATTCTGGGGAGAAATATCATTGAGAACAGCTCTTGCTTATTCACGAAATGTGCCCACTGTAAAACTTGCTGAAATGGTAGGAGTGAATTTTATTATTGAGCTCGCTAGAAGAGCAGGAATAAAATCTGAAATGCCTTCTGACCTCACAATTGCTCTTGGAAGTGTTAGCCTTTCACCTTTAGAATTGACTTCAGCATATGCTGTTTTTGCCAATGGTGGTAAAAAAATTAAGCCAATTGCCATAAAATATGTTACTGATGGTTCAGGTAAAAATTTAGTTAGAAATGAACCTGAAGTAGAGGATGTTTTAGCGGCTCAGGTTGCTTATACTATAACCAATATGCTTATGGATGTAATCTCTTATGGAACAGGTACAAGAGCAAATATCGGTAGACCTGTTGCAGGAAAAACCGGAACCAGCAATGATTTTAAGGATGCATGGTTTATTGGTTATACGCCTCAGCTTGTCGCAGGAGTATGGGTTGGTTATGATGATATGAGAAAAAGTCTTGCTCATGGAGAGGCAGGTGGCAGAGTATCTGCACCAATATGGGCTCAATTTATGAAAGAAGCTCTTGCTAAAAAAGAGGTGCAGGATTTTATTAATCCTGATACAATCCAAAAACTTTCTGAACCTAATGAATCTGATGAATCATTAAAGGCTCCTTCATCCACAGGAGTTGATTCAATTATGCCAAAGTAAAGAAGAATAATCATGCGTATTTTAGTTTTTGGATTAGGTGCTATTGGAACTGTTTTTGCAACATCTCTTAAAGCCTCAGGACATGAGGTATTTGGATTAACAAAAGAAAAATATATTGCAAAAATAAAGAACAATCTATTAAAAATTTATGGAGTTTTTGGGCAAAAACAGGCTAAGCTGGATGGTATTTTTACTGATATCCAGCGCATAAAGAGCTATCCGATTGACCTTGTAATAGTTTGTGTAAAAGCTTATGATACAGAGCTTGTAATAAATCAGCTTAAAAGTATTCTGACTCAGAATACTGTGGTATTGCTGGCCCAGAATGGATATGGAAATTATGAAATAGCGAGCTCTTTAATTGGTAAGGAAAGAGTGATTCTTTCAAGAATTATATTCGGTGCCAAAACTATTGAGATAGGAGTTGCAGAAGTAACTGTATTTGCTGATGATATTGTTATCGGGCAACCTGATAATGCAATTTCTGAAGAAAAATTAAAAGAGATTGACAATGCTTTTAATAAAGCAGGACTTCCTACAAGAGTGTCTAAAGATGTTTATGCCATACTGTGGGACAAAATTATTTATAATTCAGCTTTGAATCCTCTAGGAGCTATTCTTGAATGTACATATGGAGTGCTTGCAGACAATGAAGAAACAAGGTTAATAATGAATAAAATAATTGAAGAAATTTTTTATACAACTAAAGCAAAAGGAATAAAACTTAATTGGACGGATTATAAAGAATATCTCAGCCATTTTTATGAAAATCTGCTTCCTCCAACAGTAAAACATTTCCCTTCAATGTATTATGATATAAAACAAGGTAAAAAAACCGAAATAGACGCATTAAATGGAGCCATTGTAAGACTTGCAAACGAGTGTAATTTATCAGTCCCTGTAAATAAAATAATTACAAATCTTATAAGAGTAAAAGAAAATTTAATAAAAACATAGGGAATTTCTATTTCAATTGCTTCTCTATTTATGCTAAATTATTTAATATGATTGATTTTATTTTTAATCCATCTTCTATAGCTGTAATTGGTGCTTCTGCAGAAGAGAAAAAAGTAGGTTATGCTATTCTGAAAAATCTTATAAATGGATACAAAGGTAAAATATATCCTGTAAATCCTGGAAGGGCAGAGATATTTTCTCTTCCTTGTTACCCTTCAGTATCAGCGATATCTGATAAAGTAGATCTCGCAATTATTGTAATACCGGCTAAAGCAGTTAAAGAGTCCTTAAAAGATTGTGCTCAGGCAGGAGTTAAGGGTGTTATTGTCATTACAGCAGGTTTTAAAGAAGTTGGTGGAGATGGAGTTGCAAGAGAAAGAGAGATAGTTGACATTGTAAGATCATCAGGAATGAAAATGGTTGGTCCAAACTGTCTCGGTGTAATTAATACTACAAATAAAATGAATGCTTCTTTTGCTCCAGATTTACCTCCTGATGGAAGGGTTGCCCTATTTTCGCAATCAGGAGCATTAGGCGTTGCAATAATAGACTGGGCAGTAGAGAACAATTTCGGTTTTTCAAAATTTGTAAGTTTTGGCAATAAAGCCGATTTGAATGAAATAGATTTTTTAGAATATTTTGCAAAAGATCCAGATACAGATGTAATTATTGGTTATATTGAAGATGTTATAGATGGCAAAAAATTTTTACAGATAGCCAGAGAAGTGACAAAAGTCAAACCAGTAATACTTATCAAGTCCGGTGCAACAGTAGCAGGTGCAAGAGCTGCTTCTTCGCATACAGGAGCACTTGCAGGCTCTGATAGAGCTTTTACAGAGGCTTTCAGAAAAACAGGCATTATAAGAGTTTCTAGTATTCAGGAACTTTTTGAAACAGCTGAAATGTTTATTTCAAAAAGAAATCCCAAAGGTAGAAGACTTCTTATTATTACAAATGCAGGTGGACCAGGAATAATTGCAGCAGATACAGCAGATAAAATGGGAATAAAACTTGACCCAATGACCAGAAATTCAATAGATGCCATAGCAGAAAAACTTCCCTCAACAGTATCTCTTTATAATCCTGTTGATATAATTGGTGATGCCACATCAGAGAGATATCAAATTGTTCTTGATCAAGCTCTGAAAGATGAGGTTGTAGAAGGAGTTTGTGTGATACTTACGCCTCAGGCAGTTACCGATGTTGACAACATTGCAGATGTAATAGTAAATTCATCTCAAAATACAGATAAACCTGTTTTTGCAACATTTATTGGTGGCAAGAGAGTAAAAAATGCTATAACTAAACTTAAAAATATGAGGATTCCATGTTTTAGTGATCCTTCTATTGCAATTAATGCTTATAGAAGACTCATTGATTTTGTTGAAATGAATAATAAAAAGATGTCTGATGGAAGTCCTATAAAAATGCCAGAAGAAAATATTAAAAAAGTAGCTGAGATATTACAGAAATTGCAGACACAGGGAATTTCTGAGATAGGTGGAGAAGAGGCAATGCAGATACTGTCTCTTTATGGATTTTCTTTTCCTGAAAGAGCGCTTGCAAAAACGCCTATGGAGGCAGTCGCTATAGCAGAAAGGATTGGTTATCCAATTGTTATGAAGGTTTCCTCTCCGCATATTCTTCACAAAACTGATGTTGGTGGCGTAAAGATAAATCTTAATAATGAGAAAGCAGTTTATAATGCTTTTGTTGAGATTACAACAAATGTTAAAAGATTTATGCCCGATGCATATATAGAAGGCGTGATGATATATGAAATGGTTTCTGGTGGTAAAGAAGTTATTCTTGGCGTGAGTTATGATAGAAGTTTCGGTCATATGATTATGTTTGGGCTCGGAGGAATTTATGTGGAAGTGCTTAAAGATGTTTCTTTCAGAATAGTCCCTGTATCTGAAGAAGAAGCAGTTGAGATGATAAATGAAACTAAAGGAAGTAGAATTCTTGATGGAGTAAGAGGTGAAAAACCTTATGACAAAGCAGATATAGCGAGTTGCATTAGAAAACTTTCTGCACTCGTTCAGGATTTCCCCATAATTAAAGAGATTGATATTAATCCATATATGGTATTCAATAATGGTGGAATTGGACTGGATGCAAGAATAATAATTTAAAAGTAAAAATATGGAGGATAAAATGATTCCAATTTTTATAATATCAAATCGAGCTTTTACGGGGAAAAATTTCTTCGCATTAGGGTTGGCTCTTACTCTTAAGGAACGTGGATTTAAAGTGGGCTATATAAGGCCTCTTGGAAGAATTCCTTTGAAAAAGGGTGACGAAGTATTTGATGAGGAAGCAGTTTTTATAAAGGAGCTATTAGGTCTTGAAGAACCCTTAAATGTGATATCTCCGTTTGTTTTTACTTATGAAACACAGTACAGACTTTTTGAGGGTTCAGATTTAAAGGTAAAAGAAAAAGTTCTCAATTCCTTTTCAAAACAGAGTAATAAAGACTTTGTGATAGTAGTTGGTTCTAATAATATATTTGAAGGTTTCACTCTTGGTATTGATGCTATAGGTCTACTAAACGAAACAAATGGAAAAGTTATAGCCATTCAACACTGGGATAGTGATATAGCTATGGATGATATATTCGGGATAAGACAGCTAGTTGGTGATAGATTTATTGGTGCAGTTATAAATAAAATTGTTCCTGAACAGTTCCATCATGTTAAGGAAAAAGTAGTTCCATTTATTGAGGGAAAGGGTATAAAGATTTTGGGAGTCTTCAAAAAGGATAAGTTTCTTGAGGCTGTTACAGTAAGAAGACTAATGGAAGCTGTAAATGGTGGTCTTGTATGCTGTGAGGATAAGCTTGATGAATTTGTTGAAAATCTTTCCATAGGAGCAATGGACCCTGAAACAGCGCTTTCATACTTTTTAAGAACTCCAAATAAAGCTGTTATAACAGGAATTCACAGGACTGACATTCAAATTGTTGCAATGGAAACATCAACAAAGTGTTTAATTCTCACAGGTGGAATGCATGTGAATGAGACAGTCAGTGGAATAGCAAAGGCTAAAGGAATCCCGATTGTTGTTACTCCAATGGATACATTCGCAGCTGTTGATAGAATGGAAAAGCTTATGGGAAAAGCTGTAATAAGAGAAAAAGATAAAGCAATAAAAGCAAAAGAAGTTGTCAGTAGTGAATTTGATATAGAAGAATTTTTAAGAAAAATCAGATAATGAATGATTTTGAACAGGCTCTCCTTGAAAAAGCCAATATCCTTGTTGAAGCTCTTCCATATATAAGAAAATTTTACGGAAAAACATTTGTCATAAAATATGGAGGTGCTGCTCAAAAAGAGCCTGAACTGAAACAGGCTTTTGCTCAGGATATTGTCCTGCTCAATTTTATCGGAATAAATCCTGTTGTTGTCCATGGTGGTGGTCCCAAAATTACTGAACTCATGAAAAAACTCGGTAAAAACCCTACGTTTATTCATGGACACAGAGTAACTGATAAAGAAACCATTGAAATTGTTGAGATGGTTCTTGGTGGTGTTATAAATAAGGAAATCGTTCAGCTCATTAATTCTCATGGTGGAAAAGCTGTTGGACTTACAGGGAAAGATGGTAATCTTTTAAAAACAACTAAAAAAAATATAAAAATCAATAATGAAGAAATTGATCTAGGATTTGTTGGTGAGATAGAAGAAGTTTGCGTGGATGTTCTTGAAAGCTTACAGAATAGAGGTTTTATTCCAGTTATAGCACCGATAGGATTTGATAAAAAGGGGCAGAGTTATAATATAAATGCTGATACAGTTGCTTCTGCTATTGCTGTAGCAGTAAAAGCTGAAAAGCTCATACTTCTTACAGATGTTAAAGGAATAAGTGATGAAAACAATAACCTTATTTCCACTCTTAATAATGAAGATGCAATAAAATTTATAGAGGCAGAAATTATTAGTGGCGGAATGATTCCTAAAGTCTATGCATGCCTTAATGCCCTTAAAGGCAATGTGAGAAAAACGCATATAATAGATGGAAGAATTCCACACAGTCTGCTTCTTGAAATTTTTACTAAAAAAGGAGTCGGCACTGAGATTGTTCTCTAAAAATATTTGGTATTTTTCTAAAAATTAATTTCAAAATTTTATATGTCTGCTAGAAGAATCTGTATTCAATCTTCCTATATTGCTCCGGGAGTTTTATTAAACCTTTCAATGGAGGATAGAAAATATCTTTTTAATGTTATGAGATGCTCTCATGGAGATCTAATCTCTGTTACTGATGGCAGGGGAAAAAGTTTTAAAGCAAAAATAATAAATAAAGCTACGATAGAGATTATTCATGAAGAGGAATTATTCACTGAAGATGATTTTTCAATAGTTCTATGCCAGGGAATACTTAAGGGTGAAAAAATGGAAACTGTCATTCAGAAAGCTACAGAGCTTGGAGTTAAAAAAATAGTACCTTTTATAAGTGAAAGGTGTGTTATAAGGCATACAACTAAACTTGAAAGATGGAAAAAAATTGCAAAAGAAGCTACCGAGCAATCAGGAAGAAGTATTATTCCTGAAATAAGTGATGTTATAAATTTTTCTGATTTAATTAAACATATTGATAATGGTATTATTTTCTGGGAAAAAGAAAGATTGCCTTTAATGCAGACCATAAATAAAATTAATCATAAAAATTCTTTATTTTTATTAATAGGACCTGAAGGAGGTTTCAGCTCTGAAGAAGTTAAACAGGCATCTGAAAAGGGATTAAAGGTTGCTTCTCTGGGAAAAAGAACACTGAGAGCAGAAACTGCGTCAATAGTATCAGTAGGTATTGTAAGCTTTCTAATGCAAAATTATGATATAATTAAAAAATGACACTAACTACAAAGGAAAAAGCAATTAAAATTGCAACTTTACTTGATAATAAAAAGGCAAATGATATTAAAATTCTTGAAGTTAAAGAATTAACAATAATAACAGATTACTTTGTAATCTGTTCTGCTGATAGCACAACTCAGGTTAAAGCTTTAACAGAACATTTAGAAGAAACAATGAACTTAGAAGGTTTCAAACTTTTTGGAATAGAAGGCGTTTCAAATGCACGCTGGATTTTAATGGATTATGGTGATGTTATTGTTCATATTTTTTTGGAAGAAACAAGACGATATTATGATCTTGAAAGACTATGGCTTGATGCGCCACGAATTACTTTTGAGGGAACTACCGTATATAAAAGCCCTGTAATGTATAGATGAAATGTCCTGTTATGGTTAAACTGTTTTTCTCCCAATCATCAGGCAATGGCCAGAAAGGTTCAGCATCTTTTAATGCCTGAATTGCTGCATCATCAAGCATTCTATATCCAGATGTCCTTAAGAGTTCAACCGAAACAAGTTTGCCTCTTTTATCAATTGTAAATCTAAGATAAAGATCGCCGAATATACCTCTTTCTGCAGCCTGAGGAGGATACTGCCAGACCCTTTCTATTTTTTCTTTAAGTCGTTCAAGATATCCCCAGTTATTGAATTCTTTTGTAGAAAAAGTTAATCCTGATGATGCTTCCATATCTTTTTTGTTTTTTTGTCTTCTAGAAAGCTTTGCTATTACATCTTTGTCAAAGAGGTCAGGAGATTTTTTTTGAGATAATTCTGTAAACTGACTGTCTGTTTTTAAAGACTGTAAAGACGCTGATTCTTTCTGTTTTTCTGTTGTTTCTCCGCGATTTCCTTTTGGAATAGCAGTGAGATCCTTTGGTTGTCTAGGTTCTCGAATAGTAGGAAGTTTTTCCAGAGTTTTAGGAGAAGGTGTTTTTACAGATGGTGTGGCTCTTGATGATGGTGGTGGAGTAGGGGGTACAATTAAAACAGAAACTGGCTCAGTAACTACTTTTTCAGGCTTAAAATACTCCTGCCACAGCATGATAAATATGAATAACAAAATATGAAAAATACAAGAATAAATTAAAGCTCGCTTCACAATTTTATTTTAGCTTAAAATATTACAATTCGTGAAATAAAGCTTTTAAAGGCTTTTAAATATAGAGGAATAAGTTTGCTACCATGTTCTTTTCTTAACCATAAAGCCATTGCAAATTCCTGAACAGCAGGGTCTCTATGGATATTAAGCCATTTATCTATGGCTTCATGGCTACCGAACATAATATCCTGAAACTTCTTCATCATGCTAAACTGTTTTAAGAATCTTTCATCCCAGAGGCGTTCATATAAATTTAAATCTTTTTGTATTATTGCCTCTGATGCAAATTGGGCAGATTTCATTGAGTAATAGATTCCCTCAAATGAAACAGGCATGACAGTGCCCAGAGCGTCTCCGCAAAAAAGAATATTGTTCTTGAAAAACTTTCTATCTTCCCATATGGGAATCTTGTAAGCTCTGAGTTTATAAGAATTAACATCTATCTGTCTGTTGAATCTTCTTTCAATGAAATTTGTAATAAGATTTTCCAGTTTCTTGATATCTTCTGAACCTGTTCCAATAGATAAATAGTCTGTACCAGGGAAAATCCATGAATAAAAAAAAGAAGCATGAGAACTGCCAAACCAGAATTCACAGGTATCTTTTTTATTAATCAACTTTTCAGGTGCATGAAAACTTACCGTCCAGTAATAAAGAGGCCTGGGAATACCTGTAAGAGAGCATATCTTTGAGTTAACCCCGTCTGCAGCGATAATATATTTTGATATAACCTGTATAATGTCGCCTGATTTTGTTTTAATGTTTGATTTAATTTTACTTCTGAAATCTTCAATGCTTATTAATTCAGCTTCAATAAGTTTTGCTCCTTTTTCTTCAGCTAATTTTCTGAGACAAGAATCAAATTTTGAGCGATTAAAAATCAATAGTTCTCCATCATGGAAATCGACTTCTAATGGATCAGAAAATGGTGGAATTATTTTAATTCTGGTGATTCTGTTAAATGGAATATTAGTCTGGAGTTTATATAAAATATCAAACTCTTTTAGCCCTGCCGATGGGATTCCTCCTCCGCAGGGCTTATTAAATGAGAGATTTTTTTCAATTAAAATAGTATCAATTCTCTTTTCAGTAAGTAATCTTGCAGCAGTGCTTCCAGCAGGTCCGCCACCAACAACTACAACTTCACACTCCATCCTTACTGTTTTTTGGTTACAACCAGAACAGGACACGGAGTATTTCTAATAACTCTCTGAGTTGTGCTTCCTACAAAGAATCTTTCTACTCCACTTCTTGGAAGTGTGCCAATAATAATTAAATCAATATCATTTTCTTTGGCAAATTTAATAATTTCTTCGTAAGGAATGCCTTTTAAAACAACACTTTCAACATTTTTCAAGTCCTCACGTATCTCGATTCCAAATGAATCAAGGTTTCTTTTAGCATGAGCTTCGAGATCTTTATAAAGTTCGGTTATTGATGGATGAGGAATGTGAAGATTTGAAACTTTTTCAATATCATAAATAACATGAAGTAAATATAACTTTGCATTGAACATTTTGGCAAAGTCTACTGCATAAGAAAGAGCATACAAAGACTCATCTGAAAAATCTGTCGGTAAAAGAATTTTCTGAAACTTCATAACGTCCTCCTAAAATTAATGTTTTTTAAGTATATCAATCTCATGCCTTCAATTACAAGATATTTATTTAATAAGTGTTTTCTTTTCATGTGTTTTGATATTAATTCTGAGTATCCACCTGTTAAAATCGTTAAAAGAGTTAAATTTATTTCTTTTTCAACAGCTTTTATTATCCCTTCAACCGCATAAACTGTTCCCAATACTATTCCATTAAGGATGGCTGAATGGGTATCTTTACCAGGTATATCAAAATTTTTTTTAATATCTACAGTAGGTAAACTTGCGGTTTTTTCTGTAAGGGCATAATTCATTGTGCCGATTCCTGGCATTATTGACCCCCCAAGAATCTCTCCATTTTTAGTAACAATAGTAATCGTGGTTGCAGTGCCAGCATCTACAACAGCTAAATTTTCTTTAAATAATTCATATGCAGCTACTGATGAGGCAAGTCTATCAACACCGAAAGTTTCTGGTTTATCCAGTTTTAGTATTAATCCTGTGTAGATTTTGTAATCCATAACAATAGTGTTTTTACAGAGAGTTTTAAAAAATATAAAAATTTTCTCTGTAAGTCCAGGAACAACAGAACATATTATGCAATCAATATTATCATGTAATTTTTTGTCAAACTTTCCAGTTCTATTCAATGGTTCGATTACAGTTTTAGTTATAATATCAGTTTGATTGGCATTGCTGAATAAGGAAAATTCTTGAGTATCAAAGGAAAATATTTCAAACTCAGAATTATACGAATTTCTAAAAAAAGCAATATTTATAGTGGAATTTCCTATTTCAACAGCAAAAAGCATTATTTTGTTCTGAGTAGAGTAACATCACCAGCACTTATTTTTTCATATGTTCCATCGCTCAATTTTACAATCAACCTACCTTCCTCATCGATAGCTTCAGCACCAGCAATAAGCTCCTTATCAGACAAAACAATCTTGACCTGTCTTCCAATAGTGCAACTTAATTGTATCCAGCGATCAATAATTGTTTTCCTCTGTCTTTTTTCAAGAAGCTGATACCATTTATCAAATTCTTTAATAATTTCTGCTGCAAGTAAAACCCTTAAAAATTCTTCTTCCTTACATATTTTAAGAGAAGATGCTATTTCCTTAATCTCTTCAGGGATATCTTCTTCTGTCATGTTCACATTAATACCAATGCCAACAACTGCGGACTTTATTTTTTCACCCTCAATCTTCATTTCTGTGAGAATCCCGCCAACTTTTTTATCATCAACCAGCATATCATTGGGCCATTTAATCATTACAGGTATATCAGTATATCTTCTTAAGGCTGTTGTGCAGGCAACAGCAGAGGTTAAAGTGAGTAACGTAGCATATTTAGGTGGAATAGTTGGTTTAAGCGCAATGCTCATATAAAGATTTTTTCCATAAGGTGAAATCCATTTTCTGCCAAGCCTGCCTTTGCCCTTTATCTGTCTATCCGCTATCACAACTGTTCCTGATGGATATCCCTGTTTTAAAAGTTCATTAGCCATACTGTTAGTTGATTCAACTTCATCATAAATTACTATTTCTTTCCCAATTTCTAATGTTTTTGAAGAAATAGCTTTTTTTAAGTCTTCTACTGTAAATTCCATTATTTACCTCTCTGGATTAAGTATTCTTGCTTCTATTTTATCTTTAAGTTTTTCAACAAAAAATTGGGCATCTTTTTCGGAACCAACAATACTTCCATAATGCATTGGAATTGCTATCTTTGGTTTAATATCAAGCGCAGCTTTCACTGCTTCTTCCGCTGTCATTACATAGGTACCAGAAACAGGAAGCAAAGCAATATCAATGTTTCTGAAATTTTTCATTTCTGGAATATAGTCAGTATCTCCTGCAAGGTAAATTCTTTTACCGGAGACTTTAAAAATGTATCCAACCCATCCTTTATCCTTTGGATGAAAATTTTTATTTATATTGTAGGCGGGAACAACTTCTATTTCTATTCCATCTACGATAATTTTGTCTCCTGGTTTAACAATAACTTCTTTTGCTTTAATTTTTCCGGCACAATCAACTGGAATAACAATTACTGTATCAGGTCCTAAAAGTTTTTTAATATCCTCAGGACTGAAATGGTCATAGTGTTCATGCGTAATAAGAATAATATCAGCCCTCTCAGGTTTTTTAATCTGAAATGGATCAGTATAAATAACTTTTTCACCGATAATACTAAAAGTATCATGCCCCAGCCATTTAATATTTTCTAACATAAGACACCTCCAGCGAAGTATTTAATATATAATACTAAATTTTAAATAGGCTTAACAATTTGACATTTTTCAATATTTTCTATTAAATTTAAAAACATCGGGGCGTAGCGCAGCTTGGATAGCGCACCTGCCTTGGGAGCAGGGGGCCGGTGGTTCAAATCCACTCGCCCCGATAATAAACACTCTAAAAAATAAAGAAAAAATTCTCTTCATCCGCCCCTGTTATGAAGCATCTCAGATTTTAAAAGAACTCTATGAAAGAAGAAACAGTAAGTGGGTGTTTTCAAACACTTAACAGTGTACTTGATATGGCTGAAGCACCTGCAGGACCAGGGCTACATTTTATGGACAGTTCTTCCGCAGCTGCAGAATTCGTTACTTTAATGGGAGGGAGTTGCTGAATCAGTGCTCCATCTTTTTATAACAGGTCAGGGAAATATTGTAGGTAATCCTATTGTTCCAGTAGTTAAGATTACTGCAAATCCAAAAACTGCCACTCAAATGGCAGAACATATTGACGTGCTTAATATATTAAATTTTTATTTAATGATAAAATGATAAAGGGGAAGGAGGTCTGAAGCTTGCTTTCCCGTTATCATTTTTGTAGCAAAAAGTCGAAATTATTGTACGTGACATATTTTCTCCTATTTGTTTGTGCATTCATAAATGCATTGGATAGTGCTAGTGTTTCCACATCAGCTCTAATATACCAGAAGGGGATTTATCGGATAAATTTGAAGCTAAAATGGTTCTTGGATGGGGAGCTACTTTTTGATTAGCGTGCTCAGCATTAATAGGATTTATTTTTTGTGATTAGTCTTTTTATTCTGTATAATAGATTTAAATGAAAGCATTTGTTATTGAGAAAGTTTCTGATTTGAATGATAATCCACAGCCATTAAAACTTATTGAAGTTGAAAATCCTGTGGCAGGTATAGATGAAATAGTGATTGAGGTTCGGGCCTGTGGAGTGTGTCATACAGAAATTGATGAAATAGAAGGTAGAGCAACTCCTTCTTTTTATCCAATTATTCCGGGGCATCAAATTGTTGGTGAAGTTGTAGATGTTGGCAAAGGAGCAACTAAATTCAACATTGGAGATAGAGCAGGTGCTGGATGGATTTATTCAGCATGTGGTAACTGCGAGTTCTGTAAAAAAGGGCTTGAAAATTTATGTCCGGATTTTAAGGCAACAGGAAAAGACTCTAATGGTGGATATACGGAATATTTCAAGATTAATACAGAATTCGCTTTCAAAATACCTGAGAATTTTACTTTTGAAGAGGCTGCTCCACTTTTCTGCGCTGGTGCAATTGGATACAGATCTCTAAAGCTTGCAAATCCAGAAAATAAGCATAATATAGGACTTGTTGGATTTGGTGCATCAGGACATTTAGTTTTAAAAATGATCAGATTTTTGTATCCAGATTCAAAAGTTTTTGTATTCTCAAGAACTGAAAGAGAAAGGCAGCTTGCACTGAACCTCGGTGCATACTGGGCAGATGATATTGACAGTATACCTCCTTTCAAGCTTCACGTAGCGATTGATACAACTCCTGTTTGGAAACCTATAATAGAGGTGCTTAAACATCTTTTGCCAGCAGGTAGGCTTGTTATTAACGCTATAAGAAAACAAGACTCTGATAAAGAGGAACTCTTAAAACTGGATTATTCACGGGATTTATGGCTTGAAAAAGAGATTAAATCAGTAGCAAATATTACAAGAAATGATATTGAAGAATTTTTGAAAATTGCCTCTCAGATTCCAATTAAGCCTGAGATAGAGATTTATCCATTCAAAGAAGCTAACAAAGCTTTAATTGACATAAAAAACAGAAAAATAAAAGGTGCAAAAGTATTAAAAATAGGAAGGAAAGATGAATAAAAAGGAAAAAGTTTTAGAAATAATACGAAGACTTGAAAAAAGATATCCTGATGTAAAAACAGCACTCAATTTTAAAACAGCCTTGGACTTGCTTGTGGCCACCATTCTTTCAGCACAAACCACTGATGTAAATGTAAACAAAGTGACGGAAAAGCTCTTTAAAAAATATAAAACTGTTTATGATTATGCAAATGTTCCTCTGGAAGAATTGCAGGAAGATATAAAGAGCATAAATTTCTATAAAAATAAAGCGAATTATATAAAAAATCTGGCAAAGGTACTGATAGATAGATTTAATGGCGAACTTCCAAAATCAATGGAGGAGCTTGTCAGTTTATCCGGGGTTGGAAGGAAAACAGCTAACATAGTGCTCTGGAATGCTTTTGGAATAAATGAAGGAATTGCTGTTGACACTCATGTCAAGAGAATTTCAAAGCTTCTCGGACTTACTGAAAATACTGATCCAGAAAAGATTGAACAGGATTTGATGGAAATTACACCACATGAACTGTGGGGTAAGCTTTCTCATTTACTTATTATGCTTGGAAGAGAAATCTGTAAGGCAAAAGCACCAAATCATAAAGAGTGCCCATTAAATGACCTCTGTCCAAGCAGTAGAATCTAAACAATTTATTGATTGACAATAAAATGTGAATTAATCATGACCTGTAGCTCAACTAGTATTAAAAACTATCGAATTCTATAAAATAGTTCATTTAGCCTTTATTGGTTCAATGATTATCCATAATATTTATGTAAGCATACAGGTTATTTGGAGGTTTCTAATTTCTGTAATTCAGCTTTTGCAGATTCCACCATAGGAGAAGATGGAAATTTATTAATTAAGTCTTGATAGTATTTTTGAGCTTCCTCTTTTTTGTCTGATATTTTTGCAAGCTTAAATAATGCAACATCTTTCATTGTTTGAGTCTTAGAATTCAAAATCTCGTTTAAAAATTTAATTGCTGATGCTTTATCATTATTCTTAAGATAAATCATTGCTATTTTAAATCTCGCAAGATTTGAGAAATTCTCATCTTCCATGCTGGCTACTTTATTTAAATATTCAATAGCCTTTTTATCATCCCCTGCTAGAGAGTAAGCATAGCCAGCATTAATAAGATATACTACATTTTTCTTTTTTTCATAAGCCTGAGCGAATAAACTACCTGCTTGAGAAAACTTCTGCTGGAAATAGTATTTATATGCTTCATATTCAAGCTGTTTTGCATCAGTTTGCTGTTTAAAATGGTAAATATAAAATCCTGTGATACAGGAAACTACAGCAATAAATATAAAAATTCCGATCACTAATTTTTTTTTCTGAACAAACAGTTTTTCTTTTAAGGTCTGAACATCCTCTGTCTTATGTCTCACGAAATTTTCCTCCTTAAAATTTCTTCCATATTTTCAAAAACATTATAAAGTTCTTTTTCTATTAAACCAGCACCTTTTAATACTTTAATTGCAAAGTCTTTTAATATAAAATCATCTGGTGAGTGAGAATCAGTGTCTATAACCAATTTTGCAGAACATTTTAACGCTAGCTTTGCAACATGTCCATTACTGAGGCTGTGTCCTTTCCTTGATGTAATTTCAAGATAAATACCGCGTTCATTAGCTTCAACCACTTCATCCTCTGTTATTAAACCAGGATGAGCAAGTATATCAATATCTGACTGTAAAGCCATCTTATTTGTTCCTTCTTTAACAGGCTCGACTAATGTTTCCCCATGAACAACAATAATCCTAGCTCCAAGTTTTCTTGCTTCTTTTGCCATATCAGGAATCATCCGCGGTGGAACATGTGTCAACTCCACACCTGGAAGCAAGATCAAGGAAGTAAAGGGTTGAACCTCTCTAAAGATTTTTACGATTCTTGGAATGATCCAGTCAATATTTGATTGGTCTGCGTGGTCAGTTATTGCTAGAGCTCTGTAGCCGATCGCTTCAGCTCTTCGGATAATTTCTGCAGGGATAAGTTCCCCATCACTGAAAACACTATGAATATGAAAATCTATCATTTTACAAGCTCCAGCATTTTTTTAAATTCATCAGTTCCAGCTTTTTTTAGAATCTGAAAGATAAGTGTTTCAGTGCATGTTATTACTCCACCAGCATTTTTGATAAGCTCAAGCCCTGTTTTCCATTCCTCTTTTCTACGGCTACACACGGCATCATCTGGTACAAAAATATGGTAATCTCTTAAAAGCAAATCAAGGGCTGTCTGCCACACACAAACATGAGTTTCCATACCAGTAAGAATGATTTTTTTTCTGTTAAGCTCTTTTATTTTAGTTATAAATTTTTCTTCATCAACTGAGCTAAAAGAAATCTTTTCAATGGCTTTACCATTCAACATACTGGTAATTTCATTCAAGGTTTGACCTAATCCCTTTGGATATTGCTCAGTAAAAACAACAGGTATTTGACATAATTTACACAGTTCAATAAGCATAACAATATTCCTTAATGTTTTTTTAAAAATTTTTTCTTCCATAACTTTAACAAGCTTTTCCTGAACATCAATTATTACAACTAATGCATCTTCAGGTTTTATTAAAAATCTTTGAATTTCCATTTGTTCCCCCCTTAATAACTTCTTTTAGAAATTTTATTATATCATCTATTTTGAAAGCTTGGGTAATATACAGTGTATTTATAACTTTGCCACGCTAAAATTCACATTAAAATTGCATGACCGAGTTTAATTAAACCCAGTAACTATTGCATCATGAATAAAAGTTAATCCACAAGCATCAAACAGAATTACTGCCATAGGATATCTCGTCAATACCCTTTAGTATTCCATCTATCTCAGATAAGATTTCTTCATCTGAATAACCATCAAGTTGAATAGCAATGGAAGGACAGGATGCAACACATATTCCACATCCTTCGCATAAGATTTCAATAATTTTGGGTTTATTGTTTTCAATCTCCACTGCCATATACGGGCATTGAGATAAACAAATCCCGCAAGAACTGCATTTATTGTTATCTATTTTCGCTATAAATGGTTCTTTGGTGATAGTGCGACTTTCTTTTAATGATAAAAAAATCTCTCCAGTTTGGGCCATTGCATCTGTTATTGCTTCCTGTATTGTCATTGCTTCTTTGGCAGAACCTGTTAAGAATACACCGGAAGCATCTTCCATTTTTTTATCCGACACAACTGCCGGACATAAAACAATAATATCGCATGGAATCTGATTATTTTTAAAAGAAACAATCAATGAATCTTCTTTATCAACTCTTAAATCCTTTAGAGTCTGATATCGTAAAATTTTAGTAAGAGGATCTTTTATAGCCTGCAAATAAAGTTTATATGCATTTTTACCTGGCAATGCTATTTCTTTAACAAAATGTATGCATTCTACTTGAGGAAGACTCTGTTTTATAACTCTGTTAAATTTAAAGGCATACTGGCAGCATATTTTACTGCAATATGGGAAATACTCGTCATCAAGACTTCCAACACAGTGAATAATTACAATCCTCTGAGGAATATCTCCATCTTCGGTTATTAACTCTCCCTTCGTAGGACCATCTGAGTTTAAAATCTCCTCAAATTCAAGAGCATTATAAACATTTTGAAATCGTTTATAGCCAAGCTCTGGAATTTGACTACAATCCATTAATTCAAAACCTGTTGCCAGGATAACAGCACCAACTTTTAAAATCTCCTCACTTTCAGTAGCATTGAAATTTATGGTCTCATGAACAGGACATTCTTTCACACAGTTATCACAATTCTGACCTTTAAAACTAAGACATTTATTAAAATCAATTTTTGCAATTACAGGTAAAGACATAGTATCTACTTTTATAGCTTGAACAGGACATATTTCTTCACAAGCAGAACATCCAATACATTTTTTAGGATTTACATAAATTGGTCTGGAAACAATTTTAACAAATAAACTACCATAATAGCCTTTTAATTCTTTAAGTTCGGAGTTAAGTCTCAAGTCTATGTTGCTATTTAAAGCTTCCTCGACAACTGGATGCAACATGCATGGTCCACAGGCAAGGTCAGGAAAAATCTTTTCATATTTAACAACTTTACCGCCCAATGACGATTCTTTTTCTACCAGATATACCTTTCTGCCAGCCTTTGAAAGTGAAATCGCTGCTTTAATTCCAGCTATGCCTCCTCCAACAATCATAATATCAGTGCAGACTGGAAATTCTTTATCAAACAGAGGCTTTTGTTGTTTTAATCGTTCTAATGTTCCTCTGAAAACAGAATAGGTTTTCTTTAATGCGGATTTTCTGTGTTCAGTAACCCATGAAACCTGTTCTCTAATATTAACAATATTTACCATGTATGGGTTGATTTCTGATTGTATGGCAATGCGTTTAAATAGGGAACCCTTATTTTGAGGAGAACATGCAAACATAATTAAACCCTCGGGTTTTCTTTTAGCCAGTAATTCAATAAGTTTTTGTTGTGCTTCTGTAGAACAAGCCAGTTCAAACTTTTCAACCCATGCTACTTGATCGCTTATCAAATTTCGAAGTTCATTAAAATCAATTTTTTCAGTTATCTGACCTGCACAACTACAAAAAACAGCTCCTATTTGCAAAAGAAAACCTCTTAAAATATTTAGCATATTTTAGCATAAAGTTATTTCATAGAAATACATTGAGAGGATAAAAAATTGATATACAAACTTCATCTTTAAATCAGGTAGGTGGCAATTTGATGGATATTTGATAAATTCATTATTTTATAGATACAATATCTTTTATGCAAATAATTGACTTTCATACACACGCATTTCCTGATAATATAGCTGAAAGAGCAATACAAAAACTTGA
>Ga0116179_1000391_pt1 | contig 34017 bp, 26 predicted proteins | sample AD_UKC071_MetaG_FD_89751 | JGI IMG/M metagenome (GOLD analysis project Ga0116179, IMG submission 89751) | Active sludge microbial communities of municipal wastewater-treating anaerobic digesters from USA - AD_UKC071_MetaG | ecosystem: Engineered > Bioreactor > Anaerobic > Digestate | place: USA...
GGAACATAAACGATTAGACTTATCAGTTGAGGCACATGTATTAAAGCCAGAGTACAGGGATTTATTTACTGATGCAGAAAGAAATATGTGTCGGGAAAGGTTAGAAAGGTTTGGGTATATATTCTCCACTTAAAGGTTGACAAAATTATACACTTGATATATACTAATTATTGTAAATATTTGTGGCTTTTTGTCATCTTTTTGTATACAAAGAGTATTAAATTGAAGGAGAGATTGTTTATGAGCGAAGAAAACGTAACAAACATTCGCATTGTTGACGACAAAAGAAGTGGGCTTGCTACTGCTTGTTTGGTGCTAGGGATTATCTCTATTGTCGGCTCTTGGATTCCTTTTCTTAATGCTTTCTCTATTATTTTGGCTTTTGTTGGGATAGCACTTGGTATACCAGCTCTTATTATCTTTATAAAGAAGAAAAAAGGAACATTGGGAAAAAGCTTAGCGGGATTGATTTTGTGTATCTTATCATTAATCTTTGCATTTTCAATGAACAAAGCAGCAGTAGATTCAATAAACGAAACTTTTGGTTCCGATGAAGCTAGTCAGATAGTATATGATTATGGTGAGGCAGCAGAACTTGATGGTATATCTATAAAGGTTTTAAATGTTGAAAAAAACAGTGGTTACACAAAAAATTATATAAATGTAAAGCCAGATAATGATGGTGATGAGTTTGTTATTGTTGAGGTAGAGATAAAAAATATATCAGAGGAAACGAAAGCGTTTAATGTATTGGATTTTTCGATTCAAACAGGTAATGGAGAAATAAGGAGTGCTGGATTTTCTATGTATGATACCGGCAATGACTTAGGATCTGGCTCACTGGCTGCAGGTGGTACTAAAGTGGGGAAAATTGTTCTAACCGCCCCTAAAGATGATAATAACTTATTACTTATTTATAAGGGGAACATGTTTGATAGTAAAGAACGAAAATTCAAGCTGCAGTAATTGATAGTTTTTTGTTGATAGGTTAACTAAAGCACGTAAAAAAATAACTAAAGTCCAAACCCAAAAAGACGACTACTTCGGTACTCGTCTTTTTTTATGCCATTTTGGGGGTGATTTATTTGAGCGGTATAACTGAGCTTGCTAAACTATTTAAAGAACGAGACAATTCAGCTGGCTATTCCCCTATTATCGGCCAGATTATTGACCTGCCAAACATTAAAATCCGCCTTAATGACAGAGTTATCTTAACCTCTGCCCATTTAAAAAGCTGTGTTGATTTAACTGAAACTGATGAAAACGGTATCAAAGACGCGACTCTTTTTAATTCCCGCGGCGAGATTGAGTTTTCTATGAGCAACCCACAATACATCAATTAAAAAATTACGATTAACTATTTATTTTACACAATGTGAAGTATATAGAAGACCGGCGTAATCGTCGGTCGATTTGTTTCCTTGAACGTCGTTTTCGGGAAAAATGCTAAAAACCCATTGATATGTTCCCGAGAACGCAAGGTTAAAAAACCAACCAAAGACATCAATCCAAGCGGCTCGAGCCACGTGGAGTGCGTAACATTGATGTCAAGGCTGTTAAACAAGATTCACCGGTTATAAAAAAGTCAAGGTCGTGGAAGTTTGACTTTGAAGAATTTCATTGAGGACTTCCATAACTCCTTGCTCCATACCGACACCACCCTGCAGATGATATAACATATTTTGGATATGGTGCATAGGAATTTGACATAAAAGTTGATTGCCTATTATAATTGTAGTGAGTAGGCTATAGGCTAATGATAAGCCTAATTAAGAGCCTAAGGAAAAATTAAGAAAGGTAAGGTATCTGCAGAAGATGCACAATTAATTCACTTAACTGGGAAAATGTAGTTTTGAGTAAGTCGTTGAGAAACGGCTTATCAATCATGCATTTTTACCTGTGAGTGGATAGTATTGACTTCTGTAGATAGCCTTGAATAACCAAACTTTGCTGTAGATTCTGTTGCCTGAGAGAGTACTATACTTTTTGACCTAAGGCTACCGGCAATAGAAGATATAGTTCTTTTGGTATGGTTAAGGTTTGTAAGGATACTATCCTCTCCAGTAATTAAGGAGGGGTTTTTTATTTTATTAGTAGAATGTAGAAATATAAAAAAATCATATGGAGATCGCCTTATTTTAGATATTGAAAATCTTTGCGTATATGATCGAGATCGCATTGGTATTGTGGGAGTAAATGGGGCAGGAAAAACAACACTATTGAATCTTTTAAGCCAAAGAATAGAACCTGATGAAGGATGGGTAAAACTTTATGGGAAATGCTCCTACATCTCCCAGCTAGAGCCCCCTGAGGAAGAAACAATTCGGCAAGAAATGGCTTCAAAATTTAAAGTACCCCAAACCTATCGGGAGAGTATGAGCGGAGGAGAAAAAACCCGCTTTAAGCTGGCGGCCAGCCTGAGTCAAAATAATGCTATTATTTTCGCTGATGAACCCACTAGTAATATGGATATAGAAGGGATTCAATTAGTCGAAAACTCCTTAGCCGAATTTTCTGGGGCCTTAGTTCTGATCTCTCACGATCGAGATTTGCTAGATAGTCTGTGTACCAAAATTATCGAAATAGAAGGAGGAAAAATCAAAACCTATTCCGGCAACTACAGTGAATATATTAAGCAAAAAACTGAAGAGCGAGAGCTAGCTCAATTTGAATATGAGCAATATGTTAAGGAAAAGAAGAGACTAGAAAGGGTCATAATATCTACTCGAGAAAAAGTAAAATCAATGCGAAAGACTCCCCGAAGGATGGGTAACTCTGAGGCTAGACTCCACAAGATGGGCAATCAAAAAGCAAAAGCTTATTTAGAACGCGCTATTAAGAATGTGGAGGCAAGAATTCAGCATCTAGAAGTTAAGGAGAAACCCCCAAAAATCGAAAAAATCAAGTTAGACATTGGGGATGTTCAGAAAATATATGGCAAAGTTATCATCGAAGGAAATGAGCTCAACAAGAGTTTTGGGGAAAAAGTTATCTTTAAAGATGCTCAGTTTCTTCTAGAAAATGGAGCTAAGGTAGGTTTAATAGGTCCCAATGGGTGTGGAAAAACCACTTTGCTAAAAATGATCCTGAACCAAGAGCCCCCAATAAAGATTGCTCCTAACGTAAGGATTGGTTATTTTAGTCAGGAGTTAAGTATCTTAGAGGAAAATAAGAGTATCCTCGACAATGTTATGGCAGAAAGCGTTTATGAGGAGAGTTTTGCTAGAATATTATTGGCCCGCCTTCTTTTCAAAGGAGATAGCGTGTATAAAAAGGTTAGAGTTTTAAGCGGAGGAGAGCGAGTTAAGGCTTCCTTTGCAAAAACAATATGTAGTGACTTTAACCTATTGATCCTTGACGAACCTACAAACTATCTGGATTTGAACTCTCTGGAAGTGGTGGAAGAAGTTTTGCGAGAGTATGAACACACCCTGCTCTTTGTCTCTCATGATCGGCGCTTAATAAATTCAGTGGCTAATCAAATCATGACCATCGAAGACCACAAGATTAAAATTTTCAAGGGTAGCTATGAAGAATATATGGCTAGTAGGAATGAAGTTAGAGACAGGGAAAAAGAGCAGATCGAGGAAGAAATCTTACTATTAGAAACTCGTTTAACGGAAGTAATAAGTAAAATTTCTATGCCCTCCAAAAAGGATGATCCAGAGCTTTTAGAGGTAGAATACCGTGAAATATTAGGACAAATCCAGCGTTTGAAAAATCTCCTTGAATAAATCTAAATACAATGTCTTCTTTTGAGCTTATAGGACCAGAGAGACTCAAGCTTAGGCCCTTGCCTATGAGCAAGCGGCTCGCACCATAAAATACATAGAGAAAGGGGAAGCTAAACTGTGCTTCTTTTAGTGACCCCAAAGGGATGAAGGTGTGCTTGTCTTTGCAGTTCCCTGCTGTTGTCATCCTGAGCTGGGTTAGAGCAAGGACGTTAATAAGCGTAATCATCAACACTATAGGTAAAAATTGAATTTTTTTCATGCCTGGGCAGGTTTTTTAAATATAATGTAATATAAAGGACGTAATGAAACATTTAGCCAAAGAAAAAAATTACCGGGTGGTTTTTACAATGCCGGTCTACAATTATCCACTGGTGTCTATCGGGAACCTGGCTAAATTTAAAGCGTCCCTGCTCATTTCCGACAAGATTTCCTGCCGTGTATACGATAGCACCGGATCAACTACCAATAGGTGCCGGGAGGGCGGTATTTATAACCTGGTCATAAAACAGGAAGTTCAATACGGCGAGCTCCGGGTCGACCTGGCTGTTTATGAAACCGCAGATAACGACAAGGCGTGTTTTGCGCTGTCTTACGGTAATTTTGGGAATAACGTGCGCGGCCTCTATTATAATAACCCGGACCTTGATAACCCCTGGGCCGTTGATAAATGGGAAGAGGAAGAGGTTTTGCTCCTCTGGGGAATGAAGGCGACCAGCCAGCGTGCCGTCCCGAAGCACATCCCGGTGACTGTATTCAATAACCTGGATTTCTGTGAACTGTTAATCCTTTTCAATGGCGGTTATGTGGTCATCCAAAAGGAAGGGGAAACCCTGGATGATGCTGGCAGGAAAAAGATTGCCAATTTGCATGACGCACTGACCATGCTGACAGGCCGTTGATTTAGCGAATTAGTTTTAGGAGTGGCTGTATATGTTTGCAACTGAAGCAAAAGGTCACCTGAAGATCCTTTTAGCTAACCCCGAAGTGCCCACCGTGATGTTGTGGGGTCCTCCCGGAGTGGGGAAGTCCAGTATCGTCAAGCAGATAGCTGCCGAAAACGGCTGGGGTTTCCTCGACTTGCGGCTTTTGCTGCTGAACCCCATCGACCTGCGCGGTATTCCTTATCCCAACAGGGAAACCAGGCAGGCGGACTGGTTGGCTCCTTCCTTCCTGCCCCATGTGGAGCGCGACGGCGCTGTTGGTATCATCCTTTATGACGAGATCACCGCCGCCCCACGGGCCGTGCAGGCTGCTGCCTACCAGCTGATCCTGGACCGGCGTGTCGGCGAATACACCCTTCCGGAAGGGTGGCGCCAGGTGGCAGCGGGCAACCGGGCCCAGGACAAGGGCGTCACCAACCAGATGCCTGCGGCGCTGGCCAACAGGATGATCCACCTTGAAGTCACCTGTTCCCTGGAGGATTGGAAGCACTGGGCCATCCCCAACAGGATTGACCACAGGGTGATCAGCTTTTTGAACTTCAGGCCTGAACTGCTGTACCGGTTTCCCAACCAGGCCGCTGAGATTAAAGCTTTCCCCAGCCCGCGCAGCTGGGAGTTTGTCCACAAAATCCTGCCCTCCTACGACAATGTGGAAAGGGCTTTCCCGGCTATCTGCGGGGCGGTGGGCGAAGGGCCGGCCACAGAATTTACCGCCTTCTGCCGGGTGCTGGATCAGATTCCCGACGCGGAGGAGATCCTGGACGGCAAAACGACAGCAGTCCCGTATTCACCCGATATGATCTACGCCTGCATCGGCGCTCTGATCAACAACCTGTCCCATAATCCGACACCGGTCCGTATGAGCAATTTCTTCGCCTTTATCAGTAGGCTGATGATGGAGTACCAGGTGCTGGCTATCAATGACGCAGTAAAAGCCGGCCTCCGGAATGAGCTGGTAATTCTGCCTGAATTCCGCGAGTGGCTGGCCGGCCATGCGGATGTCCTGGTCAGAACAGATTAGGGATCAGGAGGTGCGCAAGTGCCGGATTCTGCTTATTTGATCAGCCAGGCCCGGACCCGGATGCTTATAAAGTATCCCTTTTTTGGTACCCTGGCCCTCTTTCTGCAGCCCAGGGAGGACTCTTCCACCCCGAGCATGCGGACCGAGGGTTTTGACCTTGTTTACCACAATGATTTTGTACAGGACCTGTTCAAAACCGGCGGCATCGGCATGCTCATGAGCGCCCTGGTCCACGAAGTCCTGCACGCTGCGCTCCAGCACATCTGGCGCCGGGGTGACCGGGACCGGGAACTGTGGGACATGGCCTGCGATTATGTCGTCAACCAAATCATCAAAGACCAGGGCCTCCAGCTGCCACCCGGCGTCTTCTTATCCGGCCGTTTTAAGGGCATGTCGGCAGACGCGGTGTATAGTATCCTGCTTGAGGAAATGCTGCCCAAACACCGGGACGATGCGGAAAGAACATCCACGGTAGGGCAAAGTGGCCTGGATAAACACCTGCCGGGGAAAAAGCCTGAAGGCAAGCTGCTTGACGACCATTCCATGTGGGGCAAGAATAGGACTGGACAGGAGGAGTCCACCGACTCCAGCCCGGAAGCTGCGACCTGGAAGATGCGCGTCGCCCAGGCGGCCCAGGACGCCCGGCAAAGAGGCCTGCTGCCCGCCGGTATGATCCAGATCATCGAGAACATCCTGTATCCCAAATTGGACTGGAAGCAGGCGCTGGCTTCCTTTCTCCAGCCGACCCGGTCCGACTACACCTTCATCCCGCCCGACCGGCGTTTTGACTACGTCTTCCTGCCGGAATTCGGCAGCGAAGGTCTGGAGGAGGTCGTAGTGGCCATAGATACTTCCGGTTCGGTCTGGCGTTTTTACAAGCAGTTCATTTCGGAGGTGGTCAGTATTGTCTACTGCTACCCGGAGTTCAAGGGTTATATCGCCCACTGCGACGCCTCCGTGCAGCTCTTCCAGGAACTTGACCCGCACAATATACCGCTGATGGTTAAGGGGAGCGGCGGGACAAACTTCCGCCCCCTGTTCCAGGAAATCGAAAAACGTAATATCTACCCTTCGTTGATGGTCTTCCTTACCGACGGAGACGCAATCCTGCCCGAGGACCCGCCCCGCTACCCCGTGCTCTGGGTCCTGACCGGAGAGGACAAACCAGTTCCTCCCTTCGGAAGCGTGGCCTACATGTATTTAGAGTAGAATACCCCTCCCGCTTCAGGTGATAGCAGGAGTATGCGGGATTTTTAATCCTTTCCCTGTTTACAGGCAAAAGCTCGGGTGATTTCATAAGATGAACATAAGAGAGAATCCTTTTGCTTTAACAATTAAGGATGTCTTTTTTTTATGCTATGACGGTTAACAAACAGAAAACGTGCTATAAGGAAAATCCCCTTGGCATGAAGGGTGAATTCAATAATGTTAGAATATGATGCAAAATTGTAAGGTCCTATTGTAAGAAATGGTCTTCTGATGATAAATTGATGTTGAGCTTATGTCAAACAATGAGATAAATGTAGATATGTAAGCAATATGATTACCGCCAATTTAGGAGTTTCCATTCTTGGCGGTCTTATTATTAATAAAATATTAAATTTATTACAATAGTATTAAATATGTGTGAATAATTAAATAATTTATTGTAAGGAATAGTTCTGACATGTATAATAGATTAAAAAATAACATGGTTACTAATATCATATAGATTAGATGATTTTTGGTTTTGAGCCAGTTGATCTTATTCAATCCATACTGCAATGATTAGAGAAAGAATTTAAGCTGAAAGTATTCGATCCTTCATTTGAAAGGGTTTATGCAGGGATGGTTAGCAGTACAAATAATGAAACCAGATGTGAACTTGAAAGTGAAAGTAATGTGGACTCAAGCGGGAGTCTTTGTAATATGATATGGATTTCCTAACATCCGTTGAATTGAGTAACTTCGAAGCTGATTGTGAAAACGTGTAAATAATAGGTGTCTGTAAGGTGTCTGGCCTGAGGTGCCTTGCAAATATAAATAAAAAGGGGGTTTATTTATGGAAGGAGCGAAGAGTACGGTAACAGCTCGTAAAAGGAAACCCATCGCCGGTGGCGGAACTTCTCTCAAAGACTGGTGGCCAAACCAGCTGAACCTGAGAATTCTTCATCAAAACTCAGAATTGAGCAATCCTATGGGCAAGGACTTCAACTATGCTGAAGAATTCAAGAAACTTGACCTTGAAGCAGTTAAAAAAGACCTATATGCATTGATGACTGATTCACAGGACTGGTGGCCGGCTGATTATGGTCACTATGGTCCGCTCTTTATCCGTATGGCATGGCACAGTGCAGGAACCTATAGAATAGGAGACGGTCGCGGTGGTGCAGAAGGTGGAACACAACGATTTGCACCGCTGAACAGCTGGCCGGATAATGTAAATCTCGACAAGGCACGCCGGTTACTATGGCCAATCAAGAAAAAATATGGTAGGAAGATCTCCTGGGCCGACCTCATGATTCTGGCTGGAAACTGCGCTTTGGAATCGATGGGAGTCAAGTTGTTTGGTTTTGCAGGTGGTCGTGAGGATGTTTGGGAACCTCAGGATGATGTTTATTGGGGATCTGAAAGCGAGTGGCTTGGCGACGAGCGCTACTCAGGTGACCGGGATCTTGAGAACCCCCTCGCTGCTGTACAGATGGGTCTGATCTACGTGAACCCGGAAGGCCCCAATGGCCAGCCGAGCGCACTTGCTTCTGCACGTGATATTCGAGAGACCTTCGCGCGCATGGGTATGAATGATGAGGAAACTGTTGCCCTTGTTGCCGGTGGGCACACCTTCGGCAAATGCCACGGAGCCGGTCCTGCCTCCCATCTCGGTCCCGAACCCGAGGCTGCTCCAATCGAGGAGCAGGGACTTGGCTGGAAGAGCACTTTTAATAGCGGCAAGGGCCCCGATACAATCACCAGCGGTATAGAGGGGGCCTGGAATCCGACCCCGACAAAATGGGACATGGGCTATCTGAAAACCCTGTTTAAATACGACTGGGATTTGGTTAAAAGTCCTGCCGGTGCCTGGCAGTGGATTCCGACAGACCCCGCTGCGGCTAATACTGTAGTGGATGCCCACGATCCTGCCAAACGGCATGCACCGATGATGACTACCGCGGATCTCGCACTTAGGATGGACCCCACCTACCGGCAAATTGCCCTTCGGTATCTTAATAACCCGGAGGAATTCGAGAAAGCCTTCGCCCGTGCGTGGTTCAAGCTGACTCACCGCGATATGGGTCCCCGTTCACGTTATCTCGGTCCGGAAGTTCCTGCGGAAGAACTGATTTGGCAGGATCCTGTACCAGCAGTGGATCACCAGTTGATTGATGAACAGGACATCAAAGACCTCAAGGGCAAAATTATCGCTTCCGGCCTTTCTATATCCCAGTTGGTCAGTGTAGCCTGGGCTTCAGCCTCCACTTTCCGCGGCTCCGACAAGCGTGGTGGAGCCAACGGGGCCCGGATTCGCCTTGAACCCCAGCGGAGTTGGGATGTCAACCAGCCGGAGCAACTACAAACTGTGCTGCAGGTACTTGAAAAAATTCAGGCTGATTTTAACGCTGCACAATCAGGCAACAAGAAGGTTTCCCTTGCTGATCTGATTGTACTGGGAGGATGTGCGGCTGTTGAGGAGGCTGCAAGGAGAGCCGGCCATGATCTAACCGTTCCATTCTTCCCGGGGCGAACAGATGCAACCCAGGAGCAGACCAGCGTAGAGTCGTTCTCGGTGCTGGAACCTAAGGCAGACGGATTCCGCAACTATCAGAAAGCTAAATATGCCGTATTGCCGGAGGAACTGCTGATTGACCGCGCCCAGCTGCTGACATTGACTGCCCCTGAGATGACAGTTCTCATTGGCGGCATGCGTGTACTGAATGCCAATTATAAGGGCTCTCAGCACGGTGTTTTCACCAAGAGGCCGGAAACTCTCACCAATGACTTCTTTGTCAACCTTCTGGACATGAGCACGGAGTGGAAACCGGTTTCCGAAGATGGATACGTTTTTGAAGGCCGCGATCGTGCTACTGGTGAGCTCAAGTGGACCGCCACCCGTGTCGATTTGATCTTTGGTTCAAACTCCCAGCTCCGGGCAATTGCAGAAGTCTACGCTTGCGATGACGCCCAAGAAAAGTTCGTGCAGGATTTCGTAGCTGCCTGGAATAAAGTGATGAATTTAGACCGTTTCGATCTTGTTAGATAAACCAGTCTAATTATTACTATGAGCAATTAGTCGGTAATAAGAGGCAGCGACCCTGCCCTTTATTACCTTATTTAACAGAAGTTGATCTGATCGATTGCATTTGTTGCCATGGTGTAAAAAAATTTACAGGGAGTATTTTAGATTTTTTCTAAAAACAGTTAACATGAAAGGGCTCCTACCAAGATTGCAAAGTTAGTATTTTTATTCAATATTTTTTTAGAAATAAAAAGGAATTATTTTGTTTTAGTAGAATAGATCCAATAGTTTCTTAATATAATTACTAAATTTTAAAAATTGTAAATCCGAGTCTCCATTGCCTGTGGTTGTCAAACTATGGCAGGGAGGCCGGCAGGGTGTTCCGGGAAACTGGTACGCCTCCCAGTGCGGAAAGGATTTAGCGGGAAAGCCAGGATGGCCGCCATGTCCTTACGCATGGCGGTCTTGCTGTTTATAACAAAAAAATGACATAAATCCGAGTCTCCATTGCCTGTGGTTGTCAAACTATGGCAGGGAGGCCGGCAGGGTGTTCCGGGAAACTGGTACGCCTCCCAGTGCGGAAAGGATTTAGCTGACTAAGTAAGGGATCTGTTGTGACTAACTTGCTTTGCCGGCTTTTTTCATTTATAAAATACAAATTTTAATGTTTGTTTTTGTTGTGGTGAATCTTTATTTGAAGACGTGGACGTGGACTGTTCTAGTCATAATAATATTTGTGCAAATTACTTGCGCCGGATGCGGGCAAAAGTCAGCATCTTTGCAGGATTTTTCAGGGGAAGAGTTTATCATGAATACCCTGGTTCGGGTCCACGTTATTTGTGAAGATGAAAAGAAAGGGAGGGCAGCCCTGAAGCAAGCCTTTGATGTTTTTAAGAAAATTGATCATTTGACAAACAGGTTTCCCGAGGGTGGGCCGACAGCTTCCTCACCGGGTGATGTGCTTAAAATTAACGGCAGCGCCGGGCTTGAGCCCGTCGAGGTCAGTGTCGACACTGTAAGAATCATCCAGCGATCACAGTACTTTGCCCGCTTAACCGGCGGCGCCTTTGATATAACTATTGGACCGGTAATGGACAGCTGGGGTTTTGGAAAGGACATACAATATGTTCCCACCGATGAGGAAATTAGCAGAGCGCTAAGTCTGGTGGACTACCGCAAAGTCGAGGTTGACCCTGGTAAGGCGACGGTTTTTTTACCGCAGCCGGGGATGAGTTTAGATTTGGGCGGAGTTGCCAAAGGCTATGCCATGGATGAAGCAGTTAAGGCACTAAGGGAAGCAGGCATACAACATGCCCTGATTAATGCCGGTGGAAGTGTGTACGCCCTGGGGACAAGGCCGGACGGAGAGCCTTGGCGTGTGGGCATCCAGGACCCCCGTAACAGCGAGGATATTATTGCTATATTATCTTTAAAAGATTCAGCGGCGGTGACATCGGGCGATTATCAGCGTTATTTTGAACAGGAAGGTGTTTACTACCACCACATTATAGATCCATCCACCGGGAAGCAGGCGAGGGATCTAATCCAGACAACAGTTATTGCGGAATCTACTACTGATGCTGATATATTATCTACAGCGCTGTTTGTCCTGGGGCCCCGGCGAGGGATGAGTTTCGTCGAGGAGCTGCCGGGTACCGAGGCTGTTTTGATTGGGCCGGATAAACTCGTGTCGGTTACAGCTGGTTTAATTAATCAGTTAACTTTTACCGGGGATGGCGGGTATCAAATTGCTAGCTAAGTTACTAAAGAGGGATGTGTTGGGATTATACCTTTTTATATGTAATAGATATAATAATGAGATTATTCCCAATAAATTAATCGTCGGTTTTCCAACTCACAAACCAGCAGATTCCCAGTTTGATGACATGCGACCGGTAAAACCGGAAACACCCGTAGTATTCATACAAATAGAGGAGCATTATTAGAATTGCAAATTTTACAGAAAATGTTCGATAAGTTTTCAGTATTTGATTTGATTATAATTGCAATGATTTCTGCCCTGGGTATTGCCAGCAAACCGGTTATTGTGCCCCTGAGCCATATTATCACCGGGCCTTTAATGATTCCCGGTGGTGTTGTGGCGGGTGGTTTTTACATGTTGTGGCTGGTGCTTGGAGCGGGAATTGTCGGTAAACCGGGAACAGCAACTTTAATGGGGGTTATCCAGGCCCTGGTGATCTTCGGAACAGGGATTTTTGGTTCCCACGGAGCAATGACTTTGCTGACTTACACTTTGCCGGGCCTTGCCGTCGACCTGAGCATGCTATTAATTAATCACAGAGTATGCTGCCTGCCTTGCGCCTTCCTGGCAGGTTTGGTAGCCAATGTTTCAGGCTCAGCTATGGTAAATATAGTATACTTCCGGCTGCCTTTTGTACCGCTTGTGCTTGCCCTGGCCGTGTCGGCTTTATCAGGTGGGCTGGGCGGAATTATTGCCTATAAAGTTATACAAGTAGTTAATAAACATAAAACCTGGGGAAAAGGTTGTAATGGCGATTATGAGGACTCATGACATTTAATTATTTCTCGGATTTATTATAAAAAATTTAATTTATAAAAGGGTTTTGTTCGTGGGAGGCAAACTGATGTGGACGCCATTGTGGTTGACCGGCTCAGTTACCGGTATCAGGCGGTAGGGAGGGAAATACTGAAAAACATCAGTTTTAAAGTCGCCCCGGGGGAGATCGTAGCCCTGGTTGGCTTGAGCGGTTGCGGCAAAAGTACCCTTTGTATGTGTCTGGGTGGTATTATCCCCCATTATCTGGGAGGCATGCTGGACGGGCAGGTGCTGATAAACGGAAAGGATACGAAAGAATACAGAGTTGCGCAACTTGCCCTTGAGGTAGGCCTGGTTTTTCAAGATCCCGACACGCAGCTGTTTGCCCCGACTGTAGAGGATGAAATCGCTTTTGCCCCGGAAAACCTGTGCCTGCCGGTTGAAGAGGTTGCTACCCGTGTAGATAACGTTTTGGACACTCTGGGGATTACCTCTTTGAGAAAAACTAACCCAAACCATTTGTCCGGGGGGCAAAAACACCTGGTTGCCATGGGAGCTGTTTTAGCTTTGGAGCCGTCCATACTGGTACTGGACGAAGTCATTGCCCAGCTGGATCCGGTAGGCAAAAGGATCATTAACGAAATACTGGTTGATTTGCGCCGCCGGGGTAAAACAATCTTAATTGTTGAACACGATCCTGAGGCCGTATCTATTGCGGACCGTATGCTGGTGCTGGAAGAGGGACGCCTGATCAAGGATGGAGAGACTGCAACTGTATTGGAGTGGTGGGAGTTCATGCTCCGGCATAAATATGGCTGTGATAATTGGACTATCAGTGGTCACGCCACCGGCCCGGAATGAAAAACGGCGGAGGATAGCTGAGGAACGTATTCTTTATATACTTTCAGTATAGCCGGGGCTGGTTCTAATGGCTTATATAGATATAGAAAATGTTTCTTTTTGTTACCCTGGCCAAAGCAGGTTTGTTTTACGCGATATTAATTTAAGAATATACAAAGAGGGGGTTACTGCCGTTACTGGAGCGAACGGCAGCGGTAAAACCACCTTTTCAAAACTACTTATTGGGTTATTAAAGCCTGTAAAAGGACGGATCCAGTTAAATGGAAAGTTATTATCCTCCCTGACTCTGGCCCAAATCGGGCGTCAAATCGGATATGTTTTTCAAAACCCTGATAAACAGTTGTTTTGTGAGACGGTGGAGGAAGAGATTGCCTTTGGTGTGCGTAATCTGGGTTTACCTCCGGAGCGGGTGACACAAAAAGTCAGGGAGGTAATGGATTACTTTGAGTTGAGCCGTTACGCGCAAGCTTACCCCCTGAGCCTTAGCGCCGGGGAAAAAAGACGTCTGGCCCTCGCGGCGGTCTTTGCCCTGGAGCCCGGGTTACTGCTGCTGGATGAGCCGACAACTGGCCTGGACCCCTACCGCAAGCAATTGCTGGGCGATTACCTGGATAAGCTGGTCGCCGCCAACAGGGGTGTGGTGGTCATCAGCCATGACCAGAAGTTTATAGATAGATACGCTACCCGGTTGCTCAGGCTTGAAGATGGGCAGTTCATCGAAGAATAGGGGACATTCAGCATGACCGGCCTTGACCCCAGGACCAAGATAGTGATGATCATTTGTCTATCAACGCTGGCTGTTTTTCTTAATGAACCCTGGCCGTTATTGTTGTTGTTTATCTTAACACTGGTAATTCTGTTAATCATGCGTATCAATTTCTTCCGCATTATTATGCGGTTTAAGAAATTGCTGCCCTTGCTCCTATTGATGCTGATAATTCAAAGCGTTTTTTCGGCAGGAGGAGATGTGCTTCTTTCTTTTCAGGGTGTTAATATCCTGACGACCAACGGTATTAATACCTCTCTTTGTATATTATTCAGGCTGCTTACTTTTTTCAGTTCTGCCATGATCATCATGACCAGCCACTCCAGAGACTACGTCCTTGCCCTGGTGCAGTTAAAAATCCCATATGAAATAGCTTTTATGGTCCTGGTGTCGCTACGCTTCCTGCCTGTATTTATAGAAGAAATCAAAGACACTCTTGTGGCGATGCAGCTTCGGGGGGTTGACCTGCAAAGAATACCCTGGAGGCAAAAGATTAAATTTTACACGCACCTTTTTGCACCCCTGCTCTCCAGGGTGATGCTCAAAGCCCACCAGCTGGCAATTGCTATGGAAGCCAGGGCGTTCAGGGTGTACCGGCGGCGGACTTATCTGCGTCTATTACATTACAGCGCAAAAGACTATGTGGCAATGGTTTTCTTTATAACAGCAACTATCGCGGTGCTGGCGCAGGATTTCCTTTATTAGACAACCATGTCGCCGGAGTCTTATAATAGGTTTCTTAATGTCAACCTGAGCGATAGCGAAGGAGAGTTAAGGTAGCTGTATACCTTTAATAAAGTAGTGGGAAGGGTTGTTGAGCAAGTTGTAACCAGCTCAGGCTGGCCAGAACATGAAAGGGTATGGAGGTAGGTACCGGTGAAGCAAAAGAAATGGCGCAATAAGCTCATGATACTTTTCAGTGTGCTGATGCTTGTTGGTTCGATTGGTCTGCTGGCGTCCGGAAGCGCCCTGGCTGCCGGGGGCGATATTACCATATCGGGGCCCGGGTTGAACAGCACAGAACCCGTGGTTATTACCCAGGCGCAACTCCAGGGCAAAGAGTCGGTATCGGAAGGGGTTTATCTGGAACAACAAGATGTAATCTACAGCACCATTAACACCTGGCCCACCAAGAGCTGGTACAGGGGACAGGGCGTCAAAGTGACGGACCTCCTTGAAGCAGCCGGGGGAATCAAACCGGAAGCCACACAGATAAAATTTAAATCCAGAGACGGTTTTGAAGCGACCTTTACAGTGGATGAGTTACTGAATACTCAACGGTATTGTTACCCTTATTTCATGGATACAGGTCTTCCAGGTCATCTCCCCGGTGATGCATCAGATGCGGTCGAAGTACCGGCCATCATTGCCCATAGAAGTTTCTACACTCATAGTTATGGAGATATCCTGGATGACGAGAACTTTAACCGTTCGGACGCAAACCTTTTGCTGTACGGTCAGCGGGCGGTGACCCAGCAGACCAACGCCAGGTTTGCTAAATATGTAACGAAAATCGAGGTGCTTACCGAGCCCGTATCAAAATGGGACAATCCCACGGCCACTCCGGCGCCTCCGGCGCCCGGCGTAGTACCCGCGGGGACTATGGTGGAACTGCACAGTCCCTTCGACGACGAAGATAAGGTTCACTATACCTTAGACGGCAGTGACCCGACTATAGAAAGCCCCATGTATAACTGGATTGCCAGCCGGTGGTGGTCATCAAGAGCGGATGAACTGAATACTATTAATCGTCCCATCGAGATTACCAGGGACACCACCATCAAAGCCAAAGTAATCGGTCCCGGACGGCTGGACAGCGACATCGTCACTTTCTTCTACCAGGTGCCTGACCCTCCGGCTTTGTCAGCTGATGATACAGACAATGTAATAGGGCAGCCGGTGGATCTAACTTTTACAGACGATGCGGCCTGGCGGGCAGCCATAACCGGTATCACTGTTGATGGCAGCGCTTTAACCGGTGACCAGTATATGGTTACGGAAGGAAATATCAGAATCACAGCTGACGTATTCCCCGTAGCCAAAGAATACACTATTGTAGTCAAGGCAACCGGTTACGAGGACGCCTGCGTGACGCAGACAATAGTTTCTGGATTGCCTGCCCCCCCAAAGCTGAAGGCTGATGATACGGACAATATAATAGGGCAGCCGGTGGAGCTAACCTTTACGGACGATGCAGCCTGGCGGGCAGCCATTACCGGTATCACTGTTGACGGCATCGCTTTAACCGGTGACCAGTATATGGTTACGGAAGGAAATATCAAAATCACAGCTGCTGTATTCACCGTAGCCAAAGATTACACTATTGTGGTCAAGGCAGCCGGTTACGAGGACGCCTGCGTGATACAGACAATAGTTTCTGGATTGCCTGCTCCCCCGGATCTGAAGGCTGATGATACAGACAATGTAATAGGTAAGCCGGTGGATCTAACCTTTACGGACGATGCGGCCTGGCGTGCGGCCATTACCGGTATCACTGTTGATGGCAGCGCTTTAACTGTTGGCCAGTATGCGGTGACGGAAGGAAATATCAGAATCATAGCTGACGTATTCACCGAAGCCAAAGATTACACTATTGTAATTAAGGCTGAAGGTTATGATGATGCCCGGGTTACGCAGAAAATCAAGACGCCTGGAAGTGGCGGCGGTCCGGGTGATCCTGACGGAGATGTGGTTCTGACAATCACAGGGGACGGGGTGAGTACAGAAAAGAAATACACCCTTAAACAGCTGCAGGATAAGAAACAATACCAGCAGGTGTACAGCGCAATCAATACCTGGCCAAGCAAAAAATGGTATGTGGGGAAAGGTGTTAAATTAAAAGACCTGCTAGATGAGGCAGGAATGAAGAGCAGCGCCAGGCTGATTACATTTACCGCGAGCGACGGCTTTCGTAGGACCCTTACAGTACAGGAATTGTTAAATACCCCAAGATACTGTTTTCCTAACTTTATGGGTGATGGACAGGATGGTAACGGGCATATTCCCGGTTCTTCGGCAGGTAAGGTACAGGTAGATGTTATTCTTGGGCTGGAAAGTGCCGAGGGTACTGACGATCCCAGTTATATGAACAGCCTGAATGCCTTGCTGTTGATGCTGGGGCAGCGGGCAGTAACCGAACAAAATGGTGAATTGTTTGTTAAGAACCTGGAAAGAATCGAGGTTTCCACCGAAGCGCCGGATCAGTGGGATGAGCCGAAGGCGGAGCCGGACAGCGGTGAGGTCCCCCCGGGGACACTGGTAAGACTGAGCAGTGAATATAATGATAACGATAAAATCTATTACACGACGGACGGCAGTACCCCGACTCTGGAAAGCCCGATGTATAACTGGATTGCCAGCCGGTGGTGGTCAGCAAGGGCGGATGTCCTGGACACCATTAATAAACCAATCGAGATCACCAAAGACACCACCATCAAAGCCAAAGTAATCGGTCCCGGTAAAAAGGACAGCGATGTGGTCACCTTTACTTACAAAGTAAAGGAAGACCCGGTCAAGAGCAGTACGGTTTCCCGTGAAGGGGGTATTGTAGAGTACGTTGAAGAGGACGGCAGCAGCACAGCTGTCATTGAAATACCAGCTGGAGCGCTGAAAAACGCTAATGCGGAAGTCGGAATTCAGAAAGTAAGCGTCCCGCCGGCAGTACCTTCAGGTTTCAAGCTGCTGGGCAGCGTTTACGAGTTCCTGGTGGACGGTGAGAAAAGCTACAGCTTTGCTAAAGAAGTGACTATAAAGCTGAGCTTCGATCCCAGCGCTGTGGGTGAGGGTGAGACTCCGGCCATCTACTACTACGACGAAGAGTTGAAACAGTGGGTAAGCCTGGGAGGTGAAATATCCGGCAATACAATATCTATCCGGGTGAATCACTTCACCAAGTTTGCCGTAATGGTTGCCGGTGAGCCGGAGGTCGCTACCGGACTAATCATGCCTGATGAAGGTGGTACCGTAAGTCTGGGCAGCGAAGCCGCCATTGAAATACCTGCCGGGGCGCTGACCGGAAGGAGCGCGGTGGAAGTAAAAATTGAGAAAGTTACCAATCCGCCAGCTGCGCCTGCAGGTTTCAAGCCGGCCGGCAGCGTGTATGAGTTCAGTGTGGACGGTAAGAGAAGCTACACTTTTGCCAGGACCGTAACCATTAAACTGGGTTTTGATCCCGGCACTGCAGGTGAGGGTGATGCTCCTGCCATCTACTGCTACGACGAAGAGCTGAAACAGTGGGCAAAACTGGGTGGTGAAGTATCCGGCAATACAATAACAGTCCAGGTGGATCACTTTACCATGTTTGCCGTAATGGTTCCCGTTAAGGAATCATCTTTGACGGACATTGCCGGCCACTGGGCTTTTGACAATATCAACAAGCTCCTGGCCATGGGATACATCAGCGGTTATCCCGACAGGACTTTCCGGCCTGATCATCCCATTAGCAGGGCTGAGTTTATCACTGTGCTGGTTAAGGCGTTCGGGTTGGAGCATAAGCAAGGCAGAAGTTTTGCCGACTCAGCCGGGCACTGGGCCGAAAAATATATCGCTGCGGCTGCAACCTGCGGGATAGCAAACGGCTACGACGACGATACCTTTGGTCCGGACGACCTGATTACCCGCGAACAAATGGCTGTGATGTTTGTTAAAGCAGCCAAACTAGAACCGGCAGCAGGCAGTCTAACCTTTACCGACAGCGACGGTATTTCCGGGTGGGCTGTGGAAGCCGTCAACACCGCAGCCGCTCATGGAATTATGAAGGGATATCCCGACAACACCATCCGGCCTAAGGGCAACGCAACCAGGGCTGAGGCTGTGACGGTTATTTTAAACGCGTTGAATATAAACCCGTCAAATAATTGATGATTTATTGACCCGAAAATTGTGACTCCGTTATGCGGTTGGAGGGATAAGGCCGGGTGAGCAAAGCAGCATAGTGAAAGGAGGGTTGACATGCAGGCTGGTAAAAGAAAAGAAGTAGCACCGGCAGCGGAAAGAAGGCACACCATTTCTTTTCGCTTACTTAAAGGTTGCTACCGGATTCTACTGACTTTCCTTGGTTTACTGCTTCTTACTTCTTTGCTCAACACAGCAGCGCCCGGTATTGCCCTTGCCGAACCGTCGAAATCGGTTGAAATCAGCGGTGACGGGGTGACGAATCCACTGACGTTAACCCTTGAGCAGCTCCAGGCAATGGAACAATACCAGCATGTATACAGCGTAATAAATACCTGGCCCACCAAAAAATGGTATGTAGCAGAAGGTGTAAAATTACGGACCTTGTTTGATTTAGCGGGACTGAAGGAAAATGCCACCCTGGTCAGGTTTCTATCGAACGATGGTTTTGAAGTAACGCTTACGGTGCAGGAGTTGTTGAAGGATAAGCGATATTATTTCCCATACTTAATGGATAATCACCCTACTGACGGTAGTATCCCGGGTTCACCGAAGGATGCGGTAGAGGTGGAACCGATTTTGGCTTTGAGAAGCGCCGAAGATAATAACGATCCGGCCGCAATGAACGACAGGGATTCTTTACTTCTGGTCTTAGGGCAGAGGGTAGTAACCGAGCAGACAAATCCATTATTTTTGAAATACGTAAATAGAATTGAAGTACTCACCACTCCTCCTGAAAAATGGGACAGTCCAAAGGCGGATATCGACGAAGGGGAAGTGCCGGTAGGCACCTTGATAAGACTAAGTGCCAAGCGTAATGACATGGATAAGATTTATTACACTACCGACGGTAGTACGCCAACCTTGAACAGTAAAATGTTTAACCCAAGCGCCAGCCGGTGGTGGCCGTTGCGGGGTGATTTGGACAGTGTTAACAAACCGATAGAAATTAACGAGGACACGGTAATCAAGGCCATAACCATTGGGCCCGGCAAGTTGAACAGTGACGTAGTCACCTTTACTTACAAAGCTGATAAAACGGGCCGGGCAGCCGAGCGGTTAAAGCAGCCCGGTGGTCCGCCCACAGAGGTGACTCTGGATCGGAACTCGATCAACCTCAACATCGGCAGCACATATGAGTTGTCGGCGACGGTAGGCCCCAGCAATGCTATCGACAAGAACGTGGTCTGGAGTTCCAGCGATACCAGCGTGGCTACGGTGGATAACACCGGACTGGTGACGGTCGTTGGGCCTGGTACGGCCGTTATCACTGTAAAGACGGTAGTAGGGGGCTTGACGGCCAGTTGTGTTGTGAATGGACCGGACCAGGAGCAGGATGGTAATGGTCAAATTGTTGCACTAAACGAAGAGCCTGAGGCGCAGCCGGAATCACAGGCGCCGGAACTTTATGAGATAGCTCTGGCAGAAACGGATATGGCCGGCGCTGAACCAAAAAACGCTGATGAAGTACAGGAGGAACAGCCCGAACCGAACCAGCAAACTCCCGCGGAAACGGATAGGGACACCGATAATACTGAGAACACCGGCGAAATTCAGGAGCAGCTTGCTGAACCGGAGGAGCCTGATGAGGAGGCTTTGGTTGAAAACGGGCGGTATCTTGCCGAGAAGAAGGATTTAGCCGCCGATTCAACAACCCCGGAAGTCACTGCAGCGCCACCGGACAGCCAGCCTTTGCAGGTATTCGAGGTTTCGGTCGATGCCGCACCCGCGCAGTTGCAGCTGGAGCAAAACTATTTTGACATATATACAGCAGGGGTATTTGCTTTCCTGTTTCTTTTCGGGGCAAGCAGAAAGTACCTGGAATACGCGAGGGAGGTTAAAATGTGACATTGGATATGCTGGCGCTGCTCAGAGATACGATGCATACTATTTCGTCAGGTTTACTGGCGCCTGCCATTGTAGTATTGCTATTGTTATTGGCGGTATCGGTAATTGAGTTGGGTGGCCTGCTGGTGGAGATCTTTACCGAGCGGCGCAGGATGAAGGTCAATGTACCGGAGCTGGTGGAATTCTTCCAGGGCAAGGATGCCGGGTCGATTATGTCCGGTATTGAAAACAGCAACCTGTTCAGGCGACAGAAGGCAGTTCTCGGGGAGCTAATCAAGCACAGTAGTTTACCTGCCGCTTCCCTACAGGCGTTGGCCCGCAAGTTGCTCGCCGGTGAAGAACTGCATTATGCCAGAATCACGAACAGAACCGATCTGGTGGCACGACTGGGACCCATGCTGGGGTTGATGGCTACCCTGATTCCACTGGGACCCGGTATGATCGCCCTGGGGCAGGGTGACACAAAGATCCTGGCAGAATCACTGCTCACCGCCTTTGATGCGACCGTGACCGGCCTGGCAGCAGCCGGCGTCGCTTATGCCATCTCCCGGCTGCGGAAAAGGTGGTATGAAGGATACTTGAGTAATCTTGAGGCTTTGATGGAAAGCTTGCTGGAGGTGTTTGCCCGTGGACGGCGGACTGAGGAACAGTAGACGCAGATTGTCTGAGGATGTCAGTCCCCTGGAGGGCGCCATCAATATTGTAGATGCCATGCTGGTGTTTGCCTGCGGTCTGATGCTTTCCCTGGTCATGTACTGGAACGTAGATTTGAGCCGGGTAGGAGAGCGAATCAACCTTAATCGGGGTCAGGAAGTGACCGAGACACCGGAAATAAGGGAGGATTTGATTGAAACGCAAGGTGAAGGCAAACTCTACCAGAAAATGGGCACTGTGTACAAGGATCCTGCTACGGGGCAGCTATTTATGTTGACCGGTGAATGATTTAGATTTCGTCCGTATTCGTGATTTAACCGCCTGGGACCTTGCTCCCCGGAGCGGCAAATAATGCAAATAATTAAGGAAGGAGATGCTAACAATGCAAACTATAAGTCTCAAGCGGCAAAACTTGTTCTATGGTTGCTTAATAATCATACTGGGTCTTTTGCTTTTCAGTTTAGCGGGCATGATGACGCCTGCGGCAGCCCTTGCAGCTGATCCGGTTGTCCTTGAAATAACCGGTGATGGCATAACCACGCCTATGACCTTTACCAGGGCACAGCTTGAGTCAATGGAACAATACCAGCATGTGTACAGTGCCATCAACACCTGGCCGACCAAGAAATGGTATGTGGGGAAGGGTGTCAAATTGAGAGACCTGTTTAAAATGGCCGGGATGACCGATGAAGCGAAGCTGGTCAGGTTTACTTCGAGGGACGGTTACGTAGTTAACCTGACAGTAAAAGAATTACTGGAAGATAAAAGGTATTATTTCCCTGGCCTTAAGGGTGAGGACTCAAAGGATGGTGACGGACATATTCCCGGTTCTGCAGAAAACCCGGTAGAGGTGGAACCTATCCTTGCTCTGGTCAGTGTAGAGGGAAGCAATAACCCCGAGTATATGAACGATTTGAATTCTTTGCTTCTGATGCTGGGGCAGCGGGCAGTTACCGAGCAGAATGGTAATTTATTCAGCAAGTATGTCAATAAGATCGAGGTGCTCACAACAGAACCTGAAAAATGGGACGCCCCGCAGGCCAACCCGGGCAGCGGAGAGGTGCCCGCCGGCTCTATGATAGCCCTGAGCAACGCCAACATGGACGACGATAAGATTTATTACACCACGGATGGCAGTACCCCGACCATAAACAGCCCGATGTACAACTGGATTGCCAGACGGTGGTGGTCGTCCCGGGCTGAGGATTTAGGAAAAATTAATCGCCCGATAGGACCCATTAATGAAGATACAGTCATTAAAGCGATAACAATTGGCCCCGGCAAATACGACAGCGATGTTGTAACCTTCACCTATAAAGTTGTAGATAAGTCCGAACCCTCAGAGCCTGCACCCGGTACGGGAGAGCAGAATCAAGAAGAGCCGCAGCCGGCTACAAACTTAAATGACGTTGCGGGCCACTGGGCTTATGACAACATTAATAAACTGGTGACGCTGGGTTGCATCAGCGGCTACCCTGACGGCAGTTTCAAACCCGAAAACACCATTACCAGGGCTGAGTTTGCCACATTGCTGGTGAAGGCGTTCAAACTGGAAGGTAACGGCGGCAAAACTTTTACTGACACAACTGCCCACTGGGCCAGAGACTATATAGCCACTGCAGCAACAAACGGTCTGGTCAACGGATATCCAGACGGTACTTTTGGCCCGGACGACCTGATTACCCGCGAGCAGATGGCTGTGATGATCGTGAAAGCCGCAAAATTAGCGCCGGTAGCGGAAGCACCCCAGTTTGCCGACAGCGGCAGTATATCCCCCTGGGCAAGGGAGGCTATTGCCACTGCCACTGAAAACGGAATAATGAGGGGTTACCCGGACAATACCGTTCGTCCCGGCGGCAGCGCAACCAGAGCAGAGGCTGTTACGGTTATTATTAATGCGTTAAATAAATAGTTGAATAGATGAATAGAATGAAATAGTTGAATGCTTGAATAGTGGAGTTTTTGTATAGTTGAATTAAAAGCCCCTTTAAAGCAGGCGGCTTGTTGCTAGAAGTTTTGTATAAAAGGCGCCAACGGGAAGTGAGATCCAATGAAACTAAAAAAATGTTTTCTGATAGCCTTTGTCCTGTTGCTCTGCTTACTGGCAGCCGCCTGCAATGACGGGCCTGTACGGCAGGATACGGCTGGTGTCAATAACAGCGATCAGGGGATACTGGTTGCCGGCAACGGTGTGATGAAAGAAACCCGGCTGTCTCTTGCTGAAATGCTGGAGCTGCCCGATGCTCCCTTTGAACACGTTTATTCCACCATCAACAACTGGCCTGCGGCAAAGAAGTATGCGGTCAGGGGCGTTAAACTGGCGGCGGTGCTGAAGGCCGCAGGTATCAAAGATGAGGCAAAATGCATCACGGTCAAGGGAAAAGATGATTTCGAGTGGTCATTTACACGGGAGCAGCTGTTAGATACACCGCGTTATTATTTCCCTGGAGTAAAGGAGGGGGATCCGGCCGGTGCCCAGCCGGTTGAACCGGTTATCGCTTATGAGTACCTGGAAAATAATGATAACCTGAGTGAGGCCGTAGCGGGCGATTTATGCCTGATCGTGCCCCAGGCATATGTCCATGAGCAGACCAACCACACTTTTGTCAAAGGCGTGAGTGAGATCCTGGTGACTCTGGAGGACCCGGGGAAGTGGGAGAAAGCTACCGTCTTCCCGCAGACTGAATATGTTACTGCCGGGGAAACGGTAAAACTGCAGCATAAGGATATGGGCAAGGTGAAGATGTATTATACTCTGGACGGCTCCACACCGGACGAGAATAGTACGCTCTATAATCCCAGCACATACCAGCCTGAATTGAATAAACCGATTAAAATAGAGCGGGATACCACCATCAAGGTTTTAGTCAGGGGTTTCGGCAAATATGACAGTGATATTGCCGAGTTCCACTTCAAAGTTAAATGACAATCGTGGTGCCGGAAAAAGCAATACACCTGGTAATATGCTGTGATATCATTCGCGTACGGTGCAACAGCTTCGCACCTGGGTATTTAGTACAAAAGACTATTGTGTCATCCTGTGCGTGAGCGAAGGAGCTTGATCCCCGACGCCAGCAGAGCAAGGTAAAATCCTTCGCTTGTTCTCAGGATGACACAACAGGTCTTTTAATCTACATAACTTACACATCTATGAAATATTAGTTGGTTTTTCCCCCGGGGCATGAGCGGTTAATGTAATTTAGTCAAATATATTTTCAAATTTTAAGGGGGTTAGGTGTTGCTTAAAAGTGGCAAGGGTACATATCTTTGTCTGGTCTTACTCCTGATATGTTTCGTGCTGGCCGGTTGTGCCGGGGAGCAATCTTCTGCTACCCGCGATCCGGAATATGAAAGCCAGAAAATTGTCGTCGAAGGCGACATAGAACAACCTAAAGAGATCACCGTGGGAGAAATGAGAACTCTGCCTCAACAAAAGCTTGATGCCAGCCTCACCCGCACCACCGGGCTCCTGGAAGAGTTTAAAGCATCCGGCCCTACCGTCAAGGATGTCCTGGAATACATGGGCATCAACTATCAGGATTATAAGGGCATCGGCTTTACCGGAAGGGACAATTATTATTGCCTGGTGACGCCGGAGATTATGGCTGAACGTGAGTTGATCCTGGCTTTGACCATTGACGGGCAAAGTAAACTGCCGGAGGAACTGCGACCCGCCCGGCTGTGCGTGCAGGGAGAGTTCGGGCCTTACTGGGTGAAAATGGTAGACAGGATTGTTCTGTACAAGGAGATCCCGGAGAAAAATATTACTTCCGTATGGGTCTTTAAAAACCTGGCGGAAGGGATTGAACCTTACCAGTATGAGTATTATGGCAGCAAAGACGACGCTATTGAACTGGCGCAGATCTTTTCCCGCTTTGACAATGTCAGCAGCAAGGCTTTCTTTACCATGAAGTCATCGGATGGTTTCAAGAAGAACGAAGCGATAAACATGGTTAGCAAGAACTATTATATCAAAATTGAAGGTGAAGGCGCGCCTATGAACATGGCGCCCAATATTAAGCTGGGTATGAACGTTATGCATATGGCCTGGTTTTCCACCAATGCGGACGCGGCTATTTTCCCGGAGGAAATAGTGGAATTAACCGGGGAACAGCAGGTAGGAGATCAAAAAGGGATTTCCCTGCGGGCTATTCTGGAGGAAATCGGGCTGAAGGACATTGACGGTAAACAGTTTGAGGTGATCGGTACAGACGGCAATAGCGTTAAGGTAAGCGGGGAGGACCTTAACAAAGGTGTTCTTCTCACCAAAGATGACGGTTCCTATCCGGTAGTCTGGACTGAGGGAGAAGGACTAAGCCCCATTGCCAACTTGCTGCGCATCCGTTCTATTTAAAAAAGATATCCATACCGTCCAAACCTGTTAATTGCGTCGCCAAGCGGAATGAAAGTATTTAAAGTATCAGTCTTGAAGAGTAACCATTGTTATACAGTACTGTTATGAATACCACAGTTTCTTATGAGCGTCCTGAGGAGGAACCGCGAAGGATCTAGATCCTTCGCCGGGTTCGGGATGAGAGGAAATTATTCTTTGCTGTCAGCAGAAAAATGGGAGAGAAGGCGGTGCCGTTGACGCAGAGGGTCCTTAAAACAGCGGGATTGATAATTTTGCTGGTTGCACTTTTCAGTTTACTCACCGGGTGTCAGAATCAAAACAAGGATGCATCCCCGGCTGTAAACGGCATTGCAACTGAAAGTACCGGTCCGGAAAATGTTAACTCCGGCGGTGAACCGGACACGTTGACGATTACAGGAAGCGGTGTGGAACATGAAACAAGATTTACCCTAGATGAACTGAAAAGTATGGAAAACGCCTTGTCCGGAGCCTGTTATTCTGCTGTAAACAACTGGCCTTCCAAAAAATTTATCGTCGGCAAAGGTGTAAAGGTTTCTTACCTGTTACAAACAGCCGGAATCAAAGAGGATGCGCAAACGATTATCTTCAGGGCTGCGGATGGCTATAAAGCCGTTTTTACCAGAGAACAGCTGGAAGAAAAACGTTTTTACTTTCCCAACCTGATGAAAGACAGTACGGAGGGGGCAGTGGAAGTTCCTCCAATTCTGGCCTGGGAGTATAAGGAGGATACCAGGGAAATAAAAGATGCGGTGATCGATAAGCTGCGCCTGCTTCTAGGACAGACGACACTGAATGAAGTAACTACCGCTGCCTTCGTTAAAGGTGTGACCACTATTGAAGTATTGACGGACCCGCCCGGCCGGTGGAGTACGGTCCGGGCCGAACCGGCGCCCGGTAAGGTAAAGCCGGGCACAGAGGTTGTTCTAAGCCATCCCGAAGAGGACCTGGTCAAAATATATTATACCTTGGACGGGAGTGAGCCGGATCGTCAGAGTTTAATATATAATCCCAGCACATCCTACTTCCGGCCTGAGTTAAATAAACCAATTACGGTTGAAAAAACAGTTACCATCAAAGCCTTTGCCGCTGGTTTTGGGAAACACGACAGCCAGGTAGCAACATTCAGGTATGAATGTGAATAAGTATAACAAGTATTTAGAGAATAATGGCCAGCGCGGCAATGGATGGTAATCCGGTACACAAAAGCATTCACTGGTAGAACCCACTTTTCCAGAAGCAAGGATGCGGAACCTGGGTATCAGACAGATGGGAGTTGTAAAAGAGTGCGAAAATGCCTGGTCTTGCTGTTTGCTGCGGCTATCCTGGTTTTAACCGTGACCGGGTGCTCTAATTCAAAAAAAATGACGCTGCCCCAGAAGGAGGCCCTGCAGGAATTGCTGGGAAGCGGGCAGGAAATTGCAGATGAAGCTATCAAGGGTATGGAGCTGACAGGGAAAGTAAAAGAAAAATTTCCTGCCGTAAAAAAAGCATATGAAATAACTTATGACGGTCAGAAGAAATATGCTTTTTTATCAAGTCCCCTGGGTTACAGGAGCGCTATAGATCTGTTTGTTTTAATTGACAGCGAAAAAAACGAGTTGCTGGGGATCAGGGTATTACAGCACGATGAGACACCCTTGTACGGTGGAGATAGCCTGACCAAAGAATGGTTTTTAAACCGGTTTAATAATAAGAACACCGGCGAGTATCTAAATAGAGTGGTCCTGGAGGCGGAACGGCCGAATGATATTATCCAGATAACCTGCGCCACAGTAAGCTCCCAGGCAGTGATCAACGGGGTCAACGCCGCAATGGGGGCCTACCGGGAGATGGTCCTGGGAGAGGAAGCCGAGCCGGTACCCCTTAAAGTAGAAGGGTTTGTTACGGAAATACCGTAGGGAAGGATGCCGCCATCCTGGAACCCGGGAGTGTGTTGATTGAAAAGAAGGTTTGTCCAGACCATAACTATGGTGCTTATAAATGGACATATAGCCGGTTTTCTTTCGGGTACGGCGTATAACGGGCCTTTAAAAAGGATCTGTGTGCCGGTACTGAACTGCACTTACTGCCCCGGAGCTTTTAGTTCGTGTCCGCTGGGTCTTATCCAGAGTTCTATTATATTCGGCAATTATCTGCTCCTTGTGGTTACTTCCGGGTTGCTGCTTATACTGGGAGGGCTGCTGGGCAGGTTCCTTTGCGGCTGGCTCTGTCCTTTCGGTTTCGTGCAGGAACTGTTGTATAAAATACCGCTGCCCAAGTACAGGCCTGGCCGGGCATTGAAAAAACTGATCTATTTAAAATACGTCGTGCTGGTCCTGTTTGTCATCCTGTTTCCGGCCCTTGGTCTGACTTATTTAAACGGTTCAACCTTCTGTAAGTACTTATGCCCGGTGGAGACGCTGGAGTCGTACCTCCCCTTGATGGCCTTACAGCCTTCACTGATGATAACGGCGGGGTCCTTGTTCCAGTGGAAAATGGTTCTGCTAGTTGTTGCGGTTTTGCTGGCCATGATTATCTTCAGACCATTTTGCAGGTTTATTTGTCCCCTCGGCGCCGTCTATGCCCTCCTGAACCGGCTTAGCTTGCTGAAGTTTGATATAAACAGGGACAACTGCAAAAAGTGCGGGGGCTGTCAGGAGCAGTGTGAATTGGGGATAGACGTTTATAACAATCCCAACAGCCCGGAATGCGTCCGCTGCATGCAGTGTTTTGGGGGGTGCCGGGATGGTGTGTTGGGCGTTAGGGCAGGTATTGGCGTGAAAACACCCTGGCTAAAGAAAAAGCTTGACCGGGATAAAGGCTTCAAGTTGTAATCAAAGGTTATTCCTTGAGACAGGCAAGGGAAGGTTTTTGTTGGACCGGCCAATAACATGCTATGTCCGGGAGGAGAACTATTAATGGAAAGCAAGGCTGCTGGCCAGAAAAGAATAGTCTATGTGGTAATTGCCCTGCTGGTGGTTATCATTGCTGTATTTGCTTATTTAAACCGCAGCGATGAAAATCTGCAGGAAGACCAAATCCTGGTTAAGGCAGAAGGTAGCGTTATTGGTGTCCTGACAGTTGCTGATCTGCAAAAACTGCCGGTGGTGCAGAAGAAAATGGTGATTCAGTCCACCTCCGGCATGACCAGACACGAGTTTACAGGCACACCGCTATTGGAGGCCTTAAACAGCATTGATCCGGGCCTGTCCCAAAAATACACCAGGATCATCACCAAAGGTATCGACAACTACACCTCCGGGGTGAACATGTCGGAAGTTTTGCAGCCGAACAACGTGTTCATCGTTTATGCCGATAACGGTAAACCGTTAAAAACCAAAACCGGCGGGGAAGGCGCCATGCGCATCATAATTTACCAGGACGAGTTCGGGCAGCGCTTTACCAATTTCCTCACGAGCCTGGAATTGCAGTAGAAGCAGGCCGGATGCTTAACAAACTGATATATAACCATTTAAATAATAATTTAAATAGTAATTAAAATAAAATTTAAATTTTTTCCGAGCCTTATGACCTAAGGGATACTACTGGTTATTGGCCGACAGGGTATGGCGGGAAACTGACATGCCTCCCATTGTGGAAAGGAAAGATAAGCTGGTTTTTCTAAAAAGCTTTGTCCCTTCCAATCAATGGGGCAAAGCTTTTTGTGATTTATATACTTCCGGCGTTAGCAATGCGTCATGCAAAAAATTCAACAACGGCTGTCCGCAGCAGGGACAAGCAGGAGGTGAGCGGCTTTCCCAGATGAAGAATAGTTTAGCGCCAATGGAACTTTTGCTTACGGTATTTGGCGAAGGGGGTGTTGAAATTGCTTGTCTGATTCCATATGACAGTTGGTTTGACAGAGGCTGAATCTTTATATTCATGTCAAATTCTAATGGGAGTTAAAAGAAGAGAATAGGGTATATAGGTAAATGTTTTCTCTACAGTGCTACTTTTTGTGGAAACTTTTATAGGAGGGAACACAATGCACATAAGGTACAATTGGGTATTTAAGCTTCTTCTGACCGTTTTCAGCGTGCTGTTGCTTGCGGGTGCGGTTAGTATGATAGCGCCCACGGATGCCCTGGCTGCCGGAGGCGATATTACCATATCGGGTCCCGGTTTGAACAGCGCAGAACCCGTGATTATTACCCAGGCGCAACTCCAGGGCACAGAGCCATTGTCAGACGGGACTACTCTACCACAACAAGATGTAATCTACAGTACTATTAACACCTGGCCCACCAAGAGCTGGTACAGGGGACAGGGCGTTAAACTGATCGACCTGCTAAATGCAGCCGGGGGAATTAAACCGGAGGCCACACTGATTAAATTTAGTTCTAAAGATGGATTTACAGCGACCTTTACGGTTGATGAGTTATTAAATACACCCCGGTACCGTTTCCCTAATTTCATGAGTACCGGTCTTCCCGGTCACCTCCCCGGTGATCCGACGGGTAAAGTACCGGTAGATACCATCATTGCTCACAAGAGTTTCTCTGCTCAAGACTACAATGATATCCTGGATCCGGAGAACTTTAGCCGCGCAGACGCTAACCACCTGTTGTACGGGCAGCGGGCGGTGACCCAGCAGACCAACGCTAGGTTCGCAAAATATGTGACGAAAATCGAGGTGCTAACCGAGCCAGCGGCCAAATGGGATGCTCCCACTATCACTCCTGAGCCCGGCGTGGTATCCGCAGGGACTATGGTGGAAATGCACAGTCCCTACGACGACGAAGATAAGGTCCACTATACCTTAGACGGCAGCGACCCGACCATAGAAAGCCCCATGTATAACTGGATCGCCAAACGGTGGTGGTCGTCAAGGGCGGATGAGTTGGACCAAATAAACCACAAAATTCCCATCAATAGCGACACCACCATCAAGGCGGTTGTCATCGGTCCCGGCCGGTTGGACAGCGATATCGTCACTTATGAATACCTGGTTCCGTTCGGCTCCGCCGGTACAGGTGATTTCGTTTACGTGGCCGGGAAAGATAAACATACTGTCGCGATTAAGAACGACGGTACGGTGTGGGCCTGGGGTGACGGCGCCCAGGGCAAGCTTGGTAACGGCAGTAATGAAACTAAATACACACCGGTACAGGTCTCCGGCTTAACGGATGTCAAGGCAGTTGCCCCCGGTTATTACCATACTCTGGCCCTGAAGAACGACGGTACGGTGTGGGCCTGGGGAAGTAACCAGTATGGACAGCTGGGTACTGGTGATACCACAACCAGGTCCGTGCCGGAACAGGTTTACGGTTTAACCGGAGTCAAGGCCATTGCTGCAGGTGATAGCTTTTCTATAGCCCTGAAGGAAGACGGCACGGTCTGGTCCTGGGGTAAAAACAACAACGGACAGTTAGGTATCGGCACCGACGGTTTCAGCGATAAGAGGACAGTGGCAGAGCAGGTCTACGGCCTGACTGATGTAAAGGCAATTGCGGCCGGTAAGGAGTTTGCCCTGGCTCTCAAAAACGACGGCACCATCTGGGGTTGGGGACGTAATAGCGAAGGAGAGTTGGGGGATAACAGCCAGACTAAGAGAAATAAGCCTGTCCAGGCCGCCCTCACTAGCCCCGCCAAAGCAATTGCAGCCGGAGATTCATTTACTTTAGCAATTTTAGAGGACGGCACGGTCTGGGGCTGGGGCTTCAATTCGAGTTCACAGTTAGGTGATGGCAACCCCAGCGGCGCAATGAGATCGCTGGTCCCGGTCCAAGCAGTTGGTTTGACGGACGTAAAAGCACTTGCCGCCGGGCCGAACCATTCGATGGCCCTGCAGAATGACGGCTCGTTATGGGTCTGGGGCGGCAATCCTGCAGGTCAGCTTGGTAACGGCAAAGCTGGCTATGGTGATAGCGGCAGCAAAGTACCTGTCAAACTCTACGGGCCGGAGGCCGGTATTACCCAGATCTACGCCGGATCCGACTACTCTATGGCGGTAAAGAACGACGGTACCGCCTGGGCCTGGGGGGCTGCTTCGTATAATAAGCCGAATGGTAAACTCGGCGACGGGACAAATGAAGGAAGGTTGTATCCCACCCAGGTTAAGAAAGCGCCCGTGACGCTAACCCCATCAGCCGGAGTGATAGTTAAGGGTGAAGTTTTAGACCTGACTTTTGCCGATGATACCGGTTGGAGTAACTCAATTACCAGCGTGATTGTAGGTAATAAAGCTCTCACAGATTACGATTATACAGTTAGTGAAGGAAAGATTACCATCAAGGCCGGCGTCCTTAACGAAGCCGGAGAATTTGACATTACGGTTAAGGCTACAGGCTACGCCGATTCGATCGCAACTATAGAAGTTCAAGCCCAGCCCGTTGAGCCGCCGGTATTGACAGCCGACACCACAGACAACAAAGTAGGCAATTCCATCGACATTACCTTCACCGATGACGCAGCCTGGCGGGCGGCGATTACCGGTATCACTGTTAATGGCAGCGCCCTAACCGATGAACAATATGAGGTTACGGAAGGCAATATCAACATCACCGCTGACGTATTCACCGAAGCAGGAGATTATGAAATCGTAGTCAGCGCCACCGGATATAACGACGCCATTGTTATTCAGACAATCAACGAAGCAGAAGCGGTAGCCCTTACTATAACCGGCGACGGTGTGCCTGCCGATGTTAAGCTAACCTTAAGCCAGGTGCTGGCTTTGCCGCAGGTAACTCACAATTACAGCGCTATTAATAACTGGCCGACTAAAGATTTGGGCTTTGTTGGTGTAAAAGGAGTAAGGATCCAGGACCTTCTGGACCAGGCCCAGATTAAAGACGAGGCCAAGCTAATAACCTTCAAGGCCTCCGACGGCATGACCCAGACTTTTACCATAGATGAGCTCCTTGTACAACCCCGTTACTATTTCCCGGGCTTGATGGAGGACTCTTCGGATGGAAAAGAGCTGGTTCCGGCGATCCTCTCCACGGATACACTGGATAAAAACGGACTGCGGTTGATCATGGGGCAGCGAGCCGTTACCGAACAGAATAAACCCTGGTTTGTTAAAAAAGTTAACCAGATTACTGTTTCCACTGAGGAACCCGAAAAATGGGATAATGTTACAGCAGACGTACCGGAAGGCGTAGTTGAACCGGGAACCAAGGTTACTCTGGGACATACATTAATCGATGGGGTTAAGATTTACTATACCCTGGACGGCAGCACCCCGGATGTAAACAGCAACATGTATAACAAGAGCGCCACCTATTACCAGCCGGAACTTAACGTGCCCATTGAAATAACCACGGATACCGTCATCAAGGCCATTGCCATCGGGCCGGGCCGCGCAGATAGCGATGTTGTTACATTTACCTACACGGTTGCTAAGGAATTGCTCCCTGCGCCTGCTTTAACTGCAGACACCAGCGATAATACAGTTGGACAACCAGTGGAAATTACCTTCACTGATGACGAAGCCTGGCGGTCTGCCATCACAGAAATCACTGTGGACGGCGCAGCTCTGGCTAATGACAAGTATACGGTTTCTGCCGGTATGATTACCATTAGCGCAGATGTGTTTACCGAAGCCAAAGACTATACTGTTGTGGTTAAGGCTACAGGTTACGAAGACGCTGCCGTAGTGCAGACGATAAAGGCAACGTCCGGGCCGCATCCGGTTTACACAGTCACACCTGAGGCGGACGATGCATATACCACGGGAACAACCCCGGAAGGCATCAGCACCATGACCGTTAATAGCGGTGTGACCGGGTTTAAATATTTTACAGTCAACATTGCGCCGGTGATCTCTCACAGCGGCAATGAAACAGTGGTCTTTGCTCATTTTAGAAACGGTAGCCAGCTTGCTATTAATGCCACCAGGGCTGATTTTGACCAGGTTGAAACTGCCCAGGCCGGTTTCAATGTCCAATCGGGCGACGTAATCAAAGCTTATATTGTTGACAATTTGACCAACGCAATTGACGTTAACCCGATTATTTTTCAATAAGGATAGTCAGTGTAATGGAAGAATAAAGTTCTTTGTTAGAACATGTAGGTAGTTTGAAATTATAAAGCTACCCTGGATATGGAGCCTTGCCCGTGTTGCCAATGTCCAAAGGACATGCAGTTCTGACTGAGCTGCTTCTAACTTAAGGCTAACACGGGGCTCCTCCATATCAGGGGTTTGTGCACACATCAAGAAACGACTGCACAAATTTTTGTTAACCTATTCAAAACTACGGGGAGCTAATTACA
>Ga0116179_1000399_pt1 | contig 33724 bp, 29 predicted proteins | sample AD_UKC071_MetaG_FD_89751 | JGI IMG/M metagenome (GOLD analysis project Ga0116179, IMG submission 89751) | Active sludge microbial communities of municipal wastewater-treating anaerobic digesters from USA - AD_UKC071_MetaG | ecosystem: Engineered > Bioreactor > Anaerobic > Digestate | place: USA...
GCTGCGGCGCAGCTGGCGGCGCTAGCCACCAGTCTTCGGGAATGAGCGACTCTTCGGGCGGAGGTTCTTGCACCGACGCTGCGGTGATCGGCAGCGGCGGCTCGGCGCGGTCTGGCGGTGGGGCCGGGGGCGCGAAGGGTTCAGGCAGCGGTGGAACGGGTGTCGCAAAGGGTTCGGGCGGTGGGGCCGGGGGCGCGAAGGGTTCGGGCAGCGGCGGTATTGCGAAATCGGTTTCGGCGGCTGGCGGCGGTATTGCGAAATCGGTTTCGGCGGCTGGCGGTGGTGGCGGTTCGGGGGTGGGCGTTTCCGACACCAGCGCCGGCGGCTCGAAGAAGGCCCGGTCCGGCGCGAGCAGATCGGAAGGCGGTTCGGTGACGACGCCGTGGGCTGGCGCTCCGGGAGTGCGCGGTTGCCCGAGCGACACCTCGCTCATGATATCGGCGAAGGAAGGCTTGGCGGCATCCACCATGCCGCCGGGACGCGGCCCCTCGATGGCGGCGATGTCCGGGCCGAGGAGCGGCGGCGGCATGATGTCGGTCAGCGGACCTTCGGCTTCAGGTTCCTCCGGTTCGGGCTCCATCAGCGCGGCCGCCGACGGCGTCAGGGTCACCGCGATCTCGTACTCGCCCAGGATGAAGTGATCGCCGTCCTTGAGCTTCACGACCTGGTTGCGGTCGATGCGCTCTTGGGAGTTGTTGAGGAAGACACCGTTGGTGCTGGTGTCGGTCAGGAAATAGCTGCCGCCCTGGTGATGGATGGTGCAGTGCTTGCCGGACAGGATGCGTTCCGGGTCCTGCAGGATCCAATCGTTCTGGGCCGAGCGGCCGATACTGATGGCTCCGTCATTGAGGAGCTTGGTGGTTTCCTGACCAGGAGAGAGCCGTTGATAGCTAGTGATGGTCAATTTCAAGGGCATGGCGCAAATCCATCGAGGATGATGCCGCTTTGACCGCCGGGCGGAGTGGATCGAAGCAATGGTTAATCTGCAATATCAATTTGGCTAGTCTATACCGCGAAGGTAGGCTGAGCCAAGCCAAGCTAAGCTATACTCACTTCAGATCAGACCGTGGAAGAGGATCGCGTGGGCGATGAGTGTAATCGATATTGACGGGCTGTTGTGCGATGTGGCCGCCGAAGCGCCCTGTGGCGAGGATCTTGAATACGATCCGAACTTTATCCGTTTGGAAACACTGGCCCAGGAAACCCCGGAACGCCAGTATGGCGGTACCATCATTCCTGCCGAGCCGCCGGATTGGGTTAATGTCAAGAAGACGGCCTTGGAATTGTTTACGCGCACCCGCGATTTGCGGGTGACGGTGTATTTAGTCAGAGCCTTGCTTCACACCGACGGATTGCAGGGTTTTAGCGATGGGTTACATTTGTTGCGTGGCTTGATCGAGAAATTTTGGGAAGGGCTCTATCCAAAACTGGACCCTGATGACGATAATGATCCGACGTTGCGGATCAATATCGTTTCCGCTTTGATCGATCCAGAAGCGACCTTACGCAATATTCGGGAAATGCCCCTGGTCGTGTCGCGAATTGTAGGACGTTTCAGCTTTCGCGACATGCAAATTGCCGCAGGTGTGCTAAAACCAATAGTAGCCAAGGACGATAAGACGCCGCTGCCCGAACAGGCCATGATCGACAGCGCCTTTCAGGATGTGGATCTGATGGTGCTGCGGGATACCGCGCTGGCGCTCGAGCAAATCAAAGTAAATTCCACTGCGATCGAGGCGGTGCTCACCGATCAGGTCGGTATTCTCCAGTCTCTCAACCTGAGCCCGCTACGCGAATTGTCGCAGGAAATGTATGTCATCGTGGCGGGTTGGTTGTCGCGGCGCGGATATGTGGAGCCCTCGTCCGAACCGGAAGCGTCGGAATCGGACATCGAAACCTCCGACTCCGATGCGGGTCAACAGGCAGGTATTGCAAAGGGACCAAAACTCGTGGTGGGCGAACTCAACAACCGTGAAGACGTCATCCGAATGCTGGATAAATTGTGTGAGTATTTTGCCCGCCACGAACCGTCCAGTCCGGTGCCTTTTCTGTTGAAGCGGGCCAAACGACTCATGGACAAGGATTTCATGGAAGTGCTGCGGGATCTCGCCCCAGGAGGGACCGATCACGCCAAGGTGATTCTCGGTCTGGACGAACAGCCTCCCAGTTGAATGGGGGTTGGCATTGCTGCTTTTTCGAGGCTGGAACCGTCGTTTCTGGCAATTGAAGCTGGTATGTGCTGAGTGTAGAGGGTATCGCTATGGCAGAGAGCAGTCAGAAATTCATCGCCCGCAATCGGGCGCCGCGCGTGCAGATCGAGTACGATGTAGAAGTTTATGGCGCAGAAAAAAAGGTGCAATTACCCTTCGTGATGGGAGTGATGGCCGATTTGTCGGGTAAACCAGCCGAGCCCCTAGCGCCAGTCGCCGATCGCAAGTTCCTGGAAATCGACGTGGATAATTTCGACGATCGAATGAAGGCTATGAAGCCGCGCGTCGCCTTCCGGGTGCCCAACACCATCACCGGCGATGGGCAATTGAGCATCGATCTGACTTTCGAGAGCATGGACGATTTCTCTCCCGCTGCCGTGGCCAGAAAGGTTGAAGGCGTCAGGGAGTTGCTCCAGGCGCGCGAACAGCTGTCCAACCTGATGACGTACATGGACGGCAAGACCGGAGCCGAAGAGTTGATCGCCAAGGTGCTCAACGATCCCAGTTTGCTGCAGGCGCTGGCATCGACGCCCAAGCCGCAGTCCCCAGAATCCGCCAGCCCTGCCGAGGAGTAATCGTATGGCCGAAGAAGCCACCTCCGCCGAAGTCAAGTCTCAGTCTGAAGCCGGCGTATTCGAGATCAGCGAATTCGGTTCGCTGTTGCAAAAGGAATTCAAACCGCGCAGCGACCAGGCGCGCGAGGCGGTCGAGGCCGCCGTGAAGACCCTGGCGGCGCAGGCTCTGCAGAACGCCACGGTTATTTCCAACGATGCGCTCCGCTCCATCGAGGGCATGATTGCGACGATCGACAAGAAGCTCACCGAGCAGATCAACCACATCATGCACCATGCCGACTTCCAGAAGCTGGAAGGCGCTTGGCGCGGCTTGCATTATCTGGTCAACAACACCGAAACCGACGAGATGCTCAAGATTCGCGTCATGAACATCTCGAAGAACGAGCTGGGCAAGACGCTGAAGAAGTTCAAAGGCACCGCCTGGGATCAAAGCCCCTTCTTCAAGAAGATCTACGAAGAGGAATACGGCCAGTTCGGCGGCGAACCGTTCGGCTGTCTGGTCGGCGATTATCACTTCGACCATAGCCCGCAAGATGTGGAGATGCTGCGCGGAATCTCGCAAATCGCCGCTGCCGGCCATACGCCGTTCATCGCCGCCGCCGCTCCCAGCGTCATGCTGATGGATTCCTGGCAGGAGCTCAGCAATCCCCGCGATCTCACCAAGATCTTCCAGACTCCCGAACACGCCTCCTGGCGCTCGTTGCGGGATTCCGAGGACTCGCGTTATCTGGCGTTGACCATGCCGCGTTTCCTGGCGCGGCTGCCGTATGGCTCGAAGACCGATCCAGTCGAGGCGTTCGATTTCGAAGAAGACACCGAAGGCGCGGATCACAACAAATATACCTGGGCCAATTCGGCCTATGCCATGGCGGTCAATATCAACCGGGCTTTCAAATTGTACGGTTGGTGCACCCGCATTCGCGGCATCGAATCGGGCGGCGCGGTGGAAGGATTGCCCACCCACACTTTCCCGACCGACGATGGCGGCGTCGACATGAAATGTCCGACCGAGATCGCCATCAGCGACCGGCGCGAAGCGGAATTGGCCAAGAACGGTTTCATGCCGCTCGTGCACAAGAAAAACTCGGATTTCGCCGCCTTCATCGGCGCGCAATCCTTGCAGAAGCCGGCCGAATACGACGATCCGGACGCGACCGCCAACGCCAATCTATCGGCGCGCCTGCCGTATCTGTTCGCGACGTGTCGCTTTGCTCATTATCTGAAATGCATCGTTCGCGACAAGATCGGCTCGTTCAAGGAGCGCGACGCGATGCAGAAATGGCTGCAGAAATGGATCACCCAGTATATCGACGGTGATCCCCTGCATTCGAGTGAGGTCGTCAAGTCGCGCAAGCCACTGGCGGCGGCCCAAGTCGTCGTGGAAGAAGTGGAAGGCAATCCGGGCTATTACTCGGCTAAATTTTTCCTGCGGCCTCATTATCAGTTGGAGGGGTTGACGGTCTCTCTGCGGCTGGTGTCCAAGCTGCCTTCGGAGAAAGGCGGGGCGGGCTGACGTCCAGTTCAGTCCGGACCAGTGGTCCAGGCTGGGCCGGTCGTTTAGCTGCGGCTCAATGGAAGAATGGAGAAGGGTGTTTCACTTAATATATTGATTTAAATGGAATAAACAAGTTGGCACAGGAAGTGCTTTATGACAAGTGCCCCGCGAAGTTCTCAACAAGCTGCGGCGAATCTGCGAATCCAGCGGGCATCGAATACCGGTCCAAGCGCGAGTGGTGGGGGGCCGGGTGGGTTGAGTGAGAAACCGAATTTCAGCGAGTTTTAGAGAGGTGTGTCATGGCTGTTAGCTTGTTCATGAAGATTGCCGACGTCGAAGGCGAATCCACCAAGAAGGGTTACGAGGGCTGGTGCGAACTGTTGTCCATTGCGATGGGTGGCACCCAATCCGGCACCATGCAAATCGGTGCGGGCGGTGGCGCCGGCAAGGTGTCCATCCAGGATATCTCGGGGTCGAAGTATGTCGATAAAGCTTCGTCGGTGATGTTCCAGTTCATGTGCTCCGGCCAGCATTTCGCGACGGTCGAGATCCATGTCACCAAGGCCGGCGGCAATGACAATACGATGATTCCGTACGTCAAGTACAAGCTGTCGGACGTGCTGATCTCCAGCCTGATGCAGGCTCCTTCCGACGGTTCGGAGCTGGTGGTGGAGAGCTTCTCGCTCAATTTCTCCAAGATCGAGTACATCTATACCCCGCAGAAATCGGACGGTACGCCGGATACCGAAATTCCGAAGACCTTCGACATCAAAACCAACGCGGTGGAATAAACTGCGCAAGTGCCAGCCTAGCCATGGCTGGCATCTTAACCTCACTGACAAGCCCGCGGCCCTGTGCCGCTGGCTTGCTTTATTGACGGGAGCGTCAGATGGTCATCGCCCAGGAAAGTCTACGCGCTGGCAATGTCCTGTTAGCCCTGCAGCAACTGCAGGACCAGATTCGCAAGCAGCCAGCCAACGCCCAGCATCGCGTGTTCCTATTCCAGTTGCTGGCGGTGCTGGGTCGCTGGGAAAAGGCCATGACCCAGCTCAACGTTCTGGCTGAACTGGACGCCGGCACCTTGCCGATGGTGCAGACCTACCGTGAAATCCTGCGCTGCGAGGCCCTGCGCGCGCAGGTCTTTGCCGGACAGCGTTCACCGCTGATCTTCGGTGATCCGGTGCAGTGGCTGGCGCTGTTGTTCGAGTCCTTGCGCCTGACGGCGACCGGCCATCATGCCCAGGCCCAGACCGTGCGCGACCAGGCGTTCGAGGCCGCACCGACCACTCCCGGTTGCCTGGACGGTCAACCGTTTGCCTGGATCGCCGACGCCGATACCCGATTGGGTCCGGTGATCGAGGCGGTCATCAACGGCCGGTATTACTGGGTGCCTTTTCAGCGCATCCGCGCCATCCAGCTGGAAGCGCCGGCCGATTTGCGCGACCTGGTGTGGATGCCGGCCCAGTTCACTTGGCGTAACGGCGGAGAAACCGTCGGCTTCATCCCGTCGCGCTATCCGGATTCGGAAACGAGCAGCGATCCGGCGATTCAGCTCGGGCGGAAAACCGAATGGCAGGAATACGAGGGGGACGCGTTTATCGGTTTGGGTCAGCGCTTGCTGACGACCGAGGGCGGCGACTATCCCCTGTTGGAGATTCGCTCGATCACTCTCGACGACGATGCTGCGCCGGAGACGGGCGCGCTTGGCGCTGCTGCGGAGTGAATGCTGAACCGTGGCCGAACTGACCCCCCAGGAACGCCTGCAACCGTCGTTGCTGGACCGCCTGACCGACGACGATCCGGGCAAGACCCAGGAATCACGCGAGAATCGCGTGCTGTCCATGAATCGTTTGCGGGAATGCGTCCTGCGCGATCTGGCTTGGCTGTTCAATGCGGTGTGCTTGCCGGAGCGGGAGGAGATCGAACACTACCCGTTCGCTCAGCATTCCGTCATCAATTTTGGCCTGCCGCCGCTGTCGGGCAGCGTGGCGCAAAACATCGACGTCCATGATCTGGAAGCCACCTTGCGACAAACGATCTGGGATTTCGAACCCCGCATCCTGAGGAATACGGTGGCGGTTCGGGTGATCGTGGACAAGGAGTTGATGGGCCACAATACCCTGACTTTCGAAATCAGCGGCGACTTGTGGGCGCAGCCCGTGCCCCTGCAGCTGTTCCTGAAAACCGAAATCGATCTGGAAACCGGCCAGGTCAAGGTCGAACAAGGCAATTCCGTGAGTGTGCGCTGATGCATCCCCACCTTCTGCAATATTACAATCGGGAACTGCAGTTCCTGCGCGAGATGGGGAGCGAGTTCGCGCGCGAATTTCCCAAGATCGCCGGCCGACTGGGACTGGAGGAATTCGAATGCGCCGATCCTTATGTCGAGCGCCTGCTGGAAGGATTCAGTTTCCTGGCCGCGCGGGTGCAACTCAAGATCGATGCTGAATTCCCGCGTTTTACCCGACATCTGCTGGAGATCATCTATCCGCACTACCTGACGCCAACCCCCTCGATGGTGGTGGCCCAGTTTCAGCCGGATCCGACCGAGGGCTCTCTGGAAGGGGGCTTCGCCATTCCCCGCGACCATGCCTTGTTCAGCCTGCTGGGCAAGGGCGAGCGGACAGTCTGCGAGTATCGCACCGCGCAGCCGGTAACCCTGTGGCCGCTGGAAATTACCGAAGCGCAGTATTTCGCCGGCAAGGAGCCGGTGGCACAGCTCGATCTGCCGGAACTGTCCAAGGTGCGGGCCGGCATCCGGCTGCGCTTGCGCACCACCTTGCCGGGGTTGCCGTTCAACAAGCTGGCTCTGGAGCGGTTGGCGTTGTACCTGCACGGTAGTGACGCCCTGCCGATGCGGTTGTACGAGCAATTGTTGACCAATGCCGTGGGGCTGATCGTGCGGCCGGGCCAGCGTCCAGCGCCCTGGTACGAGGTGGCGCCGAGCAGCGCTCTTCGCCGCATGGGCTTCGACCAAGAGCAGGCGCTGTTGCCCTTCACCGCCCCTTCGTTCCAGGGCTATCGGCTGTTGCACGAGTATTTCGCTTTTCCGCAGCGCTATCTGTTCGTGGAGCTGGCCGGGCTGGGTCCGGCGGTCCGTCGCTGTGCCGGTCAGGAGCTGGAGATTCTGGTGCTGCTCGATCGGACCGATCCACTGCTGGAAACCACGGTGTCCGCCGCCAACTTCGCCTTGTTCTGCGCCCCGGCCATCAACCTGTTTCCCAAGCGGGCCGACCGGATTCACCTGAGCGACCAGTTCGCCGAGCATCATGTGGTGGTGGATCGTAGTCGGCCGATGGATTTCGAGGTCTATCAGGTTGCCAGCGTCACTGGCATCGGCGCCGAGGGCGACGAGCAGGAATTCCTGCCGTTCTACGCCAGCTACGATCAACTCAGCCAGCGCAGCGAGCGCGCGTTCTACACGGTGCATCGCCTGCCGCGGCAATTGTCTAGCCAACAGCGGCGCAGCGGTCCTCGCTCCAGCTATATCGGCAGTGAATCCTACCTGTCGCTGGTGGATGCCGGTGAGACGCCCTATCGCGGCAATTTGCGGCAACTGGCGGTTACGACCCTGTGCACCAATCGCGATCTGGCGCTGCACATGCCAGTCGGGCAGGGTCAGACCGATTTTACCCTGGCCTCCGGCGCGCCAGTCAGCGCGATACGCGCCCTGGCCGGGCCGACCAAACCGCGGCCTTCTCACGCCCAGGGCGATACCGCCTGGCGTTTGATCAGTCATCTGAGCCTGAATTACCTGTCGATCGCCGACAGCGATGCTCGCCAAGGCGCAGTGGCCTTGCGGGAGCTGCTGGCGTTGTATGGCGAGCTGGCTGAAACCTCCGTGCGTAAACAGATCGACGGGGTGGTATCGGTGCAGACCGCGCCCATCACCCGACGCGCGCCGATTCCCGGTCCGATCGCCTTTGCCCGTGGGCTGGAAGTCACCGTCAAGCTGGACGAAGCCGCCTTCGAAGGTTCGGGTATCTTTCTATTGGGGGCGGTACTGGAGCAATTCTTCGCCAAGTACGCCTCCATCAATTCCTTCACAGAGACGGTCGTCAGATCGACCGAGCGGGGTGAGATCATTCGATGGCCAGCCCGGATCGGACGTCGGCATACGCTGTAGCCCTGCTCGAAGCGCTCAGGCGCGAGCCGTATGCGTTTCATTTCTTCCAAGCCCTGCGTCGGCTGGAATGTCTGTATCGCGAGCAGCCGCGCCTGGGCAAATCATCGCGCTTGGCTGAGGATCCGGTCCGACTGGCGCAGGAGCCATCCCTGGCCTTCGCCCCGTCTACCCTGGCGGGGTTCCAGCCCGGCGACGAGGAGCGACCGGCGCGGCTGACCGAATATTTCCTGGGCTTGTTTGGCCCTAACGGTCCGTTGCCCCTGCACCTGACCGAGTACGTGCGCGATCGCAGCCGGAATGTCGGCGACCACACCCTGGCCCGTTTCGCCGACGTGTTCCACCACCGGATGCTGTGTCTGTTCTATCGGGCCTGGGCGGATACGCAACCGACCGTCAGCTTCGACCGGCCGGAAACCGATCGCTTCAATGTCTATGTCGGCGCATCGTTCGGGCTGGGGATGCCGTCGCTATGGCAGCGGGATGCAGTCCCCGACTTGGCCAAATTCCACTATGCCGGCCGTCTGAGCAACCCGATCCGCAATGCCGAGGGCCTGGAAGCCATTCTGGCCGACTTCTTCAAGCTGCCAGCCATGATCGAGACCTTCGTCGGCCACTGGTTGCCGCTGGCGGAAGTCAGCCGCTGCCGCCTGGGCGAAAGCCCGGAAACCGGCCTGCTCGGCATGACGGCGGTGATCGGCGAACGGGTCTGGGATTGCCAATACCGCTTTCGGATCGTCATGGGGCCGATGGGGCTGGCGGATTTCCAGCGCTTCCTGCCGGGCAGCGACAGCCTGCGCCGACTGGTGGACTGGGTGCGCAACTACATCGGCGACGAGTTGCTATGGGACGTCAACCTGGTGCTCAGGAAGGAGGAAGTGCCTCCGCTGGCCCTGGGCGAAGGCTCGCGGCTGGGTTGGACCACCTGGCTGAACAGTCAGCCTCCGGAGCATGACGCCGACGAATTGAAGCTGGATGCCGTGACCTACTGCAGCTGATCGGGGTTGGATGCGTCCGTTCGACGTCTACCCCTTGACCGCAATTTAACGCTTGGAGTCCTCCGCAATGGCCGAAATCAGTCGCGTCGCCTTATTCGGGAAGTTGAACAGCCTGGGCTACAAAGCCATCGAAAGCGCCACCGTGTTCTGCAAGCTGCGGGGCAATCCCTACGTGGAGCTAGTGCACTGGCTGCATCAGATCCTGCAATTGCCGGATTCGGATCTGCATCGAGCCATCCAGCAGTTCGGCCTGAATCCTTCCAAGCTGGCCAGGGATTTCACCGAGGCCCTGGATCGTCTGCCGCGCGGGGCTACCGCCATTTCCGATCTGTCCGCCCATGTCGATACGGCGGTGAAGGAATCCTGGGTCTACGCCACGCTGATGTTCGGCGATTCCCAGGTGCGAACCGGCCATTTGCTGATCGGGATGCTGAAGACGCCCGATTTGCGCAATGCGCTGCTGGCCATTTCCCGCGAATTCGACAAGGTCAAGCTGGATACGTTGATGGAGCGCTTTGTCGACATCGTGGCCGCATCGCCGGAGGCCGGCCTGCGGGCCGCCGATGGTTCCCAGGTCGGCGGTGGCGCCGCGCCCGGTGAGGCCAGCGAGGCGATGGCCCCGCCCCAGATGGGCAAGGAAGAAGCGTTGAAGCGGTTTTCGGTCGATCTGACCGAACGGGCGCGCAGCGGCGAACTGGACCCCATCGTCGGCCGCGACGAGGAGATCCGCCAGATCGTCGATATCTTGATGCGCCGTCGCCAGAACAATCCGATCCTGACCGGCGAAGCGGGCGTCGGCAAGACCGCCGTGGTCGAGGGTTTCGCCCAGCGCATCGCCGCCGGCGACGTGCCGCCGCCGCTCAAGGACGTGACTTTGCGGGTGCTGGACGTCGGGTTGTTGCAGGCCGGGGCCAGCATGAAGGGCGAATTCGAGAACCGGTTGCGCCAGGTCATCGACGAAGTGCAGTCCTCGCCCAAGCCGATCATCCTGTTCATCGACGAGGCCCATACCCTGGTGGGGGCCGGCGGCGCGGCCGGCACCGGCGATGCCGCCAACCTGCTCAAGCCGGCGCTGGCTCGGGGCAAGTTGCGCACCATCGCCGCCACCACCTGGGCCGAGTACAAGAAGCACATCGAGAAGGATCCGGCCCTGACCCGCCGCTTCCAGGTGGTGCAGGTTGGCGAGCCCAGCGAAGACAAGGCCATCCTGATGATGCGCGGCATGGTCACTACCATGGAGAAGCATCATCGGGTGCAGATTCTCGATGAGGCGCTGGAGGCGTCGGTCAAATTGTCCCATCGTTACATCCCGGCCCGCCAGTTGCCGGACAAGGCGGTCAGCTTGCTGGATACCGCTGCGGCCCGGGTGGCGATCAGCCTGCACGCGGTGCCAGCCGAAGTGGAGGACTGTCGCCGTCGCATCGAGGGTTTGCAGATCGAATTGGAGATCATTGGCCGGGAAGCGGCGGTCGGCATCGACACCGCCCAGCGCCAGGCTGCGGCCACCGAGAAGCTACAGGCCGAGCAGGACCGTTTGACGGCGCTGGAAGCCCGCTGGCAGGAGGAAAAGAATCTGGTCGATGCCATTCTGGAGCTACGCGCCAAACTGCGCGGCGAGGGTGGCGCGGTCGAGGCCGACGCGGCGAGCGAGCCCGATCCGCAACGCCAGACCTGGCTGGCGGAGTTGCAGGATCTCCAGACCCAGTTGCATACCCTGCAGGGGGAGATGCCGCTGATTCTGCCCAGCGTCGATGCCCAGGCCGTGGCCTCGGTGGTGGCCGACTGGACCGGCATCCCGGTCGGACGCATGGTCAAGAACGAAATCGAAACGGTGCTGAATCTGGCCGACCTTCTCAATCGACGCATCATCGGCCAGCGCCACGCCCTGGAGATGATCGCCCGCCGCATCCAGACGTCGCGGGCGGCCCTGGATAATCCCAACAAACCGATCGGCGTGTTCATGCTGGCGGGGCCGTCCGGCGTGGGCAAGACCGAAACGGCCTTGACCCTGGCCGAAGCACTCTACGGTGGCGAGCAGAACGTCATCACCATCAACATGAGCGAGTTCCAGGAAGCGCACACCGTTTCCACCCTCAAGGGCGCTCCGCCGGGCTATGTCGGTTACGGCGAAGGCGGGGTGTTGACCGAGGCGGTGCGGCGGCGGCCCTACAGCGTGGTGTTGCTGGACGAGGTGGAAAAGGCCCACCACGATGTGCACGAGATCTTCTTCCAGGTGTTCGACAAGGGCTGGATGGAAGACGGCGAAGGACGGCTGATCGACTTCAAGAATACGTTGATTTTGCTGACCACCAATGTCGGCACCGACCTGATCATGAACATGTGCAAGGACCCCGAGCTGCTGCCCGAGCCGGAAGGCTTGAGCAAGGCCCTGCGCGAACCGTTGCTGAAGGTGTTTCCGCCAGCCCTGCTTGGTCGGCTGGTGACCATTCCCTACTATCCGCTCAGCGACGAAATGATCGGCGATATCGTCCGCCTGCAGCTGGGGCGGATCGAGAAGCGGATCCGGGACAACCACAAGGTGCCTTTCGAGTACGACGGTGCCGTGGTCAAGCTCATCGTCAGTCGCTGCACCGAACTCGACAGCGGCGGACGCATGATCGACGCCATCCTGACCAATACCGTGCTGCCGGCGATTTCCCAGGAATTCCTGACCCGGATGGTGGAAGGCAAGCCGGTGGTGCGGGTGCGAATCCAGGCGCAGGACGGCGATTTCGCCTACCAGTTCGAGTAGGGGTGCATCGGGGGTGGATACGGCCGGGACGCTCCTGGCCGGCGCTGGCCATAGCCGACCAGAGTGGGGGAGGGTGGCAAACCGACCGTATCGACCGTCGATATTCAACTCGTGGCTGGATTCTTGCCGACAGCGACGCTATCTTGACGGCCTCTATGCGCGGACGGCGGCTGGCTGGCTTCCAGGATCGCGCGATAACTTTAGATTTCTCACTCCTGGAGACGGTCTCGATGGTCGAGTTCGAAGAGATACGGCAGTTGATCGGCGAGATCCTGCAATTGGGCGATCGGGTCGGGAAGCTGGAGCCGAATACCCCCCTGCTGGGCAGTATTCCGGAATTCGACTCGATGGCGGTGGTGACGCTGATCAGTGCCTTGGAGGAACGATTCGACCTGCAGATCGCCGATGACGAAATCAGCGCGGAAACCTTCGAAACGGTGGGTAGGGTGCATGCGCTGGTGTGTGAAAAGCTGACGGCCAAAAGCTGACGGTGGGTGTGAGGATACCGTTCGCTATGCGGGGGGCTGCCGGGCGCGGTCAGCGTCCGGATCGGACCAATGACAAGCCAGAAAGGCTGGGATGCGTTGTTCCAGCCAGTATTCGGCGGCCCATGGCCAGCGTCCGGCGACGAAGCCGACATGGCCGCCATGCCGACTGAGTTCCAGGCGAACGCTGGCCGACAACTCCTGGGCGTCTGGCGCCACGTCCGGGAACATGAAGGGGTCGTCCAGCGCATGCAGGATCAGGGTCGGGATGGCGATCTGGCGCAGGAATGGTCGGCAGCTGGCGCGGGCATAGTAGTCGCGGGCGTCAGCGAAGCCATGCAGGGGCGCGGTAATACGATCGTCGAAGGCGTAGAAATCGTGCAGTTCCGCGAGCTGGGCCATGGGTATGGGGCCGTCCGAGCGGTGGTGGAATTTATCGCGATAGTTGCGCTTGAGCTCACGCAACAGGTGCAATTGGTACAGCTGGGAAAAGCCCTGCCCCAGCCGTTGGGCGGTGGCGTCGAGCAGGAACGGCACAGACACCGCTGCGGCGGCGCACAGGGGGAGGTCGGCGCCGGCCTCGCCCAGCCACTTGAGCAGGGCGTTGCCGCCTAGCGAATAACCGACGGCGGCCAGAGGCGTATTCGGTTCTTGCTGGCGCAGCCAGCGGGCTACGTAGGCTATATCGGCGGTATCGGCCGCGCAATAGCGTCGGGCCAGGCGATTGTGCTGGCCGCTGCAGCCGCGAAAATGCATCACTACCCCCCGCCAACCGCACTGGACCAGGGCCGCCAGCAACCCGCGTGCATAGTGGGAGTCGCTGGAGCCTTCCAAGCCATGCAGGATGAGTGTGAGAGGACCTCGATCGCCTGGGCTCCAGTCCAGATCCAGAAAATCCCCATCCGGCAGCTCCAGATGCTCGCGCCGCAGGGCCAGTCGCGGCCGCCGCCGGCAGAGCGTCGACCATAGGGTCTGGGCATGGGGGCCGGGCAGCCACCAGGCGGGCTGAAAGTCAGCGGACGGCATGACGCTGGGAGCGCGTGGGGATGGAGCGGCGGGAGCACACGGGTCGGAGAGCCGCCGGATCGACCGGATGTGCCTCGCAGGGCTGGGCCGGAGAGGCGACGGGTCGAAGGCGGATCGGCTAGAGCCGCATCGACAAGGGTTGGAAGATGTCTTCGGCGATGCTCTGCAGCATGCTCAGCGCATCCCAGTCGTCCCAGGATTCCTGGATGCGGCCGTTTTCGATGCGGTGCAGACTCATGCCGCTGACGGACAGCCGCTGACCGCTGGCCGCGACGCCCATGAATTCGCCCTGATGGGTGCCGCGGGCGACCCAACGGGTGGCGACCTTGTTGCCTTCCGCAATTTGATCCTGGATGTCGAAGTGGATGTCGGGGGAAGAGAAGTGATAGAGGGTGATCACTTGCTTGAACGCTGCGACGCCGCGCACCGCTTCCGGCAGAGTGGCGATATGGCCGACATAATCGGGGGCGATGATGTTGTCGGCGGCTTTCAGGTTGCCCTGACTCCAGATGACTTCGAAATTCTGCCGGACCAGGGCCTTGTTGGCTTCCAGGGTGTCGATGTCTGACATCGAAGTTTCTCCTTATGGGATGCGGTTCCCGATTGCGCAGGGTATCCGAATGGTCGATTAGTGTAATCCGATCCGGATCTCGCCGCCATGGGCTGTCCAGGTAAGCAACTGTTATAATCGATACTTAATCGCACAGGAGGTGTCTTGCCTGTTGCCCGGAGTGGCTGGTCGATGACGCGAGCACCGGATCGTTTTCGCGGCGCCATCGGCGGACCGCGCCACTCATCCGCGTCAGATCATGAATGGCCGAAGGAAGATCGGAACGTGCAAGAAAAAAAACCACTTTACTGCCACGACGTCGACGTTTGCGTGGATGAACTCATCGCCAAGGTAGGCAAGCGTATCGTGCTGGGGATTCCGCTCGGCATCGGCAAGCCCAATTCTGTGGTGAACGCACTGTATCAGCGGGCCAAGGCCGATCCCGAATTGCGACTCAAGATCCTGACGGCGATCACCGTCGAGATCCCCAAAGGGTCGAGCGATCTGGAAAAACGCTTTCTGGGGCCTTTCGTCGACCGGGTGTTCGGCAATTATCCCGACCTGGATTATGCCATCGACCTGCGCGCCGGTCGGCTGCCACCCAATGTCGAGATCGCCGAATTCTTCCTCAAGCCGGGCGGTTTCATGAACGTGCCGATGCAGCAGCAGAACTACATCAGCACCAACTACACCCACGCGGCGCGGGATCTGCTGGACAACCAGATCAACGTGGTGGCGCAGCAGATCAATACGCGGGAAGTGGATGGCGAGCGCTGGCTGAGTCTTGGCAGCAATCCGGATGTCAGTCTGGATCTGTTGGCGATGACGGAGGATTTGCGTCGCCAGGGCCGGCCGCTCGTGGCGGTGGGCCAGGTCAATCGCGAAATGCCGTTCATGTATAACGACGCCATGGTGCGGCCGGCCGCGTTCGATCTGGTCCTCGATCATCCCTGCTACGATTTCCAGCAGTTCGGCGCACCCAACATGCCGGTGGATAATGCCGACTATCTGTTGGGCTTGCAGGCCAGCGCCCTGATTCGCGACGGCGGCACCCTGCAGATCGGCATCGGTTGCCTGAGCGACGCCATTGTGCATTTCTGTCGCTTGCGGCAACAGCGGAACGCACTCTACCGACAGTTGCTGTCCGAGTTGCGCATCCTGGACCATTATGGCGATCTGATCGGCCGCATGGGCGGAACGGACCCCTTCGAGCAGGGCCTGTATGGGGCCAGCGAGATGTTCGTCAACGGCTTCCTGCATCTTTATCGGGATGGCATCCTGAAACGCAAGGTTTATGACAGCGTCCCGCTACAGCGTCTGCTCAACGAGGGTGCGATCAGCGAAACGGTCTCCGAGGAAACCTTGCAGGTGCTGCTGGAGCAGCGTGTCGTTTCTCCTTGGCTGACCGGGCAGGATGTCGAGTTCCTACGCCGGTTTGGGATCTTCAACAACCGGGTCCGCTACGAAGCGGGCGATCTGGTGATCGGCGAGGCTATTCGGGTTCCCGCCCAGCTGAATCGATCGGACAGCTACGAGGCCGTGATCGCCCACGGTCTCGGTAGCCGGTTGCTGGGCGGTGTCCTGATGCACGGCGGATTCTTCATGGGGCCGCGGGATTTCTACGAGGCCCTGCGGACGATGCCCGAGGCCGAAGCCCGGCAGATCTGCATGACTTCGGTGCGCAAGGTCAACCACCTGTACGGCAATCAGGAGCTGGCGACCTTGCAGCGCCGGGAGGCGCGCTTCATCAACACCACCATCATGGTGACCCTGCTGGGGGCGGCGGTGTCCGACGGGCTGGAGAACGGCCAGATGATCAGCGGGGTCGGCGGGCAATACAACTTTGTGGCCATGGCGCACGAGCTGCCGGATGCCCGCTCGATCCTGATGCTGCGCAGCACCCGCGAGACCGGCTCGACGTCCTCCTCGAACATCGTCTGGAACTATGGCCATATCACCATACCGCGCCACTTGCGCGATATCATCATCACCGAGTACGGCATTGCCGATCTGCGCGGGCGATCCGACCGGGAGGTGATCGCAGCGTTGTTGAATATCGCCGATTCGCGTTTTCAGCCGGAACTACTGGACAAGGCCAAGCGGGCGGGGAAGATTCCCCAGGATTACCAGATTCCGCTGGAGCACAGCTGCAATACGCCTGGCCGGATTCAGACGCGGCTGGCGCCTTTCAAGGAGATGGGTCTGCTGCCGGATTTTCCGCTGGGAACCGATTTCACCGAGGAAGAAATCATTCTGGGGCGGGTGCTCAAGGGACTCAAGCAGCGGCTGGCGACCCGAGGCGATTTGATGAAGACCTTGGTGCGAGCCATCACGGTAGGCGCGGCGCCGGAAGGGGCCAAGCACTATCTGGCCCGTCTTCAGCTCGATCAGCCCGAGTCGCATCGGGACAGGATTTTCCAGAAGCTGATCGTTTCCGAGCTGATGGCGGGAGGTTATCTCTAAAACGACCGGGGCGCAGCTTTGCTGCGCCCCGGCGTGGTCAAGCGCGGGAGATGGCGTGGCGGATCACTCCGGCTGCGCTAGTTCTTCCTCGGCCGGGGTTGCCGCAACAGCCAGTGTGGCGGCGGGCTTGAGCGCTGCTTCCGCCTCGGCGGGCGCCTCGTTGGCCGTCTCTGCCGCGATCAGCACCGGCTCCGGCAGGGGGTCCGGCCGCAGTACCACGCCGCCCAGCGGCGGCACCGTGATGGTGATCGAGTAGGGATGCTCCATCCACGGCCGCTCTTCGGAGATCAATTCGACGCCGCCGTTACCGACGCCGCTGCCGCCGTAGAAGTGCGAATCGGAGTTGAGAGCTTCGGTGTAGCGACCCGGTCGCGGCACTCCGATCCGGTAATCGTGGCGCGGCACCGGGGTGAAGTTGACCACCACGACTAGGAAGTCGTCGTCCTTCTTGCGCAGGTAGCTCAGGATGGATTGATCGGCATCATGACAATCGACCCAGGAGAAGCCCTGCCAGTCGAACTCGTAATGGTGCAGTTCCGGGCTGCTGTGATAGAGGTGGTTCAGATCCTTGACCAGCTGTTGCATGCCCTGGTGGAAATTGAACTGGAGCACGTACCAGTCGAGGGTGGTGGCGCTGTTCCACTCGGTGCCCTGGCCGAACTCGGTGCCCATGAACAGCAGCTTCTTGCCGGGGTGGGTGAACATGTAGACATACAGCAAGCGCAGGTTGGCGAAGCGCTGCCACTCGTCACCCGGCATTTTGTTGATCATCGAGCCTTTGCCGTGGACCACCTCGTCGTGCGAGAACGGCAGCATGAAGTTCTCGGTGAAGCAGTACAACATGCTGAAGGTCAGTAGATCGTGGTGGTATTTGCGATGAATCGGGTTCTGCGCCATGTAGCGCAGGGTGTCGTTCATCCAGCCCATGTTCCACTTCATGCTGAAGCCCAAACCGCCCAGGTAGGTGGGACGGGTTACCTGCGGCCAGGAGGTGGATTCTTCCGCGATGACCATCGCGCCGGGATGTTCGCTATGCACCACGGTGTTGAGTTCGCGCAGGAAGTCGATCGCCTCCAGATTCTCGCGACCGCCGTACTTGTTGGGAATCCATTGCCCTTCCTTGCGCGAGTAGTCCAGATACAGCATCGAGGCCACTGCATCGACCCGCAGCCCGTCGAGGTGGAATTCCTCGATCCAGTACAGCGCGCTCGACAGCAGGAAATTCTTCACCTCGTAGCGGCCATAGTTGAAGATCAGCGTCGACCAGTCGAGATGCTCGCCCTTGCGCGGGTCGGCGTGCTCATAGAGCGGTTCGCCATCGAATCGGGCCAGAGCGTGGGCGTCCTTGGGAAAGTGCGCCGGCACCCAGTCGAGAATCACGCCGACATCGTGCAGATGGCAATAGTCGATGAAGTAGCGGAAATCGTCCGGTGTGCCGAACCGGCTGGTGGGCGCGTAGTAACCGGTGGTCTGGTAACCCCAGGATGCGTCGAAGGGATGCTCGGTGATCGGCAACAGCTCGATGTAGTTGAAGCCCAGTTCCTTGACGTATTCGACCAGTTGGTGGGCCAGTTCGCGGTAGTTCAGGAATTCGCCTTCCCAGCCTCGCCGCCATGAGCCGAGGTGCACTTCATAGACCGACAGCGGGTGGTGCAGCCAGTCGGTCTCCTTGCGTTGCGCCAGCCACGTCTCATCGCGCCAAGTATAGGTATCGGGCTTGGTGACGATGGTGGCGGTGCTCGGGCGCATTTCGAAGTGCTGCCCGTAAGGATCGGATTTCAGTTGGATCGATCCACCGTTGCGGCTGCGGATTTCGAACTTGTACAGATCGCCAGGGGCGATGTTGGGGATGAACAATTCCCAGACGCCGCTACCGCCGCGCACCCGCATGGGGTGGATACGGCCATCCCAGCGGTTGAAGCTGCCGACCACGCTGACCCGTTCGGCGTTGGGCGCCCACACGGCGAACAGTACGCCCGCTACGCCATCGGCGCGATGCGGGTGCGCGCCCAGGAAGCGGTAGGCGTGCCAGTGTTTGCCCTCGCCGAACAGATACAGGTCGAGATCCCCCAGTTGCGGGGGAAAACAGTAAGGATCGAAGGAGATATGCTCGTGGTGGTCGGAATCGCGCCAGATGAGGCGATAGCGTTCGGGGACTTGATCGGCTTGCCCACGCCACTCGAACAGGTCGGTGTTGGGGATGCGCTCCATCGCCAGATTGCCCTCGGCGATGTGAACCTCCTGGGCATAGGGCAGATAAGCGCGCACCAGTAGTTTTTTGTCCTGCGGATGGCGGCCTAGCACGCTGAAGGGATCGTGATGGCGCGCTTCGATGATGCGCTGTAGTTCAGATTGCAATTTCGGGCTCGTCACGTTATTCGTCCTGCTTTATGTTGACGGTTGGGGCCATGCCCGACAGCGGTTGACGCTCCAGATCATGGATGGATGGCCGGTGATGATGCCATGAATTAGGTCGTAGCCTTGCTTGGGGATCGGGCAATGGCGAACGTCTGTAGATGGAGCGTCAGGCGCCGGGCGCACCGATGAATCTAGTATACCCTGAATCAGTTTAAGGATGATTTTCGATGAAGCAGTATCGTATGGCCGATGCGCTGGCATGCGCCGGATAGTGCGGCCGGGTCCTGCTTCCACCCCCGTGCCCTTGTAGTCTGATAAGATTACGACGGTCTCATCCAAACCGAGTCAATACCCGTCTAAAACGCACAAGGAACGATCCATGAACTCTTGTAAACTGCTTGCATCCGCGTTGCTGTTGGGGTTGGGCGTGCTGGCAGGCTGTTCCGGCGAGAAGCCGGCCAAGCCCGTGAGTTTCCAGAAAGATGTCCTCCCCATCTTGAAATCGAGCTGCGCCGAGTGCCATACCGCGCCCAATGGCGAAGGCTACCAAAAGAGCGGTCTCGCCGTGGGCAGCTATGCCGAGCTGATGAAGGGCACCAAGATGGGGCCGGTCGTCATCCCCGGCCAAAGCCTCAACAGCAGTCTGAACCGGCTGATCGAAGGCCGCGCCGGGGTGGATCCCTCCATCCAGATGCCACATGGCAAGGTCAAGTTGCCGGCAGAGCAACTGGCGGTGATCCGCGCCTGGGTCGATCAGGGTGCCAAGGACAATTAAGCGACCTCGCGCCTTTCCTGCCTTCTTGCCGGTCCTCCCTCGCCTCGAGGGAGGATGCGATACCGCCCCGTCGGTATCGTCGAATAGCTAAAATTCAATCAGTCCGCATCGAACTCCTCGTCATTCGCCCCGCCAGTTTTTCCGGGGCGGGTGTGGTGTTGTCTGAGTGATATGAGGATTCATCATGGTCAGTTCCAGGCAAACCGCGCTGGCCGGCGCGGATTTCGATACATGGCTGAATATCCGTTCAGTCGCTTGGTCGCCGGCGCAGATCGAGACCGTGCGGCGCGCTTACGCCTGCAGCGAAATGCCGGAACAGCTGGTGGTCGCCGATTTGCTGGCCGATCTGGGTATGGACCACGAGGTGGTTGCCGCGGCCTTGCTGCATGAGCCGGTGACTGCCGGTCGGATCAAGCCGGCGGCGGTGCAAGAAGATTTCGGCCCAGCCATCATGCGATTGGTCGCCGGCATCGTCAAACTCGACGCCATCGGTGAATTGCATCAAAGCAGCCAGCACGTCGGACGCCAGCTGGAAAATCTGCGCAAGATGCTGTTGGCGATGGCCCAGGATGTGCGGGTGGTGCTCATCAAGCTGGCGATGCAGCTGCACGCCCTGCGTCAGCTTGGGCGGCAACCGACCGAGGAACAGCAGCGCCTGGCGCGGGAAACGCTGGATATTTTTTCGCCGCTGGCCAACCGGCTCGGCATCGGCCGGCTCAAGTGGGAGATGGAAGACCTGGCGCTGCGCTATCTGGACCCGGCGGTCTATCGGCGGATCGCCGCCGCGCTCGAACAGCGCCGCGCCGACCGGGAGCTTTATCTCGCCCAGGTCATGCGGGACTTGCGCGGCTATTTGCAGCAAGCCCACATCCAGGGCGAGGTCAGTGGTCGGGTCAAGCATATCTACAGCATCTGGCGCAAGATGCAGCGCAAGAAACTGTCGTTCGAACAGATCTTCGATGTGCGGGCGGTGCGGGTCATCGTCGATTCGGTGGGAGACTGCTATGCCGCCCTGGGGGTGGTGCATACCCACTGGAATCACATCCATCAGGAATTCGACGACTACATCGCCCATCCCAAGCCCAATGGCTATCAGTCGCTGCATACGGCGGTGGTAGGGCCGGAAGGGCGGGCCGTGGAGGTGCAGATCCGCACCTTCGACATGCACCGCAATGCCGAATTGGGGGTGGCGGCGCACTGGCGCTACAAGGAAGGCGGCCAAGAGCCCGGTGACGGAGCCGCTCAGCAGATTGCCTGGTTGCGGCAGATGCTGGAGTATCGGGAGGAGGACAGCGACGACAGTGATTTGCTGGAGCGGTTCAAGGCCGAGGCTTTCCAGGATCGGGTTTACGCCATCACGCCCAAGGGCACCATCGTCGAATTGCCGCCAGGCGCTACGTCACTGGATTTCGCCTATCACATCCATACCGAAGTTGGCCACCGCTGCCGGGGGGCCAAGGTCAATGGCCGCATCGTGCCGCTGACCTACGAACTCAAGAACGGTGAGCAGGTGGAAGTGCTGACCGCCAAGAACGGCGGCCCCAGTCGCGACTGGCTCAGCCCGCACCTCGGCTATATCAAGACCAACCGGGCGCGGGCCAAGATCCGCCAATGGTTCATCCAGCAGGATCAGGACAAGAATATCGCCGCCGGCCGGGCGGCGCTGGAACGGGAGTTCCAGCGTCTGGGCATCAAGCAAATCAAGCTGGAAAAAGTGGCGGAGAAGCTCAATTTCGGCAAGTTGGACGAGCTGTTCGCCACTGTCGGCCATGGCGCTTTGACCACATCGCAGGTGATCGCCCGGATTCCGGAATTGCTGTCGCCCTCGCCGACGGCGGAAGACGGTTTGCCGGTGCTGCGCAAGGCCAAAGCCACCGAAACTGGCAAGAGCGATGTCCAGATTCGCGGGGTGGGGCGGTTGTTGACCCAGATGGCGCATTGCTGCCAGCCGGCGCCTTTCGAACCGATCGCCGGCTACATCACCCAGGGGCGTGGCGTCACCATTCACCGCCAGGATTGCGCCAATCTACTCGGTTTGGCCAACCAGCATCACGAACGGGTGATCGAAGTCAGCTGGGGCGAGACGCCGGCCACCTATGTGGTCGACATCATGATCATCGCCTACGACCGCTCCGGTCTGTTGCGCGACATCACCTCGATCCTGGCCAACGAACAGGTCAATGTGTTGGGGGCCAATACCCTGACCGACCGGGAAACCAGCATCGCCCGCATGGGCCTGACCCTGGAAGTCGCCGACGTGATGCAGCTCAGCCGGGTGCTCGACAAGATCAGCCAGCTGCACAACGTGGTGGAGGCGTACCGCAAGGTCTGAGCGGCTTCAGGCGATATCTCAGGCGATATCGCTCAGCAGCTGCCGGGTTTCCCGCAACAGCGCGTTGCGTCGCAGCAGCAGGGTCAGCCGACCGCCGCCGCTTTGCCGCCACAGGATGGCGGCGCGAATGCCGGCCAGCAACAAAGCCCGGATGCGGTTGGCGTTTTCCGAATTGTTCAGGTGGATCGGGTCGCCGCTGACCATGATGCGCGGCGACAGGGTGCTGAGCGTTTTCAGATAGAGATCGGCGAAACGGGCGATGGTGTTGCTGTGGCCGATGGGGAAATGCGCCAGATTGCGGGTAATGTCTTCGATGCCGTTGCGCAGCAGCAGCAGCAGGTCGTTGCGTCGCGCCAACCGCCGTTCTAGGCGCAGCAGGGTCACTACGTAGCGGGTCAGTTCCATGTCGCGCGGGTTTTGGAGCTGTTGCTCGAGCAGGCACAGGCCAGCCTGCAGATGGAGAATACCGCCATAGATGTCGGCGCTGCTGGGAGCGTCGATCTGTAGCAGGCTGCCCAGGCAGATTTCGGCGTCGCCGGAATTGGCTTGGCCGCGTCGAGCGATGCTGCGGACCAGGTCGGCGGCTTGCATCGTAGCGGCAAGGGCGATGACGCGGTCATGATCGGTTTGAGGCATGAAATCGCCGTTTCGGGTTGAGGTGGAAAACTTCAATCATAAGCGACATCGATCACCCCGCCACCCAGACATTCGTCGCCGAGGTAAAACACCACCGACTGACCCGGAGTGATGGCCCGTTGTGGTTCGGCGAAGCAGACGTCGGCCCCGTGCCGGTCCAGGCTTTCCAGCACGCAGCGCTGATCGGGTTGACGGTAGCGGATCTTGGCCTGACACGACAGCGGTGTTTCGGGCGGCGCGCCGGCGATCCAGTGCAATTGCGTAGCCCGCAGCCGGCGACGCGCCAGGGCCGGGTGATTCAGGCCCTGGACCACCGTCAGGGTATTAGCGTCGAGATCCTTGCCAACGACGTACCAGGGTTCGCCATTGCTGTCGCGCCGCCCACCGATGCCCAAGCCCTGTCGCTGGCCGATGGTGTAGAACATCAAGCCGATGTGCTGGCCGACCACCTCGCCGTCCGGCGTGCGGATAGGGCCGGGCTGCGCCGGCAGATAATGGCCGAGAAATTCCCGGAACCGACGCTCGCCGATGAAACAGATGCCGGTGCTGTCCTTTTTGGCGTGGGTGATCAGGCCGGCGGCGGCGGCGTGTTCCCGCACCTGGCGCTTGTGCAGCTCGCCGATGGGAAACAGGGCGCTGGCCAGTTGCGCCTGATCGAGGCCATGCAGGAAATAGCTTTGATCCTTGCCGGGATCGCAGCCCTTGAGCAGATGCTGGCGGCCAGCGCGGGTTTCGCGGCGGGCATAATGGCCGGTGGCCATGAAGTCGGCACCCAGCTGCCGGGCGTGATCGAGGAACGCCTTGAACTTGATCTCGGTGTTGCACAGGATGTCCGGATTGGGGGTCCGGCCGCAGCGGTATTCGTCCAGAAAGTAGCGAAAGACCCGGTCCTGATACTCGGCGGTGAAATTGACCTGATGCAGGGGGATGCCGAGCGTCTCGCACACCGCCCGCGCATCTTCCAGATCTTCGGCGGCCGCGCAATAACCAGCTTCGAAAGAGTCTTCCCAGTTCTTCATGAACACGCCGTGCACCTCGTAGCCTTGCTCGATCAGCAACAGGGCGGCCACGGAAGAATCGACGCCGCCGGACAGACCGACGACGACACGAGTTTTGGGCATGTGAAGACGCTTAATCAGGCACTGGCGGCGACGAGGGGAGAGGCGAAGCTAATCCAGCTAACAACTCTACCACGGGGAAGGCGATCGGGGCATAGCGAGACGACGGGGTGGAAGGGTCGCGTCCAGCCCCGTCACGGTGCGATGAGGAGAGGGGTTTACTTGCCGCTCGGCAGGTTTTCCTGAACCAGCTTCTCGAAATCGCCCTTGAACTTCGCCATCAGTTCGCCGAGCGATTTGCTGTCGTCGGCGAATTTCTTTTGCAGACTGGCGATGAGCTCGACTTGGCTGGAAAGAAAAGCCTGCAGGCTGGCGGGATCGTCGATATCGGCAGCGGCCTTGATCCGGGCGATCGAGATGTCGATATAGGATTGCAGCGTGCTCATCTGGAAATTCACCAGCGCTTCGAGATTGGAGGCCGACAGCTTGTTGGCCTTAATGACCGGACTCAGAAAACTCTGATACTGCTCCGCGATCTTGGCCAGGGCATCGTTTGACATGATCATGACTCCTTGGGATGAATGGTTTGCGACGATATTCAATGCTTGTCCGAAGGCTATGATAGAATAAGTAATGCTGCATTGCAACAAATATTTGGAAGATTGCCTTGGCGCGCCGGTGGCGTTGGCGGATAATCCATGCTTTCGCGGCAAGGGATGGTCCCTGATGTGGTTCAAGAATCTGACCCTGTTTCGTTTGGGTGAGCCGTTCCCCCTGGATGGCGAGCAATTGGCGGTGCGATTGGAACAGCGAGTTTTTCAGCCGTGCCCCAGCCATCAACTCAGCGCGGCCGGTTGGACGCCGCCGCTCGGCCGCAAGGCCGCCGATTTGGTCCATGCGGCGGCGGGGCGGTTGATGATGTGTTTACGCACCGAGGAAAAGTTGTTACCGGCGGTCGTGGTCAACCAGGCCCTGACCGAGCGCATCGCCCTGATCGAGGATGAACAGCGACGACCGGTGCGGCGACGGGAGAAACAGGAATTGCGCGAGCAGCTGGTGCAAGAGTTGACGCCGCGCGCCCTGAGCCGTAGCCGAAACGCTTACGCCTATCTGGATCCGGTCGATGGTTGGCTGGTGGTCGACAGCGCCAGTCCGCGCGTGGTCGAGGAAATCACTGGAACCTTGCGCAAAACCCTGGATTCGTTACTGATCGTCCCATTGCAGGTCCAGCAGTCGGTGGCGGCCGTCATGACGGCCTGGCTGATCGAAGGCCAAGCGCCGGCGGGCTTTGCCCTGGGCGATGTCTGCGAACTGCGCGAACGGGGGGAGGGCGGCGGTATCGTGCGTTGTCGGGGCCAGGATTTGACCGGCGACGAGATTCGTGGCCATCTGGATGTAGGCAAGCAGGTCACGCGGCTGGGCCTGATCTGGGATGAGCGGGTGAGCTTCCTGTTGGATGAAGCTTTGATCGTGCGCCGACTCCAGTTCCTGGATGTGGTCCGAGAGTCGCTGCAGGATGTGGCGGATGCTCCGGAGGCGTTGTTCGACGCCGAGTTTGCCTTGATGACCGGTGAGTTGGCCTTATTATTGCCACGCTTGCTGGCGTCGTTTGGCGGTGAGGTCTGAGCGTTTTAGTAGCCAGACTGCCTTGGCATTTATGGCCCGGCGCGGCGATTTCGCCCCTGTCTGGCGCGTGCTGACGCTGGTCAAATCTCTTGCTGAATAATTAAGTGGCGATTTAATTGCTAAGCTCGTAATAGTGCGATTCAAGGGTTAAGGCGTTTCGGCGGTTCGAAAGGGCGGTTCATGGGTACTTGGCACTCGACAGGCGTGATCGTGTTGTTGGGGGTAGTGGCGATCCTCGCGGTGGCTGGCTGGCTGGCCGTGCGTTTGGTGACGGAACGCAAGCAGCGGCTCGAAAAGCAGTTGCAGGCGATGAGGCGGGCGGCGGCGGAGAAGGCGGCGGCGGAGAAGGCGGCGGCGGAGAAGGTGGTGGCGGAAAAGGCGGCCACCGCCCGCGCAGCGGCGGCGCGGCTGGCGGAACGGCGTGCGACAGCGGAGAAAGCGGCGGCCGAACGCGTGGCGCGGGATCGGGCAGCCGTCGAGCAGGCCATCGCCGAATGGGCGGCGGCCGAGCAGGCCGAAGCGGACCGGGTGCAGCTGAAGCGCGCGACCGAGGAGCGGCGCGAAGCGGAGGAGGCCGGGGCGCGGATCCGTGCGATCGAAGATGCGATTTCCGAATGGATCGAAGCGGAGCGGGATGGCAGCCGGCTGGCGGCCGCGGTTCCGGCCCAGCCCGCCAAGAAGACCTATACCCGCACCGAGGCTATCCATCAACAAGTGCGGGTGGGCGCCGATCTGGTCGAAAAGGAAATGCAGGAGCTGGAATTCATCAAGAATCGCATCCAGGCCGGCGTCGACTTCCTGCCGGTCGAATTCAAGCACACGATTACCGATTGGAAGGAAGGGAAAGCCTTTAGAAATAATACTTTCGATGATCTGAAGCTCAAGTTTCGCTACAAAGCCTATTCTATCGAGGATGGCTATGAACTACTGTACATGTACAGCAGCTGGTTGGCGCAACAGCAACAGAAGCTCCGCGTGTACATTCGACTGCTGGGCACCGACGCGGACAAGGCGGAAAGCATCCAGGCCGCTATCGAACAGGCCGAGCGCAATGAACGGGAAAAGTATCTGGAAATGGACGTGGATGTGATTTTCACGCTGCGGGATATCCGCTCCATTCTGGAAAAACTGATCGAAATGGAGACTCTGCTCAAGGAATTGGAAGAGGTTTGTCGCAAGCGTTCCGAGCAGATCATTGCGCCCTCCTGGGAAGCGAAGGGATCGCTGTGAACATCGCCACGCAAATAGTGGCGGCAACGCTATAATCTCTGTGGGCAGTGTATCGCTCATGATCATGACGCCGCTTCGCCAAGCGCTGCGTTTACCCTGCAATCGAGTAAAATAGCCGGATTTCCGGCATCCATCCGCTTCTGGGAGAGCAAGACCTTATGAGAAAAGTCCTGTCCTTACTATTGGTTTCGATGCTGATCTCCTTTGGCGCAACCGCCTGGTCCGCCGAGAAAACCATCAAGTTGGGCGTCATTGCCGAATTGACGGGCGACATGCCCGCGGTCGGCGCGTCCTGCCGGAACGCAGCCGAACTGGCCGTCAAGGAAGTCAACGCCGCCGGTGGTCTGCAGGTCGGCAAGGAAAAGATGAAGGTCGAATTGGTTGTGGAAGACAACGCTGGCAAGGCCGATCAGTCGGCCGCCGCCGCCCAGAAACTGATCACCCAGGATGAAGTGGTCGCCATCGTCGGTCCCAACGCCAGTCGCTACGCCATTCCTGCCTCGGAAATCGCCGAGAGCGAAAAGACGGTGTTGATCACGCCCTGGTCCACCAATCCCAAGACCACCATGGACGAGAAGACCGGCAAGCCCAAGGACTATGTGTTCCGCGCCTGTTTCATCGACCCATTCCAGGGCGGAGTGCTGGCCAAATTCGCCTATCAGACCCTGAAGGCCAAGAAGGCGGCGGTGCTCTACGATGTGGCGTCCGACTACAACAAGGGTATCGCCGAAGTCTTCAAGACCAATTACGAAAAGCTGGGTGGCAAGATCGTCGCGTTCGAGACCTACACCACCAACGACAAGGATTTCTCGGCGCAGCTGACCAAGATCAAGGACGCCAAGCCGGACGTGATCTTCCTGCCCAACTACTACAACGAAGTGCCGTTGCAGGTGCAGCAGGCCAAGCGTCTGGGCATCACGGTGCCCTTCATCGGCAGCGATTCCTGGGGCAGTCCTGAACTGTTGACCCTGGGCGGGGCCGACCTGAACGGTTACTACTTCAGCACCCACTACGCCGCCGACAACGCTGCCCCGGTCGCCAAGAAATTCATCGCCGATTATGAGAAAGCCTATGGCGCCAAGCCGGACGACGTGGCCGCCCTGACCTACGATGCTTTCGGTCTCTTGTTCGGTGCGATCAAGAGCGCCGGTAAGGTCGATCGCGAAGCCGTCCGCGTTTCCCTGTCCACGCTGCCCGACTATAAGGGCGTGACCGGCGACATGAAGTTCAAGGCCGATTCGCGCGATCCGATCAAGAGCGCCGTGATCCTGGAAATCAAGGACGGCAAGTTCACCTACTTCACCAACGCCAAGCCCTGAAGCAGCGGGATTTGGTGTCGGCCTGACGTCAGGCGAGGGCGGTCCGCTGGGCCGCCCTTCTTCTTGCAACGGTGGTAGCGCGAGTCACGATCTTGAGCGAAGGCATCATCTACTGGCTGCAACAGACCCTGAACGCCCTGCAATTGGGTAGCATCTATGCGCTCATTGCCTTGGGTTACACCATGGTCTACGGCATTCTGACCATGATCAACTTCGCCCATGGCGACGTGTTCATGGTGGGCGCTTTCTTCTGTTTTCTGGCCGCCGTCTATCTCGGCCTGCCCTTTGTCCCCACCCTACTGCTGACCATGCTGGGCGCGGCGCTGGTGGGCGTGATGATCGAGCGCCTGGCCTACAAGCCGCTGCGGAACGCGCCCCGGGTCTCGGCCATCATCACGGCGCTGGGCGTGGGCATCTTCCTGGAAAACTTCACCCTGGCGCTGGCGCCTTATCCCAAGAACATTCCCGCCCTGCTGGCCAACGCCACCTGGAACATGGGCGGTGTGTCGATCTCTTCCCTGCAGATCATCATCATCCTGTTGTCGCTGGGGCTGATGTTCGTACTGGATTACGTGGTCTATCGCACCCCGGTGGGCATCGCGATGCGAGCGATTTCCTGGGACAAGACCTACGTACCGCTGATGGGGGTGCCGCTGGATCTGATCATCTCGGTCACCTTCGCCATCGGCGCTGGGTTGGCGGGGGCGGCGGGGACGATGTATGGCTTGGCCTATCCGGTCATCGATCCCTACATGGGCATCATGGTGGGGTGGAAAGCCTTCATTTCCGCCGTGGTGGGCGGTATCGGCAATATCCGCGGAGCGATGATCGGAGCCTTCATTTTGGGCGGGGTGGAGATCATGGTCGCCGCATTCTTCCCCTCCACCTATCGCGATTTCGTCGCCTTCACCCTGCTGATGCTGCTGATCGTCATTCGGCCGTACGGCATCCTGGGCCAGCCACGGACGCAAAAAGTATGAATACGATGCGCAATCCGGGCTGGGAATGGTTGATGGCGCAACGCTGGATTCTGCCGGTGTTGCTGTTGATCGGGTTTGGCCTGGCCTTCGCCATCCCGGAATACAACCTGCTGAACAAATACGTGCAGTTGGTGATGATGTACGTCGGCATCAACATCATCCTGACGGTCAGCCTGAATCTGGTGAATGGCTACATGGGCGAATTTTCCCTGGCCCATGCCGGGTTCATGGCGGTCGGGGCCTACACCGCGGCCTTGCTGACGCAAAAGGTGTTGCCCATCGCCGACTATCCGGGCCTGTTTCCGCTGGCGGTGCTGGCCGGCGGGCTGATGGCGGCGCTGCTGGGGCTGATCGTGGCGATCCCGTCATTCAAGGTCCGCGGCGATTACCTGGCCATCATCACCCTGGCTTTTCTGATGATCGTCAAGTCGGTGATCGAGAACATCGATTACATCGGCGGTCCGCGCGGCATTCCGGGGATCAAGAAGCTGACTACCTTACCCTGGGTGTTCTTCTGGACCGTGGCGACGATCTGGGTGGTGCGTAATTTCGTCTATTCCAAATACGGCCGCGGAGTGTTGTCGATCCGCGAAGACGAGATTGCCAGCGATCTGATGAGCGTCAACACCCGCCGGGTGAAATTCCTGGCCTTCATGGTGTCGTCGTTCTTCGCCGGGGTGGCCGGGGCCTTGTTCGCCCACCTGCTGCAGTTCATCAGTCCCCGGGTGTTCGACATCATCAAGACCACCGATGTCCTGATCATGGTCTATCTGGGCGGCATCGCCTCGATCAGCGGCTCCATCCTGGGGGCCGTGCTGTATACGGTGCTGCTGGAGGTCTTGCGTCCGTCCAATTTCGCGGCGCTGGTGTCTTGGCTGCCGGATGTGATCTTCGATCCGCTGAACCAGTATTTCATCCGTCATCTTGGGGTCTGGCGCATGGTCATCATGCCGCTGGCCCTGGTGCTGGTCATGCTGTACTGGCCGCGCGGGATCATGGGGCTGCGGGAGTTCCGCTGGTTCGTGCCCAAGCGCGATCTGGACGCCCATCACCGGCACGTTGCCCACGGAGGAAGCCATGACGCTCCTCACGGCCACTAAGGTCAAGCATTACTTCGGCGGTCTCTGCGCGGTCGCCGATTTCAACCTGCAGCTGCAGTCCGGGGAACTGATGGGGATCATCGGTCCCAACGGAGCCGGCAAGACCACCATCTTCAACCTGATCACCGGGGTCTATCGGGCCAGCGAGGGCAGCATCCGCCTGCGCGATGTCGAGCTGGTCGGCAAGACGCCGCATCAGATCACGGCTCTGCGAGTCGGCCGCACCTTCCAGAACATTCGGCTGTTCCGGGATTTGTCGGTGCTGGACAATGTACGCATCGCCCACTATGCCCAAGTCCATTACAGCCCGCTGGAAGCGTTGCTGCATATCGGCCGTTACCGGCGGGAAGAGCAGCGCATCATCGACAACTCGCACCGGCTGCTCAGTATCTTCAAGCTGGAGCATCTGGCGGGCGAGACTGCCAAGAACCTGCCCTACGGTTCGCAGCGGCGGCTGGAGATCGCCCGGGCGCTGGCCATCGATCCGGAACTGCTGCTGCTGGACGAACCGGCAGCCGGCATGAATCCGAACGAGATCGATCAGCTGATGGAATTCATCCAGTGGATCCGGCAGGAATTCAAGCTGACGATTCTGCTGATCGAACATCAGATGAAGTTGGTGATGGGGATCTGCGAACGCATCATGGTGCTGGATTTCGGTCAGACCCTGTCCGAAGGGCCGCCGACGGTGATCCAGAACGATCCCAAGGTGTTGGAAGCCTATCTGGGCGAGGGGTCGATCGGATGAGTGCGAACATGGCAGGCATCGAGGATATCCAGCTGGAAGTCCGCGATCTGGAGGTGCATTACGACGGCATCCGGGCGCTGCATGGGGTTTCCTTCACCGTCCTGAAAGGGGAGATCGTCACCTTGATCGGGGCCAACGGCGCTGGCAAGACCTCGATCTTGCGGGCGATTTCCGGGCTGATGCCCTATGGCGGCTCCGTGGTGTTCGAGGGCCAGAGCCTGAAGCGGATATCGGCGCACCGCATCGTCGGCCTGGGTATTGCCCATGTGCCGGAGGGTCGGGGCATCTTCGGCAATCTGACGGTGCAGGAAAACCTGCGGCTGGCGACTTGGCAACGAGCCGACAAGGGCGAGATCGCGGCCGACTACGACCGGGTCTTCGCCATCTTTCCGCGCTTGCTGGAGCGCCAGCACCAGTTGGGCGGCACCCTGTCCGGCGGCGAGCAGCAGATGCTGGCGGTCGGTCGGGCATTGATGAGTCGCGGTCGTCTGCTGTTGCTGGACGAGCCCTCCATGGGGCTGTCGCCCCGGCTGGTGCAGGAAATCTTCCGGGTGGTCGAAGACATCAACCGTTCCGGAACCACCGTGCTGCTGGTCGAGCAGAACGCCAACCGGGCATTGCGGATCGCATCGCGCGCCTACGTGCTGGAAACCGGCAACATCACCCTGTCGGGCACCGGCCGCGAACTGCTGGGCGATCCTCGGGTCAAGGAAGCCTATCTGGGCGGCTAGGCGGTTCCGTCGTGGGCTGGGCTGAAGGGAGTCGGCGTCTCCAGCCCGCTGCGGAACGGATCGGTCAATCCGAGTTCAGAGATAGTTGAACAGGTCCAGCGAATGGCGCTGGCCCGCCAGATAGTCGTCGATGCACCGCAAGACCATCGGGCTGCGCAACTTCGGTCCCAGCGCGGCGATTTCGTCCCGAGTCAACCAGACCGCCCGCTGGATGCCCTCGTCCAGCGCTTGACCGGCGTGATGGCGCAGGGCCTTGGCAGCGAAACAGGTTCGAACGAAAGTGTGGCCCTTGGGGTGGGTCCAGTAATAGATGCCGACGATGGCATGGACCTCGATTTCCCAGGCGGTTTCTTCCAGAGCTTCCCGAATGGCCGCCGCGGCCAGGGTTTCGTGCGGGTCCAGATGGCCGGCGGGTTGGTTGTAGACCAGTTCCTCGCCGCCGGCGTACTCCTCGACCAGCAGAAAACGTCCAGCGTCCTCGACGATGGCGGCGACGGTCAGATGCGGTGACCAGATGTCCATGCGACCCCCTAGGGCAATGGTTTGGCGATGGTGAACGCGCCGCGCAAGTCGCCTTCCTTGTAGCCTCGGGCAGTGTCCTTGGGATACAGCTCTTTCAGCTTGGCGTCCACTTCGGGGCTGATGTGCTCGCCGTGGCAGGCGAGGCATAACGAAGCGGTCGGGATGGCTTTCATGTAGCGGAAGGTTTTCTGGCCCTGGTCGTCGTCGATGACGGCGAAGAACTCCAAGCTGTCGTTGGGTTCGCCTTGTGCTTTGCGCGCCTCGAATTGCTTGAGCACGGCCAGTTCCCAGTTGTCCGGCGCATTCTCGGGATTGCGGATTTTGAGACTGGTGCGGCCGACCAGCAAACCGAGTTTCTGGGACAGGTCGGTGGCGATTTCCGCCGCCTTGACGTGGCACACCTCGATACCGTTGACTGGACCGCCGTTCTGGATCGCCTGCTGCAAGGCTTCCTTCAGGGTGGCGCTGAATGTCTGTGCGGCGGCACGGGATTCTTGCACGTCCGGTGGAATGCTTGGCTGAGCGGCGGTCGGTTGCTGGCGAGCGGAGGCAGTGCCGGCGACCAATAGCGTACCCAGGATGAGAGGCAAAACGTGTCGCATGCAAATTACCCTATTGAATCAATGGCTGGCGGGTAAGTATAAGATGAAGCGGCTGGTGGCTGCGGAATTTTCCGGTGGGGGCGAGCTAAAATTTCTAGGATCGAAACGAGAAAGACAACCGCAATCGAGTTTTTCGATCAACGAGGTACAAGATGAGCCTGTCACAGAAGACCTGTACGCCTTGTCAAGGTGGCATTCCAGCCCTCGCGTCGAGCGAAGCCGAAGCCTTGCTGCCGCAGGCGCACGATTGGCAATTGCTGGAGAATGCGACCCGTTTGGAGCGGCGCTTCTCGTTCAAGACCTTCGGGGCTGCCCTGGCCTTCGTCAACCGGGTGGGTGACCTGGCCGAGGCCGAAGGCCATCATCCCGATATCGCCTTCGGCTGGGGCTATGCCAACGTGCTGTTCTATACCCACAAGATCGGTGGTCTGCACGAGAACGATTTCATCATGGCCGCCAAGGTCAACGAGCTGTATCGGGATGAATACTCGGCGGCTTGAGCGGGTTACCCCAGCGCGACTGCCGCGCCGCGTAAAGCCGGATTGGCGGCGGTGATCACCCAGGTGGGAATGGTCGCCAGGTAAGTGCTGAAGCGACCCTTGGTCTCGAACCGGCTGCGGAAATCCGAGCGATCGAAGAAATCCCCCAAACGGGGCACGATGCCGCCGCCGATATAGACGCCGCCGCGCGCGCCCAGGGTGATCGCCAGGTTGCCCGCTGCCGTGCCTAGCGCTCCGCAGAACAGATCCAGCACCGCACGGCAGTGCGGACAGGCGTCGGCCAAACCCCGTGTGGTGATGTCGGCGGGCGTCAGGCTCTCGGCCGTCCAGCCTTCCACCTCGGCCAGGGCGTGATAGAGATTGACCAGACCAGGCCCGGACAGCAGTCGTTCCAGGGAAGCATGGCCGAACTGCCGTTGCAGAACCCGGCTGATGGCCCATTCCCGCTGGTCGGTGGCGGCAAAGGTGACGTGACCGCCTTCGGTTTGCAGGGGAATCCACTGTTGGCCCGCCCGGATCAAGCCGGAGAC
>Ga0116179_1000401_pt1 | contig 33577 bp, 27 predicted proteins | sample AD_UKC071_MetaG_FD_89751 | JGI IMG/M metagenome (GOLD analysis project Ga0116179, IMG submission 89751) | Active sludge microbial communities of municipal wastewater-treating anaerobic digesters from USA - AD_UKC071_MetaG | ecosystem: Engineered > Bioreactor > Anaerobic > Digestate | place: USA...
GAGCGTTTTTGTGCATATCCCCACGCTAATCCATTTGCTATCCAGAAAGTTGTAAAACGTGTTCCTTCTTCAAGGCCTTCAAAAAAAGACATAATGAAAAACCCTATTAAAAAAAGTAAAAGCCCTCCTATAAAATAATCTTCTCCAGAAAACTTCCATAAATTATAACATTTATAAAAAGATAGCAAATAGAAAGTTAAAAAAACTAATGATGTATGTAATCCTGCCTGAAGCCATAAATTGAGAAATAGATTATGGGAATGCTCTAATGGTGCTCCCAATTCAGTTGTTGATAGAACTCTTTTTTGAACTCTTCTTGCAATGCCTGTTCCAGAAAAGGGGTGTTCTAAAGCTTTTTTAAAATATTTTGGCCACACATAAAGTCTTAAACCTAATGATCCTGCCTCATCAAATTTTTCATATTCTCCCGAAAGCAAAAGCTGAACATTATCACTCCTTATTAAAATATCTTTTCCATAAGGTGACATAAGCACACCTACTATAATAAGAAAAATAACAAAAAGAATTCCGAGAGAGAGGATTTTTAAAGATTTTTTTTTGCTCAAAAAGAGTAACACTATAAAAGCTACAAAACATCCAAGAAGTGCAGCTCTTCTCCCAAGCCATAGCATAGCAAGTAGACTTGATAATGAAGTTATGCCAAAAATTAACTTTTTATATCCGGTTGATTTTAGAAAAAGACCTAAAAATATAAAAAAACCAAACACATAAACAGGTGATGTGGTAACAAGACCTTTAAATATTGAATTATGTGAGTTTAACAAATCTAATCCTGACTTTAATGCACATGTAAGGTTTAAATTACAAGTTATAAACACAAAAGAAAAGTCGTATACAATTGATGTTATAATTGCAATACATGGTATTAACCAGAATATGAAAGATATGGAATTGCTAATTACAATAATTATTAATACAAGAAAAAATAAAGAAATATGAAAAAAATAATTTAACAAAAAAGCTTCCAGCGAAGCTGAAGGGTAAGGGCTGATAATGACAAACCATAAAAGACAGATTAAAAAAATTCCCAATAAAATACTAAGAGTTTTTGAAAGAGAAAAGATATTTAAGCGATTTGACTTTATTAAACATACAAGAGAGATGAATAATAAAATGTCTCCTGTCCATAGAAATGCTTTGGTATATCTAAAAAGAGATGCAATCCAAATGGCAGCCCAACCGCTATAAAAGAAAAAATAAAAAAAACGATTATATTTAGCATTAAAAGTATTTTCCATATCTAAGTTCTCCGCTTTATTGGAGTCACCTGTAGCAAATTAAAACTTAATATTATAACCAATAAATACAATTTTTATATAATCATTAAGATTGAGCTGCTCCATATTTAGAATAAATAATACACCTTAACAAAGCTTGTTTTCTGTCTTGACAATGGGGTCCACTTTAATTATAAATTAAAACTATCAAACTATAAAAAGAAAAAGCCTTATGAAAATACAATATTTAACCGGAGATCAGAATCAGCCCAGAATGTGTTGTGATACAGAAAAGAGCATTGTAATATTTTCGTATCATTTTGACACTCAGGGATTAAAAAACTCTTCATAAAATTTGACAATATAAGATTTTTTATGATATACCTTTAAAATATTAAGAAATTGGGGAGTCGTCTAACGGCAGGACGGCAGACTCTGGATCTGCTTGTAGGGGTTCGAATCCTCTCTCCCCAGTGGACGGAAGGTCCCATCGTCTAGCCCGGTCAAGGACGTAGCCCTCTCAAGGCTAAAACACGGGTTCGAATCCCGTTGGGACCGTTATTTATGAAAAATATTTGATTATCAACCCAGTCTAACTACAAGATCTGATACCCATTAATCTCATACGCGATTTTGCTATTAAGCAGTATTTAGAACCTAATATAAATTGATAAAGTTTAATCTTGCTGTGATAGAATATGAATTATGTTTCAAATATGGCATTCACCAGAGTCAGATTTATTTTTATGTAAAACAAAAATATATGTACCTGACAAACCCGGTCTTCTTGCAAGAATCGCATATTTATTTGCAAAAAACGAAGTCAATATAACTTATTTTTATTATAATCGTTCAGAACATCCAAATCTTGTTCTTGTTGAAGGGAAACATTCTGAAATAGAGGCTTTTGAATCACTCAGAACAAAATTTCAACAGGAAAAACTATTTGAAGAACTATTTGAGGAACATCTACAAATAACAGATATTAATAACATTCTTAAGATTTCTGTATATCTTGAAAATAAACCCGGAACTCTTGCTCATTTTGCAAATTTACTTAAAGAACATGAAGCAAATGTTGTTTACATGATTTACAATCAAATGATTTCAGAAAACAAAGCCGATATAGCCTTCTATATAAAAAATACAGAGCAGATTAATAGCCTTTTACAGAAAATGAACGAAGCTGCTTACTACTACAGCCTTGAATACTCTGGAGGAGATAAGGAAAACACCAATAGAATTATTGGGCTTAATCTAATAGAAAGGTTCTTTTTAAAGCTTAGAAAAATACTTAATAAAGAAGATGTTGAAGTAATACAAAAAATCATAAATACATCAAAGTATCTCTCTGACATATTGATTAACTTCAATAAAGAAGCAGGAAGAAATCTTGAAGCAGGACAAATTTTTGCCAATATACTAGCATTTGCAATCTCATCAAGAACAAAAACAGGCGAAAAATTTTCATATAATAGACTTCCCACGCTTCCATTTGGAGATATTTTACTACATTCGTTTAAGCTACCAACCGGTGGAAACATTTATATTTTTCAAGAAAATGATACCTTTGTAATGATTGATGGTTCCTATGGAGTTTATTATGAAGATGTTAAGAGGATGCTTCAAGAAAATGACATTGACCCATCACAGATAAAAAAAATATACATATCTCATGCAGATGCAGATCATGCTGGATTAAGTGGATATTTTGAAGAAGAATTCGGTACAGAAATTTTTATGCATGAAACTTCTAAAGAAATTATAGACAACGAAAATCGTGCATTTGGAGCTATAACACCTCTGGTTGAATTGAACCATTACTTTACAATTCTTGTACATGAACTTACTGAATGTAGGTTTCCAAAATATTGGACAGCCTTTAACAATGAAACTAAAGAGAAAATCAAAGACTTTAGAGTTATTGATTATTTTAACATTGGTGGCTTTCAATTTAAAGTCATAGAAAGCCTGGGTGGACATGTTCCAGGGCAGGTATTTTTCTTATCCGACTCTGCTGGATTAATTTTTACAGGAGATTATCTTCTCTATGTTCCAAGCTTAGTTCAGGAAGAAAAAAATATTTTGAATATTCCAAAATTTTTAATGACAAGTACAAATGCAGACTCAAGAGTATTCCGCAAAGAGATGCAAATTCTTACAGAGATAAGCAAGGAAATTGACGAGAGATTAAAAGAAAAGGGTAAAGGTTTAATAATACTTCCAGGGCATGGAGATTACTATCCTGCGAGATTACTTTATTAAACTGGGGCGGACGACGGGGATCGAACCCGCAGCCCCTGGAGCCACAGTCCAGTGCTCTGACCGTTGAGCTACGTCCGCCAATAAACGATTCTTGTAATGATAATAAATAATACAAGAAATCTTTGTCAAATTCTCAGGGTTTGCCTTAATATTGGGGATTATTAGTTATCAATATTTCTTTTAGTTTAAATTGTGATCGATGTATAATAATCAAGGAGGTGGTTTGAATGAGCAAATTATTTACAGCATTTGAAGTTAAAGGGTTAAAGCTTAAAAATCGTATTATGATGTCACCAATGTGCATGTATTCCGCAGGACAGGAGGGCAGGGCTACTGACTGGCATTTTGTGCATTATGCCACACGAGCTGTTGGTGGCGTTGGACTCATTATGCAGGAGGCCACAGCAGTAGAAAAACGAGGACGTATTACAGCAAATGATCTTGGCTTATGGGATGATAGCCATATTGAGCCACTTAAAAAAATAGTTGATTTTGTTCATTCAATTGGATGCAAAATGGGTGTGCAGTTAGCTCATGCAGGAAGAAAGTGCGAGATTAAAGGTGAAAAGATAGTAGCACCTTCTTCCATGCACTGGAGCGATGATTACCCTGTGCCTATAGACTTGACCAAAACAGAGATAAAGAAAATAGTTAAAGCATTTGGACAGGCTACTGCAAGAGCTGTAAAAGTTGGTTATGACACAGTTGAAGTTCATGCAGCGCATGGTTATCTCATTCATGAATTTCTCTCACCGTTGTCTAATAAAAGGATGGATGAATATGGAGGTTCAAGACAAAATAGAGTGAGATTTTTAAAAGAAGTGCTTGAAGAAGTTCGAAAAAATATACTTGAATCCATGCCTGTATTTGTGCGTGTATCTGCTACAGATTTTGTAGAAGGAGGACTGGATATAGATGAAACTATAGAGATTATGAAAATTGTAAAAGAATTTGTAGATATTGTTGATTGCAGTTCAGGAGGTCTTTTATCTCCGAGAATTGATCTCTATCCCGGCTATCAGATAGGTTATGCTGAAGCAGTAAAAAGACAGGTTGGTATATCTACCGTGGCAGTAGGACTTATTGATGCGCCAAATATGGCTGAGGAGATAATAGGGAATCAAAGAGCAGATTTAGTGGCGCTGGGTCGAGTACTGCTGAGACGTCCATATTGGCCTATATATGCGGCTTACAGGCTTAAGGCTGATGAAATAATCCCAGTTCAATATGAGAGGGGCAGGTATAGGTAATTATGCAAAAAGTGAATCTTCTTGTAAGCTTTAAGACAGACTTAAACCAGAAAAAATTAATTAATGATGGATTAATGGATTTATGCGACATCTCATATTTAGATGAGGCTCTTGATAGAAAAAGAGCTATAGAATATTCTGATATCATACTGGCATGGAACCCTCTCAGGGAATTTAACAATGAGGAGTATTCCCTTATGAAGAGAATTAAATTCATGCAGTTGCTCTCTGCGGGCGGCGATCATCTTCCTGCTGAACTTTTAAATATGGATTTTAATATAGCAGGCAATGTGGGTGCATATTCACTTCCTATGGCTGAACATGTAATGGCTATGGTTTTAGCATTAGCAAAGGACCTTAAAGATGCACACAATAAACTCAAGCAGGGTATTTTTGACCAGTATAAGCTAAACAAGTCATTGAGAGGTTCTATCTGTGCAATTCTTGGATTTGGAGGAATAGGCAAAGCAACTGCTAATCTTATGCGAGCATTTGGCTGTAAAATCTTTGCATTAAATACCAGTGGTAAAACTGATGAAAATGTGGATTTTATTGGCACAATTAAAGACCTTGAGTATGTACTTAAAAATGCTGATGTTATAGTTATATCACTTCCACTTACAAAATCAACAAAAGGATTGATTGGTGAAAGAGAACTATTATGGATGAAGCCAGATGCAATTCTTGTCAATGTAGCAAGAGGAGAGATAATAGAAGAAAGAGTGTTTTATGAGTTTTTGAAAACGCATCCTGATTTTAAAGCAGGTATTGATGCTTGGTGGGTGGAACCTTTCAGGCATGGGAAATTTGAGATGCATTATCCTTTTCTTGACCTTCCAAATATTATAGGTAGTCCTCATAATTCTGCAATGGTTCCGGAGGCTATTACAATTGCAATAAAACATGCCATAGATAATGTAAAAAGGTATGTGAGTAGAGAAAAAATAAAAGGTATTTTCAGGAAGGAAGAGTATTTATAAAATTGAACAATTACTTGTTGATTAATAATTTCGTTATATAAAAATAAAATTTTAATATAGGCTGCATATGGATAGTTACCTGTTATGCGATTTATTATTCAAATGTAGTTTAACATTTCAAAAACAAAATTAAATAAAGAACCAAGTTTGTTTAGAAAAACTCATTTAAAAAACTGATTAATACAGTACAATCTGACAGAAAATCATAAACTCCAATATTTATATTTTATTTTATTTTTATAAATAATGAAGTTGGTTGTATTACTTTAAAATAACCCTTTTTGTCATCTTTTAGAGTTTTAAATATTGTTTTAAAATTTTGAACTATGAATACAAAATTAGCGAATTCTTAAAAGACAATCTTTTAAAAAAGATTATAAAAAAATGATTTGACATTGTTGCATTCATTTATATACCATAGAGTTTATAATTAATATTAAATAGGAGGCATTTTTATGAAGGACAAAAATGAAAAAATTTTAACTAATGATGCAGGCATTCCTGTATCCAGCGATGAGTTTTCTCTTACTGTAGGACCCGATGGACCGATTGTATTGCATGATCATTATCTTATGGAACAGATGGCAAATTTTAATAGAGAGATGATTCCTGACCGACAGCCTCATGCTAAGGGCTCAGGCGCGTTTGGATACTTCCATGTAACCCATGATGTAAGCGATTACACAAGGGCAGCTGTATTTCAGCCGGGTACGAAAACCGAAGTGCTTGCCAGATTCTCAACAGTTGCAGGTGAAAGTGGCAGTCCAGATACATGGAGAGATGTGCGTGGTTTTGCACTGAAATTTTACACCACAGAAGGTAACTACGATATGGTAGGAAACAATACTCCAGTGTTTTTTATTCGTGATCCAATGAAGTTCCAGCACTTCATTCATTCTCAAAAGCGTCGTGCAGACAACGGGCTTCGTGACAATGATATGCAGTGGGACTTCTGGACTCTGTCTCCTGAATCAGCTCATCAGGTCACCATTCTTTTTAGTGATCGTGGAATTCCAAAAAGCTACAGGCATATGAATGGTTACTCCAGCCATACTTACATGTGGATAAACGGTAAAGGTGAGAAGTTCTGGATCAAGTACCATTTTAAGACTGACCAGGGCATTGAGAATCTCACACAGAAGGAGGCAGACTTAATTGCAGGTAAAGATGCTGACTATCACCGCCGTGACCTGTTTGATGCAATCAATCGAGGAGATTACCCAAGCTGGACACTCAAAATACAGATTATGCCTTTTAAAGAGGCTGAGACTTACCGGTTCAATCCTTTTGACTTGACTAAAGTCTGGCCACATAGTGACTATCCACTTTATGAGGTTGGAAAGCTCATACTTGACCGTAATCCAGGCGATTTTCATTCTGAGATTGAACAGGCAGCATTTGAGCCCAATAACCTTGTACCGGGTATTGGACCGAGCCCTGATAAGATGCTTCTTGCTAGATTGCTTTCCTATGCTGATGCTCATCGGGCAAGACTTGGAGTAAACTACAAGCAGATCCCTGTCAATCGACCAAAGAGCTCTGTATACAGTTACAGCAAAGGAGGTGCCATGCGTATTGACAAAGTCTCTGATCCCGTTTATGCACCAAACTCCAAAGGAGGTCCCAAGGCCGATCCTGAAAGATACCCGGAACTTGCTGTCTGGAGCGCAAGTGGTGAATTTATTCGAGCTGCATATACCAGAAGACAAGATGATGATGATTTCGGTCAGGCTGGCACACTTGTACGCAAAGTTATGGATGATGCCCAGCGTGAAAGACTGGTATCTAACGTGATAGACAGTCTGGAAAACGGAGTTTCTGAACCTGTGTTAAAGCGTGCTATTGAATACTGGCGCAATATAGATAAAGAAATAGGTGATCGCATAGATAGCGGTATAAAAGTCGATTAATCTAACCTTGTTTATAAGAAGAATAAATAAATAGAAGCTATCCGCTATAACTATAACAGAGTATGGCGGGTAGTTTCTCATTTTTATAGCTAATTTAAAATTATTTTTTCATTCATTTCTAAAAAAATTGATAATTTCAAAATGAAAACCTGACTTATATTTAAGAGAAATTTTTTGAAAAATGAAACATAACTTAAATTAGTTTTAAAAGCAACATAAGTAATATAAAATATTTGATGCTAATTTATGACAAATAATATATTTGGATAAAACTATATCAAAAATTATATAATATAAATTATAAAGTTTTATTTAGGAGGGAAAAGAAAATGAGAGAAATGACGAAAAGATTTTTATACGATGCATTTGCGGGAGAGAGTATGGCTCATATGAAGTATACAATCTTTGCTGAAGAAGCAGAGAAAAAAGGACTTAGTAAACTGGCAAATCTTTTCAGGGCCATAGCTTATGCTGAATATATCCATGCCAGAAATCATTATAAAGAATTGGGATTAATCAAGGATATGTCAAATAATGTTCAACAATGTATAGATGGTGAAAATTTTGAAATTGAAGAAATGTATCCTGTTTATAATAATACTGCTCAACTTCAAAATGAAAAGGGAGCAGAAAGAAGCACAAAATTTGCTTTAGAAGCTGAAAAAATTCATGCAGAGATGTATAAAAAAGCAAAGACACTGGTTGATAAAAATGAAGACTATCCAGCAGAAAAAGTTTACATATGTCCTGTTTGCGGTCATACAATAGAGAATGAACCACCAGAGAAATGTCCTGTATGCGGTGCTCCAAAGAGTGCTTATAAAGAATTCTCAGTATAATTTAAGGTTTATTTTAAGAATAAAATCAATCATAATAATAAAAATTAGTTTTTTACAATAAGGCGGTAAAATGAAAAGGAACTGATCGTTGTAACTCCTTTTCATTTTTATTTCAATATGTATTGATTATTTTGATTGAGATTTAAGCCATGTAATAGAACGTGATACCTCTTCTAATTCTTTTTGTGCTCCAATTGATTTAAAAATTTCGAGAGCTTTGTTTAAGTATTGCTCTGCAGGTGTTTTATTTCCCTGATCCATATACATAAATCCAATACATTTATAGGCAATGCCTTCCCAGAATGTATCTCCTATTTTCTGAATTCGTTTTAGTCCATCAAAAAGATAGTTTTGAGCATTGTCAAAGTCTTTCATTTTCCTGTAAGTATTCCCAAGATTAATTTCAACTTGTGCAAAACTTTGGTAATCATCATACTTTTCAGAAATGTCCATAGCTTTTTGCAGGTATTCTATTGCTTTTTTAAAATCACCTTTATCAGAATAAATATTAGCTATGTTATTGTAAGCAGGAATCTTGTCTTTTTCATTAGTTTTAAGGTTTAAAGATTGTTCATAATGAGAGAGAGCTTTATCAAGTTCACCTTTATTATGATATATAAGTCCAAGCAGGTTATAAACATGTATTAAATCAGAATCTGAGGATGAGTATTGTTCCGCTTTTTTTAAAGTTTCAATAGCATCACTTATTTCTCCTGTTAAATAGTAAGCTTCTCCAAGACAGAAATAAGCAAGATGACTTGCTGGATAAAGATTTACGGCTTTTTGACCAACAGAAATAGCTCTGTTATAGTCCTGTGCATTAATATAATTAAAACATTCTTGAATTTCATCAATTGCAAAGGCATTATTTTTAAATAAGAAAAAAAACAGAAAAATTAAAAAAAAATGTATAGATTTTTTAACCACTTATCTATCCTCCTAAAACATTATTGGATAATTAATTATAATCATCTTGAATTTTGTTTGCAATATACTGACTTGACTGTTTTCAATTTTCATCATCCTTGAACCCTAAGGTCTTTCTTAATTTTTAGGCATCTGGATGGAATTGCAACAATTTTTTCCACACAAAGTTAAGCACATTTGAAATAACCTCTATAATATCTTTCTAAATATTCTTTTGGGCTATTATATCCAAGAGCAGAATGAAGCCTCTTAGAGTTATAAAAACATTCTATATATTCAAAGATCTCTCTTTTAGCCTCTACTCTTGATTTATAACCACCTTTCTTTAGATAAAGTCTTTGTAGAATCTAAAGTATGTTCTACTACTTCAATTTTAAATTCTTTTGTGTAAACTCTTTTTTTTAATCATTTTTTTCACCTCTCTACTTATTTTTATAGTTGCCTTATCTTTTTGTCTACTCAATTGTAGCAAGTTCACTTTGATAAAAGAAATAGCAGACCAGACAAACCTTCTTGCACTGAATGCGGCAATTGAAGCAGCTCGTGCAGGGGAGCAGGGAAAGGGTTTTGCTGTGGTGGCAGACAATGTTAGGCAACTTGCAGAAAGGACAACAGTAGCCACAGAAAACATAGCAAATACAGTCAAGACAATGCAAAGCGAGATTTCAGATTCCGTTGGCTTTATGAAGGAAGAGAGAGAATCTGTAGGGAAAGTGCTTGCACACGTAGAGAACACATTGAAAGCCATAGACGAAATCGTATCGTATGTAGAAGGTGTTGCTGATATGGTACAGAGAATTGCAGTGGCAACAGAAGAACAGTCATCTGCATCTGAGGAGGTTTCCCATAACATGGAGAATATTTCAATAATAACAAAAGAACTAAGTAACTCAATTGGTGAAATAAAACGTGCAGCAGAAAACTTATCAAAATTAGCTACAGAATTGCATTCTATGGCAGAGTGGTTTAAGGTATGATATAAGGTTTAATTTATATTTAAGAAAATTTAAAACTATGAGATAACTTCTATTAATGAAAGCCAAATATTGTATGTTATAATAATTGACTATGTTTGAGCAAAATCAAGCCTTTGTATGGAACGGTAAAGAGAAAAAATTAAAGATTGTTAATAGACTGCCCGTATATGATATTAACGAACTTCTAGGTATTGAAAGGCAGAAAGAATTGTTGCTTTCAAATACTAGAGCCTTTATTGAAGGAAAGGAGGTTAACAATGTCCTTTTATGGGGTGAAAGGGGAACAGGTAAAACAACTCTTATACGAGCGCTTTTAACTTATTTTAAAGATTCTCATTTACGTATGATTCAGGTTTTAAAGTCTGATATTATAACAATCCCTTATCTTTATGATCTTATTTATGAATATGAAAATTTTAGATTTATTATTTTTATAGATGACCTATCTTTTAATGAAGATGAACAGGAGTTTAGAGATTTAAAGATTGTTATGGATGGTGGTATTGAAGAGATTCCTGAAAATTCAGTTATATATGCCACTTCTAATAGAAGACATCTTATGCCATCCATATCAAATACTGATGATGAACTCTTCCCTGAGGACAGCATTCAGGAACGTGCTTCTTTGATTGAAAGATTTGGATTGAGAATAGGTTTTTACAGATTTTCAGAAGAACAGTATCTTAATGTTGTAAAACATTATGCCAAAAAAGCTGAGTTAATTTTATCTGATGAGGAATTAATCACAAGAGCCCATGAATGGGCTCTTGTGCATGGTACTTCAGGAAGGTCAGCCTATCAGTTTGTATTAAGCCTTCAAATTTTTTAAGGCAAGCTTATTTAATGCATTTATGTAAGCTTTTGCAGAAGCAACTATTATATCAGTATCAGAACCATGTCCTCTTACAGTATGTCCGGCTTCTTCAAGTATAACAGTTACTTCTCCAAGAGCGTCTGTTCCACCTGTTATTGCCTTAATTTCAAATTTTTTTAATTCTGCCTTTGAATTTGTAAGCTCTGTAATTGCCTTATACACAGAATCTACTGGTCCGTCACCGGAAACAGTAATTTCTTTTTCCATATCATTAATTTTTATTTTAACCGTAGCAGTAGGCTTTTTATTCATTCCGCCACTTATTTCAAGGTTTGCAAGCTGATAGACTTCAGCAGTTCTTAAAAACTCATCTGAAACAAGTGCTTCAAGATCTTCATTGAATATATATTTCTTCTGATCTGCAAGTTTTTTAAATCTTTCAAATGCACGATTTATCTCTTCATCTGTTAAGCTGAAGCCAAGTTCTTCAAGTCTCTTCTTGAATGCATGTCTTCCAGAGTGTTTGCCAAGAACTATTTTGGAACTTGGAATTCCTATGTCCTCTGGTTTCATTATTTCATAAGTTGTTCTTTCTTTAAGAACTCCATCCTGATGAATGCCTGCCTCATGAGCAAAAGCATTTGCTCCGACAATTGCTTTATTGGGTTGAATAACCATGCCAGTTATTTTACTGATAAGTCTGCTTGTCCGGTAAATTTCCTGTGTTACAATATTAGTATCTGTTTTGAAAAAATCATTTCTTACTTTTAATGCCATCACAATTTCTTCGAGTGCTGCGTTTCCGGCTCTTTCACCAATTCCATTGATTGTACATTCAACCTGTCCAGCTCCTTTAAGTATTGCTGTAAGAGAGTTTGCTACGGCAAGGCCTAAATCATTGTGGCAGTGAACACTTATAATTGCTTTGTCTATGTTCGGAACTTTATTTATAAGGTATTCAATTAATTCAGCATACTCTTGAGGAACTGTATAGCCAACTGTATCAGGTATGTTTACTGTGGTAGCACCTGCTTTTATTACCTCTTCTGTAATTTTACACAGATAATCCCAGTCTGTTCGTGTGGCATCTTCTGCTGAAAATTCAACATCATCTGTATACTGCCTGGCTTTTTTAACAGCTCTGACTGAAGCTTCAATAACCTGTTGTTTATCCATACGAAGTTTGTATTTCAGGTGAATATCAGATGTGGCAATGAATGTATGTATTCTTTTTTGTTCAGCTGGTTTTAATGCCTCAGCAGCTCGTTCAATGTCTTGATCACGGGTTCTGCATAACCCAGCAACAACAATACCTTTAACTTCTCTGGATATTCTGTTAACTGCTTCAAAATCTCCAGGAGATGCAATTGGAAAACCCGCTTCTACTATGTCAACACCCAGTTTTTTAAGTTGTTTTGCAACTTGAATTTTTTCATCAACGTTCATTGAGGCACCGGGAGATTGTTCTCCATCTCTCAATGTAGTATCAAATATTTTTATTCTTTTCATCGTACACCTCTGTGTTTAATGTCTTCTGGTTCTCACCTTCAGATAATTTTTTTGCCAGTTTTTTTCTTTTTTTAATAAAGATTATAACAGTTTCAATTATACCTGATAAAACGTAAATACAGGCAAGTATAAATACTGCAATATGTGGATGAATTATTATTAAGAAAAGTAAGAGAATGAAAAAAATAAGTAGCCAGAAAGGTTTTTTCTCTTTGAAATCAACTTCTTTAAGTCCATGAAATTTAATATTACTGACCATCATAAAAGATAATATAAGTGTTATAACAGGAAAAAATAGATTTTTTTCAGGAGCAATATTCAAGATTTCATGACAGAAAATCACTGTGGCAGCAATCATTGTTGCAGCCCCAGGAATAGGTAAGCCTTTAAAAGATTTTATAGTTCCTGTCTGAATATTAAATCTTGCAAGTCTTAATGCACCACAGGCTGCAAAAAGAAAAGCAATAGCAAAGCCAATCCTTCCAAAATCATACAAACCCCATTTATAAATAAGAATCGATGGTGCTATGCCAAATGCCACAATATCTGAGAGGGAGTCGAGTTCTCCACCGAATCTTGTAGCAGTTCTTGTCAATCTTGCCACCCAGCCATCAAGACCATCAAAAATATTTGCAAGAACAATAGCCCATGCAGAATGAATCAAGTTACCATTTATCGCAGCAATAATTGCATAAAAACCAAGAAACATTCCACAAAGAGTTAGAGCATTAGGAAGAATATAAACCCCTTTTGCAGGTTTTATATCAGTGTCCCGGAATTTTTTCTTTTTTCTTGATTGTATCATTTATTTACTGATGCAATTATTGTTTTACCGGCTTTAACTTTATCTCCTTCTTTCACTGTTACTTTAAAATTGGCTGGCAGGCAGATATCAACACGGGAACTGAATTTAATCATTCCGAATCTTTGTCCTTTTTTAAGACTTTCTCCTTCTTTTACCCAACAAACGGCTCTTCTTGCAATATATCCTGCTACCTGTCTTAAAACTATGTTTCCATAAGGAGTTTCTAAGGTTAATTTTATATATTCATTTTCTCTGTATGCTTTTTCTTTAAAAGCTGAGAAGAATTTTCCAGGTATGTGAATTATTTCTTTAACAATACCATCAAATGGGCTTCTATTTACATGCACATTAAAAGCTGACATGAATATGCTGATTTCGGTATGTTCAGAAGAACAGAGGCTTTCACTACTTTTTCTTACAGTAATTATTTTTCCATCTGCTGGAGCAACTACTGCATAGGGATCTGCTGGAGGAATTCTCTCAGGGTCACGGAAGAAATAAAGAAAAAAAACACACAATATGAGAGATGCAATTGCAAGAGGTTCAAGCCATATTAGATAGAAAAAAGAGCTAACAAATAACCCACCAACAAAATAAGGTATTACTTCTTTTCTTATCATGCCTTTGACTTATCTACCAGTTTTGATGTTTTCAACCATGGCATCATATCTCTTAGTTTTTCACCAACTTTTTCAATGAGATGCTCTTCATCTTTTCTGGTAAGGGCATTGAATGAAGGTTTACCGACTTTGCATTCAAGAATCCACTCTTTTGCAAAGGTTCCATTCTGGATCTCTTGAAGAATTTTTCGCATTTCAGCTTTTACTGAGTCATTTATAACTCTTGGACCTCTTGTTAAATCTCCATATTGAGCTGTATTGCTTACTGAATAACGCATTGTTGAGATGCCACCTTCATATATTAAATCAGCAATCAATTTAACTTCATGAAGGCATTCAAAATAAGCAAGTTCTGGCGGATATCCAGCTTCAACAAGAGTTTCAAATGCTGCAGTGATAAGAGCACTTAATCCTCCACACAATACAGTCTGTTCTCCAAAAAGGTCAGTTTCTGTTTCATCCTTGAATGTTGTTTCAATAATTCCAGCTCTACCTCCACCGATTCCAACAGCATAGGCAAGTGCAACATCTTTTGTTATGCCTGATGGGTCTTGATAAACCGCCATAAGGCATGGAACACCCATCCCTTTTAAATACTCACTTCTTACAAGATGTCCAGGACCTTTAGGAGCAACCATAAAAACGTTTATATCCTGAGATGGAACAATCTGGCCAAAATGGATACTGAAACCATGAGCAAATGCAAGAAATGCTCCTTTTTTAATATTTGGTTCAATTTCGTTTTTGTAGAGGTCTGCTTGAAGCTCATCAGGCGTGAGAATCATTATAATATCAGCTATTTTTGAAGCATCCGAAACATTCATGACACTGAATCCTGCATTTTCAGCCTTTTGCCAGCTTTTTCCTTTTCTTAATCCAATGATAACATCAAATCCACTGTCTTTTAAGTTATTTGCATGGGCATGTCCCTGACTTCCATAACCAATGATAGCAATTTTTTTACCTTTCAACACATCGATATTAGCGTCGATATCGTGGTAAATTTTCATTTCTATGCCTCCTGTTTATATAAAATTCAACAATAATTATAGCATATGATTTAGAAAGTTTTCATTTTAATCTAAGAATTTAGGATATTTGACCTGTTAGCATGATTTTTTGTATCCTAGTGTTGTGGGCCGTTAGCTCAGCTGGTAGAGCAGCTGACTCTTAATCAGCGGGTCACAGGTTCGAATCCTGTACGGCTCATCTTCTGATTCCTTCAAAACTAAAAAAAATACTGTTTTAATAGTAAAAATTTAGATAGTGTGTTATAGCTGTTATATCTCTTAAGATGTTTCTATTTTAAAGTTTTCAAAAATTATAAGTATAGAATTTTTCGATACTTCAAAAAATATTTATCAATATAATCTATTTGAATTTTGCAAATTCCTTTCTTTATAATTTTTCAAAAAGAGGAGGATTTGACAAAAACATACCAACTATAACAGAGATTAAAGCCTTTGCAATGGGATGTAAATATTATTTTCCTTTCTGTAGAACAATGCTTGATATAGGAGGACAGGATACAAAGGTAATAAATATTGATGAAAATGGACTAATAAAAAAATTTGAGATGAATGACCGATGTGCCGCTGGAACAGGAAGATTTTTAGAAATAATGGCTCAGGCACTTGGATATTCAATTGATGAGTTTAATGCTTTAGAGGTTAACCTTAACAGTTCTCTACAGATAAGCAGTATGTGTACTGTATTTGCTGAATCTGAAGTAGTATCAATGATAGCGAGTGGTTTCAAAAGAGAAGAGATAGCTGTTGCAATAAATAAGGCTATTGCAAACAGAGTTATAGGCATGCTAAATAAAATATCAGTTGAAGAGGATATAGTGTTTGCTGGAGGATGTTTTGCAAACAGTATTCTAAAAAACATTATAGAAAACAGACTGAGGAAAAACCTTATAATCGACAGTTTTTGCCCATATCTTGGAGCTTTTGGAGCTGCTTTATACGGAGAGCAGATAAATAAAGTTAACTATAATTATTAGTGTTTAATTTATTAATTCAATCAAAAATCTTGATGAATCAACTCATTATTTTCTTAATTTAGATGAACTTATTTCTATATTGACAATCTTTTCTTTATGTTTTAGAATTTCAGTAGAAGGATAAAATGAAAATTGATTGTTATACCCATTTTTCATTTGAAACTTACTTGAAATATTTAGAGCGCAATTCCAAAACTCCATTTAGTTATGGAACTCTATTCAGGTATTTAAAAACCATGCTTGATGTTGATAGTCGTTTAGCTTTGATGGAAAAATACCAGGTTGATAAACATGTTATTATTCCTTTACCATGGATTGAATCAGTTAAAGAGGTTTATGAGGATTCTGTTAAAGCACATGAAGCAGCTAAGATATTAAACAATGAATTAGCAAATCTGGTTAATAAATTTTCTGATAAATTCATTCCTGTAGGTGTTATTCCTACAACCAATATAGATATAATGTTAGCTGAATATGAAAGAGTTATATATAACTTAAAATTCAAAGGTATTTACCTTGTGGTAGGTCCGACTGTAAGACCAATAGATGATTCTGTATATGATAGTCTTTTTAAAAAGGCAGTTCAAGATAATGTTCCTGTATGGCTTCATCCTTCAAGGCCAATAACTTACAGCGATTATATAAACGAATCCATGTCAAAATATGGTATCTGGCAATCAATAGGATGGCTTATGGATTCAAGTACTGCTATGATAAGATTAACACTTTCTGGCGCATTTGAAAAATATAAAGGAATAAAATTTATAATACACCATCACGGCGCACTAATCGGATTATTTTCAAAGCGTCTTAATGCCGGCTTTAGACTCTTCAAAAACCTTGAAGCATTTAAGAGCACTACCACGATAACAGAGCCTTTTATTGAGCATTTTAAAAATTTTTATGTAGATACAGCAACTCAAGGATTTGAACCGCTGCTTATTCAAAATGCCTATATGTTTTTTGGTATAGATCATGTGCTTTTTGGAACAGATGTGCCATTTGATGAAAAAAATGGTGGCTATAATTTCACAAATGAAACAATATGTTCCATTAATTCTGCTTTAATATCTGATGCTGATAAAGAAAAAATTTTTTATAAAAATATTGTGCAAATACTCAATCTTAAAGTTAGTTAAACTTTAAATAATTAAATAACTTCAAAGTGCAAAATTACTGAGAAACTGACAGTATAAAGCAGAAATCAATTTTTAAGGATTGCTTAGATTCTATAACATGATCTATCTCAAGGATTCTTTTATCTGAGTAGAAACTGGGAGTATTACCATTTTGAGAGAAATCCGCACTTTTAAGGTTGATTTTTTTGGTTATATATCATATGTTCTAAAATAAAGGCAAACAGAATTCCCATAACAAAACCATTTCCCAATAGAGGTTTTAACAAACCTGGCAGACTCGCAGTAACATCAATCGGCAGATTTGTAATTACTGTTCCAAGCAGTACAGAGCAACCTACAATTATTCCATCTGTGTATTTAAACTCTCCATTAGCATAGAGCATGGAAAGTCCTGTTGAAATCTGCGATGTCATAACATAAAAAAATATAGAACCTATGAGTAAATGCGGAACCATGTTTGCAAACTCTAAAAGATAAGGCGAGAAAGATAATATAAACAGCAAAAGCGCTGTAAAAAGGAGCACATATTTAGAAGCACATTTTGTTATTAAAAGAACACCCGGACTGTAAGAAAAATTTACCACTCCTGTAGTGCATATAAAAGAAGCTAAAATATTAGTGATACCTGTTACAAATATACCTCTTTTTATAGGTTTCCAGTCATTTCCGGTACCAACAAAAGAGCTTACTGACTGCATTGACCCCACATCGTTTATAACAAGTGCAACATAGCAGATTATAAAAGTTAAAACCAGCCCCGCATCAAAATCAAAGAAAGGCAAAAAATCTTTAAAATAATTTGAAAATAGTGAAACTTCTCTCACCTCGTATGAATATGGACTTCCTCCAAAGACAAATATATATATTACTGTGCCAAATATCATAGCCCACAGTATTAATGAAGTTTTCCAGAATCCTTTAAGAATTTTTTCGAAAATAAAAAGAAGAAGAATTATTAATAGTGCAATTATTAAATTTATACCTGCAGGGATGCCTGTTGGTTTAACAATCATATTTGAAATAGCTGGTAACATTGTAAATGCAATAAGAATTAGAACAACAGAAATAATATTTTTTGTAAAATATAAGATAATTTTTTTTGTAATATTTAAAAGCCCCAGTAAACATACGAAAAAACCGCCTATCAAAAGAGCTGTATATAGAGATGTTGGATTGTATGACTTAGAAGCAATGAGCCCAACAAGAAGTACAGTAGCAGGTCCTGATAGAATAGGTAATGAATGTCCAAACAATATCTGCAAAAAGAGCGACAGTGAAACAATAAATGAAAGCTTTTGTATATATAAAACTTCTTCATTTGAGTTTAATAGAAAAGTAACTCCTATAATTTTACCAACCATTATAATAACCGGCATTACCAGAACAAACCACTGCAGCCCATTTAAAATTAAGATATTTAAAGTTGGTACTTCATTAACAGAATAATTGAACTTCATGTTCTGTGACAAATGTTTTTATTCATTATCATAATCATACAGTTGATATGGACAAACTTATATTAGACATTCAATTAAGTCTTTTAATATCTCAGTAATATTATTTTTAAGTATTAATCAATATTTTTTTCATAAATTCTTAAAATTTTATAACGTTTAGCATTTATTATTTGTGTGAGATTAATTGTTTCGTAATTGTCTTCAAGAATCCATGAAAATTCAATATTTTTAAATCCATATTTTAAAGCACCCTTAAAAGCTTCCCTTAGCATGATTGACTCCACACCTTTGTGTCTGAATGCTTTTTTTACACCAAAAAGAAGAAGTCTCATCGATTGAATTTTTCTTCTATAATGCAATGCCTTAATTATTGCTAAAGGAGTCAGTCTGCCTCTGATTTTTCTTAAAACATCGTTAAAATCAGGTATAGCACCAAAAAAACCAGCAGGTTCTCCATTTTTTTCAGCAACAATTACAAGTTCTGGTAGGGCTATGGGTTTTAGTTTTTCAGCCATGTAATCAATTTCTTCCTTTGTTATAGGTATAAATCCCCAGTTTTCATTCCATGCATCATTGTATACTTCCATGAAGGCATAAAGTTCTTGTTTTAAATTATTCAAACTTATTGTTCTTACGCTTATTCCCTGTTTTTCAGCAAAACGTGATATTCTATCTATTTTTTGTGGAAGTTTATCAGGAACTGAAGCTAAAAAGCAGTAAAGGTCTTTGACTTTTTTCATGCCATATCCTTCAGCGAGGCTGTTATAGTATGGAGGATTATAAGGAATCATTATCATAGAAGGTGTATCAAATCCTTCATAGAGAAATCCGCATTCTTCATTTATTGAGAGATTCATGGGGCCACGCATTATCTGGAGATTATTCTCAATTAAAAAGTTTCTTGAAACGTCAAATAATGCATTAGCAATAGTCTGATTGTTGATACATTCAAAAAGCCCCCAAAAACCTACATTGTCGTTGTGACATTCAAGATGAGCATAGTTGACTATTGCAGCAATTCTTCCTGCAGCCTTGCCATTGTTGTAAGCAATAAAGAATTTAGCCTTTGCTCTGTTAAAAAATGGATTTTTATCAGTTAAATGCTCCATCATGTCTTTAATTAAAGGCGATGCATAGAAAGGATCATCTTTATATAAATCAATTGGTAAGGTTACAAACTCCTTAAGTTGTTTTTTATCTTTAACTTCTACTATTTCAATCATGATAATTCAATAATTTTTTTATAAAACATAACTCAACAGAGTATATTCTAATCCAAAATTCGATATATAGTAAACATTAAATATCATCTTGGTATTTTGAAATCAAAGTGTTGTTGTTTTTTATAATATCTATAATTATTTTGAATTACGATATTTCAAGCTTCATAATAATTGCGTCTTCTTCAGGTAAAATATAGTATCTGTTGCGAACCCCTATTTGTTTAAATCCTGATTTTTCATAAAGTTTTATGGCAGCATAGTTAGACATTCTTACTTCAAGAAAACAAATTTTTATAATGTTTTTCATTTCATCAAGTACATTTTTTATAAGAGCTGTAGCAATTCCATTTTGTCTGAAATCAGGTTTTACAGCAATGGAAAGTAACTCTGCTTCATCTAAGATAATTCTCAAAACAATATATCCAACTATTTCTCCATTAACCTCTGCAACCTTAAGTATACTATGTTTATTTAAAAGTTCGGTCTCGAATGATTTTAATGACCATGGCTTTGAAAAACTCTGTCTGGCAATCTCTGTAACGCAAAGAAGGTCTTTTCCCTGTAAGGATCTTATTTTTATGTTCATTCAATAACTTTTATTTCAGCTTCTGACTTTCGTAAATAACGTGGTTGTAATTCCTTTGCATCAATTGCATCATTTATTTTTTGAAACCCTATATAAGCTACAATACGAGGACTTGGGTAGGAGTATAAAAAAGGCGGAAATATAGCCTTACTGCCGAGCTTTTCAACTAATTTTTCTCTGTAAAGTTCTGCACCGCTACCAGTGAATACTGTTTTTTCATTGATCAATTCGATTAAATTGTCAATTTCTGAAACTGAGTCTTCTTTAATTCGCAAGATTTTATTATCTTTCCACTTAAATAAAGCTGAAAAAACTTCTTTTTTTCTTGCATCAAGAATTGGGCATATCTGATGGTTGCAGAAAGGAAACTCCCATGCCATCACCTCCAGAGTAGATATAGGAATTACTTTTTTCTGGGTTACGAATGAAAGTCCTTTTACTGTGCTAACTGCAACTCTAAGCCCTGTAAAAGAACCAGGTCCTGCTGTAATGGCATAGTAGTCAATAGTTTCAAGGGGAATTTTTATAGTGTTAAGAATATGTGCGATTTCTGGAAGAAGTTTTTCAGAATGTGTAGCCATAAACTGCATTGTGGATTCGGCAATTAATTTGTCATCTTCTACAATTGCAACTCCGGCATATTTTGTTGATGTATCTATTCCAAGAATTCTCATTTTTTTAATTTTACTATAAATCTTTTTGCATTAAACACTGGAAGAACAAATTCTTTTGTTTCTGTTTCAAAATATGCAGGTAATTTTTTCATCTCTTCATTAATTTTTAAAGATTTACTTATTAAAAAGTATCCATTTATTTTAATGAGATGAGAACATTTTTCTACAAAATCTTTTATACTCCAGAGCGCTCTTGAAACAACAATGTCAAATTTTTCTCTAATTACCTCGGCATTTTCCTGAATTATATCAACATGTTTTAATTCGAGCTTGTTTTTTATGTTTTTCAAAAAAGCGGACTTTTTCCATGAAGGTTCAATCAATGTAATTTTTAAATCAGGTCTAAAAATTGCGATAGGTACTCCTGGAAATCCTGCTCCAGAGCCTACATCAGCAATTGATAGTTGCTTTTCTGGGATAAAACATAAATAAAGAAGAGAATCAAGAAAGTGTTTTATAATGATTGCTACATCATCTTCTATTGAGGTTAAGTTATAAGTTTTATTCCATTTTTTAAGTTCGTTAAGATAAATAATGAATTTTTCTAAAATTTCATTATTAAAACATTTTTCTTGATTATTTTGAGAAAGCACGGACAATGTAGCAATATAATTCAGAGATTGCTTTAAAAACTCTTTTAAATCTTGCACAGTTTTATTTTTTAGCCTTTATTCCTTTTTGGACTGCTACCATAAGTATTGCTATGGCAGCTGGTGTTACACCTGGAATTCTCATTGCCTGTCCAATTGTTCTTGGAGCTACTGAACTCAATTTTTGGATTACCTCTCTTGAAAGCCCCGGTAAATTGAAATCAAAATCAGATGGTATAATCTTTTCTTCAAACTGTTTCATTCTTTCAACCATTTCCATCTGTTTTTGAATATAACCCTCATATTTTATATAAATCTCAACAAGCTCTTCTATTTCTTTTGAAAAACATTCATCAGAGGGAGCATATTTTTTTATGAATTCGTAGTTAAGTTCAGGTCTCTTAAGAAGTTTATCAAGAAATATGGCTTCTTCAATTGGAGTTGTTTTTAATTCTGTTAAAGCTTTATTAACTTCTTCTGAAGGTTTTAAAGTTTTGGTTTTTAAACGTTTTATTTCTTGTTCAAGAAGTCTCTTTTTTTGAATAAATTCTTGATAAGTTTCTTCATTAACAAGACCTACTTTGTATCCATAATCTCTCAGTCTTAAATCAGCATTATCGTGTCTAAGAAGAAGTCTGAACTCTGCACGGGATGTAAACATTCTGTAGGGTTCATTAGTTCCCTTTGTTACAAGATCATCAATCAAAACTCCTATGTATGCTTCATCTCTTCCTAGAATAAGAGGTGGTTTTCCCTTTATCTTTAATGCTGCATTAATTCCAGCCATTAATCCCTGTGCTGCTGCCTCTTCATATCCCGATGTACCATTTATCTGTCCTGCGAGATAAAGTCCTTCAATTCCTTTAACCTCAAGGGTATGCTTTATTTGAGTTGGATAAACAAAGTCATATTCAATTGCATATCCTGGTCTCATTATTTCAGCTTCTTCAAGTCCCGAAATTGTTTTTAAAAAGGCAACCTGAACATCATATGGCAGAGATGTCGATATACCATTGGCATAGTATTCTTTTCTGCTGAGTCCCTCTGGTTCGAGAAAAACCTGATGTCTTGGTTTTTCCCTGAATCTTACAACCTTGTCTTCAATTGATGGACAGTAACGTGGTCCGATTCCTTTGATTTTTCCACTGTAAAGAGGTGATCGGTCAAGATTGTTGAAAATAATTTCATGTGTTTTCTCATTTGTATAAGTTATAAAGCATGAAACCTGTGGATTTGTGATTTCTTTTGTTGAGTATGAAAATGGTAAAGGTGGATCATCTCCTGTCTGTTCTTCTGTTTTTGTAAAATCAATTGTTTTTGCATCAATTCGTGGAGGTGTACCTGTTTTAAGCCTGCCCATTTTAAGTCCGAGTTTTTTAATTGACTCAGAAAGCCTTTTTGATGGAAACTCTCCAGCCCTTCCTGCTTCAAAAGACTCAGGTCCGATATGAATTAATCCATTTAGAAATGTTCCTGGAGTAATGATTACAGCCTGTGCTCCATAGAAAACATCAAGAGAGGTAATAATTCCTTTAATTCTCCCATTTTCTACAACTATCTCATTGACCATTGCCTGCTTTATAACAAGATTTTCCTGTGCTTCAAGAAATTTTCTCATGTATACATTGTAAAAAATTCTGTCGGCCTGAGCACGAAGTGACCACACAGCAGGACCCTTTGAACGATTGAGCATTCTGAATTGAATGCCTGCCGTATCAGTAACTTTTGCCATAATGCCGCCAAGTGCGTCAATTTCTCTTACAAGATGGCCTTTTGCGAGGCCTCCAATTGCAGGATTACAGCTGAGTTGTGCAATTGTATCAAGATAAATTGTAAAAAGCGCTGTGTCAAGTCCCATTTTTGCAGATGCAAGGGCTGCTTCACAGCCAGCATGTCCTGCACCAACAATAATTATATCGAAATTTTTTTCTTTATACATTTTTTATTTCAGTCTTATTTTTTGTTCTAATTTTTATTATAATAGATTATGAGTTTTCCTGTATTTAGACATACTATTTCTAAATTTAAAGAGCTTTTTACCAAAAATTCGGATAATGCTACTATATTAATAAAATATGATCCCATGCTTGCCTATCTCCTGTATAAAGAAGTCAGTAAATCTTCAAATAAAACGGAAATAACAAGCTTTTTACAGATGCTTAACTATCTAGGTACTAGAAGAATTGAACAGATAATACTTGATAGAGACCTTTTTCTAGATAATGAAGATTTACCAATATGGGTATACGGTATTTTAAGTGCGGAAGTTTCTTCTCTACTCGCAGCAAAATTTTCTCATATTCATCGAGATGAAGCCTTTTTTGCTGGATTGATGCCATGTCTTGGACTTCTTTTTATGCTAAATGAATTTCCAGTATACAGAAGTATCATTCAGTTTCTTATTAAAATTCCAATTGAGGATAGAGTCTTTCTTGAGAAACAAATTTTTGGAACCAATCATCTTGATACACTTAAAAGAAATATAATTTATACTCCATTTAAAGATGTGGTTAATATCTTAAATAAAATATTTTCAGATGATGGGTCAAAACATATTAAAGCTTTTGTCTCAGTGAGAGGCTCTTCTTTGCAAAGTTTCTTTGATCTTGCATTGCTTGCAGATGTGTCCACCTATGGTGTTCAGGCTTTAATGTTTCCTTCTGTTTTTGATAATCGTGAACTTTTTCTTGAGCTTGCAAAAAAATATTTTAGAATTAAAGAATCAGATTCATTAGAAATTTTACAGAATGCAATGGATAGATTGCTGGATATTGCCCGGGAATTCAATGTGTTTGAAGAAATTCAACTTTCAACTGAAAAAGTTTTTAAGTTAAGGAAGTTTAAGTTTGAATCAAAAAATCCTGTTTTTGCAAATATGCTGAAACAATTATTTGAAGAAAATGCAAATGATAGAAATATTTATATTTATGGTGAAAGATCAGTTGGCAGAAGACTCCTTGCTGCAGTACTATACACAGCAGATGATAATCCACGCAAAGATAAGCCATATGTGATGATTTTTTGTGATATGGAACCTGAGAGTCTCGAAGAAGAGTTTTTTGGAGTAAAAGATGGCTATCTTGGCAAAAAAGGTATGCAAGGTGTTTTAAAACATGCAGATGGAGGAACTCTGGTAATTAAAAATTTTTCTAGGATGCCAAAAGACTTTCAGGATAAATTGCAAAAAGCGCTTCAGAATAAAAGATTTTACAGAGTGGGAGATATATCACCAACTGAGTTTCCGGATATAAAGTTTATTCTTATTGATAGAGATGATGTCAGAATTAAATCAGCAAAGGGAGAATTTTCTAAAACTCTCATTAAGATTCTAAATCCTTTCTTTTTTAGAATTTTCCCATTAAGAGAGAGAAGAGAAGATATTTTCTATATAGCTAACGAAATAGTTAACAAATATAATTTAAATATCCAAGACAAACTTGAGCAACCAGCAATAGTTGAAAAACTTAAAACTGAACAATTTCCTGAGAATCTCAGAGATTTAAAAAGGTTTTTATTCCTTCTTTATATTCAAAGGCTTATTAAGTCTTAAATATTCAACTCCTCCAACTAAAGAAGCTAAAACCTGAGAAAGAAACCATAAAATAGAGACAGCTACAACATTTGCCTGCCCTAAAGAATTACTGAAAAATAAAATAAAACACCACTCCCTTACTCCTGTTCCTGATATCGATATTGGAAGCATTGTAATTAATATAATAATCGGTAGAAAAATAGCCACTTTAAAAAATGATATTGATAGATTAAGCCCTATAAAAATTACATAAACTGACAGAATTACAATGATCTGCACCCCTAAAGAGTACACCAGAGCCTGAATAATTTGTTTTCTCTGAAAACTCAAAATATAATCTCGAAAAGTTTTAAAAAATTTAAAATTACTGATCCATAGTAGAAATGCAGTCCCTATTATAAAAGCAAAAAAACTTAAAGGAACGGTCCATATAAGTGGTTGTTTTGGAATTTCTCCATAAAATAAACAAAAAAATCCAAATCCGATTATTAAAAGCGCAGCCAACCCGGTATATCTTTCTATAAATACAGAAGCCAGTGCCTCTGTAACTCCTGTTTTTTCTTTAATCATAAAAACTTTTACTATATCTCCTCCAACTGTTCCTGGCAGAGCAAGATTAAAAAATGAGCCTATTAGATAGATGGAAAATAGTTTTGATGTGGTTAATTCTGAATTTGAAATAAATATTTTCCATCGCAAAGTTGATATGTAAGAAGAAAGGAGATATAAAAAAGAAGCAAGCAGAAAAAACAGAGGATTTATTAAAATTAACGAATTCGCAACATGTATTATATCAACTTTGTAAAAAAGATAAAAAATTAACGAAACAGATATTATTAACCGAATTGATAACTTGATATATTTTTTCAATCACCAGGTCCCAGAATTTTTTTAAGTATATAAATTGGCTTTTTCTGGGTTTCATGATAAACCCTTACTATCATTTCACCAAGAAATCCCATCCCGATAAAATTAAGTCCTATAAGAACAGAAAAAAATCCTCCTAATAACAGAGGTCTTCTGCCAATCATGACACCTTCAGAAAATTTAAGCCAGACGAGATATCCAATAATTATTACGCCCAGAACCATGAGTAATGCGCCGATTGGACCGAAAAACTGGATTGGCTTGGTTGAAAAACTGTGTAAGAATTTTACATTAACAAGGTCAAGTAAGACCTTGATTGTTCTTCCAATTCCATATTTTGATGTTCCATAACGTCTTGGATGATGGATTACTTCTATTTCTTTTATTTTTACTCCGTACCAGCTTGCAAGTGCTGGGATAAACCTGTGCATTTCTCCATAAAGTCTTAGATTTTTGATAACTTCTTTTCTATATGCTTTAAGTGAACATCCATAGTCATGGAGTTTAACCCCGGTAACTTTTCCAATAAGCCAATTTGCAATTATGGAAGGAAACTTTCTGCTTAAAAAAGAGTCCTTTCTTTTTTTTCTCCAGCCGCTTACAAGATCAGCATCTTTTATTGCATCAAGAAGTTTTGGGATGTCTGCAGGATCATTCTGTAAATCTCCATCCATTGTAATTACTATATCGCCTCTGGCAAAATCAAATCCTGCAGCAAATGCAGCAGTTTGTCCGAAATTTCTTCTGAAACTAAGGACTACAACATGAATATCATTTTTCTGAATTTCTTCGAGAAGTTTCAAGGTATTGTCAATACTTCCGTCATCAACATAGATAATTTCATAGGCAATCGATAGTTTATTCAGAGTTTCTGTAAGTTTTGTATGGAGTTCATTCACATTTTCTTCTTCATTATAAAGAGGTATCACAACTGATAAATCCATAGTCCCTCCTACTGCTTTTATTAATAACTTTCAGGTTTTGATAATATCATGCCTCTAAAATTATAGCATTTAAAAATTGTGTAATCTTTAATTTTAACGTTCTTTTTATAAGCAGTAAAATACTCTGGTTCGCATTTTTCAAACGCAGCAGAGACCTGTGGTTTTGGACTATTTTTCTTTCCATAAACAATATAAATTCCATTAATTGTTTTTCTGTTTAAGTTTGTTGTAGCAGAGTATTCCAGTTCACTGTTTATAGACTCCCACAAATCATACTGATTCATTCTTCTTCCAAAAGGTATACAGTAAACTTTTGGTTTATCTTTTAAGTAAAAAGCAAGTTCGCTTGAAATCTGATATTTATCAGAAAAAATTATTACACGAGAATTTTTTTCAAGTTCTTTACGTATTTCTGAAACCGTTTCAGCAAGTTCTTTCCATCCTTTAAATCTTGCTGTTGGATCAATCTTTGCCGGAAGATTGAGATATGGCAGAGCAAAGTTTGCCACCATAAAAATAAAGGCAATAATAATTGATGATAAAACTAGTTTTTTATGAAACTTTTCTTTTAATGCGTAACTTAAAACAATTACAAAAGGGACATAGGCAGTCATTGCCCAGTTTGGCTGAACTTTTCCCTGAATGCTTTTAACTAAGAAAAATAAAAAAACAGGCATTGAAAATGATATAAGAAACCATTTTACTGCAAGGTTTATATTTAATCTTCCAGGTTTAATGATAAAATATAAACCAAGAATAAAAATCAGGGGTGTCACAACTACAAATTGACTTCCTATAAATTCAAGAAAATAGTTCAATGAAATTTTCAATCCATCAAAAACATGTGCCTGACCAGCAGTGTGTTTTAACGTTACAAAGTCATGTTGAATGTTCCATATTATTACAGGTAAAAATACAATTATAGAGATTAGTATTGAAAAATAGATATATGGATTTTTTAAATGATTCTCCGTGCTGAACTGAGTTGGAAGTAAAAATTTTTTTCCTTTTATTAAGTAAACAAACATGCACAGGTAAAAAAACGCCATTGTATATTTTGTGAGTAAGCCAAATCCAATTACAATTCCAAGTAGTAGCCACCACTTTTTTTGGTTTTCAAGAGCGAGCAGAAAAATATAAATTGATATAATCCAGAAGAGTATAAAGGGGCTGTCAATTGTAAATATAACTCCAAATGTAGTAAAAATTGGCATAAATTGAAAAATTATTCCGCTCAGAAACCCTGTTTTTTCATCAAAAAATTTTTTTGTTATCTTGCAAACGAAAATACTGCTTAAAAATGAACATACCACTGCAAAAATCCTTACTCCAAATGAATTGTCTCCAAATATCCACGTGGAAATAGCTATTAAATAAGCAATCATCGGACCTTTTGAGTAATAGCTTAAGTCAAGCCTTCTTGACCACTCCCAATAGTGGGCTTCATCTGGAGTTAGGTCAAGAGGTCCATGAAGAATAAAGTAAATTCTGAAAAGACTTAATACTATAAGTGTAAAATAAAATACTCTTTTAAAACTAATTAATCCTGTGACAGCCTTAAAAACTACATAACCATAAATTATTCCTAAAATAATTCCACCTAAAACATCTGTGGGCCAGTGAACTCCAAGGTATACCCTTGAAATGCTTATAAGCAGTGCTAATAAAATCGTATATATCTGCAAGATTTTAATTAAATTTGAATTTATTTTAACGCTACCATTTTCCTTTAAGCCTCTCAAAAATAAAAATAAAATAGTCGCTCCTGTTGCAGCGTTTGTTGCGTGGTTTGATGGAAAACTGTAAGAACGTGTGCATCCAACAACTCCTCTAAAATACTCTGTCCAGCAAGGACGAACTCTCTGAATTAAACTTTTTATCTCAAGACTAATCCAATCTGAGATAAAAAATCCAAGAATCAGTGATAGTATTACATAAACGATGAATTTGTAATTTTTTATTGTTTGATATTTAAAGATTATCCATATAAAAATAGGAAACCATAAAATCCATCCTTCTTTAGTAAAGAAAATCATAAATGTGTCTAAAAAACTGTTTGCGATTATTTTATTGAAAAATAATAATATTTCTTTTTCCATGTTTCTTTCTAATATGTGATTAATAATCCATATTTAGCGCTAATTTGTGATTATAACATGTTATAATTTCATAATGCCTGTTTTAATAAAGGATACTGAAAAATGTGTTGGATGCTTGATCTGTGTGTTTGCATGTGGACGTGCTCATCAGGCCGTTGGAGTTGAGAGTTCTTGTATAAAAGTGAGGTCTCAGGGAGGAATATCAAGAGGATTTTCAGTGTTTGTATGCCGTGGATGTGAAGATCCTCCTTGTGCAAGATCTTGTCCTGAAGATGCTTTAATTTTGCGAAAGAGCGGTGGAATAATAATAAATGAAGCTAAATGTAATGGCTGTGGTTACTGTGTAAAAGCATGCCTTTTTAATGCTATTGGCTGGGATAGTATAAAAAATAAGCCAGTAGTCTGTATTCAATGTGGAGAGTGTGCAAGAAGTTGTCCATACAATGTACTGGAGTATAAAAGAACATGATAGAAAAAGATCCTATAAAAAGAGTTCTTTATATTGATTTAACAAAAAAAAAGTTCTGGATTGAAGAAAGACCGGAATTATTCTCTGAGTTTATTGGTGGCACAGGTGTTGCAATAAAACTTCTTGAGGAAAACTGTCCACCTGAAATTCATCCTTTTTCTCCTGACAATCCGATTATTTTTGCAATAGGGCCATTGAATGGAGTTTTCCCTATAGCATCAAAAACAGTTGCCATGTTTAAATCTCCTCATACAGGAAATCTTGGTGAGTCTCATGCTGGAGGTAGAAGTGCTCTGTCAATTAGAATGGCTGGATATGGTGCAGTTATAATAAAAGGCAAAAGTGAAAGACCATGCTATATATCGATTTATTCAGATAAAGTCTTTTTCAGGGATGCTACAACTCTCTGGGGACTTGATGAAGGGTTATCAGCAGCAAGATTGATAAGAGAAAGAGAGCCAGGTGCAGGATTAAGAACAATTATAAGGATTGGACCTGCGGGAGAAAAGCTTATCAGCTATGCCTGTGCTACTCTTGAAACATACCGGCATTTTGGAAGGCTTGGTCTTGGTGCTGTATTTGGAAGTAAAAATCTAAAAGCAGTTCTTATAGCTGGTAAAAGAAACCTGCCTGTTACTGACTTTAAAGAGTACAAGCAAATATATATAGAGCTTGTTAAACAGCTTAGAGAGTCTGAAAAGATGAAAAAATATCATGAACTTGGAACTCCTGCTAATATTCTTCCACTTAGTTTTTCAAAAGGACTTCCAGTAAAAAATCTTTTAACAAATGAAATGCAGGGAGTAGAAAATATCTCTGGAGAATTATTTGCAGCGAAACATCTTGGCAGAAGAGTTGCATGTGCTCACTGTCCTGTGGCATGTGTGCATCTTGCAGCTCTGCGTAAACCTTATGAGGATGAGCCCTATTTTTATAGAACCATTTATCTTTCCTATGATTATGAACTCATTTATGCTCTTGGCTCAATGCTTGGAATTTCTGATTCTGTTGATATTTTAAAATTAATTGAAATTGTTGAGGATATGGGAGTTGATGCGATGTCTACAGGAGTTGCTCTTGCCTGGATGACAGAGGCTTTCCAGAAAGGCATTATAACGGAAAAACATACTGAAGAGATATCTCCACAATGGGGGAATGCAGAAGGTTATATTGAAATAGTCAAAAAAATTGTTTATAGTGAAGGCGAATTCTATAAGGATCTTGGTAAAGGAGTTGATTATGTTTCTGAAAAATATGGTGGTAAAGACTTTGCGTTAATATATGGCAAAAATGAAATGCCAGGATATCACACAGGACCAGCAGCACATATTGGATATCTTTTTGGTGCAAGGCATAGTCATCTTGATAGTGCTGGATATTCCATTGATACAAAATCCATGACAAAATCAATAACTGCTGAACAATTAGTTGAAAATATTCTCGAAGAAGAACAATGGCGACAGATAATTTCAAGTCTTGTAATATGTTTTTTTGGAAGAGAGGTTTATACACAGGAAATGATATTAAAATGCTTAAAACTTTCAGGATATGAGTTAAATGACAAAGATCTTTTAAGAATTGGTAGAGAAATTTATGCAAATAAATATAAATTTAAAGTAAATTGCGGTTTTAATCTTGAAAATGTGAATTTACCAAAAAGAGTGTTTGAAATTCCATCAAGTATTGGTTTGATAAATAAAGATTTTACAGATAGAGCAATTGCGCTACTAAAAGAAAAGATTAAAAGTTTGTTATAATTCTGCATGGTAAAAAATATCTTTATTTGTTTAATTTTCCTGTGTCTTTTTATTTCTTCAGAAGCTTCTGCTAAAGAAATTATAGTTCTTACTGTAAATGGAGTTATCAATCCTCCACACGCAGAATATACAGTAAAGGGAATCCACAAGGCGCATGAAAAAAATGCAGAGGCTGTTATAATTCAGCTTGACACTCCAGGAGGACTTGACACTTCAATGAGAATTATAATTAAAGAGATATTGAACTCTCAGGTACCTGTCATTGTATATGTTTCCCCAAAGGGAGCTCGAGCAGCCAGTGCAGGTGCGTTTATTACTTTAGCATCACACATAGCTGCGATGGCTCCTGGAACGAATATTGGTGCAGCACATCCTGTTGCTATTGGAGAAAAAATGGATAAGACAATGGTTGAAAAGATCACAAATGATGCTGTGGCCTATATTAAATCAATAGCAAGACAAAAAGGCAGAAATATTGAATGGGCGGAGCAGGCTGTAATAAAAAGTATATCCTCTACTGAAACTGAAGCATTGAAACTTGGGGTTATAGATTTGATAGCTGATGATCTGAATTCTTTAATAAAAAATGTAAATGGTATGAAAGTTAAAACTGTTCGTGGTGAAGTTATTTTAAATACAAAGTCAGCAAATATAAATAGAATTGAGATGAATTTTAGAGAAAGACTTCTTAATTTTATAAGTGATCCAAACATTGCTTATATTCTTTTAATGATAGGGATATATGGAATTATATTTGAATTAAGCAATCCAGGTGCAATTCTTCCGGGTGTAATTGGTGCTATATCCCTGATTCTTGCATTTTACAGTTTACAGACTCTTCCAATAAATTATGCTGCAGGAGGATTGATTCTTCTGGGTGTTATTCTATTTATCCTTGAACTTAAGTTCCCATCTCATGGAGTTCTTACACTTGGAGGTATAATATGCTTTATACTTGGTTCAATAATGTTATTTGACACAGCAAACCCTCTTTTCAAACTGTCTCTTTCAGTGATTATTCCTGTTAGCATTATTACCGCATTATTTTTTGGAGTTTTGTTAAGGCTTGCATATAAAGCTCATAAAAGAAAGCCCATTACAGGCGTTGAGGGGCTTATAGGGTTAAGAGGGATTGCAAAAACAGATATTGATAAACACTATGGCATGGTAATGGTTCATGGTGAGTTATGGCAGGCTATTTCAGATGACGCAATCAAAAAAGATGAAGAAATTATCGTTGAAGAAGTGAGAGGGCTTACTCTGAAAGTGAGGAAAGCCTATTGAAAGCTCTTGTTACAGGTGGAACAGGTTTTATAGGAAGCCATCTTGTAGAAGCACTTTTAAAAGACAGCGTTGAAGTATATTGTCTTGTAAGAAATCCTTTAAAACTTCGTTTTCTTAATGGATTAAATGTAAAGATAATCCAGGGAGACTGCTCTCAAAAGGAGAGCTTAAAAAAAATTGAATGGAATTTTGATTATGTTTATAATCTTTCAGGAATTACAAAAGCATCGCATCCTGAAGAATTTTTTCAGTCAAATTATACTGGAACAAAAAATCTTATAGAACTTGTCGCTGAACTTAATCAAGAGATTAAAAGATTTGTGCATGTAAGCAGTCTTGCAGCAGTGGGACCATGCATTAATGGAAAACCAGTGGATGAAAATACTGAACCAAAACCTGTTTCTGAGTATGGAAGGAGTAAACTTCTGGGTGAGAAAGCTGTGCAGTTTTACATAGATAAAGTTCCTGTTACAATTGTAAGACCTCCTGCTGTATATGGTCCAAGAGATAGTGATTTTCTTACATTTTTTAAAATGGTAAAAATAGGCATGGTTTTATATTTCAAAGAAGGACATTATTCTATGGTTTATGCAAATGACCTTGTAGAAGGCATTATCAATGCTTCTAAAAGTGCCAGAGCAATTGGTGAAACCTTTTTTATAGCTGACTCAGAACCATATAGAACAAATCAAATAGTTGATGCTATATCAGAAGCAATAGGGAAAAAGCCTGTTAGAATTAAGATTCCTGAGATAATTGGTAAAATTTTTATTGAACTCTTTCAAAAATTCGATAAAAAAAGTATAATAAATACCGA
>Ga0116179_1000413_pt1 | contig 33060 bp, 28 predicted proteins | sample AD_UKC071_MetaG_FD_89751 | JGI IMG/M metagenome (GOLD analysis project Ga0116179, IMG submission 89751) | Active sludge microbial communities of municipal wastewater-treating anaerobic digesters from USA - AD_UKC071_MetaG | ecosystem: Engineered > Bioreactor > Anaerobic > Digestate | place: USA...
CGGCAGCGCCGCCAGGCTGTCGCGCAGGCCGGCCATCGGCGTGCCGACGATGAACAGGCCGTCGGCAGGCAGCGCCAGCGCTTGCGGCAGGCTGGCGGTGACTGTCAGCGACGTCGGGAACACGATGCCCGGCAGGTAGCGCGCGTTGGTGCGCTCGGCCTGCATGCGCTTGGCCTGGCCAGCGTCACGCGCCCACAGCAGCACCGGCTGACGGGCGGCTGCATTGATCGCCAGCGCCGTGCCCCAGGCGCCGGCGCCCAGCACCACCAGCCCGGGCATCCGCGCGCTCAGGCTCAGTTGGCGCCGTTGCCGGCAGCGGCGGCCTGCTGGGCCTCGAACATGGCCTGGAAGTTCACCTCGGTCAGCATGATCGGCGGGAAGCCGGCGCGGGTGCAGACGTCGGAGACGATGGCGCGCAGATACGGATAGATCATCTGCGGGCAGACGATGCTGAGGATGCCCTGCAGCTGGTCCTGCGGCACGTTGCGGATCTCGAAGATGCCGGCCTGCTTGGCCTCGACCAGGAACAGCGTCTTGTCCTGGATCTTGGTGGTGACGGTGGCGGTGACGGTGACCTCGTAGACGCCGTCGACCACGTTGGCGGCCGACATCGCCAGGTTGATGTCGACCTGCGGTTGCTGCTGCTCCAGCAGGATCTGCGGCGAGTTCGGCTGCTCCAGCGACAGGTCCTTCAGGTACATGCGCTGGATCTGGAACACGGGGGTATCGTCTTGGTCGGCCATGGCGGAGAGGTCCTGAAGAATGACAAAAGCCCGCCACCGACTGCGGCAGCGGGCTGGGGCGGGCGGGATTATGGCGCAGCGACCTGACCGGCCCGCCGCGTGACCGGGGGGGCGGAAAGCCGGCTCAGGCGCCCTGCAGCAGGGGCTGCAGCCCACCGGCGCGGTCCAGCGCCATCAGGTCGTCGCAGCCGCCGACATGGGTGTCGCCGATGAAGATCTGCGGCACGGTGCGGCGCCCGGTCAGCGCGATCATCTGGTCGCGCTGCGCCGGGTCCAGGTCGATGCGCACCTCGTCGATGGCCTCGACGCCGCGCTGCTTCAGCAGGGCCTTGGCCCGGATGCAGTAGGGGCAGACCTGGGTGGTGTACATGCGCACGGAAGTCATGGTGGCGAGGCTCTGAAACGACAAGGGGCCCGATTGTGGCGGGCCCCGGAACACCTTGCGGCGTGTGCGCCTGATCGGCGCAGCGGCTGGCTCAGGCCGCCTTCTTGTCGACGGGCAGGCCCGCCTCGCGCCAGGCGGCCAGGCCGCCGGTGACGGCGGTGGCCTTCTCGTAGCCGGCCTTGCGCAGCAGGGCGGCGGCACGGCCGGCGCGGGCACCGCTGGGGCAGATCAGCAGCAGCGGCAGCGTCTTGTTGCCGGGCAGTTCCTTCGCGCCGTCGAGCGAACCCAGCGGGATGTTGCGGGCGCCCACCGCGTGGCTGGCGGCGTATTCGCCGGGTTCGGACACGTCGATCAAGACCCCCTTCTCGCGGTTGATCAGGCGCACGGCCTCGGCAGTGGCGACACCGCCGCCGGCGTTCTTCTGCAGCGCCTGCCACAGCAGCAGGCCGCCGGACGAGGCGGCCAGCAGGATCAGCATCCAGTTGTCGATCAGGAACTTCACGGGCAGGGCCTGGGTTGAGCGGAAACGCGGATTATAGAATTTCAGGCTTTGCCGTCGCTGGCCCAACCCACCACTGCCACCATGTACAAGCTCGTGCTGATCCGCCACGGTGAATCGACCTGGAACCTGGAGAACCGCTTCACCGGCTGGACCGACGTGCCGCTGACGCCCACCGGCGTGGCGCAGGCCCAGCAGGCCGGCCGGCTGCTGAAGGAGGCGGGGTACGAGTTCGACATCGCCTACACCTCGGTGCTCAAGCGCGCGATCTGGACGCTGTGGCACACGCTGGACCAGATGGACCGCACCTGGCTGCCGGTGGTCAAGGACTGGCGCCTGAACGAGCGCCACTACGGCGGCCTGCAGGGCCTGAACAAGGCCGACATGGCCGCGCAGTACGGTGACGCGCAGGTGCTGGTCTGGCGCCGCAGCTACGACACGCCGCCGCCACCCCTGGCCGCCGACGATGAACGCAGCGAGCGCGGCGACCGCCGCTATGCGCAGTTGGCGCCCGACCAGGTGCCGCTGACCGAGTGCCTGAAGGACACCGTCGCCCGCGTGCTGCCCTGCTGGAACGAGGTGCTGGCCCCGGCCATCCGCAGCGGCCAGCGGGTGGTGGTGGCCGCGCACGGCAACTCGATCCGCGCGATGGTCAAGATGCTCGACGGCATCAGCGATGCCGACATCGTGAACCTGAACATTCCCAACGGCATTCCGCTGGTCTATGAACTGGACGCGGACCTGAAGCCGATCAAGTCGTCCTACCTGGGTGACCCGGCCGCTGCCGCCGCTGCCGCTGCGGCCGTCGCCAACCAGGGCAAGAAAGCCTGATCCACCGCTGGGCGCAGCGACCACGCAGCCGCCGCGCCCCAGGTTTCCCCCGATGGGGGTGAACCACCTCGATTTGTATGATGACCTGATGATCAGGTCTTCAGCCCAGCCATTGGCGTCGCAGCGGTTGTCCGACCAGCTGGCCGATGACCTGCGCCGGCAGATCGAGACCGGTGCGGTCCAGCCCGGCCAGCGCCTGCCGACCGAACAGGCCCTGGCGGCGCAGTACGCGGTGTCGCGCACCGTCGTGCGCGAGGCGGTGAGCCGGCTGCGCAGCAGCGGCCTGCTGGTGGCGCGCCAGGGCGCCGGCATGTTCGTCGCCACCCCCGACGCCGCCCGCCCGCTGGACTTCGACAGCAGCGTGCTGGCCGACCTGGGCGCGGTGCTGGACGTGGTGGAAGTGCGTGGCGCGCTGGAAAGTGAAGTCGCCGCCCTGGCCGCCCGCCGTGCCGACGCCGGCCAGCGCCGGGCGATCCAGGCCGCGCTGGCGGTGGCCGACGCGTCGATCGCATCCGGCAGCGCCACCGTCGACGAGGACCTGGCCTTTCACCAGGCCGTGGCCGAGGCCGCCGGCAACCCGCAGTTTCCGCGCCTGCTCAAGCACCTGGAGCAGTACCTGCGCGACGCGATGACCGTCACCCGCCGCAACGAATCGCTGAAGGCCGAGTTCATCGCCGAGGTGCGGCAGGAACACCAGGCCATCGCCGACGCCATCCTGGCGCGCGACCCCGAGGCCGCGCGCAGCGCTGCCGCCCACCACATGCACCAGGCGGCGCGCCGGCTGCAGGACGGCGACGCGCCGATCCGCAGCGCCGCCGCTCGGCCCACAAGACAAGGACAGACACCGTGAACAACGCCCCCGCCACATTGGGTGTGATCGGCCTCGGCTCGATGGGCCGCGGCGCCGCGCTCAGCGCCCTGAAACGCGGCGTGCCCACCTGGGGCTTCGACCTGAATCCCGCCGCCTGCGCCACGGTCGCCGAGGCCGGCGGCCGCATCGCCACCAGCGTGGCCGACCTGGCCGCGCACTGCGACGCGGTGGTGGTGCTGGTGGTCAACGCGGCGCAGACTGAATCGGTCGTCTTCGGCGAGGGTGGCCTGGCCGCCCACCTGAAGCCCGGCAGCGTGGTCATCACCTCGGCCACCGTCGACCCCACCCTGCCGCCGCAATGGGAAGCGCGCCTGGCCGAGCGGGGCCTGCACCTGATCGACGCGCCGGTCTCGGGCGGCGCCGCCAAGGCGGCCAACGGCGAGATGACGGTGATGGCCTCGGGCAAGCCGGAAGCCTTCGCCGCGGCCGGCGGCCTGCTCGATGCGGTGGCCGGCAAGGTGTACCGGCTCGCCGACCATGCCGGCGTGGGCAGCACGGTGAAGATGGTCAACCAGCACCTGGCCGGCGTGCACATCGCCGCGGCCTGCGAGGCGATGGCCCTGGGCATCCGCGCCGGTGCCGACCCGGACAGGCTCTACGAGGTGATCACCAACTCGGCCGGCAACAGCTGGATGTTCGCCAACCGCGTGCCGCACATCCTGGCCGGCGACTACACGCCGCTGTCGGCGGTGAACATCTTCATCAAGGACCTGGGCATCGTGCTGGATGCGGCACGCAAGCTCAACGCGCCGCTGCCGCTGGCCGCCGCCGCGCACCAGCTCTACCTGGGCACGGCCGGCGCCGGCTTCGGCGCCGAGGACGACAGCGCCGTGATCAAGCTGTATGCCGCGCTGACCGGCATCACCCTGCCCGAGAAGAAGGCCTGACCATGATGCTTGGTGTCATTGCCGACGACTTCACCGGCGCCACCGACGTCGCCAGCATGCTGGTGCGCGCCGGCATGCGCACGGTGCAGACCATCGGCATCCCGGGTTTGCAAGGGAACGGCGATGTGCCGCCCGAGGTGGCTGCCGCCGATGCCGTGGTCGTGGCGTTGAAAAGCCGCACCACGCCGCCGGCCGAGGCGATCGCCGACAGCCTGGCCGCCCTGCGCTGGCTGCAGGCGGCCGGCGCGCGGCAGTTCTACTTCAAGGTCTGCAGCACCTTCGACAGCACGCCTGCCGGCAACATCGGCCCGGTGGCCGAGGCGCTGATGGCCGCCCTGGGCACGGCGCAGACGCTGGTCTGCCCGGCCTTCCCCGAGAACGGCCGCACCGTCTTCCGCGGCCATCTGTTCGTCGGCGATGAACTGCTCAGCGATTCGGGCATGAAAAGCCACCCGCTGACGCCGATGAGCGACAGCAACCTGGTGCGCTGGATGCAGCGGCAGTCGCAGCGCCGCGCCGGGCTGCTGCGGCACGACGTGGTGGCGCGCGGCGCGGCCGCCGTCACCGAGCGCCTCGCCGCGCTGCAGGCCGACGGCATCGCCCACGTGGTGGCCGACGCCGTCGACAACGACGCCTTGCGCACGCTGGCCGAAGGCGCGGCGCACCTGCCACTGTGGGTGGCAGGCTCCGGCCTGGCGCTGGGCCTGCCGGCGGTGCTGGCGGCCCAAGGCGCGGTCACGCTGACCGACCATGCCGCCGATCTCGATCCGCTGAACGGCAAGGCGGCCGTGCTGGCCGGCAGCTGCTCCACCGCCACGCAGGCCCAGGTGGCGCGCTGGATCGCCGCCGGCCGTCCGGCGCTGCGCATCGACCCGCTGGCCCTGGCCCGTGGCGAGCCGGTGGCGGACGAGGCACTGGCCTGGGCCCGCGCGCAATCCGACGCCCCGCTGCTCTATGCCACGGCCGACGCGGCCACGCTGGCGCAGACCCAGGCCGCGCTGGGCGTGGCCGAAGCGGGCGCCCTGGTCGAGCACACGCTGGCGCGGATCGCCCGGGGCCTGGTGGACGCCGGCACGCAGCGCCTGGTGGTCGCCGGCGGCGAGACCTCGGGCGCGGTGGTGCAGGCGCTGGACGTGCGCACGCTGCGCATCGGCGCGGCCATCTGCCCGGGCGTGCCCTGGACGCAGGCCGTGCGTACCGCCGGCCAGGCGCCCTTGAAGCTGGCGCTGAAAAGCGGCAACTTCGGCGGACCCGACTTCTTCACCGAAGCCTTGGTGGCGGCATGAACCACAGTGCCTTGCGCGACGAGATCTGCGCCATCGGCGTGTCGCTGTTCAACCGCGGCCTGGTCCATGCCACGGCCGGCAACATCAGCGTGCGCCTGCCCGATGGCGACGGCCACCTGATCACGCCCACCGACGCCTGCCTGGGCCGGCTGTCGCCCGCGGCCCTGGCCCATGTCGATGCCGACGGCCAGCAGCGCAGCGGCGACCGCGCCAGCAAGACCCTGGCCCTGCACCGCCGCATCTACGGCGCCGCGCCCGAGGCGCGCTGCGTCATCCACACCCACAGCACCCACCTGGTGGCGCTGACCCTGCAGCCGCCCGGCCTGGGCGTTTGGCGCAGCACGGCCATCCTGCCGCCCATCACGCCCTACTTCGTGATGAAGGTGGGCCGCGTGCCGCTGATTCCCTACCACCGCCCCGGCGACCCGGCCGCGGCCGACCTGGTGGCGCAGGCGATCACCGCCGCAGCAGCCGACGGCGCGCCGATCGCCGTGATGCTGGACCGGCTGGGTCCCAACGTCTGGCACAGCAGCCCTGCGGCCGCGATGGCCACGCTGGAAGAGCTGGAGGAGACCGCCAAGCTGTGGCTGATGAGCGCGCCACGGCCGCAGCCGCTGTCGGCCGACCAGATCGAACCGCTGCGCCAGACCTTCGGCGCCATCTGGCCCACCCTCTGAATCGAGAGCCCGCATGCCCCGCTTCGCCGCCAACCTGTCGATGCTCTACAACGAGCATGCCTTCGTCGACCGCTTCGCCGCCGCCGCGGCCGACGGCTTCGACGCCGTGGAATACCTGTTTCCCTATGCCGAGCCGGCTGCCGACCTGGCCGCCCGCCTGCAGCAGCACGGGCTGACGCAGGCGCTGTTCAATGCGCCGCCGGGTGATTTCGACGCCGGCGAGCGCGGCCTGGCCTGCCTGCCACACCGTGTCGACGACTTCCGCCGCGCCCTGCTCGACAAGGCCCTGCCCTACGCCGCCGCGCTGGGATGCAAGCGGGTGCATGTGATGGCCGGCCTGGTGCCCGCCGGGGCGGACAAGGCCGCGCTGCGCGCCACCTACCTCGCCAACCTGGCCTGGGCCGCGCAGCAGGCCGCGCCGCATGGCGTGGACCTGCTGATCGAGCCGATCAACACCCGCGACATCCCGGGCTACTTCCTGAACCGACAGGACGAGGCCCACGCCATCGTGCAGGCAGTGGGCGCGCCGAACATCAAGGTGCAGTTCGACCTGTACCACTGCCAGATCGTCGAAGGCGACCTGGCGATGAAGATCCGCCAGCACCTGCCGTCTGGCCAGGTGGGCCACATCCAGATCGCCGGCGTGCCCGAGCGCCACGAGCCCGACCTGGGCGAACTGCACCACCCGTACCTGTTCAGCCTGCTCGACAGCCTGGGCTGGGACGGCTTCGTCGGCTGCGAGTACCGCCCGCGCGACACCCGCCCCGGCGGCACCAGCGCCGGCCTGGGTTGGCTGCGTGCCTGGCGCGAGAAGCAGCAAGCCTGAGATCCACCTTCCCCGTTCCCGACCTAACCAAGGAGACCACCCATGCGCAAGACCCAACTGCTGAAGACCGCGGCCGCCGCCGCGCTGCTGGCCGCCGCTGCCGGCGCCTCGGCCCAGACGGTGCTGAAGATCGGCTACGCCACGACCAAGGAATCGCACTACGGCGTCGGCTCCACCGTGTTCTGCGACGAGATCGCCAAGGGCACGGCCAACCGCTACACCTGCCAGCACTTTCCCAGCAGTGCGCTGGGTGGCGAGCGCGAGATGATCGAGGCGGTGCAGCTCGGCACCCAGGACGTCGTCAACACCTCCACCGGCCCGCTGGGCAACTTCGTGCCCGAGGTCAAGCTGTTCGACATCCCGTTCCTGTTCCGCGGCTACGACCACGCCCGCCATGTGATGGACGGCCCGATCGGCCAGGACGTCCTGAAGAAGATGAGCGCCAAGGGCCTGATCGGCCTGGCCTGGGCGGAGAACGGCTTCCGCCACATGACCAACAACAAGCGGGCCATCACGCAGGCCAGCGATGCCAACGGCCTGAAGCTGCGCACCATGGAGAACAAGGTGCACATGGCGGGCTACAAGACCTTCGGCATCCTGCCCACGCCGATGCCTTTCCCCGAGCTGTTCACCGCGCTGCAGCAGGGCACGGTCGATGGTCAGGAAAACCCGATCCCGGTGATCCTGGCCAGCAAGTTCAGCCAGGTGCAGAAGCACCTGTCACTGACCGGCCATGTGTACTCGCCGGCGGTGATCATCCTGTCGCCCAACGTCTGGAACAAGCTGTCGGACGCCGACAAGAAGGTGTTCACCGAGGCGGCCGTCAAGGGCGGCATCGCCCAGCGCAAGAAGGTCAACGACGACGAGAACAGCGGCATCGCCCAGCTGAAGAAGGACGGCATGCAGGTCGTCGAGAAGCCCGATGGCGACAGCTTCCGCAAGGCGGTGGCACCGGCCTATGCCGAATTCGCCAAGGAATTCGGCGCCGACAAGATCGCCGCCATCCAGGCCGTCAAGTAAGCGGCTCTGCCGCCGTTGTCCCACCGCGCCGCCCGGCCCGCCGGGCGGTGGAGGCCACCATGCGCCAGACCATCCTCTCCCTCGACCGCTGGATCACCGGCGCCGCCTGGACGCTCGCCTGCCTGCTGCTCGCCGTGATCTCAGCGCTCGGCATGTGGCAGGTGCTTGCCCGCTTCATCTTCTCGCAGCCCAGCACCTGGACGGAAGAGTCCATGCGCCGCCTGCTGATCTGGATGGTGATGCTGGGCATCGCGGTGGCCTTCCGCCGCGGCGCGCTGGTGTCGGTGGACCTGATGCTGCGCACCGCGCGCGGCGCCTGGCGCAGCACCGTGCGCTGGATCATCACCAGCACCGCCCTGGCCTACCTGGCGGTGCTGGTCTGGTACGGCATCAACCTGGTCACGCGGGTGCGCTTCCAGACCTTCGCCAGCATGGAGCTGAGCATGGGCTGGGCCTATGCCGCGCTGCCCGTGGGCGCGGCGCTGGCCATGCTGGCCGTGGTGGCGAACCACCTCGATCCGGTGAACGAAGAACTCGACAACGCGCAATAACCGGCGGCCACCACCATGTCACTGACCCTCCTCGTCACGATGCTGCTGGGCTTTGCCTTCAGCATCTCCATCGCCGTGGCCATCGGCGGCTCGGCCGTGCTGGGCATCGCGCTGTTCGATCCTGACCGCCTGGTGCTCGCACCCAAGGAGATGTTCACCGCGATCGACAAGTTCCCGCTCGCGGCCATCCCCTTCTTCATCCTGGCCGGCAACCTGATGGAGACCGGCGGCATCAGCCGGCGCCTGGTCGACTTCGCCAAGAGCCTGGTCGGCGGTGTGCAGGGCGGCCTGCCGATGACCTGCGTGCTGACCTGCATGATCTTCGCCGCGGTCTCGGGCAGCAGCGTGGCCACCACCTTCGCCATCGGCGCCATCCTGATCCCGGCGCTGATCAAGCATGGCTACCCGACCGCGTACGCGGCCGCGCTGCAGGCCACGTCGGCCGAACTGGGCGTGATCATCCCGCCGTCGATCCCGATGATCCTGTTCGGCGTGTCGGCCGAGGTGTCGATCGGCGAGCTCTTCATCGCCGGCTTCGGCCCGGGCCTGCTGATCGGCGGCGCGCTGATGCTGTTCGTGCACCTGTACTGCCGCCACAAGGGCTGGGGCCTGCAGGACGGCGACGGCCGCCTGTCGGTGGGCACGGCCACGGTGAAGGCCAGCTTCGCGCTGCTGATGCCGGTGATCATCCTGGGCGGCATCTACGGCGGCATCTTCACGCCCACCGAGGCGTCGGTGGTGGCGGTGTTCTACGCCTTGATCGTCGGCCTGTTCATCCACCGCGAGCTGGGCTGGGCCGACCTGGTGCCGGTGTTCAAGAAGAGCGTGATCAGCAGCGCGGTGATCATGTTCATCATCGCCAACGCCGGGCTGTTCGCCTTCCTGATCACCCGGGCCGGCATTCCCGATGCCATCGGCAGCTGGCTGGCCGAGGTGCTGAAGAGCCCGGCCTGGTTCCTGCTGGGCGTCAACGCCGCGCTGTTCGTCATCGGCATGTTCATCGAGACCAGCGCGGCCATCATCGTGCTGGCGCCGATCCTGGTGCCGGTGGCGCGCCACTTCGGCATCGACCCGGTGCACTTCGGCACCATCATGGTGGTGAACCTGGCGCTGGGCATGATCACGCCGCCCTTCGGCGTCAACCTGTTTGCCGCCTGCACCGTGGCCAAGATCAGCCTGGACAAGATCATCAAGCACCTGCTGCCCTTCGTGCTGGTGATCCTGGGATGCCTGATGCTGATCACCTACATCCCGTCGATCAGCCTGGCACTGCGCGACCTGGTGTACGCACCGGCCGCGGTGGCGCCGGCACCGGCGGCCGCGCCGAAAATCGGCCCGCAGTCGTCAAGAGGCGCTCACTCGACCAGCCCGTACAGCCGCTCCGGCGGCACGCGCAGCAGCATCTTGTTCTCGGCCACCAGGCCCTTGATCGCGTGCGCCGGCTCGGCGGTGTTGCGCCGCACCGTGCGCACGACCGGGATGCCGTTCTTGTCGGTCACCGCCGCGGCCACCGGCGTGTGGGCGGTGGCGCCGCGGCGGATCACCACCGCCGTCTCGCCCGAGGCCAGCTGCACGAAGTTGCCCGGCGGGTAGATGCCGTACTCCTTGATGATGGCCGCGGCCAGCACACCGGCCTGCGGGTGGGTCTTGGCCTCGGCATAGAGCTGCCGCGCTGCGTCCTGGATCGGCATCGCCGGGCGCTCGGTGCGCGGGCTGATCTTGGCCATGAAGACGTCGGCCATGCGCAGCAGCAGGGCCATCTCGCCGATGTCGCTGCTGCGGCTGGGGTAGCCGCCGCCGCCGGGCTGCTCGTGGTGCTGCAGCACCGCCTGCAGCCACTCGGCATCGTCGACGCCGGCGGCCTGCAGTGCGTCGTGCGCCGCCTGCGGATGGGCGCGGATCTGCGCCCGCTGGGTGTCGTTGAGCCGGCCCATGGTCGCGAAGCGGCCCTGCACCTCGACGATGCTCAGGTTCATCGTCAGCGCCGCCTTCACCAGCCGGCGCACCCGCTCGTCGGGCCAGCCGGCACGCCGCGCCGCCAGCTGGCAGACCAGGGCGCAGTGCAGCGCATGGGCCAGGCCGTACAGGCTCAGCCGGTTCGGGTCCTGGCGCATCGACAGGTAGATGCCGATGTCCGGATCGCGGTCGGTCAGCTGCATCAGCTGGCCGGCAAAGCTGTCGCAGCGGGCCGGGAAGCCGGCCACAGGCACACCGGCCAGCAGCAGGTCCAGCCGGGCGGTGGTCTGCTTCCACAGGTCGAACAGGGTCAGGCGCCGGTTGGCGGTCCCGCCGGCGGCCGTCTCGCCGCTGTCGTCGTCGTGGTCGGCATACAGGCCACGCTCGCGCAAGATCTCCAGCTGGCCCTCGGTGGCCACCACCCGGCCCTTGGCCAGCAGCAACTTGCCCTGCTCGTCGCGCACGCCGAACGGCAGCGGCTGCCCCAGCTGGATCTGGTCGACCACCATGCGGATCAGCTCGATTGCCACGCTCGCTCCCCAGGCTGCCCGCCGGCACGCGCCGGCGACTGCATGCCCTGCGCGACTCTAGCGCGGGTGTTCAGCGTCAGATCGCCAGAACAGCACTGGCCAAGAGGGCATTGATCGGCACCACCGCGCTGGCATGCGGCACGGCGTCGCTGCTCCAGACATGGCGCACGCCCGCCGCGCGCAGCTGCGCCAGCGCATCGCCGACGAACAGGGCGTGCGTCACCGCCACGTCGACACTGGCCGCGCCGGCAGCCTGCACCGCGGTGGCGGCCTCGACCAGGGTGCGGCCGGTGCTGGCCACATCGTCCAGCAGCACCACGGCACGGCCGGCCAGCGGCACATCCGGCAGCGCCACGCGCACGTCGCGGTCGCCGAAGCGCTGCTTGGTGCACACCGCGTGGTCCAGGCCGTGGGCGGTGCCGGCCGCGGCCACCCACTGCAGCGCCTCCTCGTCCGGGCCCAGCAGCAGCGCGCCAGGCACCTGCTGCGCCACCCAGGCGCCCAGCAGCGGCGCGGCGCTCAGCGCCAGGCTGCGGCAGCCGGGCATCACCTCGTCCAGCGAGGCGATGCGGTGCAGGTGCGGGTCGACGGTGATCAGCCCGTCCACCTGGCTGGCCAGCAGCGCGGCCACGTGGCGCTGGCTGACCGCCTCGCCCGGGGTGAAGGCCATGTCCTGGCGCATGTAGGCCAGGTAGGGCGCCACCAGCAGGATGCGCCGCGCACCCAGCGCACGTGCCGCCGGCAGCGCGATCAGCAGCTCGACCAGCTTGTGGTTGGGCTGCTGCAGGCCGCGGTAGACCAGCAGGTCGGCCGGCAGCACCGGTGGCAGGCGCAGCCGGCTCTCGCCGTCGGGAAACCGGTGCCGCCCGACCAGGGCGCAGGGCACGCCCAGCGCCTGCGCCAGTGCGGCAGCGGGGCCCTGTTCGTCGTCGAAGGCCAACACCAGAGCTGGATTCATGCCGCGGACCTTTCCGTCGCCGGTGCTGCGACCGGGCGCAGCGGATGGGATGCGGCCGCACTGTAGGCCGGATTCCGGCCCCGGCCGATCAGGTGTCGCCCTCCAGGGCCTGCGCCAGGTCGGCGACCAGGGCGCCCAGCGCGCCGGCCACAGACTGTTGCGCGGGCTGCAGCGCGGCCCGGTCGGCACCGTCAAGCGCCGCATGCTCCAGGTCCAGCAACTGCTGCTGCAGCGCTGCCGCCCCCACCACCGCACAGGCACCGCGCAGCGAATGGCAGGCCGGGCGCAGCGCCGCCGGCGTGGCGGCCGCGGGCAATGCCGCGTCGTGGCCAGCACCACGCCCAGCAGGGCCGGCAGCGCCGCCGCCCCCACCACCCGGGCAAAGCGCCAGCTCGGCGCATCGACCTCGGCCAGGTCCTGCTTGGCCACCAGCAGCCAGTCGCTGCCCTGCACCGGCCGCACCGTGGCCAGCACCGGCACGCCGGTGGCCGCCAGCGGCACCACCACGTCCAGGCGCAGCATCTGCTCGGTGCCGTTGCGGCGGTCGATGCTGGTGATCGCCGGCATGCCGGTGCCCACCGCCGCCCGCACCGCCTGCATCAGCGCGGGAGCGGCCTGTCGTTCTGCGGCCTGCTCGTGTGCCAGGACGCGGCCGTCGGCGGCCATCAGCAGCACGCCGTCGCCGTCGTTGGCACGGCGGAACTCGACCATGCGGGCCAGCGGGCGCTCGCCGGCCGCCTGGTCACCGTCGTCGGTCCAGGCGCGGAACTGGTCGGCCAGCCGTTGGCTGGTCCGCAGGAAGCGCGCCTGGGCCTGCCATTGCGCCAGCCAGGCTTCGAGCTGGGTCGCCCGCAGCTCGGCCAGGCTGTCGAGCCGGGCGCGGGCCTGGTCACGCTGGTGCAGGTGCTCCTGGCGCAGGGTCCAGCCGGCCACCAGCAGGCCCAGCAGCAGCAGCAGCAGGGCCAGCACCGGCCACCAGGATGCCCTTGCCGGGTGCGGGCCGGACTGCACCCGGGCCGGCGTCACCGGCCGGCGGCCGGTCTGCGGCGGCCAGGCCGCGGGTGCCTTCGATCACGGCCGGTTCTCCAGGCCGCCTGCCAGCGCCTCGGCCATGCCCTGGTGCAGGTGCTCGGCCAGCGCGCGCCGGTCGGCATGGGCCGTGGCCTGCGGCGCCAGCAGCTGCACATGGGCCACCAGGCCCTGCGCGCCGGCCACGCGCCACAGGCTCTGCAGCAGGGTGGTCTCGCCGACGAACTCCACCGCCGGGCTGAAGCGCTGGCGGCCGTCGGCAAAGCGCAGCACCGCCGGCTGCACCGGCGTGGCGGTGGCGATGGCGGCCTGCAGCAGGTTGGCGTGGAAGGGCAGCAGCTCGGGCCCGGGGCCGGTCGTGCCCTCGGGGAACACGCCCACCGTCTGGCCGTCGCGCAGCGCCTCGGCCATCGCATGCACCACGCGCAGCGCATCGCGCTTGCGGTCGCGCTCGATGAACAGCGTGCCGGCACCGGCCACCAGCCAGCCCAGCAGCGGCCAGCGTCGCACGTCGGCCTTGCTGACGAAGCGCGCCTGCGGCACCGCCGCATGCAGGGCCGCGATGTCCAGCCACGAGACATGGTTGGCCACCAGCAGCGTGGCCCCGGGCCGGGCCGTGCCCTGCACCCGCAGGCCCACGCCGATGGCGCGCAGCAGGCCGGCCGACCACCACTGGATGCGCGCCTGGCGCCCGGCCGCGTCCAGCGACGGGAAGCGCAGCGCCATCACCGCCATGCCATGCGCCACATGCACCAGCACCCGCGCCAGCCGCCACAGCACGCGCGGCAGCGCAGACAGTCCCGGGTCGGCGGCCGAGGGCAGCGCCGGCATCAGCCGGTGCGGGCCTCAAGCGATTCATGGGCGACCGTGCCCGCCACCAGCGTGGCGCGCACCCGGCCCGGCAGCGCCGTGCCGGTGGCCTCGAAGGCGAACGGCGTGTGCTTGCCCTGGCTGAGCAGCCGGCCAGGCTCGACCGTCCAGGTGGCCTCGGGGTCGAAGACCACCACGTCGGCCACGCCGCCGGGCAGCAGCTGGCCGGCCGACGACGCCAGCGAGCCCAGCGATTCGCCCAGCACCCGCACCGGGCAGCTGGTCACCCGCGCCAGCGTGGTGGCCAGCGGCAGTCCGCTGTCGGCGCCCCACTTCAGCGCCAGGCTCAGCAGCAGTTCCAGCCCGGTGGCGCCGGGCTCGGCCTCGCCGAAGGGCAGGGCCTTCATGTCGCCCTCGACCGGCGTGTGGTCCGACACCAGGGCGTCGATCGTGCCGTCGGCCAGCGCGGCGCGCAGCGCGTCGCGGTCACCGCCCTGGCGCAGCGGCGGCGTCAGCCGCATCGCCGGGTTGAAGAAGCCGATGTCGACGTCGGTGAGGTGCAGCGAGTTGATCGACACGTCGGCCGTGATGGGCAGGCCCTCGGCCTTGGCCGCGCGCAGCAGGGCCACGCCGGCGGCGCTGGACAGCCGGCACAGGTGCACCCGGGCGCCGGTGATGCGCACCAGCTCGATGATGGTCAGCAGGGCCACCGTCTCGGCCGCCACCGGCACGCCCGACAGGCCCAGGCGCGTGGCCACCGCGCCGCTGGCCGCCACGCCCTTGCCCAGCCAGCCATCCTGCGGCCGCAGCCAGACCGTGTAGCCGAAGGTGGCGGCGTACTGCAGCGCGCGCTGCAGCACCAGGGTGTCGACGATGGGCACCTCGGCCTGGCTGAAGCCGATGCAGCCGGCCTCGGTCAGCTCGGCCATCTCGGTCAGCACTTCGCCGCCCAGGCCGCGGGTCAGCGCGCCCAGCGGGAACAGCCGGCACAGGCTCAGCTTGCGAGCGCGGAACTTCAGCATCTCGACCAGGCCGGGCTCGTCCAGCGTGGGGTCGGTGTCGGGCGGGCAGACCAGGCTGGTGACACCACCCGCGGCCGCCGCGTTGAGCTCGCTCTCCAGCATGCCCTCGTGCTCGTGGCCCGGCTCGCGCAGCCGCGCCGCCAGGTCGACCAGGCCCGGCGCGACGATGCAGCCGGCCGCGTCGATCACGCGCTGGGGCTGGAAGTCGGCCGGCACATGGCCGATGCCCAGGATGCGGCCGGTGGCGATCGCCACGTCGGCCCGCTCGTCACGACCCGTCGCCGGGTTGATCACACGGCCGCCCTTGATGAGGATCTTCATGCTTTAAGCCTCATTTCCCGCAATGATCGACATGACCGCCATGCGTACTGCGATGCCGAAGGTCACCTGCGGCAGGATCACGCTGCGGGCGCCGTCGGCCACCGACGACTCGATCTCGACGCCGCGGTTGATCGGCCCCGGGTGCATCACGATCGCATCGGGCCTGGCCAGGGCCAGCTTGTCGGCGGTCAGGCCGTAGTTCTTGAAGAACTCGCCGGCACTGGGCAGCATCGCGCCGCTCATGCGCTCGTTCTGCAGGCGCAGCATGATGATCACGTCGGCATCGCGGATGCCCTCGGCCATGCTGTGGCACACGCGCACGCCCATGTCGCGCAGGTCGCCCGGCACCAGGGTCTTGGGTCCCACCGCACGGATGTCGGGCACGCCCAGGGTGGTCAACGCATGGATGTCGCTGCGCGCCACGCGGCTGTGCACGATGTCGCCGACGATGGCCACGCTGAGCTTGGTGAAGTCCTGCTTGAAGTGCCGGATCGTGTACATGTCCAGCAGGCCCTGCGTGGGGTGCGCGTGGCGGCCGTCACCGGCGTTGACCACGTGCACATGCGGCGCGCAGTGCTGGGCGATGAGGTAGGGTGCGCCGCTCTCGCTGTGCCGCACCACGAACATGTCGGCATGCATCGCGGAGAGATTCGCGATGGTGTCGAGCAGGCTCTCGCCCTTGCTGGCGCTGCTCTTGGCGATGTCCAGGTTGATGACATCGGCGCTCAGCCGCTTGGCCGCGATCTCGAAGGTGGTGCGGGTGCGGGTGCTGTTCTCGAAGAACAGGTTGAACACGCTCTTGCCGCGCAGCAGCGGCACCTTCTTGACCTCGCGGTCGTTGACGCTGAGGAAGGTGCCGGCGGTGTCGAGGATGTGCGTGAGCACGTCGCGCGGCAGGCCCTCGATGGACAGCAGGTGGATCAGCTCGCCGTGGCGGTTGAGCTGCGGATTGCGGCGGTGGAGCATCAGGCCGATCCCTCCTGGATGGCGAAGGTGAAGCGGCCGTCGTCGGTGCGCGACAGCGCCAGCTTCTGCCCGGCGGGCAGGCTGATCTTGGCCGCGGCATAGGCCGGCTGGATCGGCAGCTCGCGCCCGCCGCGGTCGACCAGCACCGCCAGCGTCACGCTGGCCGGGCGGCCGAAGTCGTAGAGCTCGTTCAGCACGGCACGGATGGTGCGGCCGGTGAACAGCACGTCGTCGAGCAGCAGGATGTGCGCGCCGTCCACCGCATACGGAATGCGCGTGGCGTCGGTGCCGCTGGCCATGCCGCGGGCGGAGAAGTCGTCGCGGTGCAGCGTGCTGCTGATGACGCCGGGCTTGCCGACGGCCAGCGTCCCGGCCAAGTCGGCCGCCAGCCGCTCGGCCAGCCAGGCGCCGCCGGACCAGACGCCCATCAGCGCCATGCCGGGCCGCCACAACTGCTGCACGCCTGCGCGCAGCTCGGTGTACAGCGCCTCGGCGTCGAGGGTGAGTGTGCTCATTGGTGCCCCTCGTCCGACGGGTACGTCGGCCGATCCCCCGCGGGGATGGCGGGCCGGCTTGGGAGCGGCCCGGCGCTCGGCCCGCGTGCGGTGAGTGACGCAGGATGTCTCATGGCAGGCTGTTCAGGTATTGGTTCAGGATCACGGCGGCCGAGGCGGCATCCAGGTCACGCGCCCCCTCGGCCGCGGCCTCGGTGGTGCTGTAGCGCTCGTCGACCCGGTGCACCGGCAGGCCGAAGCGGCCCTCCAGCTGGCGGGCAAAGCGTTGCGCCCGGCGGGTATTGTCGTGCGGTGCGCCGTCGGGATGCACCGGAATGCCCACCACCAGCGCATCGGGTTGCCACTCGGCGATCAGCGTGCCGATGGGCGCAAAGCGGGCGTCGCCCTCGGCCCTGACCGTGGTCAAGCCGCTGGCCTCGCGCAGCAGGCTGTTGCCGGTGGCCACGCCGGTGCGCTTGATGCCGAAATCGAAGGCCAGGAAGGACTGCGGGCGGCCGGCCGAGCCAGCACTCATGCGTGCCCCGCCTCCTGGCTCAGCATGGCTGGATCGAAACCCAGCAGCGAGACGGCCTTCTCGTAGCGCTGCTCGACCGGGGTGTCGAAGATGATCTCGGGCACGGCGTCGACCGTCAGCCAGCTGTTGCGGGCCAGTTCGTCTTCCAGCTGGCCGGCACCCCAGCCGCTGTAGCCCAGGGTCACCAGCAGGCGGCGCGGCCCGGCGCCTTGCGACAGCGCTTCCAGCACGTCCTTGCTGGTGGTCATCTCCAGGCCGCCGGGAATCGACAGCGTGCTGCTGTACGGCGCCTGGTCGCCCAGCTTCTCGTGCAGCACAAAGCCGCGCTCGGTCTGCACCGGGCCGCCAAAGAACACCGGCTGCTCGGCCAGGGCCGGGCTGTCCAGGCTCAGTTCGACCTTCTGGAACAGGTTCTTCAGCTTGATGTCGATGGGCTTGTTGATCACCAGGCCCAGCGCGCCGTTCTCGGTGTGCTCGCACAGGTAGACCACGGCGCCGCCGAAGGTGTCGCCCGCCAGGCCCGGCATCGCGATCAGGAACTGGTTGGTCAGGTTCATGGGGTGCGCCGCTGTGCGGCGATTCTAATGATCGGGGACACTGCGGCCGTGCCGATGACCACCGCCCACACCCCTGCCCTGCTCGACCGCGCGCTGGTCTGGCTGCGCCGCGACCTGCGGGCCGACGACAACGCTGCGCTGCACCACGCGCTGGCCGCGGCACGCCAGGTCTGGTGCGTGTTCGTCTTCGACACGGCCATCCTCGACCCGCTACCGCGGGCCGACCGGCGGGTGGAGTTCATCCGCGACAGCCTGGTCGACCTGGATGCCCAGCTGCGCGCCCTGGCGCAAGCCCATGGCGTGGCCGATGCCGGCCTGCTGGTGCGCCACGGCGATGCAAAGCTGCTGCTGCCGGCCCTGGCGCGCCAGCTCGGTGTGCAGGCGGTCTACGCCAGCCACGACGACGAGCCCGATGCCCTGGCCCGCGACGCCCAGGTGCGCGGCCGGCTGGCCGATGCCGGCATTGCCCTGCACACCGGCAAGGACCATGTGGTGTTCGAGCGCCGCGAGGTGCTGACCGCCACCGGCAGCCCCTACAGCGTGTTCACGCCCTACAAGAACGCCTGGCTGAAGAAGCTGCAGTCCACCGACCTGGCGCCGCATGCCGTGGCCCCGCTGGCCGGGCGGCTCGCGCCGCTGCCGACCGACCTGGCCACCGGCGTGCCCACGCTCCCCGCCATCGGCTTCCAGGCCACCAACCTGCACCAGCTGAAGCTGCCCACCGGCAGCACGGGCGCCCAGGAACTGCTGGCCGACTTCCTCGACCGCATCGACGACTACGCCGTTGCGCGTGACTTCCCGGCGGTCAAGGGACCGAGCTACCTGAGCACCCACCTGCGCTTCGGCACCATCAGCATCCGCCGCCTGGCACGCGAGGCCTGGCAGCGCATGCAGGGCGGCTCACGCGGGGCCGAGGTTTGGCTGTCCGAGCTGATCTGGCGCGACTTCTACCACCAGGTGCTGCACCACCACCCGCATGTCGTGGGCGCCAGCTTCAAGCCGGCCTACGACGCCATCCGCTGGGCCCATGGCAAGCGTGCGGATGAACTGTTCGCCGCCTGGTGCGAGGGCCGCACCGGTTATCCGCTGGTCGACGCGGCCATGCGGCAGATCAACCAGACCGGCTACATGCACAACCGGCTGCGCATGGTGGTGGCCAGCTTCCTGACCAAGGACCTCGGCATCGACTGGCGACGCGGCGAGGCCTGGTTCGCCCTGCACCTGAATGACTTCGACCTGGCCGCCAACAACGGCGGCTGGCAGTGGGCCAGCAGCAGCGGCTGCGACGCCCAGCCCTACTTCCGCATCTTCAATCCGGTCAGCCAGAGCGAGAAGTTCGACGCCGCCGGCCGCTTCATCCGCCGCTACCTGCCGCAGCTGGCCGGCCTGCCCGACAAGCTGATCCACGCGCCCTGGCTGGCGCTGCCCATCGAGCTGGCGGCGGCGAAGGTCGAGCTGGGCCGCGACTACCCGCGGCCCATCGTCGACCACGCCACGGCGCGCGACGAGACGCTCAAGCGCTACGCGGTCGTCAAGACCGGGTGACAGGCTGGTTGACCGGCCAGGTGACCGGCCGGCCGATCAGGGCGCGGTGAAGCGCGACAGCAGCGCGCCGAAGCGCTGCCCCGCCAGCCGCAGCGCCGCGCTGTCGCCGTCGAACACGCTGCGCAGGAAGGCGGTGGACAGCGCCTGGGTGGCGGCCTTGACCTGCGGGTTGAGCAACGCCCCGCCGGTGCCCGCGCGGTCGGTGAAGATGCTGTGCGAGCCGCCGGAGAACACCGCCAGCGCCTTGTACAGCCCGCCGGTGGCCTCGAACACCGCCACCCGGTCCTCGGCAGGCGAGTAGTAGCCGGGCACGCGGATCACGTCCTCGGTGGCGGTGATGTGCAGGCTGGGCACGCCGATGTGGCCCAGCACCTGGGCCGGCGCAGACTCGCCGTAGAAGGGCGGTGCCGAGATCACGATCGCCGCCTTGATGCGCGGATCGCGCAGCCTGAGCGGCTGGCCGCCGCGCTGCACCTCGGCCCCCGCGGCCAGCAGCGTGGTGTTGGCACCGTAGGAATGGCCGGCGGCGACGATGCGGTTGGCGTCGATGCGCGCGGCCAGCGGGCCGGCCAGCAACTGGTCGAGCGCGAAGCTCAGGTCGCGCACGCGGGCGGTGGCCTCGCTCTCCTGCGCCGCAGCCTGCAGCCGACCGGCGAGCAGCAGCGGATTGCCGGCCCAGAGGGTGCGGTCGCTGCCCACATGCTGCAGGTGCAGGCTGGCGTAGCCCTGGGCCGCCCAGTGCCGGCCCAGGTAGCTGTAGCCCCGGCGCGAGCCGCCGATGCCGTGCGAGAACACCACCAGCGGCAGCGGGGTGGCCGCGGCGCCGGCAGCCGATTCGGCCGGCAGGTACAGGCGCACCGGCACGGCCCGGCTGCGGGCGGCGTCCAGCCAGTCGAAATCCAGCACGGTGACGCGGTCGGCCGCCTCGGCATCGCCGGCCGTGGCCGGCGCGGCCAGCGGGTCGGCCGGCGCCTGAGCCTGGGCCCGGGCCTGGCCGGCGAATGCCAGCAGCAGGCCGGCCGCCAGCGCGGCGGCCGTGCCGGCGCCGCGGCGGGCGGCCGGATGCCGCAGCAGTGCAAGGAATCGCATGGTCCGGTTCTCCCCAGCAACGGCAGGTCACCACGACCCCACGCCGAGGGCGTGGGACGGCGATGTGCAGCGAAAGTTCGCGGTGTTTCTAGAGGGGCACGCCCACCCGGCCCACCGGCATGGCCGGCGCACCCCGGGCGTGGCGCGCCACCAGGGCCAGCAGTTCATCCTCGGCGTAGGGCTTGCCCAGGTAGTGGTCCACGCCCAGCTCGGCCGCCACGTCGCGGTGCTTCTGGGCAATGCGCGAGGTGATCATGATGATCGGCAGCCCGGTGAGGCGGCTGTCGCCGCGCATGCTGCGCACCATGTCGAAGCCGTCCATGCGCGGCATCTCGATGTCGGTCAGCAGCACGGCCGGGCGCTCGATGGCCAGCTTGTCCAGGCCGTCCAGGCCGTCCTTGGCCACGGTGACGCGGTAACCCTCGCGCTCCAGCAGGCGCTGGGTGATGCGGCGCACCGTCAGCGAGTCGTCGACCACCAGCACCAGCGGCGCCAGCGGCTCGGCGGCGGCGCGGGCGGCGGCGTCCTGGGCGGCCGGGAGCAGTGCCGCGTCCGTGGCGGCCCGGGCGGCCGCGCCGTACAGCGTGGCCAGGGCCACCGGGTTGTAGATCAGCGCCGGCAGGCCTGACGGCAGCAGCGTCATGCCCACCAGGCCCGGCACCCTGGACAGCTGCGGCCCCAGGTTCTTGACCACCACTTCCTGGTTGCCCAGCACCTCGTCCACATGCAGCACCAGTCGCTGCTGGGCGCTGCGGATGACGACGATCGGTGCGGTCTTGTCGGTGGGCACGCCGCGGGCGCTGCCGTCGAGCAGGGCATCGAGCCAGAAGAACGGCAGCACCTGGTCGCCCTCGGCGTGGCTGCCGCTGCGGTAGGCCGCCTCCAGCTCGGCCAGCGGCACGCGGCGCACCGTCTCCACCAGGGTCGAGGGCACGGCGAAGTCGCGCTCGCCGCAGCGCAGCATCACCACCCGGGTGACGGCGGTGGTCAGCGGCAGCACCACGCGGAAGCTGCTGCCCTGGCCTGGCGCGCTGGCGGTCTCGATGCGCCCACCGATGGCGTTGACCTCGGTGCGCACCACGTCCATGCCCACGCCCCGGCCGGCCAGGCCGGTCAGGCTGTCGGCGGTGGTGAAGCCGGGCTGGAAGATCAGGTTGGCCAGCTGCGCCTCGTCGGGCGGTGCATCCGGCGCCACCAGGCCCAGCGCCCGGGCGCGGGCCAGGATGCGCGGCATGTTCAGCCCCGCGCCGTCGTCACGCACCTCGACCGTGACCTCGTTGCCGACCTGGGTGACGGCCAGGGTGATCGTGCCGGTGGCGTCCTTGCCGGCGGCACTGCGCACCTCGGCCGGCTCGATGCCGTGCACCACGCCGTTGCGCAGCAGGTGCTCGAAGGCCGGTGTCATGCGGTCGAGCACGCCGCGGTCGATCTCGACCCGGCCGCCCAGGATGTCCAGCCGCACGGGCTTGCCGGTTTCCTTGGCTGCCTGGCGCACCACGCGGTACAGCCGCTCGGACAGGCCCTCGAACTCCACCATCCGCGTGCGCAGCAGGTCGTCCTGCATGTCGCGGTTCATCCGCGCCTGGTGCGCCAGCGCGTCCTCGGTGGACTGCAGCGTGCGCTGCAGGCCGCGCTGCACGGTGGCCACGTCGGCCACCGACTCGGCCATCATCCGCGTCAGCTCCTGGAAGCGGGTGAAGCGGTCCAGCTCCAGCGGGTCGAAGTCCAGGGCCGCGGCCCGCGCCGCCTCCATGCGGGTCTCGATCTGCGTCTCGGCCTGCAGCTCGATGTCGCGCAACTGGGTGCGCAGGCGCTCCAGGTTGTCGTTCAGGTCGTTCAGCGCGGCCTTGAACTGGCCCACGTCGGTCTCGATGCGGGCGCGCGAGATGCTCACCTCGCCTGCCTGGTTGACCAGGCGGTCGAGCAGGGGCGCCCGCACCCGCACCATGCTGGCTGCCGCGGCCGATGCCGCCAGGCCAGCCGGCGTGGCCAGGCCGCTGGCCGGCACCGCCGGCTGGGCAAAGCGGTGCCAGTCGATGATGCGCAGCGCGGCGGGCGGCTGCACGGTGGCCGGCGCATCCGCAGGTCGCACCGTCGGGGGTGTCGCGTCGGCAGGGGCTGGAGCAGGGGCTGCAGCCACGGGGGCGGCCGGCGAAGCCACCGGCACCGGCACCACGGCCGTGGCCAGGACGTCGGCTTCCGCCTCGCCAGCCGCCGTGCCCGGGTGCAGCAGGGCATCCAGCCGCGCCTGCAGCAGGTCGGCCTGGCCGGCCAGGGCCTCGATGTCGGCGGCCGCTGGCGCTGCGCCCGGCGCGGCCAGGCGTTGCACCAGGGTCTCCAGCCGGTGCGCCATCTCACCCAGGCGCATGGCGCCGGCCAGGCGCGCACTGCCCTTGAAGGTGTGCAGGCAGCGCATGCAGGCCGACGGCGCGCTGGCGTCGCCCGGCGCCCGCGCCCAGTCGCGCAGGCTGCCATGCAGCACCGGCAACAGTTCGTCGGCTTCCTCGCTGAAGATCGGCAGCAGCTCGTCGTCCAGCGCGTCGACGGCGTCGATGTCCTCGTCGATGGCGCCGGGGGCCGCGTCCACCTCCGGCGCCTGGGCCGGCAGGCTGCCAGGCAGCTCGGCCAGCGGCGCGAACGGCAGCAGCGCGGCGCGGCCGAAGGCCGGCTGCACCGGGTCGGCATCGGCATGGGGCTGGGCGACAGGTTCTGCGGCCGGTGCCGAGTCAGGTTCTGCGACGGGTTCCGCGGACGCTGCTGCGGCAGGTTCCGCAACCGCTTCTGCAGGCGCCAGCACCTGCGCCCCGGGCGGCGCGGCCTCGGCCTCGGGCTCGGCATCGGCCTCCAGCGGCGCGAGCTCGCCCGGCACCGATTCCGGCGGCAGCGGCAGCGCGGCATGGGCCAGCACCTGCAACCGGGCCAGCACCTCGGCGTCAGGCTGCTGCAGGAAGCCGGCGGCAAACAGGTGCAGCAGGCGGTGTATCTCGTCGGCCGCCCGGGTGTACAGCGCGGCTTCGTCGTGGTCGCCGTGGCCACGTGCCTGGGTGCGCTCCAGCGCATGCTCCAGCGCCCGCGCCAGCTGGGCCAGGTCGGCGAAGCCGACCGTGCCCGAACTGCCGGCCAGCGAGTGCGCCAGCGCGACCGCATCGTCGTCGATGGCGCGCAGCGGCTGCGGCGCCCAGTCGGCCAGCGACGCGCTCAGCCGGCGCGACAGGTCGTCGGCCTCGCCGAGGTAGATGTTGAACAGCGGCAGGCTGATGCGCAGCGGGCCGACCTGGCGCACCGCGTCGGCGTCGTCCTCGCCGGCTGCAGCGTCCTGGTCCTGCGGCGCGGGCGGTGCAGGCGGCGCCTGGTGCGCCACCCCGGGCATGTCGAAGGCTGCGGCCAGTTCGTCGCCGAGGTCGAGCTCCAGCGTCTCGGGCACCGACGGCGCGTCGCTGTCCTGCGGCAGGCGCGGCAGCACCTGGGTCGGCGCGTCGTCGGCGAGGAAGTCCAGCGGGATGTCGGGCAGCGGCGGCGGCTCGGTGGGTGGCGCGCCCAGGTCCAGGTCGCTGGCCGAGGGCAGGTCGGGCACGCGCAGGCGCAGGTCGAGCGCGAAGTCGTCCGGCGCGGGCGTGGCGGCGACCGGGGCCGCCGGGGCGGGCGCCGGCAGGTCCAGGTCGAGGTCGCGGGGCGGCAGCCCGTCCAGGTCGAGGTTGACCAGGCCGTCGCCGGCCGGGGCCACGGCACCGCCGCCCAGCGGCAGGCGGCGACCGTCATGGCGCAACGCATCGGCGCCACGCACGATGGCCTCGGGCCCGTGACCGGCCACGTCATTGCGGGCCAGCGCCTGCACCCAGGCGGCGAAGGCGGCGCAGGCCTCCTCGCTGAAGCCGACCAGGTCGGCATCGGCCGGGGCGTGGGCCGCCAGGCGGGCGTTGTAGAGCTGCTCGCAGGCCCAGGCGGCCTCGCCGAAGGGCAGCAGGCCGACCATGCGGGCGCTGCCCTTGAGGGTGTGGAAGGCGCGCCGCACCGTGGTCATCGCCTCGGCGTCCTCGGGCGATGCGTGCAGGCCGGCCAGCGCCGCGCGGGCACCGTCCAGCACCTCGGCTGCCTCCTCCAGGAAGATCTCCCGCATCTCGGGGTCGTCTTCCAGGCCGCTGGACACGGCAGGCGCCGGGGCGGGGGCCGGCAGCGGTGCGGCCGGGGCCGGGTCCGGCGCCCCCATCGGCAGCGTGGGCAGGGCCAGCGTTGGCGCGTCGTCGAAGGCCGGCAGCAGGGGGTCGCCAGCGCCGGCCAGCGGCGCCAGGTCCAGGGTCGGTGCGCCGTCCAGGTGCAGGGTCGGCAGGCCGCCGGCAGCCGCCGCAGCGTCGTCGGCGGGCCGGTCGCCCCGCGCCCGGGCAATGATGCGCTCGAACTCCAGCGTCACCGCGCCGGTGTCGGTGTGCAGCGCGCCGGGCTGGGTGGCGGGCTCGTCGAAGCCGGTGGGGCGGGCCTCGCGAGCCATCACCGCACGCAGGCTGCCGGTGGCGGCATCGAACTGGAACAACGACTTCGCCAGCTGCGGCTGCACGCTGACCATGTCGATCAGGAAGCTCAGCGCCCCCAGGTTGTCGGCCAGGCGCTCGAAGCTGCCGCTGCCGATGGCGTGGCGGGTGTCGACCTCGGTGTTGGCGAGCGCGTCGACCTCGTCGCGCATGCGCAGCACCGCCAGCGAGGCCTGCTCCAGCCCCAGCACCGACAGCACGCCGCGCATCGCCTGCAACTGGCCGGGCACCGGGATCAGCACCTCGCGCTGGGCCGGGTTGCGGAAGTACTGGTCGATGTTCTTCTCGACCTCGGACAGGGCGGCGCGCAGCTCCTGCACCACGCTGCCCATGGTCTGGCGGTCGGAGACGCGGCGGTACAGCTCCTCCATCCACTGTTCCAGCGCACCCGGGTCCTGGCCGTTGCGCACCGCGTCGATGCGCCCGGCCAGGCGCCGCACGCGCTGTGCGCTGCCGGGACGGTCGAAGTCGGCGTCCTCGATCGACGCATCCAGGTACAGCAGCGCGGTCGCCACCTCCATCGCCAGCTCGGCAGGCGGCTCGGCCTCCTGCGCGGCGGCCTGGGCGGCGGTGTCCTGCAGCGCGCGGGCCAGCTCGGCGCCGTCGGCATAGAGGCGGTTCAGCGAGTCGCCGACCAGGGCGAACTGCTCGGCCAGGCTGTCGCGCCGGGCCAGCTCGCCCGCGGCCACCGCCGACCAGACCTCCTTGGCACCGGCCACGCGCTTGCGCGCCTGCGCCACCCAGGCCGGGTCGAAGCGGCCCAGCACCGGGCGCTGGTAGTCCACCGGCGGCGTGTCGCCGGCATCGGGCAGCGCATGGCCGCGGCGCACCGCCTGCAGGCGCGGGCCGGCCAGGCGGCCACCGCTCAGGTCGGCCTGGGCACAGAAGAAGAGCAGGTCATGGGCCAGCCGCTCCGAGGGCTCGGCGGCCTCGCCCGCACGCAGCTGCGCCAGCAGCTTCGACCCCAGGCGCTTGCTGTAGGCGTCGCTCGCCAGCAGACCGTCGGCCTGGGCCTCGAAGAACCCGGCTGCCAGCAGCCACAGCGACGCCAGGCGGTCGTTCTCCGCCGGCGCGGCGCCAGCGCCGCCAAGGCCGCCGGCCCGCGCACCGGCCGCCAGACCGGCGAAGACCTCGCTCATGCGGGCCGCCACCGGCGCGGTGGTGCCGCGCATCAGGGCCAGCAGGTCGGCCTCGATCTGTGCCACCGTGCCGGCGTCGGGGTGGCGCGGGGCGACCCCGACGGGCGGCGCCAGCTCGCGCCAGGCCCAGGGGTGGTCCCACAGGTCGGCCGGGTGCACGCGCAGCGCGCCGGCCAGTTCCTGCAGCGCCTTGTATTGCGGAAACAGCGCCAGCGTGGACACCGGCTTGCCGACCAGGCGGCGGGCGATGTAGTCGAGCAGGGCGAAGCTGCCGCGCTCCAGCGTGTCCACCGCCGCCGGCGTCACCAGCTTGGGCCGGGCGCTGATGCGCTGCAGCGCGGCCTCGGCCGCCCGCGGAAGCTCGGCCGCCGGGCCCAGGTTGACGAGTTCGAGCACGCCCACGCACTGGTGCAGCTGGTTGCGCGCCTGGCGCAGCACGGCGGGGTCGACGCTGTCGAGGTCGGTCTTCTGCGCCCGTTCCTTCAGGTAGCGGCGCAACGCCTTGTGCGCCAGCTCCAGCGAGCGGCGCAGTTCGTCATGCACCCAGGCCAGGGCACTGAGGTCGTCGCCGGCCGCGGCGGCGGCGGGGCTTGCGCTGGGGTCCATGGCCATCGGCGGCTGCCCCGGTTCAGTCGATCTTGAAGCGCGACACCGACTGCCGCAGCTCCTCGGCGGTGCGCGACAGCTCGCGCACCATCTGCGCCGTCGAGCGCGTGCCCTCGCCGGTCTGCTCGGTCACGGCGAAGATGTGCTGGATGTTGTCGGCCACCACGTTGGCCGATTCGGCCTCGCGCAGCGCCTGGGCCGAGATCTGCTCGATCAGCTCGGCCAGCCGGCGCGTCACGCGGTCGATGTCGCCGAGCGCGGAGCCCGCGGCATCGGACAGCCGGGCGCCGTCAACCACGCCCTGGGTGCTGCGCGCCATGGCGGCCACCGCGTCCTGGGTGTCGGCCTGGATGGTGCGCACCAGGGCCGAGATCTGCCGCGTCGCGTCGCCGGACCGTTCGGCCAGGCGCTGCACTTCCTCGGCCACCACGCTGAAGCCGCGGCCGGCCTCGCCGGCACTGGCGGCCTGAATGGCGGCATTCAGCGCCAGCACGTTGGTCTGCTCGGTGATGTCCGAGATCAGCTCGGTGATCTCGCCGATCTCCTGGCTGGACTCGCCCAGGCGCTTGATGCGCTTGGACGTCTCCTGGATCTGGTCGCGGATGGCGTTCATGCCGCCGATGGAGTTCTGCACCGCGGTCAGGCCCGATTCGGCCGCTTGCAGCGACTGCCGCGCCACCTGGGCCGACTGCTGCGCCTGCGCCGACACCTGATTGATGCGTGCCGCCATCTGCAGCACCGCGTCGCCGGTCTCGCGGATCTCGCGCAGCTGCTCGTCGGAGGCCCCGAGCAGCTGGGTCGAGGTCTCGGTCACCTGCTCGGTGGTGGCGGTCACGCGGTTGGCCGTGCCCTGCACCTGCGACACCAGCGAGCGCAGCTCCTCGACGGTGTAGTTGATCGAGTCGGCGATGGCGCCGGTGATGTCCTCGGTCACCGTGGCCTGCTGCGTCAGGTCGCCCTCGGCCACCGTCTGCAGCTCGTTCATCAGGCGCAGGATCGCCGCCTGGTTGGCGTCGTTGACACGCTTGGCCTCGCGCTCCTGGCGCTCGGCCTCCAGCCGCTGGGCTTCGGCGATGCCGGCGCGTTGCGCCTGGTCGGCCATGTACAGGCGCAGGAAACCCCAGCCGCCGGCACCCACCAGGGCCAGCGCCAGCAGCATCGCCAGGCCATGGCTGAACTGGAAGCCGCCCTGCTCGGTCAGCGTGTCCTGCACGCCCTGCAGGCCCTTGCGCAGCGGCTCGGCATCGGCCAGCACCGCGCTGTGCGCCTCGCGGGCACTGACCAGCCCCTGCAGGTTGCCCAGCATCGCGGCGGCCTGGGTGCGGGTCTGCTCGAACTGCTTGCCCAGGGTGGCCAGGGCCTGGCGCAGCTCGGGGTCCTTGGCGGCGGGCAGGCGCAGCTCGGTGCTGCCATTGCTCAGGCCGTCGACGATCTCGCGGAAGCTCGCCAGGTCCTTGCCGAGCAGGAAGACGGCGTCGTTGCTGGCGCCCTCGCTGGTCAGGAACTCGTTGGCGCTCTTGCCGATGCGCTGGGTCAGCATCACCAGCCGGGCCGACTGCGTCAGCTCGGCCGGCGTGGCGCCCTGCTGCAGCTTCAGTGCCTGCACCGCCTCGGCCGAATCCAGCAGCTCGCCGGCCTGGGCGTTGAGCCCGCGCAGCGCCTTGCCCACCTGCACCAGCGCGTTCTGCTGGCCCAGCACCGCAGCGGCGCTCTTCTCGGCGCGGTCGACCAGCGGCAGCATCGGCTCCAGCAGGGCCTGCGCGGGGCCCGAGACCGCCGGCACGCTGGGCCCGCCCTCGTGCAGCTGGCGGCTGTTGGCGGCCATCACGCCGACGGCCTCCTTGACCTCGGCAAACGCCGCGGCATGGCCCACCACGGCCTGTGACACCGCCTTGGCCAGCCGCTGCGACTGCATCAGCGCCTGGCCGGTGGCGCCCACCTGCACCGCATTGCGGCTGGCCGAGGCCAGGGCCAGCACCGTGGCCAGCACCAGCAGCAGCAGGCCCAGCAGCACCACGCCGCCCAGGATGCGCTGCTGCGTGACCACCGGCTGGTCGCCGATCAGTGGCAGCACCACGCCGGCCGGCCCGCCAGCCGCGCCCGCACCGCCGGGCAGCAGCATCAGCCGCGATTCGGAGAAGTCGCTGAGCTGCTCGGACGGCGGCAGCTCGGAAATGATGGACTGGTTGCCCGGCATGGGGCCCAGGCCGGCGGTGGGCAGGTCCAGGTCGGCCGGACGCACGGTGGCCGTCGCCCCGGTGCGGTCGTCCTCGCCGGCGGCATGCAGGTCGTCGAAGCTGGCGGGCGGCCGCGTGTGGCCGTCCTCGTCGCCCGGACGGTTGGTCTTCAGTCTGTCCAGCAAACCCATCACTCCCCCTTCTCAACGCACCTCAACGCACCGCCGCCGGCCCCGCAAGGGGGGCGGCACGGCGGTGGCAGGCATCGGTGCTCCATCGGTGGTTCCGGCCGGCGCCGTCGGTGGGCGCCATCAATCGGTGATCGCCAGGAACTGCGGCCACTGCGCCAGCGCCGCCAGGTCGATCTCCTGCCACCAGCGGCCGGCGGCGTCGCGCCAGCGTGCCGGCGCAAAGGCCGGGCGCGGCGCGTCGTCCGGTGCCGGCTCGCCGGCCTGCGCCTCGGCCACCAGGTCGGCCGCATGCCGCAGGCCTTCCAGCTTGTCGAACAGCAGCGCGCAGTTGATGCCCAGCGCGGTGTTGAAGGCCACCAGCCGCGACGGCCCGCGCACACCAGGCAGCGGTGCCAGCGTGGTGTCGCGCAGGCCCAGGAAGCGCGCCAGGTCGACCACCGTGGTGACACCGCCGCGCAGGTTGACCACGCCGGCCAGCCAGGGCCGGGTGCGCGGCACCGGCAGCAACGGGCCCAGCTGGAAGATCTCGCCGGCCTGCTTCAGCGGCAGCAGCAGGCCCTGGCCGGCGCAGTCGACCGCCAGCCAGGACACGCCGGGCGTCTCGGTGCGCACCTGCTGCAGGCGCTCGGCCAGGCGGGTCTGCAGGTCGCGCAGGGCTTGGGTGTTGGCCATGTCGTCGGTGCGTGCGGTGACGCCCGGTCAGCCGAACTGCTTGATCTTGGCGATCAGCTCGTCGAGCTGCACCGGCTTGACGATGTAGTCCTTGGCGCCCTGGCGCATGGCCCAGACGCGGTCGGTCTCCTGGTTCTTGCTGGTGCACATGATCACCGGCAGGTCGGCATAGCGCGGGTCGCGGGTGATCTTGCGGGTGAGCTGGAAGCCGTTCTGGCCCGGCATCACCACGTCCATCAGGACCAGGTCGGGCGCTTCTTCGGCCAGCCGTGCCAGGGCCTCGTCGCCGCTGGCGGCGGTGCGCACGGCGTAGCCGCGCTTGCCCAGCGCTTCGCTGAGGTGGTGCAGCTCGGTCTTGGAATCGTCGACCACGAGGATCTTGTGCACGGGCATCGTCTACTCCGCAGGAGGTGGCTGGTGCAACGCGTCGCCCATCGCCCGGGCCGGGTCTGCCCCGCCGCCGAACTGCTGCACCGCACGCAGCAGCTGCTCCTTGGTGAAGGGCTTGGTGAGGTAGTCCTGCGAGCCGACCATGCGCCCGCGGGCCTTGTCGAACAGCCCGTCCTTGGACGACAGCATGATCACCGGCACCCGGGCGAAGCGCGGGTTGCGCTTGATGATGGCGCAGGTCTGGTAGCCGTCCAGCCGCGGCATCAGGATGTCGCAGAAGATCAGGTCCGGCGCGTGGTCGTTGACCTTGGACAGCGCGTCGAAGCCGTCCTCGGCCAGCAGCACCTCGTGGCCGCCCTGGCGCAGGAAGATCTCGGCCGAGCGGCGGATGGTGTTGCTGTCATCGATGACCAGCACCCGCGTCGGCGCCGGGGCGGCTGGGGTCGGCAGGTCATCCACGGCGGCTCCTGGGGCTGGCGGACGGGAGGGCAAGCGGCGCGGCCGGGATGCAGGTGGCCGGTGCGGCAAGGCACCGGCGACAGGCCCTCAGACCTGCACCATCTCGAAGTCTTCCTTGCGGGCGCCGCATTCGGGGCAGGTCCAGTTCATCGGCACATCGGCCCAGGCCGTGCCCGGTGCGATGCCGTGCTCCGGATCGCCGGCCGCCTCGTCATAGATCCAGCCGCAGATCAGACACATCCAGGTGCGCGCTTCAGTCACGTGATTGGGCACTTCACTACAATGAAGAGGTCATTGTAGCCACCGCTTCCCAGGCATCCGCCATGGCAAACCGGCGCACAGGCACGCATTTCCACCGTTGATCGCCGTCGATCCCGCCCTGGTGGCGCGCCCCTCCCCGCCGCACGGCCGGCGGCCTGCAAGCCGCCCGTTGCGGGCGGACCATTCCCCTGCATCGGACCGTTCATGAGCTCCAGCCCCTCCCCCCGCCCCGACGCCCCGACCGATGCCGGCGCCGACGACCTGCAGGAGGCCGCCGCACCGGCGTGCGTGATGAGCTTCAACGCCGCCGACCCCAGCGGTGCGGGCGGCCTGGCCGGCGACATCGCCACGCTGGCGGCCATGGGCGCGCATGCGCTGCCCATCACCACCAGCCTGATGCTGCGCGACACCGCAGAGATCTTCGACCACCACCCGATCGATGCCGACACCGTGGCCGAGCAGGCGCGCAACGTGCTGGAGGACATCACCGTGGCCGGCTGGAAGGTCGGCTTCCTGGGCAGCGCCGAGGGCGTGAGCGCGGTGGCCGAGATCCTGTCGGACTACCCCGACGTGCCCCTGGTCAGCTACCTGCCCAACCTGGGCTGGCTGGACGACGACCAGGCCCAGCCCTACCTGGAAGCCTTCCGCGACCTGATCCTGCCTGCCACCGAGGTGCTGGTGGGCAACCACAAGACGCTGACCGACTTCCTGCTGCCCGACTGGGACAGCGAGCGCCCGACCTCGGCGCGCGAACTGGCGGTGGCTGCGGGCGAACGCGGCACGCGCTTCGTGCTGGTCACCGGCATCATGCTGCCGACCAAGGGCGGCAAGGGCGCCAAGACCGGCGCATCGGCGGGTGGCAGCGAGCAGTTCATCGACAACGTGCTGGCCTCGGCCCAGGGCGCGCTGACCGGCGAGAAGTTCGAGATGTTCGAGACCGGCTTCGTCGGCGCCGGCGACACCCTGAGCGCCGCGCTGGCCGCCCTGCTGGCCTCGGGCGCCGAGCTGCAGGCCGCCATCGGCGAGGCCCTGGCCTTCATGGACCAGACGCTGGACGCGGGTTTCCGCCCCGGCATGGGCGCCGTCGTGCCCGACCGCTTCTTCTGGGCCCTGCCGCCCGCCGAGGACGGCGAGCCCGGCGCCGAGGCGCCCGCCGACGAGGCCGACACGCCCGATCCCGAGTCCACCAACGGCAAGGGCGGCAAGCCTGCGCCGCGCCGTGTGCACTGATCCGCCCAACCACGCATTGCAATGACCAGCAACCAGAGCCTGTTCGAGCGCGCCCAGCGCGTGATCCCCGGCGGCGTGAATTCGCCCGTGCGCGCCTTCCGCGCCGTGGGCGGCACACCGCGCTTCATCGCCCGCGCCCAGGGCCCCTCCATGTGGGATGCCGAGGGCACGCGCTACATCGACTACATCGGCTCCTGGGGCCCGATGATCCTGGGCCATGGCCACCCGGCGGTGCTGGAGGCGGTGCAGAAGGCCGCGATGGACGGCTTCAGCTTCGGCGCGCCGACCGAGCGCGAGGTCGAGCTGGCCGAGGAAATCATCCGCCACGTGCCCAGCGTCGAGCAGGTGCGCCTGGTCAGCAGCGGCACCGAGGCTGGCATGAGCGCCATCCGCCTGGCGCGCGGCGCCACCGGGCGCAGCAAGATCGTCAAGTTCGAGGGCTGCTACCACGGCCATGCCGACGCGCTGCTGGTCAAGGCCGGCTCGGGCCTGGCCACCTTCGGCCACCCCACCAGCGCCGGGGTGCCGGCCGAGGTGGTGCAGCACACCCTGGTGCTGGAATACAACAACCTCGCGCAGATCGAGGAAGTCTTCGCCACCCAGGGCGATGAGATCGCCTGCGTCATGATCGAGCCGATCGCCGGCAACATGAATTTCGTGCGGGCGCAGGTGCCGTTCGTTGCGCGCATCGCCGAGCTCTGCCAGCAGCACGGCGCGCTGTTCGTGTTCGACGAGGTGATGACGGGCTTCCGGGTCGCACTGGGCGGCGCGCAGAGCGTCTACGCCAGGCTGATCCCCGGCTTCGCGCCCGACATCAGCGTGTTCGGCAAGGTCATCGGCGGCGGCATGCCGCTGGCGGCCTTCGGCACCAGCCGCAAGATCATGCAGCAGCTCGCGCCGCTGGGCCCGGTCTACCAGGCCGGCACGCTGAGCGGCAACCCGGTGGCCACCGCCTGCGGCCTGGCCACGCTGAAGGAGATCAGCAAGCCCGGCTTCTACGAATCCCTCGGCGCGAAGACGC
>Ga0116179_1000417_pt1 | contig 33035 bp, 28 predicted proteins | sample AD_UKC071_MetaG_FD_89751 | JGI IMG/M metagenome (GOLD analysis project Ga0116179, IMG submission 89751) | Active sludge microbial communities of municipal wastewater-treating anaerobic digesters from USA - AD_UKC071_MetaG | ecosystem: Engineered > Bioreactor > Anaerobic > Digestate | place: USA...
AGCTTGCCGACACGGCCCCTTTTTGCGTCCATGACCTATCCCTCTTTCTTTGGAATGCTATAGATGCAGCCGCAATACTTTTGCCTGTAAAGCCCAAGGCGACGGCTCTCTTCGACGGAGAGGGCAAAGCCTCCCTTTTTTCGCCAGGTTCGACTCATCCACTCGATTCCCGCCGCCCGACAGAGCACACGCCCAAGAGCATTTATCATATCGGGGTCTTTGTGGGGGCTTATCGTAAGGCTCGTCGCCATCGCATCGCATCGCCTTCTGAGGGCTTCTGCAAGGGCGGATTCGAGCTGCAAGGCAAAGCAAAGGGCACACCTCTTCCCGCCCTCGGGCTCTTCAGCCAAATGCCGAGTTCTTTCAAACCACGCCTCAGGTTCATAAGGCGCAAAAATAACAGAACCACCCATCTCGCGGGCCAATTTTTCTACGGCTTCGCGCCTTTTGCTGTATTCATCCGCCGGGTGGATATTGGAGCCGTAGAAGTATCCCACGACGTCCAACCCTTCATCGACGAGAACCCTCCAGGGGATGGTGGCATCGGGCGCACAGCATATGTGCAGAAGTGCTTTCTTTGCGGTCATTGCACTCCTCGAGCCTCGACGTTGGCCGCAAAGATCAGATAACCGGTGTGCCCGATCATCATATCCTCGGGGCGCAACCGTTCTGGATCTATTTTCCAATACCTGTGCATTATCTCGATAACCTGGATGTCTGCGAAATGTCGTTCCTTCAGTGCAGCCAACGCATGCTGCACCTGATTCGTTGTGGGCAGGATCATGCCGATGCGGCGGCCGAGGGCCAAAGCCAAAACCGCATGATGGAGATAGTTCCACGGGTCGGGCAGGTCGAGAAAGACGGCGTCCGCTTCCCGTTCGTCGAAGCCTTCAGCTATATCGCGCACCTTGAATGTCACCCTGTGGGCAACCTTCCAGAGCTTGCAATTTTCTTCGGCGAGCTTCGAGAACTCGCCCCTCCTGTCATAGGATATGACCCTCCCCTCATCTCCCACGAAATGAGCAAGGGTCGCCGTCAGACTCCCGGAACCGGTGCCGCACTCCACGACGGTAGCCCCAGGAAAGATGTCCAAATAGAGGAGGATGAAGCCCGCCTCCTTGGGAAATATTATCTGGGTCTTGCGCTTGAGCTTTCTGGTATATTCCCCGAGCATCGGCTTAAGTATATAAAACGGATGGCCAGTATGGGTCATTACGGCCTTGCCGTAATCGGAAGCCAATATGTCATCATGACCGATGACCCCCACGTGAGAGCCCATCCTCCTGCCCGGGACCAAAGATAGCAAGAATCCGTCTTCGAGTTTTGGAGACCAAAGATATACCATATCGCCGGCTTTAAGCAAAATGACCACCCCACGAGATTGCAACTCTCATGGCATTATAGCGCATCATCTTCAGCGTGGAGGCCATGGATCTCGGCCATTTCTTTATGCAGCGCCCTAAAGACGTCGAGCATCTTGGGGCTGAAGGCACCAGGCCGCAGGCGCTCGTCCCCCTCGAGGATTATCCGGCAGGCTCTCTCGTGGTCAAAGGGATGTTTGTAAGCCCTCTTCGACCGCAAGGCATCGTAGACGTCAGCTATGGCCACAACCTGCGCCTCCCACGGTATCTCTTCGCCCGATAGGCCGTAAGGATAGCCGCCTCCGTCATACCGCTCGTGGTGGTAAAGACATATCGTCCTGGCGACGGCAAGCCAGTCTGAAGGACCTATAATCTCAGCCCCCCAGATGGTATGGCGCTTGACAATCTCAAACTCCTCCGCAGACAGCGGGCCTGGCTTGGTCAATATGCGGAGCGTAACCTTGACCTTCCCTATGTCGTGGAGCTTAGAAAAACGGCCTATCATCTCTATCTCCTCGGGAGAGCGCCCAAGGGCCTTCGCCAAGAGGGTGGAGTAAGCACCCATCCTCTCCAAGTGCTCAGCCGTCTCGTCGTGATAGTAAGCAGTGGTAACCTGGAGCCTCGAGGCCGTATAGTAATAAGATCCACGCAGTTCCTCCTGAGCCTCAAAGGAAGCCAAGAGTCCCGATACGGCCAAAGCGATGGGAGAAATCATCTCAACGAGCTCGCTATCCGCGGTGCGGTGCTCTTTGAAGCAGACTGTAAGGCCTCCCACGCCTTTTCCGCCATGCATCAGCGGCAGGTTTAGCTCGCTCTTTACGGCCGGATGGGCCGAGGTATAGCGCTCCGCCGACGCGGAGTCCTCGATCCAAATGGGCCGTGCTTCTTCCAGCGCCTGAGCCACAGCGGACTTTTGAGCCGGTATTTTATCGATCGTCAACCCATCCGCGCCGAAGCCGCTCCATATAAAGACATGCACCTCTTCGCCCTCGACGCGACTTATGATCACGCCGAAGGCATCGCAGGCAGAGCGAACCACCTCGGCGATGCCTCGCAGATTCTCCTTGATATCGACTCCGCCGGTCGCCAAGTGCGTCGCTTCGAGCGCCTTTCTCCATGCCTCTTCCCTTCGCCTCAGGAGCTCGTTTGCCTCGGTCAGGGAGTCGTTTACCGCCTTTACTTCCTCGCTATATGCGGCGAGCTCCTCCTGTTGAGCCGTCATAACCTCGAGGGCTTCGGCCAATCCCTCGATGAAGCTTTGCAATTCCTCTATCATGGCGCCGGAATGCCTCTCGCTTATCCGCACAGATAGCTCCTCCGTCTTTCCGGCAATGTCGAGGGGATCGCTGCTCCTCAAGGCTTGTCCAAAGGCTTTGGCCAAGGCCGCGACTTCGAAGAGCGGAAAGAAGAGGCTCCGCCTCAAAAAGCGCCCCAAGAAAAAGAAGAGCAGGGCTAAGCCTGAGGCAACAACGACGAAGGGGAAGGTGAGCCTGGCGAGCCACAAAAAGAGCTCGCTAAAAGGGACCACAGAGACCAAGACTAAGCCATTCCCCACGGTTTTGGCCTTCAACAAGAGGCGTTCCCCTCCCGCAGGACGAAATTGTCTCCAGCTCCCGCCTTCCAACAACCCCATGGGGACGGCGCCCCTAAAGACGAGCGCCTCGGTGGCTTTAGCTCGATGGGCCCACAAAACGCGGCCCTTCAGGTCGACGATGGCTAAGTGAAATCTGAAGGGGAGATCAAAGCGCTGGAGGTCCCCGAGAAGTTCGGCGGGGTCAACCCCTACGATGAACTCGTCGAGCAGCGTCTGAAACGAACGAACCAAAAGTACGCGCCCATCGAAAGAGATCAGGTCCGTGGCCTGCCACTCCTCGGTGAAGAGAGACTGAGGCAGATGCAAGGCCGCAGGCAGATATCCCCTGTAAACGCGACCGACGAACCGCCCGTTGGTCGATAGGAGCAACCGCACCTCAGGGAGTACATGCGAAGGCAAATCCTCATCCTCGTCAAGGAAGGAGACCATGTCTTCCACCCTCGACAGCAGGGCTTCGGAGTTGGAGAGGGCAAGCATCCCCGTGGCTTCCATCGCCTCCTCCGCTGCAACACCGAACCACCTGACAGTGATATAGAGTGAAAAGACGAAAGCCAAAGATATGATGATCAAAGACGCACAAAGGATGATGCGGATTAGGCGTCGCAGGCTCACGGCGAGATGACCTCAAAGAGGCGCCAGCGCCTCTTTGAAACTTCTTGAAGATAGAGAGGAGGATGACCATCGCCGTTTTCGTCCACCACAAAGGGGCCATTTATGCCATCGACGCCGCGGATCTTGCTGAGTCCTTTAGTTATGCCGTCCCTGTCGATTCCTCCTCTACTTACGGCCTCGTTGAGCATGGCTGCGGCGTCATAGGCCAAGGTAAGAGGGAATGGGTCCAATTCGTCTCCATATAGCCTCCTGATGTATCGGACGAAGGGGTGCGAGGTTTGGAGCGCGTCCGGTCGCCAAGAGGCGATCGTGCGTACGCCTTCGCCCATCGACCCAGCGATTTCGGCGAAGCGCGCCGTCGCACCCCAGCTCGCTATCCAAATAGGCGTGTCGAGGTAAAGATAACGCAACTGCCTCGCGACGACAGCCGCCGAAAAGTCCGGCAGCGCTAAAACAACCGCATCGGTTTCCATTATTTCAGCTAAGGCAGAAAAGAGCGCGTCTCTGCTCACCCCGCCGTCGGCGCTCAAGTAGGCATACGGCCGCACGCTACCCATACCGGTCACCAATGCGTCGAGGAACGGCACCACATATATGGGGTTTTGCGTCGAAGCGAAGACGGTATAGCGCGAAACGGACTTACGCAGCATTTCGCCCATGACGAAGGCCTCGTCCGCTCCGCTGTGGGGGCGAAAGAGGTTATCCTCTTCGGCCAACGCCTGCGAAAACGCGCTCACCGATATGACGGAAAGTCCGACCTCGTCTGCGGCTTTTTGGAGGCGCGAGGCATAAGTGGACGTGGAGGCACCCACGATGACGACGGCGCCCGAATCGACGGCTTCCCTCATACCGGCCTCGACGTCGTCGGTCTCTATGACGATAGGGCGGTATTTGGGGACAAAAGACCGTTCGTTAGCGTAATCGAAGGCCCAAAGAAGGGATTGCGTCAATGAAAAGCCTAAAGGGGCACCAACGCCGGAAGCCGGAAAGAGGATGGCCACAGTTACACCCCTCCACGGCCGAGCGACGAAAAGGACCCCTGTCGCTATCAGCGCTGTCAGAAGCAATACAGCCCAGACCTTGCGCATACTTCACCAACTCTCACTTCGGGCAAGCCCGCATTCTTTAAGCGTCACCCTTGAACCATGAGCTCGCCGATGGCCTCGACCAAGTGTTCTACGGAAAGCCCCATCGCGGAGAGGACTTCAGGGGCAACGCCCGAATCGCCGTAGCGATGAACGCCTAAGGCTTTAAAAACTGGAGGGGTTATGCCCATCTCGGCGAGGCGAAACGCCACGAGCGACCCCATGCCGCTTCTTACATGGTGATCCTCATAGGTGACGACGAGGCCCGTCTTTGCGGCATCCGCAAGCGCTGAATCATCGAGCTCAAGCGGGCACGATACGCTATAGACCTTCAAGCTGTAGCCGGAGGCGCGCAACTTCTCCCACGCCTCGACAGCCCTGTAAACCATAGTCCCCATAGCGAGGATCGCCCCATCAGAACCGTCGCGTAACAGCTCCGTGGCGCCGTAGCGGAAGGTGTAGTCATCAGCGAAAAACGGCGACCCGTCCTTTCGCACGATGACCGGCACCTTGCTGCGCCCCATAGCGACGCAGACATTCCCGCCGGTCGAAAGGGCCCAGCGCACGACCCGATCCGTCTGATTGGGATCAGCCGGAACGACGAGCTTCCAGCCGAAGGCGTTGCGCAGCAGGCCGACGTAGTCTATGCATTGATGCGTGGCGCCGTCTTCGCCCACGTCCAATCCTACATGGGTCAAAAAGAGTTTCAAGTTCGCTCCGTTTATATCGTTCAGTCGCTGTTGGTTGTAAGCCTCGCCCAGGCCGAAGACGCCGAAATCAGCAAAGCAGCTCACCGCCCCGGCACACGACGCGGCGCCAGATGCCGTTGCCGTAGCGTGCTCTTGAATGCCGGCCTCGATGAACCAATCAGGGCACCTCTTTGCGAACTCCTCCGTCTTCACCGAGCCAGCGAGATCGCAGTCGAAGACCAAGATGGGCGTGCGGCCTTCCTTGCCATAATTTAAGGAGCCGACATCGACCAAGGCGTTGCCGAAGGCGGATCTATTGTCCAATTTCTCTCCGGCGGCATAGGTGCGCGCTTTCCCTGTGTCGATCTCGACCGCCGGGGAAGGTATGCGCCTCTTTTTGGGCAAGGGACCGCGGCGCGCCGCAAGTGCCGTCTCCAACAGCCCAGGAGAGCCACCCAGCTCCTCCATGGCTTTTATATATAAATCCTTCGTGGCTGCCTTCCCATGAAATTCAGGACTACCCTCCATGAAGGAGACGCCCTTGCCCATGAGCGTGTGGCACAGGACGACAGAGGGCCTCCTGTCGAAGACAGCGCCGCGAAGCGCCCTGTAGATAGCGTCGACATCGTGGCCATCGCACTCATAAACGAGCCAGCCGTCAGCTTTCCACAAAGCTGCTATATCGGCTGGCATGATCTCCTCCACTCGTCCGGATATCTGGATGTGGTTATAATCTATAATGGCAGTGATCGAGCCCAACTTTTCCTTGTTAGCGATGCGCCTTGCTTCGGCCACCTGTCCTTTCACTTGTTCGCCATCGCCCATGAGGACATAGACATGATTTTTGGCCCCCCTGGCCTTCATTGCGAGGGCAAAACCGACGCCAGCGGCCAGGCCCTGGCCTAAATTGCCAGTCCCCCAATCTATGCCAGGGCACCCCCTCTCCACATGCCCCTCAAAAGGACTGCCGGCGCGCCTGAAGTTTCCCAACAGCTCCTCGGGGGAGAAGAAGCCGTAATATGCCAACGCCGCATACGCCCCGGGTGACGTGTGGCCATGACTTATCACGACAAAGTCGCGATCTAACGAGTCGGCATTATAAGGGCGCAGGCTGGATACGGCGTAGGTCACTAAATATATCTCCATACCAGAGAGCGACCCTGCTGGGTGCCCGCTGTTGGCCGCGGTGGTCATAGTTAAAACCCACTGCCTCGCCAAGCGCGCAGCTTCGCCGAACTCGACGATATCACCTTCCGAAAGCCTCTCTTTGGGGAAGCCCTCCAACAGCGATAGTTTGTTAACCACGATGACGAATCCCTCTTTTCTTATATTATTCAACTTTGACAGCAAGATAAAAGCCCATTTGACCTACTCACGTAGGGAGCTCCACGATGAAGGAAACGCCCTCAACCTGATTCGTCAGGCGAGAGGGGAAAAGGCTCCCCTTACCGACTACCATTGCGATGCGCGCCTTCCCCTCGCTTGCAGCCTCAGCAAAGTGCCCAAGATAGGAGATGCCGGAGGTAAGCGGCCCGCCACAGGAGATGAAACCGAGGGTGCCGTGGCGCTTTACAAAATCCTCCACCTCTTTTCTCTCGATTTCCCCCCTCATCGAAGCCGAAGCCGCGATCATTTTAACACTATCTTCCGCCGGATCGCCAAGCCCGAGCGGGGCGCATATTTCAGGATTGCTCAAGCACACGGCGTATTTATCCACTGACGACGCAGGAAGGCCGGCCCTATCGAGCGGGTCAAAGACCAGATGCGAGACGAGCACCCTCGGCGAAGATCCAACGCCTATAGGAAGCTTGCCGACGGCGTCGAGACGCAAAACTGGAGATTTCCCGCCCGCCGGTGCCAAGAGGATGGCGACGCTTCCGATGCAATCACCCGCCATCGGCAACCCCTTTTTGCGCAGCTCAAGGCTGCTGCAGCGGAGGTCGGAGAGGGAGCTGATAGCTATGATAGCCACATTGCGCCGCAGACCACAGGCAACTTGAGCGGCGCCGGCTATCACACCGGCAGCTGGACCAGCCATAGAGGCCCTGATATCGCAGCCGCTGGCGTTGCTGCAGCCTAACGCCTCAGCACAAGCCCGGGCGAAGCCGCCACATCCTCTGACGACTTCGTCTCCCGCAGCGCACATGGAGGATTCGATCGCATAATCCAAATCATCGGGCGAAAGGCCTGCGGCGGACAGCAGATGCAAGAGGGTCAACGCACCGATAGCCTTGCAAGAGAGATTTTCGAGCAGTAGAAGAGGGGAAAGAAGAGGATCACCGCCATCGCGGACGCATCCTGCCACCTCGCCACGACAGCGGATCGGAAGAGCTCCCTTCCGAACCTTTTCTTCTATTTCTGCCGCCTGACACCCATCCCTGAGCTTAGCCAACAGATTTCCGGTCATCAGCGGATGAGCGGCGAGCCCCTCGAAAGCGCGCCGTGCGAACGCCTCTTCCAGAGAGATGAAGCCAAAGGAATCGCATATCTGCAGGAGGGCTAAAAACTCCTCCTGGGGCATAATCTCTCCGAACCTGCCCCATCGGCCTGCGTTACAGATGGGGTTTCCACACCAGGGACGCGGATGTCGCGCCAACGCACTGAGGTCTATCCCGCCTATGCACGCTTGATTGGGAGCATAGGCACAAACCTGATCATAATCCCATACCGCATCTCCTATAGGGCAATTATCTCCTTCGACGAGGTCCGGCACATGAGCCAGGCAAAAGGCGAACCCCGCCACCTCTACGTCGCTCATGGATCGCGGCGGCCGGATCGCTCCCTGACCTTCCTTACGACATCTGCCGCGCTCTTGGCCTTTTCGCTCGCCCTTAGCGCTTCGAGCCTTTCTCTCATGTAGGGTTCAATCCTCTCTATAACCTCTGGCTCTAAGATGTGATAGACGGGAAGTCCCAACGGGACCCCGGCCAAGGGACCGACGAAGGTGGGATCACCTACAGTCACGGTCTCCGCATAAGTTTTAGCCGCCTCGGGATCACAGACGCCTAAAACCACCACGACGTTTTCGGCGCCGCAGGCGGAGGTGATCTCTTTCACCTTCGACTGCGCCTCCCAGTCCATGGCCAAAAGGCCGCGTCAGAGGAAGCACTCCGTCGCAGAAAAGGCGACCTCTCCCTCACCGGCAAAGCACTCTTCCATAAGAAAGGAAGCAACGCCGTCGCTATCTCCCAAGAGTATGAGCTTCTTGCCGCACAGGCCTTTCATGGCCTATCCCTCCTTTGTTAACCGCCCAAGTAAGCCTTGCGGACATCTTCGTTCTCCAAGAGGTCGCTGGCCTTTCCTTGCATCTTTATGACGCCGGTCTCGAGGACATAGGCATAGTCGGCTAACTTTAGGGCTGCCCTCGCATTCTGCTCTATCAACAAGATGGTGCGCCCCTCATCGTGAACGCTCTCCAAGGCCTTAAAAACTTCGCGCACGAGGAGCGGCGCTAAGCCAAGAGACGGTTCGTCGAGGCACAAAAGCGACGGTCCAGACATGAGGGCTCTGCCGATGGCGAGCATCTGCTGCTCCCCTCCTGAAAGGGTACCGCCTTTTTGAGACAAGCGCTCCTCGAGCCTGGGGAAGAGACCGATGACGTATTCAAAGTCCCTTTGCACGGCAGATGCATCGCTGCGATGGTAAGCGCCCATCATCAGGTTCTCTCTGACGGTGAGGTTCCGGAAAATCTTCCTCCCCTCCGGTACCATAGCTACGCCAGACTGCACAATTTGATGTGTGGGGAGCCTGCTTATGTCCCTTCCTTTCAACTTTATTGAACCCTGCCTGGGTCTTACCAAACCCGTTATCGTCCGAAGCGTCGTGCTCTTTCCGGCCCCATTGGCCCCTATGAGGGTAACGATGGAGCCCTCCGGCACTTCCATGGAGATCCCCTTAAGGGCATGAATGCCCCCGTAATAGACGTGAAGGTTCTCTATCGCGAGCATCATCCCTCTTCCTCCCCCAAGTAGGCCGCAATAACCCGCGGATTGGTCTGTATTTCCTTAGGTGTGCCCTCTGCGATCGACACGCCGTAATCCAGGACCCTTATCCGCTCGCATATGCCCATCACCACTTCCATATGGTGTTCGATCAGGAAGATGGTCAGGGAAAATCGATCGCGCAACTCTCGTATGAAGGTCATGAGCCTCTTGGTCTCTTCCGGGTTCATGCCTGCAGCAGGCTCGTCCAAGAGCAACAACTTGGGATGGGTGGCCAAGGCCCTGGCAATCTCCAGTTGCCTCTGCTGACCGTAAGGCAGCGCCCCCGCTTGCACATCGTAAAGATCCGCCAGGCCAACCAGCTTCAAAAGCGCCATGGCCCGCGATCTCGCTTCCCTTTCCTCAGAGAGATACCTGGGGAGCCCGAGGGCGGCAGTCAATAGGGAGGATTTGATCCCTAAATGCTCTGAGACCAGAACGTTATCCAACACGGACAGCTCTCCGAAGAGGCGGATGTTCTGGAAGGTGCGCGCTATCCCAGCTCTGGCGATGAGATCCGGACGCCATCCGGTTATATCGCTGCCGTCAAAGAACACATGCCCAGAATCCGGAGTATACTGGCCCGTTATTATGTTGAATATGGTCGTTTTGCCGGCCCCGTTTGGGCCTATTAGCCCCACTATCTCGCCTTTTTTAATATCCAAGGAAAAGTCGCTCACGGCCACCAAGCCGCCGAAGCGGATCGTGAGATTTTGAAGGCTCATTAACACTCCACCCTCTTGGGCCTCCGCTCTGACGGAAGTGGCAGTCGGCCTAGGCGCACCATTCTGTTCGACTGGCGAAATAGCCTCTGCAGCCTTTGACGTTATACCGATCTTAGAGAGCAACCAATTCCACGAAAAATCCCATTGGCCGAAGAGACCCCGCCTCCAGAAGATCATGAGCACTATTAGAAGAACAGAAAAGATGACCATCCGCATGCCGGCTATTCCAGGCAGGTGGATCGGGCCGATGTTTATCGGGGCCTCCATCACTCGCAGCAGTTCCATCGCCACAGCAAAACCGAAAGCGGTTATCACAGAACCGGTTATACTGCCCAACCCTCCGAGGACTATGATTATGAGGAGGTTAAAGGTCATCATAAAAGTGAAGAGGCTGGGAGAGACTGTAGTGACCAAAGCTCCGAGGAGGCCGCCAGCTACAGCGGCAAAAAATCCGCTTACGAGGAAAGCCTGCATCTTCGTACGAAAGATGCTCACACCCATAGCCTCAGCAGCTATTTCGTCCTCTCTTATGCCCTTCATCGCCCTTCCATAGCTCGAATTGACCAAGTTCTTTACGAAGAGGGTAGCCACCACGGCAGAACCGAAGCACCAGTATATATCAGCATACTCGGGGATCCCCTTTATCCCTAATGGGCCGTTGGTAAAGGGTATGAGGTTGTTGGCCAAAACAAATATGATCTCACCGAAGCCGAACGTGGCTATGGCCAAATAATCGCCGCGCAACCGGAATGAGGGTATGCCCACTATTAACGCACCTAAAGCACCTAAGAGGCCACCCACTATGAGCGCCACGACGAAGAGCGCCCCGGGGAGGGAAAAGGAGTTGAAAGGCCACATTTGAGGCTCCAAAAACCAGACGAACTTCTTCTGTTCCAGCGGGAGCATCAAAAGTGCCATAGCATACCCGCCTATGGCCATGAAGCCGTTTGGCCCCAGCGAAAATTGCCCAGTTATCCCATTAACCAAGTTGTAAGCAACCGCAGCTACTATATATACAGCACCGGTGCGCATGATCCTCAACGCAAATTGGTCAAGATTATTATTGGCCCACCATAAAAAGACAAAGAGCACTCCAACCGATACGACCGTGAGCAGGTTTGACAATCGTCTGTTCTCCATGCCGTTACACCTTTTCCTTCAAGGATTCGCCGAGGATGCCCGTGGGTTTGACGAGCAAAAACACCAAAAGGAGCGTGAAAATTATGCCATCACGGTAACCCGAAAGGCCGGGAAAGAACGCCACTGTCATTATTTCAACCATGCCGATCAGTAGCCCTCCCAACATGGCTCCAGTTATGTTGCCTATGCCGCCGACCACCGCCGCGGTGAAGGCCTTCCATCCAGGGTAGATGCCCATTAGAGGGTTTATTTGAGGATATTTGCACGCCCACATTATCCCTCCGGCTGCAGCCAAGGCAGACCCCAGGGCGAATGTGAGGGCTATTATCCTATCCACATCCGCTCCCATTAGGCGAGTGGTCTCGATGTCGGTGGATACGGCTCTCATCGCCATGCCGGCCTTAGTCCGATAGATCACATACATCAAAGCCAAGAGAAGGAGGACGCTCAATATGGGCACCCATATTGAGACAGCGGAAACGGCTGCAGGCCCTATCTTTACGATTTTCGCCATGATTTCTGGCCTCGCAAAGGCCTTTGGGCGAGCACCGACGGTTACGAGGCCCAAATTCTCTATAAAAAACGACACGCCGAGGGCCGTTATGAGGGCAGAAATTCTCGGGGCATTTCTGACTGGGCGGTAGGCTATCCTCTCGACGGACATGCCGACCAGTGCAGTGAGCCCTATGGCCAGAAGGGCAGACAAAAACCATGGAAGACGAAAAATCGCCACAAAAAAGAATGCGCAATAAGCTCCTACCATAAATATATCGCCATGGGCAAAATTTATCAGCCGAAGTATGCCATACACCATCGTATACCCTATGGCGATGAGCGCATACAGACTGCCCAACGACAGGCCATTCATAAGTTGTTGTATGAGGGCCTCCAAGTTCACTCATGTTCACCTTCTTCCCATAAGATAATCAAACAAAGGGCAAGGAGTAACCCTCAGCCCTCCTTGCCCCATCCATGAGCCAAAGCTCCCTTAAAAAAAGACGAGTTTATGGGTATACGATGGAGCTGTATTCCCACCTGCCGTTTTTGACCACTCGGAAGACCACGGGTTTTATGGCGTCGCCGTTTTCGATCGTCACCGGCCCAGTCACGACCTCGAGGTTTTCCGTGTCTTCTATAGCCTGAGCTATGGCAGTAGGATCGGCGCTGCCGGCCCTCTTAATGGCATCCATCACTATGAGGTAGCAGTCGGCAGTAAGGGCGCCGAAGACGTTGACTTCCTTATCCTGACCAAATTTCTGCTTGTAAAGCTCCACATATTTCTTGCCTATCTCAGTTACAGCAGCTTTTTCATGCCAGAAAGTGGTGTGCTGTACGCCCTCCACCGCCGGGCCGCCGATCGCCAGGAACTCCTCGGTAGCAATGCCATCGGCACCGAAGACAGGCTGAGTAATGCCGAGGTCCCTCGCCTGCCGTATGGCGAGGGCAGCTTCTGTATAATAATTAGGTATATAAATGACATCAGGGTTCTTGGACTTGATCTCGGTCAGCTGTGCGCTGTAGTCCTGGTCGCCTGCCTTGCAATAGGTCACCGATACGACCTTGCCGCCAAGGGCCTCGAACTGCTCCTGGAAAAACTTGCCCAGCGCCACGCAGTAGTCGTTCGATATATCGGAGAGGATCGCGGCGGTCTTAGCGCCCAAATCGCGATAGCAATAGGTCGCAGCGATCCTGGCCTGGAAGGGATCGATGAAACACGCCCTGAAGACATATTTTTTGCCCTGCGTGGTCAGCGGATTTGTAGTGGTGGGTCCGATGATGGGAACCTTGTTCTTTTCGCAGACCTCACCGGCAGCGAGCATGTTGCCACTTATCGTGGTGCCGATGATGGCCACAGCCTTGTCGTGTTCGATGAGCCTGGCTGCGGCATTTGCGGCCTCTACGCGGTCTGACTTGTTATCCAGAAGCCTGAAGACAACAGGCCTGCCGAGGACTTCGGGCTTTACGATCTCTTTGATGAGATTGGCACCCTCCCATCCGGCCTGGCCGTAAGCCGCCACCTGCCCGGTCATCTCTAAGTTGAAACCGATGACTATCGGCTCCGGATCTGCCGCCAGCGCAAACCCTCCACCACACAAGAGGAACATCGCGCAGACGAATATACCTACCATCCTTTTCATCTCTCAAACCCCCTTTGCGTATTGGTCTCCTTTGATAATATTCTACCCTATTTCTGCCATTTCCCACCTCCCCGCACTCTGGATCCTCTTACGGAGTTTCTCTTAAACAGAAGTATATAACGCTTGCCGCAAAGAAAGTCAAGCAATCTAAGGCAGCGCTCTTATAAGCGAACCACATTATTTGGAGAAGAAATCTATGTAACCCATGACCAACAGCACCAATATTACTACGGGTAAAGCGTAGGTCATATAAACGCGAAGTCCTGTCGGGAATTTCAGGCCGGAGCCGGTGTTAGCCTCTTTAATGAAATTATTCCAACCCCAGCCGTATCTAGTCGTGCAGAATATGACGAACAGAAGCGAGCCTATAGGCAACAGGTTGAAGGTCACGATGAAATCCTCCAGGTCTAGGATTACGGTGCCAGGACCTAAGGGGGCAAAGCCGCTCCACGGCCCAAAGCCCAAGGCACAAGGAAGGGCGGCTACGAAGGTTATGATACTCAGCGCCAGGCAAGCCTTCCCTCTGCTCCAATGCCATTCGTCCATAAAGAAGGCCACCAGGTGCTCGAACACCGCGATGACCGTGGTCATAGTGGCAAAGATCATGAAGAGGAAAAAGAGCGAACCCCAGAAGCGGCCGCCGGCCATGGCATTGAATATGTTGGGCAGCGACACGAATATCAGGCCCGGCCCCGCACCTGGATCGACGCCGAAGGCAAAACATGTCGGGAATATGATGAAACCAGCCAAGAGCGCCACGGTCGTATCGATAAGTATGACGTAAACGGATTCCCCCGCGAGCGACCGCTCCTTGCCGATATAACTGCCGAAAATGAGCATGCTGCCTATACCCAAGCTCAGCGTGAAGAACGCCTGACCCATAGCCGCATATGCCGCTTCCCAGGTGAATTTGCTGAAATCTGGCTTCAGGTAAAAGGCCAGGCCCTTCCCAGCACCGGGGAGAGCGATTGCCCTCACGACGAGCACTATCATCAATAAGAAAAGCCCGGTCATCATGAACTTGGCTGACCTTTCAACACCAGCTCGCAAACCTATAGCGCATATGCCATAGCCAAGAGCTATCACGACGAGTGTCCAAGCGATGAGTTCAGGCGTGTTGCCCAGAAACGCGTCGAAGGCCGCTCCTACCTGGTCTGGCGTTAAACCCGTAAATCTACCCATCGCTATACGAAAGAAGTAAGCAAAAAACCAGCCCGATACCACAGTATAAAACATCATAAGTATGAGATTCCCCACTACGCCGATATAGCCGTAGATGTGCCATTTCGTCCCCTTTGGCTCCAAAGTGAGCATGGCTCCTGCCAGGTTCCGCCTGCTGGCCCTGCCCATAGCAAACTCCGCCACCATCACGGGAAAACCCAATATGGCGAGAAAGACCAGATACACGATGACGAAAGCAGCCCCCCCATAGCGACCCGTGATGAAGGGAAAGCGCCAGACGTTACCGAGCCCTATGGCGCACCCCGCAGATACCAAAATAAAACCGAGACGCGTCGCTAAACTTTCCCTCTCTGCCACCCTCATCCACCTCCTCGATATAAAAAACACCTATCAATACTATAAGCAGTAACCATATCTTATATCACAGGCGTATGGAATTGCCAAGATTCTAATTCAAATCGGCCGAGATTCACAAACGCAAAAGCGAGCCTTCCTGATCGAAGGCTCGCTCACGTTTAGGCTAACAGATTCGAGGGAGGAGCTCGCCCCCCTGCATATCCACCACGCGCATACCGCCAGCAGCGGTGCGAAGGCCCACAAGGCCAGGGTGAGCCTCTGTCGCCTTTCCTATCACCGCCGCAGATCTCCCAATAGGATGAGAGCACAAAGTTTCGAGGACGGTCTCTGCCCGCTCCGAAGCTATGGCGAAGACCGCTGTCCCCTCGCAGGCGAGATACAGAGGGTCAAAGCCTAAGATATCCGAAACGGCCGACACGTCTCCGTCCGCTGGAATGGCCTCTTCATCGATTTCGATCCCCACGTTGGCCCCTTCGGCCCATTCGCAGAGGACCGTCCCAAGTCCTCCTCTCGTGCAATCCCTGGCGGCATGCACGCCACGGAGGCGCGTCAAGGGCTCTATGAGCGGCCACAGCGGAGCGCAGTCGCTCTCAAGTTCGCGCAGCTTGATATCATATCGCAAAGAAGCTATGACTGCTCCATGACGGCCTACGGGGCCACTTACTATAATTGCGTCACCGGGAGAGACCTCTTTGATCCCCCACGGCGATATCGCTTCGTTTTTCCCCATGGCGCAGGTGGTGATATAGAGGCGGTCCGCCTCACCCCTCGGCAGGACTTTCGTGTCGCCGGCGACGAGTTGCACGCCAAGCTCAGCGCATACGGACGCAGCGCTCCTCATGTATACGAAGAGCTCTTCTTCGTCAAGCCCTTCCTCGGCCAACAGGCTCATGGCAAGCCACAGAGGGCGCACTCCGCGCACTGCAAGATCATTAACGCTGCCGCAGATTGCGAGTTTGCCTATATCTCCGCCAGGAAAAGATAGCGGCGACACGGTGAAACCATCTATGGTGACACCCCATCCTCCTGGAAGGAGGGCGCAATCTTCGAATTCCAGCATGCCGGACCCGCGAGCGAATGTCGAAGCTATTTCCTTTATGAGATCATTTGTGAGTCTTCCGCCGCTTCCATGCCCCAAGCTCAAGCGCCCCACGGCGATACCCCCTTCGAGCTGTATCTGTAGTATGCGGAACAGCTCCCCTCTGACGACACCATGCACGGTCCCACGGGAAATTGTGGGGTACAAGACCTCCCAAAGAGAGGACATTCCGGAGGTGTGATCCTGCCAGCCAGCACATCGCCACACCGACATCCGGCCGGCGGGCTCACCTCTTCCAAGGTTATGCCAAAGCGGGAGTAGGCGTCAAAGTCGCTATAATCATTGGCCAAGACGAGGCCAGAAGCTTCCACAAGTCCGATTCCGCGCCATCTGACGGACGCCGGGCGAAAGACCTCTTCCAACAACTCTTGGGCCTTCACATTGCCCTCGTGGCGCACAACTCTGCCATAAAGGCGCCTCACCGCGGGACGCCCCTCGCATATTTGGCGCGCGATCTCGACTATGCCGGCCATTATGTCGAGCGGCTCAAATCCGGCCACGGCACAGGCCTTGCCGTACTCTTCCGCCAAAAACGCGTACGGGGCCGTTCCGATTATGGTGCTCACGTGGCCAGGCAGAAGAAAGCCGTCTATGTTGAGCATGGGGTCGGAAGCGAGGAGGCGAAGCACAGGGGGGACGAGCTTATGCAAGGAAAGGACGGAAAGGTTTTTTACATTCTTACTGCGAGCCTCGCGAAGGAGCACCGCAGTTGCCGGCGCGGTGGTCTCAAACCCTATCCCAGCGAAGACGATTTCTTTGTCTTGTATAGACCCTGCCAAGGCCAAGGCTTGAATGGCAGAACTTACCACCGCCACTTCGGCACCGGAAGCCCTCGCTTCGGCCAAGGATCCGCAACTTCCTGGCACGCGCACCATGTCGCCATAGGTCGCAAGCACAACTCCGGGACCTTTAGCGAGGCGCACCATTGCGTCCACCTCCGCCTGGTCAGTGACGCAAACGGGACATCCTGGGCCGGAAAGCAGGCGCACACCCTCAGGAAGCATCGTCCTGATTCCAGACCGGAAGATCGATACGGTATGGGTGCCGCACACCTCCATCACCGTAATCGGACGGCACAACCATTTGTCGAGCGCCTCCAAAAGAGATGACATCTTTGCCCTTAGGTCACCGACCTGAGGCAAATTGCATCACCTCTTCCCACAGAGACTCCAGTTCCTTCCCTTCATCCTCGTTATATTTTTCTATCACAAATCCGGCGTGGACCAAGACCACATCGCCCACCTGCAGGTCTTCGATCAGGTCTGTGCGCACCTCCAGCTCCACACCGCCCGTGCTCACAAGCGCGCGATTCTCATCCATTATCTTTACCACTCTATGCGGTACAGCCAAACACAACTCTTACCCCCTCCAATCACGCAAAAGAGCGAGACCTCGAGGCCTCGCTCTTTTGTAATTCAGTCAAGGCCTTTGCCTTGCAAAACGAACTAAGGAGCTTAGCAAGACAAAGGCAACTTTGAGACCAAAGGCTTTTTATAGCTTTGTGCCGCCCTTCGGACTTCATGGCTTTTCCGACAGCGAATATTGCAAGCGCTCCAGCGATACGGCCCTTCCCGCATCGTCGAGCACCACAGAGAGAGCGCTCAAAATGAGATGGCTTTCGCAGGCCTCAAACTTGGACGGCATACCTGTCAAAAATCGAGGCAGGACGCTTTCCGGCTTCATGCCTATCACGCCACCATGCCCTCCGGTCATTCCTACGTCCGTAATGTATGCCGTGCCGCCGGGCAGTATGCGCTCATCGGCGGTCTGCACGTGAGTATGCGTGCCTACAACCGCAGAAACCCTGCCATCCAGGTAAAGGCCCAGGGCTTGCTTCTCAGAGGTGGCCTCTGCGTGAAAATCGACTAGCACAAAAGGGGTGTCTATTTCTTCCAGCAAGGCGTCAGCGCATCTGAAGGGGCAATCGATGGGCGACATAAAAATCCTTCCTTGAAGGTTCAAAACCGCCAGACGCTTTCCCTTTTTCTCCAGCGTCAGCGCCCCCCTGCCCGGACAGGAGGGCGGATAGTTGGCCGGACGAAGGAGAGACATCTCCTCGGCCAACCTCGGTACGAACTCTTTCTTGTCCCAGATGTGGTTACCGCTCGTAAGACAATCGAGGCCCATTCCCATTATCTCGTCCAGGACTTTGGCCGTAAGGCCGAAACCGCCGGCCCCGTTTTCGCCGTTGGCCAGGATAAAATCAAAGGGGCCCTTCTCTTTCTTTATCTTCGGCAGGAGCTCCTTTACCGACTTCCTTCCCGGCCTTCCCACGATGTCGCCTATAAACAAGATTTTCATGTCACTTGGCGTATTCCACGGCGCGCATTTCGCGAATCACCGTGATCTTTATCTGACCGGGATACTTCATCTCATTTTCCACCTTCTTGGCTATCTCATAACACAATTTGTAAACCGCCCCGTCATCAGCCACTGCGGGGGAGACCATGACGCGCACCTCTCGTCCTGCCTGAATCGCAAAGGCCTTATCGACGCCCTTAAAGGACTTCGCGATCTGTTCCAGCTTCTCCAGGCGCTTGATGTAGGCATCCAAGTCTTCTTTGCGGGCACCTGGACGAGACGCGCTCACGGCGTCAGCCGCTGCGATAAGCACAGCGTAAATGCTCTTCGGTTCCACTTCCTCGTGATGAGAGGCGATGGCGTTCACTATCTCGTCCGACTCGCCATAGCGCTTGGCCAGATCGGCACCTATGAGGGCGTGAGACCCTTCTGTATTATGATCTATCGCCTTGCCGATATCGTGAAGCAAGCCTGCCCTTCTGGCCGTGCTTTCCTCCACCCCCAGTTCGGCCGCCATGAGGCCTGCGACCTTAGCCACCTCTAAGCTGTGCATCAGCGCATTCTGCCCGAAGCTCGCACGAAAGCGCAATTGCCCAAGAACTTTTACCAACTCAGGGTGCACGCCTTTGACGTTGGCCTCGAGGAGCGCTTCCTCGCCCGCCTCGATGATCGTCTCTTCCACTTCATTGCTGACCTTTTCCACGATCTCCTCTATGCGGGCTGGATGAATACGCCCATCCACTATCAGGCGCTCCAACGATATGCGCGCCACTTCGCGCCTGACTGGATCAAAACTGCTGAGCGTGACGGCTTCCGGCGTATCGTCCACTATTAAATCCACACCGGTGAGCATCTCGAATGCCCTGATATTGCGACCTTCGCGGCCTATGATCCTTCCCTTCATTTCGTCGGATGGCAAATTCACGACGCTCACCGTGGCCTCCGAAGTATGATCCACAGCGCACCGCTGAATGGCAGTAGCTATGATCTCTCGAGCCCTGCGCGCCGCCTCGCGTCGCACCTTCTCTTCGATTTCTTTGATGCGCAGGCCAATTTCGCCGGCAGCCTCCTCTTCGGCCCTGGCCAAAAGATGCTGTCTGGCTTCCTCGCAGGACATCTGAGCTATCTCCTGAAGGCGAGCCAATTCTTCCTCGTGAAGGCGCTCTATTTCGCGCTTTTGTTTTTCTATTGCCGCCAGGCGGTTTCGTATCTCCTCATCTTTGCGGTTCAAATTTTCGAGCCTCTTGTCGAGGCTTTCCTCTTTTTGCTCGATGCGGCGCTCCGCCCGCTGCAGTTCTGCCCTGCGATCCTTTATCTCGCGCTCAAGGTCTTGGCGTATCTGTAATGCCGCCTCCTTGGCCTCCGTAAGGATCTCCCGCTTTTTGCGCTCTGCCTCCTTCTGCGCCTCCTGCAGCAACTGCTCGGCCAGCTTCCTCGTTCCCTTGAGCCTCTTTTGTTCAATAACCTTGCATATGGCAAAGCCAGCCGCAATGCCTATGCCTGTGCTACCTATAAGCAATACGATTTCCATGACGTAGTCACTCCCTATCCTATTGTCAAGGTTCATTCGAAATGCTATCTGATAAAAATAGTTGCTAATTATCACACGTTGCTTGCAAGAACACAAACCTCACCCGCAACATATATTTTACAAATAATGACCGACTTTAACAACAATTTTATCGCTCATCCCGTAAGGGCCAAACTCAAGCCTTCGCCGAGGCTTGCGAGCAGCTTGGCCTTGAGGGAGGGAAATTCCTCGAGGTTCGGATCCAGCGAGATAAGTTCGTTTGCGTCTTCCCTTGCCATCTCCAAAAGCGAAGCATCGCGCAACAAGTCGGCCACCCGAAAGTCGGTGATGCCGTGCTGGCGGGTGCCGCATATCTCACCGGGTCCGCGCAGTCGCAAATCGGATTCGGCTATGTCAAAACCGCTCTGCGTGGCGCACAAGGCCTTGAGCCTCTCTACTCCCTCCGGCGTAGATGGTTCTCCCAACAAAAAGCAGTAACTCTTATGGCTGCCGCGGCCAACGCGCCCGCGCAACTGATGCAATTGGGAGAGGCCAAACCTATGGGCGTCTTCTATCACCATTGTGGTGGCGTTCGGCACGTCTATGCCCACCTCTATGACAGATGTGGAGACCAAGATGTCCAGCCTCCCTCCGACGAAGTCTTCGTAGACCTCGTCTTTGTCGCCGCTTTTCAGCTGGCCGTGCATGAGTCCCACCCTCAGATCGGCGAAGGTTTCTCTTAGGTTCTCATACCGTTTGAGGACGGATGTGACATTCTGAGACTCGCTTTCCTCTATTACTGGACAAACCCAATAGACCTGGTGCCCAGCCATAGCTTCGGTGCGGACGAAGTCGTAAAGCCTTGCCAATTCCTTGCGGCGCACCCAGCGAGTGGCCACGTCTTTTCGCCCAGGAGGAAGTTCATCCAAGACGGACATCGAGAGATCTCCATAGACGGATATGGCCAGCGTGCGCGGTATTGGCGTGGCCGTCATGACCAATACATGAGGGTGAAGGCCCTTGGAGGTTAGCGCTTGCCTCTGAAGCACGCCGAACCGGTGCTGTTCGTCTATGACCACGAGCCCGAGTTTAAAGAAGGCCACATCTTCCTGGATGAGAGCATGCGTTCCGATGATCACATCGACCTCACCCGAGGCTATGCCCTTCAAGCGCACTTCGCGCTCTTGTTGGCTGAATCCGCTCGTTAGCAGGGCGCAGCGGACGCCCATGCGACCCAATGTCTCTTCTACCCTAATATAATGCTGTCTGGCCAGCACCTCCGTCGGAGCCATGAGCGCTGCCTGATAACCGCTATCGACCGCGGAAAGCATGGAGGCTATGGCTATGAGCGTCTTGCCCGATCCCACATCCCCCTGAAGGAGGCGATTCATGGGCACATCCCTTTCTACGTCAGAACCAATCTCCCCGAGGACGCGCTCTTGAGCGGAGGTCAAGGAGAACGGGAGGTTTTTCAAAAATGCCACCTGCAGCGGACCGGACCAAAGGAGTCTCGGCGCTTTGTGATCTCTCTCATACCTCTTTCGCCTCATGGCGAGACCGAGTTGAAGCAGAAATAACTCGTCGTATGCGAGGCGGGTCCTGCTTTTCCTCCAGTGGTCCTCGCTCTCGGGGTAATGGATGCCGCTCAATGCCTCCCTCAGCGGCAAGAGGTTTCTTTTAGCCAAAAGGCTCTGCGGCAAAGGATCTTCTATAGAAGGAAGAAACTGTTCGAGGACTTCCCTCACCTTACGACGGATCCACCGTTGGTTCAACCCTTCGGTGGAAGGATACACCGGCACTATCTTTCCCATCTCTTCGGGCGAGGCTTCGCCCTCCAAGATCTCGAACTCGGGATTTGCGATCTGAAGCCAACCGTAACGCACTTCCACTTTCCCATAAAATGCCACGTTACATCCGGGCTTGAGGAGTTTTTCAATCCCTCTCCTGTTGAACCATACGGCCTTGGCGAAGCTGCTGCCGTCGGTGATCAGCGCGGTAACGATCTCCAAATTCCCCTTCTGTGCCCTTTTCCGCTCTACGCCGACCACCCTGGCCAAAACAGTAGCGAAGCCGCCTGCCATCGTGGAGCGCAGCGGCGTCAGATGCCTTCTGTCTTCGTAACGCCTCGGGATAAGAAGGAGGAGGTCGTCAACCCTGTTTACGCCCAACCGTGACAACAACGCAGCCCTTTTTGGGCCTACGCCTTTGATGTAGCGTGCGGGAGAAGAGAGGGCGAGAGCAGAGGTCAACTCTCCTCCCCCTCGTAATCGATGAGGTTCTGGTATCGGGTTATGAGGGCTCGGAATTCAGCGATAAAGTCTTGCTTAGACCGCTGAAGGCGAGACATCTCCTCTTTTATGACATTGGAGTGATCCTCTGCCTCTTTTAGAAGACGTTCGGCCTGGGCGCGCGCTTCGGCCACAATCGCTTCGGCCTGCTTTTCTGCAGCTTTCACCCTTTCATCGGCGCTCTTTTGGGCCATCAGTAGCGCTTCCTGAAGGGAATCCCTCATCCCCTTGTACTCTCGAATCTGTTCTTTGAGGCGTTCGAGCTCTCGCTCGAGCTCCACGCAACGTTCGGCATAGGCCTGAAGCGAGTCGGCCACCCTATCCAGGAACTCGTCTACCTCTACGGGATTGTAACCGCGAAGCGCTCGCTTGAACGTCTGGTTTATCACATCCAAGGCCTTCAGCAGTTCAGTCACCAGACTCCTCCTCTTCTCCTTTTTCCTCCCACACTTCCAACAGGCCTTTCCGAGGTGCGGCCAAAAATATACCAGGCGACAGGCGCATTACGTGCCCCTTCATGGCGTAAGCCACGCCGCATACGAAATCAAGGGTGCTTTGCCCCAAAGAAGGGTCGGAGTGGCGCAAATCGAGGAAAATAATTTGGCCCTTGTGAAGCGCCTCGGCGAGTTCCTCCTTCCTCTCGGCACACAGATCACCCTGGCAGATTATCACTTTCGCCTGGGGCGCTGAGCTTTGAAGGAGGCGGGTACGCCGCTCCTCGATCTGATCGTAATCTGCATCCTCTACCTCTTCTTCCTCCGGAGACGGGGCGAGTCCCAAGAGATAAAAAAGGCGTCTTATCATGATCTTTCACCCCTCAAAGGGCTTTTTTCGAGGTCGAATATGGCGCGTCCTATCCGCACCATAGTGCTTCCCTCCTCCACGGCCGTCTCGAAGTCGTCACTCATGCCCATGGAAAGCTCGCTTAAACCCAACTTAAGCGTCTCGTTTATTTTATCCCTCAACTCGCGCAAAAGGCCGAAGGCGCCGCGCACTTGTGCTCGATCGTCCGTAAGCGGGCCTATGGTCATCAACCCGAGCAGGCGGAGGTTTGAAAGCTCGGCGACAGCTTCTGCGGCATTTACCGCTTCTTCGGGCGGAAATCCGTATTTCGACCCTTCGCGCGAAGCGTTGACCTCGAGGAAAATCGGGAGGGTTTTCCCCTTCTGGGCGGCCAGGTGCGAAAGCGCATCCGCAAGAGGAATGCTGTCCACGCTCTGAATGATATCGAAGAGATCGAGCGCCTTAGAGGCCTTATTCCGCTGTAAGTGCCCGACCATGTGCCATGGAACTGCCATAGACGCCGGCCAAAGGGCGCGCTTTTGCGCAGCCTCCTGAACGCGGTTTTCGCCTATCGCATCCACGCCGGCGCGTACGGCTTCGATCATCTCCTCCACGCCCCGACCCTTTGAGACGGCCACAAGGCGCACCTCATGGGGCTTGCGGCCTACCCTTTGCGCAGCCAAAGCTATGCGTTCGCGCACGGCGTTCACTCGCTCTTTTATATCTGCATTCGAGCCTACCAAAGAAGGACTCGCCCCCCCTCTTTCGCTTTGCCGCCTTCTTCGATAACTATCTCTCCGGCCTTCAAGCCTTCCGTAACCACAAAGCGACCCGAAGAGATGGGCATCCCGTGAACGTCCCTAAAGGTCGTAACGCCACCCTCGACGACCCAAACCCCTTGCCTTCCGTTCCTCATCACAACAGAGCTTTCGGGGACCTCGACCCCGGAGCGCTCCCCCACAAAAACATAGAAGGAAAGCTTCCGAGATGTCAAGACAGAGGGCGGGAAATAAGGGGAGAGTGAAAGATAGACTTTATACACTCCCACGAGCTCCTCGCTGGCCAAAACCTCTGTCGAGAGCGGTAATCCTTTAGGCATCAGCTTAATGGATAGGCGTCCGGATTCAACGCTTCTTCGCACATCGGGAGTAGCGGTGACGAAGGCTACGCAACGCAAGTTTTGCGGCATCGGTACGACTTTGCCTATGGGGTCGCCGCGCTTGAGCGCATGGCCGTTTTCAAACCATTTAAAAGCGGCCTTCATCTTCGGCGACCCAGAGCCGAGCCATATCTCGGAAAATCGCCACGCCCCCTCCGCGCCATCCAGCCCTGGTACAAAGTAACCCGCCTTGTGCGAGGCGAGACGAATGCGCTCTCTACCGGTATCGATAACTGCTACCGCCTCCCCCTTAAAGACGCGATGCGCTTCGTGAGGCCTCGAGTAAACGATTTTACCCGCATATGGCGTCGCCAATATCTCCTCGTGCCACAAAAGCCACCCCTCAGAAAGGATCTCCTCTGCGTAAACGGTGGGAATCGCTGCCACGACTTTAGGGTGAACCTCTCTGTAGTGAAACCACCATGCTGCGTAGGCAAAAAACGCAACGAGCACAACGAGCGCCACTGCAAATAAATAGACTAAACCAAAGCCACGTCTCTTCCTCATGGACAAACGAAACGCGTCCCTGAGTCACTTCAATTGCAGCGCGAGTAGTCGCAAACAGTGCATCGCTCACACCCTTCAGCATACAATAAGGAAGCACCGCAGACAGGACACATATCTCCGCTGCCCTTGACTTCGACGGACCTCCCCAAAGCCCTCTCGAGGCCTCGCGCAATCGCATCTGGAAGGCTCAAAATGAGATCATTGTCCTCTAAAAAGGGCATACCACCGCCTATACCCTTGAGCTGTCTTATAATGTCATCGACGGGCACGCCGCTCCTCAAGGCCAAAGAGATCAACCTGCCCAAAGCCTCCGTATGAGCTTGCGTGTCTCTGCCCGACTTGCCGAGTGTGGCGAAAACCTCAAAGGGTTTGCCATCGAGGAAGTTGACCGTGAGATAAAGATTGCCGAAGTTCGTCCCGATCTTCGTCGTTTTGCCGGACAAAATTGCCGGCCTTTTCTTTGGCTTCACGTATTCCCCGGTTTCAATCGCCTCTTCCGCCACTATTTTCTGCTTTTCAGCACTAACGCCGACGTGAAGTACTTGATCCTCCTTGCATCCATCCCTGAAGATGGTAATCCCCCTGCACCCAAGCTCATAAGCCAAAAAATAGGCCTTTTTCACGTCATCTACAGTGGCCTCGCGAGGCATGTTTATCGTTTTGCTCACAGCGTTGTCGGTGAATTCCTGGAAGGCAGCCTGCATCCTCACGTGCCATTCGAAATGGATGTCATGAGCTACCACGAAGACCCTCTTGATCTCTTCCGGCAAATCGATTTCCTTCAAAGATCCCTTTTCCATGATGGCCTCGACCACTTTTGTGTCAGCGAGCCCGTTTTTGCGCAAGGCTTCCATCAAAATTTCGTTTGTATAAGTTAAGAGGTCTGAACCCCCAAAAGCCTTACGGCGGTGCGCCAAAGCGAAGACCGGTTCGATTCCGCTCGAACACTCGGCTATGAGCGAAATGGTGCCGGTTGGAGCGATCGTCGTCACGGTGGCATTTCTCATAGGCAAACCTCTTTCTTCCCACCTGCTCCCTTTCCAATTGGGGAAAGGACCTCTCGATGCGGCAAGCTTAGAGCTCTCGTCGTGACCCGTCTTTTGAATGAACGACATCACCTTGCGCGCCAGATCGAGGGCTTCGTCGCTATCGTAAGGAATGCCGAGCTTGAAGAGCAGGTCTGCCCACCCCATTACGCCGAGGCCTATCTTGCGGTTGCCCAATGTGGCATCTTTTATCTGAGGGATGATAAAATTGTTGATCTCAATGACGTCGTCAAGGAAGCGCACGGCAAGCTTGGTCGTCGCAAACAGCCTATCCCAATCGATGCTGCCCTTTTCGTCCAACATATTTACAAGATTAATAGATCCTAAATTACAACTTTCGTATGGCAGAAGTGGCTGCTCGCCACAGTTGTGCACCACAATGCCGTTGGCATCGAAGGCGTTTGCGCCCGGCACCTGGACATCATAGACATCCTCCGTCCCAGCGCTTGAAATGGATTCGACGGTAGCCGTGAAGCGTTCGCTGTTGGGAGTTCTCCTGTAAGAGGCCAAAAGCGAAGAGAGCTTCGCGCTCTTTGCGCCGTCGCAGAAACCGACCCGTTCGGCGAAGAGACGCACGTTATCCCGGGAGATTACCAGTTCATGCTGCGGCCGGGTTTCGTAGGAACCGACTCCGTTTTCCCCATCGGGAAGAAATGTGATTTTCGAGGGCCGCCTGTTTTTATAGATAACGCTAACAATGCCGAAACGGGCGAGCATCCTCTGCACAGCCTCAAGCCTTTTTATGTCGCTCTGGGCCAGACGGATGGAGATGCCTTTTTTCTGTGAGCCTTGGACGGAACCGTCGGAGTCAAAGAGGCCCTGCAGGAAACCACGGGCAAACTGCGAGGACGTCATGGTTTCTAAGTGAGGCGTAATGGTCTTTTCGCCGGGCTTCATGCCCAGTGAAAAGGCAAGTTTCCGCAGCGCCGCGAGACTCATGCGATATTCGCCTCTTCCCGAAACCTTCCACCAGCCCTGGAAATCGCTCCTATGGGGCATCGCTTCCGCAGCCTCAAGAGCCCTCCCCATGATGCCCGCCGTTCCGTCCCCGCAGGCTTTCTCGTAAGGCCACACGGAAAGGACCGCTTTGTCCGACTTGAGCGTTCCGTCGCCCACCAGAAGCCCCATCAGGTAGCCTTCTTTTTCTCCGTAGAGGCCTTCCCAGCCAGCGAGTTCTCTGTGATCGTGCAGCATGATCTCGTCGCCGGGCTTGAGGTCGGAGACGTTGATCCATTCCTTTTGCAGGGTGTGCCGTGTTTTCTTTGTGACCCGTAAAACGGGGTGCTCCGCTGTGGCGCGGAAGGAGTAGCCTTCCTTCGTCCTGATAGACAACAATGGCTTGACTCCCGTCTTGAAGAAACCCGCTTCGGTAGTCTCGAAGAGTTTTCCATCGACGATGAGGGTGGCCCTTTCGCCGATAAGGTCCTTGACGAGACGGGGGCCTGCGTCGGTCATGACGAAGGTGTCGGCCGGCACGCAGGGATTGGTCGCGTCGATGCGGCCGAGGTGGGGTGTGGGATTCGCGGCCTCGATCTTGTCGAGAAAGATCATGCCCGGATCGCCGCTCATCCATGCTGCCCCGGCTATCTCCTCGAAGAGGTCTCTCGCCGAGATTTTGGAGACCTCGCTCCCGGTGCGGGGGTTTGTCAACGCTAAGAGGTCTCCTTTTTTTATCGCCTCTATGAAGGTGTCACTTGCGCCCACAGAGATGTTGAAGTTGGAAAGACGACCCTCCTCGGACTTGGCCAAGATGAAGCGCTCGATGTCGGGGTGGTCGCAGTTCAGGATGCCCATGTTGGCACCGCGCCTCATTCCGCCTTGTTTTACCACTTCGGTAGTATGGTCAAAAAGCTCCATAAAAGAGACCGGCCCAGATGCGACTCCCATAGTGCTTTTTACCACGTCGCCTGCAGGGCGCAGAGATGAAAAGTTGAACCCGGTTCCTCCGCCCGATTTATGTATCAGCGCTGTGTATTTGAGGGCATCAAATATCTCCTCCATGCTGTCTCCAACCGGCAGGACGAAACACGCTGAAAGTTGCCCCACACCAGTGCCGGCGTTCATCAGGGTCGGAGAGTTGGGGAGGAAATCCAAATGTGCCATCATCTCATAAAAGCTCGCTTCCCACTGCGCTGGATCCTCACTCCACTTCTCTTCTGCAGAGGCCACCGCTCGAGCGACGCGCCACAGCATTTCTTCGGGCGTCTCGCAAACCCTTCCTTGAGAGTCCTTGCGCAGATAACGGCGTTCCAATATACGGATGGCATTCTCTGTGAACGAAGGGCGCGGCAACTCGCTCAAACCCTCTTCACCCCCGATCCTGTTTCAATACATGCCCGCACGAGTCGAGCTCCAATATATAAGGGAGCTCGCTCAAGTCGTTTATAACGCGCCAGGCTCCAGCTTTCATCAAGGCTTCGGCATCGAAGGCGCCGGTGGTCACTCCGATGCCCCGAATGTTGGCCCTCCTGGCGGTCTCCATGTCGACCTCAGAGTCCCCAACGAAGGCCGCTTCTTCCGAGGCCAATCCAAGACACCTCAAGCCCTCTTCCAATGCCTCCGGGTGGGGCTTAGGGTTACTCACGCGCTCAAGCCCGATAACTGCGACAAAATAACGGTCAAGCCCCGTGAGCGAGACGACCTTGGAAGCAAAACGCCTGTTGGTGACTACTCCCAATTTCAAGCCGGCTGCCATCAGCTCCTCCAAGGCCGCTATGGCTCCCGGCAACGGCTTTAAGTGCTTAGACTCCACGTTCACGAACCGCTCCCTGTAGATGTTCGCCCATTCAGACTCCACGCGCCCCCAAAGCTCAAACCAGGCCCGTTCGAGGGGAAGGCCTATGGTGCGCAACACCCTCCTCCGCGACACTCGAGGAAGACCCACGGCCCTCGCCAACGCGTTCATAGCCCTGGTTATTCCCCAACTGCTGTCGACCAGCGTCATATCGAAATCAAATAACACTCCCTTGGCAATGCACATTTACCCTGTCTCCGCAGACGAACGCTCTTGATCCCCGCCCTGGATGAGCTTCCCGCAATTCAGACAAGATTCCAATGGTTCGCCGCGCTCTAAGCGATTGACGTTATCCGCAATAAAGGCAGGAATCTTCTCCTGGGCGGCATCATTTGTGCCTCCCACATGGGGGGTTATTGTCACATTTTGTCTATTCAAGAAAGGATCATCCGGCGAAACCGGTTCATCCCAAAAGACATCGAGGCCAGCCCCCGCTATCCACCCTTCATCGAGGGCCTTTTCCAGTGCAGATCGACGCACCAAGCCTGCCCTCGCTACGTTGATCAAAAAGGAATACCGCTCCATAGAAGATAACACATCCTCGTCTATGATGCCCTCTGTCTCCGGAGTCAGAGTCAGGGCGATGATCACGAAATGACATCCCTTCACGGCATCTCTCAGCTGGGCTAAGTGGTGGAGGGATTCAAACCCGAACTCTTCGAGCTCGGGCCTCAGCGTGCGATTCACCCCCACCACGGACATTCCTAAGCCGGACAAGCGCTCAGCTACTGCAAGACCGACACCGCCGAGGCCGATGACGCAGGCCTTTTTGCCCCAAAGCGTCATACCCCTTGGGGCAAAGGCGCGCCGCTTTTTGATGTTTTCGCAACACCTGTAGTAGCGCTTGGCCAAGAGGAGCATGTGGAGGAGGGCTATTTCGGCTACGCCTTCGGCATTCCCCGTGCCTCTGGATGGAACGTTGCAGACCGGTAAAGCCCTGCGAGTGCACGCTTCCACGTCGATGGCCTCAGTGCCAACGCCCCACTGGTGAACCAACTTGAGTCCAGGCGCGCGATCGAGGATCGAGTCATCGACTGGAATTGGCGGTCCCACCACCAGCACCTCGGCCCAGGAAAGCGCATCGTTGTCTTCTTTTGCATTGGCCGCGCGGACGTCGTGGCCTTGAAATATCGGACGGAGGATGTCGAGCAACCTTTCAAAAGATCTGTCGGCAAAGAGCACCTTCATGAAAGTTCGCTAACCCCTTTCAAGCTCCGAAACGGGAACGTGCGTGACATCAACTTCTCCAAGTCCTACGATCTGCTTTGCGAAGTTTGCGAATGTCGAGGCATCGCCAGTCGTATAGAAGAGATAGGTCGGCGACAGGTTGCCTTCGTTGTGGCCGCCCTTTTCATCGAGCAAAGCCTTGGCCTCTTCAGCTGTCGCTATGGCTGGATCTACCAGCGTCACGCCGTCTCCCATGATCTTCTGCAGGTGCTCTGCCACAATGGGATAGTGAGTACACCCCAACACCAACACGTCTACACCCTTTTCCTTCAATGGGGCGAGGTACTCTTGAGCTGCCTCGATGAGCTCCTGCGAATCTTGCTTGCCACCCTCTATCAAAGGAGTGAACTTGGGACACGGTGAGCCGTAAACTTCCACGTCGTGGCGCAGCTCTTTGATCTTTTTATGATAGGCTTCGCTCTTTATCGTATACGTAGTCCCTATCACGCCGATTTTCCCGTTCTTTGTGGCGCTGGCGGCCATTCTGGCACCGGCGCTTATAACGCCGATTATGGGCAGATCGAATTCCTCTTTCAACGCATCCAATGCAGCCGCAGTGGCGGTGTTGCAGGCGATGATGATCATTTTGGCTCCCTTTTTTATAAGAAAGCGGGAGATCTGCTTGGAAAACTCGATAATGACCTCTCTCGGCCTTTCCCCGTAGGGGACCCTGCCATTATCACCGAAATATACGATGTTTTCCTTCGGCAGGACCTTCATAACCTGCCTCGCTACGGTCAACCCCCCCAAGCCTGAATCGAATATGCCGATGGAACCTCCTTTGTCCATGTCGAAACCTCCTTAAAATGACGAGCTATTCTGCGGTTATCTCATCCTTATTATAAGTCAGATGTAAAAAATTGGGGGGAGGTTTTTAAAGCCTCCCCCCAATAGCTTAAAACATCGATGGCAGGTTTCCTACTCCTTCCAGATGCCCGCCTCTTTGTAGTATTTGATGGCTCCTGGATGGAAGGGGACAGTTATGGCTTCGACCGCCCTCTCGAGCGTGGTATCGTTAGCTTTGTAGTGGGCCTGCCTTATTTCGTCCAGATTCTCGAAGAGTCCCTTGGTGACGTTATAGACGACGTCTTCGGGCAGATCTTCCCTCACCACGAGGATAGCCTGGACGGCCACGGTCTCCACATCTTTGGTCTGCCAATCGCCATAAGTGCCGGCCTTTATAACTTCTCTCGCAAAGAATGGATATTTCTTCATCAGTTCATCGCGCTTTTCGTCCTTAATCTCGATAAACTTTATCTTTATGAGCGAGCAGATGTCCTGAATAGCAGAGTTGGGCGCGCCGGTTGTAAAGGTGAAGGCATCTATCAACCTGTCCTTGAAATGATCAGCCGTCTCCGCATAAGAGAGGAAGAAAGGTTGAATATCCTTGTAGGTCAAACCGTATACCTCGAGGATCTGTCTCGCGTTGGCCTCGTTACCGCTGCCAGGAGCTCCGACGGAGATCTTGTGCCCTTTGAAGTCCGCTATGGAGTTGATGGGGCTATCGGCATAGGTCGCAACCTGGATATGTTCGGGGTAAAGGCGAGCTATGGCGCGGAAATTCTTTATCGGCTTCTTGAAGAACTCTGTGCCATTCCAGGCGTAATCGGCTATGTCGTTTTGGGTCAACGCCAGGTCCACATCGCCTGCGGCGAGAAGGTTCATATTCTCCACAGAAGCCCCTGTGGCCTGAGCAGTGATGTTAACCACGCCAGTCCGCTGGCTTACTATCTGCCCTATGGCACCGCCCAAAGGATAGTATGTGCCTGCCGTCCCTCCGGTAGCCAGCGTGAGCTGCACTACATCCGCGGCAGAAGCCGCGCTGAACCCCAAAAGCAAGATCGCACTCAAGAGCCCTAAAACTTTCGAATATTTGCCCATTTCTATCCCTCCTCCCTAAGATATGGTGCTGATTAAGCTTTTATATTTTATCCCATGCCACAGATACGGTCAACTCAACCGACCGTCAAACGGCAAGGCGATAGATGATGCGGAAAAGACGTGACAAAAGGCCAAAACCCGATGCGCGACTCCAAAGTCTGTGTCATCTACACAATTTTGTAAAGGTAGAACCAAGAATTACGCTTGACTTGCCATCGGTGAATGCGGAATAATAGGCGATGTGAGGATGCGCGCTCTTATGTTTTGTTTATGGTGTGTCTGTTGTTGTATTTAGCCGTGTTTAAAGGATGGCGAATTTGCATGTCGGTCGAAGTTTTTGTGCGGTGAGGGAGGAATGGGTGTGAAGAGGTCTCCTCAATTTCGGATGTTGGTCGTCGTCATTCTGCTGGCCTTTTTAAGTCAAACTGCGTGGGCTCAGGTTATGCCCGCTGGTTCATCTGGGTATTACGAGGGCTCAAGCAGTAAAGAAGAGGAAGGAGTAATTGTGCCGCCAGATTACCAGTTGGGCCCTGGTGACGTGGTGCTCATAATGTTGAAAGGTGAGATTTCGGGCGAATGGAGCGTCCCCATCGACCCAAACGGCAACATGAACCTGCCACGCGCAGAGGCCATACGCGTCTTAGGCCTTAACTTCTCTCAGCTGCAAGCTGCAATCCATCAAGTCTATTCGAAGTACTTTAAAAACTTCGAACTGAGAGTCGCAATGGAGCAGCTCCGCGCTGCACCTCTCCCGCCGATTCCCGAGGAAGAACTCCCTTCCCCTGAGGAGCTCAAGACCCTCTCCGACGCCGAACTGGATAGGCTATTCTTGAGTGCGCCACCGTCAGAAGTGATGAAAAAACTCCCGCGCTTTGGATACGACTTTTTCCTGCGCCCCACCTCTACCTTTGCGCCGGTTGAAGAAGCTCCCGTTGGGCCCGACTACGTCATAGGCCCCGGAGATCAAGTCAAAGTCTTCATCTGGGGAATGGTAGAAGGGGAGTGGTCCGCAGTCGTCGGTCGGGATGGAACTTTAAACCTGCCTCGCGCCGGCGTCATCAACGCTGCAGGGCTTACCTTCTCTCAACTTCAAGAGGCCATCCACAGAGCTTATTCGCGTTACTACACAAACTTTGAGATCAACGTCACGATGGGGCGCCTTCGTTCCATCACCGTATACGTGGTGGGAAGCGCCAAAAGGCCTGGGGCTTACACCGTCTCCTCTTTGGCCACGGTGGTGAACGCCCTCATCGCCGCAGGAGGGCCCGATGTCGCCGGCTCCATGCGAGACATAGAGCTCCGCCGAAATAACAAGACCGTAGCCCACTTTGACATGTACGATCTGCTCCTCAAGGGAGATACATCTAAAGACCTTCGCCTCATGCCCGGTGACGTCATTTTCATCCCTCCAGCTGGGGCGGTAGCGGGGGCGGTCGGCAGCGTAAAGCGTCCCGGCCTTTACGAGCTAAAGGAGAGGGTTCGCCTCGGCGAGTTCATAGAGATGGCCGGCGGCATGACGGGGCACTCCTTCAAGGGGCGCGTTCAGGTCATGCGGGTGGAAGGTCGGCGGTATCAAA